>Ga0233425_10000797_pt1 | contig 77214 bp, 83 predicted proteins | sample Watercolumn_Towu_2_FD_181712 | JGI IMG/M metagenome (GOLD analysis project Ga0233425, IMG submission 181712) | Freshwater microbial communities from Lake Towuti, South Sulawesi, Indonesia - Watercolumn_Towuti2014_140_MG | ecosystem: Environmental > Aquatic > Freshwater > Lake | place...
ATCGATTGCCCGTCTTCATGAAGACGGGCAATCGAACAGCGCTCCTCAAGCGATAGCTGACGGTATCTCGACATGGCATCACCTGTGTGAGGTGTTGCACTTCGTTTGTGAACTCAAGGGGGTCCATGACGTGAGCGCTGCCGTGGATCCCGGGTCAAGCCTGTCCTGAGCCTGTCGAAGGGTTCGGGATGATGAAGGAGGAGGCGGCATCCGCTCCCCAACCCGAACCGACCCGCTACCCCCCGAACTTCGCATCATCGGGGATCACCGCCCAATTCTTCTCCGCGGCGGCGATGAAGCCGGCGCGGTCCTGGTCCCACTTCGCCTTCACTTCCTGGTTGAAATTCAGGTACAGCTTGCCGCCGACCACGGCATAGGCCAGCGGGTCGCCGGGCGCGAGATAGCCGCGCGACATCGCCCACGAACAATGGCCGCCATATTGCGGCGCAAAGGCCGCGGGATCGGCCTTGAACATCGCGGCATGCGCCGCGCTCGCGAAATGATAGATTGCCCCGTCATGCTCGACGGCAAAGGCGGCGTCGCCCTTCACCGGCACGCCGTCGCCTTCGAAATAGCTGACCGCATCATAGCCGCTGACCGCAATATGGCCGCCCTCGACCCCGACATAGACGGGCTTGGCCCAGGCATAGGGGGTGAACACCGCCGCCGACAGCGGCAGCGCCGCCGCCGCCAGCAGCGCGAACAGAAATGGCTTCTTCATGGGACCGACTCCGACAGACATTATGCCGCCAGTTCGCCGGAAAATGGCGCACGGTTACACCCGCTTGGCGCGGCCCCGGTTCGGCTGGCGTTCATCTTGACGTGTTAACCCCTATCTTCCGGGGATCAGGGAATGCGCGCGATGAAGACACCTGCCCCTTATGCGATCCTCCTCCTCGCGGCGCTCGCCGCGCCCGCGCACGCGCAGGACGACGATCTCGCGCAGACCGGGTCTCCACCGCAAAGGACGTCGATCCTCTACACCTATGGCGACGATCCCTGCCCCGAGACGACGGGCGACGAAATCGTCGTCTGCGCGCAGCAGCCCGAATCCGACCGCTACCGCGTACCCAAGGATCTGCGCCACCAGAATGAGGAGGCGCCCGCCGGCGGTGGCTCGTGGGCGTCAAAGGTCGAGGGGTATGACGCTGTCGCGCGCCAGACGCGTCCCGACAGCTGCTCGCCCGTCGGCAGCTACGGCTTCACCGGCTGCGCCGCCGCGGCGCTGCGCCAATGGTTCGAGGCGCGCCGCGCCGGAACCCCCTGAGGCAGCAAGCCGCATTCATCGCAGAGCCAGCATGGCGCGCGCATAACGTCCCCGCTCTTCAAGGGAGGACATCATGCGCAAAGCCTTGCTGGTTGCCGCGGCGCTCTTCGCCACCCCTGCGCTGGCGCAGGCCAACCCCCAGATCGACTATCCGGCGTTCCAGACGCTCGCCGCCCGCGTCGCGCCGCAGCGCGCCGACCGCCTGCTCGCCTTCGATCGCTTCAAGGCCGAGGCCGCGAAGCCCGGCGCCCTGCTCCTCGACGCGCGCTCGAAGGACGCCTTTGCCGCGGGGCATATCGCGGGCGCGGTCAACCTGCCGCTCACCGATTTCACGGCGGAGAGCCTCGCGGCGGTGATCGGTCCCGATGCGAACCGCCCCATCCTCATCTATTGCAACAATAATTTCTCGAACAACCAAAGCCCCGTGCCCGTCAAGGCGGCCGCGCTCGCACTCAATATCCAGACCTTCATCAACCTCGTCGGCTATGGCTATCCCAACGTCGCCGAACTCGCCGACGTCGTCGATCTGCGCGATCCGAAGGTCGAGTGGGTGACGGGGTAACCGGAGCAGGCGGCCCAAGCCACCCTCGTCGTCGCAGCCTTCGCCGGGATGACGGAAGGGTGGCAGCCACGCAATTTTCGCACTCCCCCCTTGCCAAGCGCGACATTTTGCATCACTAGGGCGCCCATGCGCGGCAACGCCCTTCTTCTTCTGCGACTTACACGCCCTTGGGCGTGACACTGGCTGCGCAGCTGTCGCGGCCACCCGCTCAAGGGTCCGATCGACAAGCGACACCAACCCCGCAGAAGAAGTTTACACCCCATGACCATGCTCCGCGACCCCTCGGTCAAATATAGCGCCTTCCCGCAGGTTCCCTTGAGCCACCGCGAATGGCCCGGCCGCGTCACCACCAAAGCGCCGATCTGGCTCTCCACCGACCTGCGCGACGGCAACCAGTCGCTGATCGACCCGATGGATGCCGAGAAAAAGACCCGCTTCTTCGACCTGCTGGTCAAGTGCGGGTTCAAGGAGATCGAGGTCGGCTTTCCCGCCAGCGGCGCGACCGACTTCGACTATATCCAGGGCCTCGTCCGCGGCGGCCGCATCCCGGAGGGCGTCACCCCGCAGGTGCTGACGCAAAGCCGCGCCGACCTCATCCGCACCAGCTTCGACAGCCTCGAAGGCGCGACGACCGCGATCGTCCACGTCTATAACGCGGTCAGCCCCGCGTGGCGCCGCATCGTCTTCGGCATGGACATGCCCGAGATCAAGGGCATCGCGATCGAGGGCGCGAAGCAGCTCCGCGACAATGCCGCGCGCCTGCCCGGCACCGACTGGCGCTTCCAGTACAGCCCCGAAACCTTCTCGACCGCCGAACTCGATTTCAGCATCGAATGCTGCGAGGCGGTGATGCAGATCCTGCAGCCGACGGCCGAGAACCCGATCATCCTCAACCTCCCCGCAACGGTCGAGGCGTCGACGCCGAACATCTACGCCGACCAGATCGAATATTTCTGCAAGAACCTGCCGAACCGCGACGCCGCGATCATCTCCCTGCACACCCACAACGACCGCGGCACCGGCGTCGCGGCGGCCGAGCTCGGCCTGCTCGCGGGCGCCGACCGCGTCGAGGGCTGCCTGTTCGGCAATGGCGAGCGCACCGGCAACACCTGCCTCGTCACCGTCGCGCTCAACCTGTACACGCAGGGCGTCGATCCCGAACTCGACTTCTCGAACATCGACGAGGTCATCCAGACGGTCGAATATTGTAACAACCTGCCCGTCCACCCGCGCCACCCCTATGGCGGCGAGCTCGTTTACACGGCGTTCTCGGGCAGCCATCAGGACGCGATCAAAAAGGGCTTCGCCGCGCGCGAGCGCCAGAATGACGAGCGCTGGGAAGTCCCCTATCTGCCCATCGACCCCGCCGACTTGGGGCGCAGCTACGAAGCGGTGATCCGCGTCAACAGCCAGTCGGGCAAGGGCGGCGTCGCCTGGGTGCTCGAACAGGACAAGGGGCTGAAACTGCCCAAGAAGATGCAGGCGAGCTTCAGCCATGTCGTCCAGGCGCTGGCGGACGAAACCAGCCGCGAACTCGGCGCCGAGGACATCTGGCACGCCTTCGAACGCCAGTATCTGACGACCGAAGCCAAGCGCTTCCAGCTCGTCGACTGGTCGGAAACGCACAGCGGCGCCGACCGCATCTTCGCCGGCAAGCTCACCATCGACGGCACCCCCCGCAGCGTCAGCGGGCGCGGCAACGGCCTGATGTCGAGCGTCATCGCCGCGCTCCGCGAAAGCGGCGGCCCCGTGATGGACATCGTCGACTACAGCGAGCACGCGATCGGCCAGGGCAGCAATGTGCAGGCCGCGGCCTACGTCGAATGCCGCACCGCCGACGGCAAGAGCCTGTTCGGGTGCGGGCTGGATACCGACGTCGCGACGGCGAGCGTGCGGGCGATACTTAGCGCGGCGAATGGGGCTTAGCAGCTAGGCTGCACGCTTTCTGAACAGCGCGGCCAAGCGCCCCTTCCAGCCTTCGGAGTGCACAATCCGAGCGTGGTGAAGGCTCTCCCTCAGAATTTCACCCTTGGTAAGTTTCGAAATAGGCCGCCAATCGCCCGTAAAGACGTAGTTGGCGTTGTCCCTTCGGAGGCTTTCAAGGACGATAATGCCGTCGCCCCGAAAAACGTAAGCCATATAGTCGTCGAACCCGCCTTCGCCGACCCAACGCTCATCTGGACCGAAGTCTTCAAGCGCCTTCTGTCGATCAAGAACAATCTCGCGCGATTTGGGGTTCATGCGTGCAGTGGCTTGGTCGACGTGCTCTTGGATTTGTTCCCAAGGATATTTTCCGGTGGGAAGCAGCTTCCAGTTCGCTTTCCGAATTGCAGGCAAGACGATGCGGTCCAGTTGCACCGTAGCGATCTCGCACGAACCGAATAGTTCGAGGAACAGGTTGATCGTATGCAATGCACGATCGCGATGAGTGACTGAGCGGTAAAGAACGTCGGACATCACTATGCGCTGCGTGTCATTCTCAACGTAAGTCAATTCAACGCTCGGCGGCGAAACCAAATCACGCTGATAACAAAGGCGAGTGATGTCCTTGTGCTCGGTGTGCTCTGTGCCATCCCACGTGGTCCAGGACCAACTGATGGTGCGAATATACCTCATCTCTCTGGGCAGATCGCGCCGAGCGATCCAACGACCCTCAGCATTAAAACGAGAAATGGGCCCCACGATGGACGGCAAGATCGTCTCGCCCGCGCCGGGATCTTCGCTCAGACCCATGCGCGTCAATTCATCGGGATTTTCGATCTCGTACATGAGGCGGAAGCCTTCGCCCTCAGGCACAACGCCCCAGTAAAGATCGATATTTCGAACTCTCTTTCGACCAATTCGCATTTCAAAAATCTCCAAAAAAAAAGCCGCCTTTCGGCGGCCCTAGTTATCCACGCGGCGGGAAGTCATCGTTCCCGTACGAGTCCTTGTCCCTGATCTGACCATTGGGGCGGTGGATCACCACCTCGCTCCTCTGATTGATCGCGATTTCCCTAGCCGCAGCCTGCGCTTCGGCTTGGGTGCGGTGAGTGGATGTCACCCGTTCATTGCCCGCACCGCGAACGGCCCAGCCATCGCCATGCGGAACCACATGTTGGTTCTTTCCCATACGCTCATTCCCAAACATCCCGCGGCACGATTGCCGACGATTACGTACTGTTATATCCGTACGGTTGCGCGCTGTCAACTCACGTGGTACGATACCGTCTGGTGGCCGAAACCGCGCAGCGGTTTCGGCCAATGCCGATTCCGCTGGGGAGTAATCATGGCGCTGGCCAATAAAATTAAAGAACTTCGAATTAAAAATGCGATGTCGCTCCAAGACTTAGCGACCAAAGTTGGTGCATCAAAAGCGCACATTTGGGATTTAGAAACGGGGCGGGCGAAAAATCCGACGATTGAACTACTGGTGAAGCTGTCCAACACCCTTGGCACCAGCGTTGCCGAGTTGATCGGAGAGAGCGCTGACTCTGATGGCGATGAGCCAGAAGTGCTTGCAATGTTCCGAGATTTAAAAGAACTATCCGAAAATGATCGGGAAACAATAAAGATAATGATGGAGCGCCTTAAACGTCGGGAGTAGGATGCAGGTCACGCGGCTGGATCTAGATGGAACAGGCTCACCCCTTGGATTGGCAGGCAAGATATTGGAGGCCGAGCCAAGTCTCGTAATACCTGTGCCAATCGAAGATCTAGCGCGGCAGCTCGACATTCAAGATATTGCAGAATTAACAACGGAGGGATTTGAAGGCGGCCTAATCACTGACGACGTTCGAAGTTCCGGAATAGTCCTTGTTCGCAAGGGAATGAATCGACATCGCAGGCGCTTCACGATTGGGCATGAACTTGGCCATTTCCTGATCCCCACTCATAGACCCGCAACCCCTCAAGGGTTTCTCTGCTCCGCTCGCGATCTCAACAAGTGGTCGAACAATCAACAAGACCGAGCAGTAAGGATGGAAGCCGAGGCAAACAGGTTTGCTGCTGCAATTCTTCTCCCTCCCCCACATTTGCGACGCTTCATGAACGGCTTTGGCAATCCGCACTTGGAGCAGGCTCTTGCCATTCATGAACACTTCGACGTGTCGAAGGAGGCGGCCGCTCGAGCCTACGCTTCCCATCACCGGGGCAGAGTGGCCGTCGTAGTAGCACACAACAATCGTATTCTGAGAATCTACCGCTCCTCGACGCTTCCAAAGTTGTGTGTTGCTCCCGGATCAACGCTACCGCGGCTCAACGTTCCTACATCGTCGCCCGGTTCACTCTCCAGAATGGAAATTGGCCGAAGCGAGTTTTGGCTGGAAAGCGAATGGGGAAAGCGCCTTCCGCGAGTTTATGAACAAGTCCTATTTCAAAAAGACACTTTCGCCCTGATCATGCTGTGGTGCGAGGAAAGCGAGGACGACGAGGATTACGATCCTGAGGAAGGGAAAACGGCAAAAGAGAGATATCGCGACCGAATGGAAGCGAAACACCGATTCTAGGTTTCCAACACACAAATCTCCCTTTCCTACATTTAACCCATATGGTTCACTCTTACGGTTTCACCCAACCGAAAGGACGAATCGATGGACGACGCCGCCCCCAATCCCGCCGACATCCCCGCCCCCGGCAGCTATCACTGGACGCCCGCACTCCAGCGCGCGTTTCTGGAGAGCCTGGCGACCACCGGGTCGGTGAAGATCGCCAGCACCTCGGTCGGCATGTCGCCGCGCGCGACCTACGACCTTCGGCACAAGCCGCAGGGCGCGGCGTTCCGGCTCGGCTGGGCGGCGGCCATTCTGATCGCGCGCGGGCGGCTCGCCGACGAGCTGCTCGACCGCGCAATCTGGGGGCATGACGAGATCACCACCGTCACCCGCGAGGACGACCGCAGCTTCACCAAACGCCGCCGCATCGAATCGCGCCTTGGCCTCGCGATGCTCGCGCGGCTCGACAAGATGGTCGAAACGCGCGCGCAGGCGGGCGAGGAGATGCTGGCGCAGATCATCGCCGGCGACTGGCCGGGCTTCCTCTCGCTTTTCGACGTGGACGCGGATAACGCCGAAGCCGAGGGGCATAACGCCGCCCTCGCGCTCTGGCTCGCCGGCCGCGACAACCGCGCCAACCCGCTCGTCGCCCTGTCCGCGGACGATGCAATCGCGAGTGAAGTTGCGCAGATTTCCGGCGGTTTCGACGGCGATGGCCCAACCCCCGAAACGCCCGAAGAGGCCGCCGCGGCGATGACCGTCTGGTTCGACGACCGCGCCGGGGAGTGGCGCACCGACTTCCCGCCGCCCGAGGGCTTCTACGGCTATGAGGAAGGGCAGTTCGGCGATCCCGCCTATGCCCGCGAGCTCGACGACGACGAGCTCGAACTTTATGAAGTGCGGCGCATGGCAGAGGTCGCTCCGCTGTACCGGGCCGGCGAAGCCGCCCGCCGCGCCTTCTTCGCCCTCCCCGCCCCCGCCAACGACCCGGCGCTCGAAGGCGGGACGGTCCGCAAAAGCGCGAGCGGTTAACCCATCCCGATCGTCACCCCGGGCTTGACCCGGGGTGACGAAAGGAGTGGATTCTGGTGCCCGTTTTGCGCCGCGGCGTACCCCGCCCGGCCCCCAACCTTGACTTTTCAGGAAAAACCGCCCATATCGGCAAGGCTAACGTCGCATGCGACGGAATTTGACGGCCCCTTGGGGCAGACTCTTCCCTTCACACGCTACCAGCTCCGCCGGTGCTTTTGCCGGTGGATTCCCGTTTCTCGTGAAAGGAAACACCCCATGGCCATCGGCACCGTAAAATTCTTCAACACCGACAAGGGCTACGGCTTCATCGAAAATGAAGACGGCTCGGGCGACAGCTTCGTCCACATCACCGCGGTTCAGGCCGCGGGCATGGACACGCTCCACAAGGAACAGCGCGTCTCCTACGAACTCGAAACCGGCCGCAACGGCAAGGTCTCGGCGATCAACCTCCAGTCGGCCTGATTTTGGCAAAAGAGGAACTGATGACGTTCGAGGGGCAGATCGACGAGATCCTGCCCGACGGACGCTTCGGCGTCGTACTCGAAAATGGTCATCGGGTGATCGTCTATACGGCGGGCCGGATGCGGCGTTTCCGCATCCGGTCGGTCGTCGGCGACGCCGTGCGCGTCGAGATGACGCCCTATGACCTCAGCAAGGGCCGCCTCGTCTACCGCGAACGCGGGGGCGGGCCGGTTCCGCCCAGCCAGCGCAAGCGGCGCGGGCTTTAAGCTGAAGGGCCAGCGCAAACGGCGCGGGCCCTAAGATGAGGGGCCAGCGCAAACGGCGCGGGCTCCGATCCGGGAGGCGGCGCACCGCGCGCCGCTTCCAACCAACAAACATGTAAAATCAAAGATAAAGATGATGACTATCCCTATGAATATGAACTCTATTTTTCCTGCTCTGCCCGCGCTGTCGCTGGCCGGCAAGGCGCAGACGGCCAGCCCGTCGCGCCGCCGCCGCCCGACGCTGTCGCGCCGCGAGCTCAGGCGTCTGATCGCCGATATGGTCGATTGATCGACCGCCCAACCTTAAGGAAGCAGCCATGTCGGCCACGATCGAATTCTACCTCACGCAGGCGGGCAAATGTTCGGAAGAGGCCAAGGCCTCGCCGCTGAACCAGGTCCGCGACCGCAACCTCCGCGCCGCCGCGGCGTGGCAGGCGATGGCCGACAAGCTGCTCCATTCCGAAAAGCTGCGCGCCGAAAAGGAAGCGGCGATCGCCGCCGCGAAGGTCTGACCCGACGTCTCAGCCGATCGACAGGAAGGCGGTGACCGTCAGCCGCCCGCGCCGCGGGTCCGCCGACAGCGCCGCACCGGGCGAAATCGCCCCGCTGTGCAGGTTCCAGCTCGGATAGAGCAGCGCGCGGTTATACGCCGCGGGCTCGGTACGAATGCATTCGAACAGCGGCGTGTCGCCGGCGACATAGGCGGCGGGCGGTGGTCCGCCATAGCGCAGCTCGGTGTCGAGGTGACGAAAGAACAGCTCGCGCCGCGCCTCGGTCACCGTCTCGAACCCGGTGGCACGATGGCGGAAAAAGGCGGTGCCGTCGCCGCCCGCCGGGTCGAGATAATGGACCAGCGCGATGCGGTCGGCGCCGAAGGCGTCGACGTGCGGCAGCCGCTGCGGCACCGCCAGCGCCCCGGGCGGCGTCGAGACGATCGAAAAGCTCGCATCGATCACCTCCGCCGCGCCGCGCCGCCCGAACGCATCGGCGACCGCGGCGACGATGACCGGAAGCTGGTCGGCAAGATAGGCGGCGGGCAAGGCGGCGCGGACGCCGGGATAGTGGTTGCGTGCGGGCCCGAACGCCGCCCCGGCGGCAAAGGCGCGCAATGCGCCGGGATCGGGCGCGAAATCCTCGATGACCGCAATCGGCTGCGCCTCCCCGCCGATACTCCCGATCCGGACCGTCGCCGTTGTCATGCGCCGAGCATAGAGACGGGACGGGCGAAGGGCCAGTCCGCGCGGCTTGGCGAATCGAGAGACAGGTGTATCATGGCGAAATGAATATCTCACCCGGACACGACTCCCGCGCCAACCAGAAACAGCGCACCCGCAGCGCGATTGTCGAGGCGGCGATCAAGCTGCTCGGCACCGGCGTTCGCCCGACCGTCGCGGAGGCGGCGGCGGCGGCGAAAGTGTCGCGCGCGACCGCCTATCGCTATTTCCCGACACAGGACGCGCTGCTCGTCGAAGTCGCGGCGCATCGCCCCGCCGACGCGGTCGAGGCGCTGCTCGATCGCGCGCCCGGCGACGACGCCCGCGCGCACCTGCTGAAGCTACAGACGGGATTCCTCGACACGGCGATCGCCGAGGAGGCCGCGATGCGCGCCGCGCTGCGCGCCTATCTCGACGCCTGGTTCACCGCGCGCGAAAAGGGTGAGGCGGCGCCCGACGTCCGCGAGGGTCGGCGGATGCGTTGGATCGCGACCGCGCTTGCTCCCGAACTCGCAGCGCTGCCGGCCGCGCAGGCGCGGCGGCTGCACGCCGCGCTCGCGCTGACGATGGGGATCGAACCGCTCGTCGTGATGAAGGATGTCTGCCGCGCCGACGACGTCGAGGCGCGCGCGACGCTGGCTTGGGCGGCCGAAGCGCTGCTTGCCGCGGCGCTCAAGGCAGAAGCGTGAGATATTGATCTTTACATGAGACGCGAGTCTCAATATAGGTGCGCCATTGTTCCAGGAGAATTGCGCCATGAGTCCCGCCCCCGCCCTCACCCGCGAGCGTATCGACCAGCTCATCGACGATCATTTCCGCTATGGGGCGACCGACGATGTCGACGCCGTCGTCGCCAGCCTGACCCCCGACGCCGCGCACCATGTCGTCCCCTCGCCCGTCGGCCCGATCCGCGGCCGCGACGCCGCGCGCGCCTTCTACCGCCGTCTGTTCGACGCGCTCGCCGGGGAACAGGTCACGCCGGTTCGCCGCCTCTATGGCCCCGATTTCGTCGTCGACGAGGTGCTGTGGCAGGGGCGCGTAATCGACGGTTCGATCTTCCTGTGCGACGGCCGCACCGGCAGCGTGACCTTCCGGATGCTTCACGTCTTCGAATTCGAGGGCGACCTGATCCGCAGCGAACAGGTCTGGTGCGACCTCGCCGCGATCCAGGCGCAGCTCGGCGTCGGGGCGTGCGACGAGGTTGCGGCATGACCGGCGCGACGCCCGAGCAGCTCGCCGCCTATCTGGCGCGCATCGGGGTCGTGGGCGACGTGCGCCCCGATCTCGCAACGCTGACCGCGCTTCACCGCGCGCATGTCGACAGCGTCGCGTGGGAGTGCATCGACTGCTTCCTCGGCCGCCCGACGACCCGCGACCCGCGCGCCGCGTTCGACAAGATCGTCACCGGCGGCCGCGGCGGCTGGTGTTACGAGATGAACGGACTGTTCGGCTGGATGCTCGAGGCGATCGGCTTTTCGGTGACACATCTCGCGGCGGGGGTGATGCGCGAACAGCTCGGCGAGAATGCCATCGGCAATCACCTCCTGCTCATCGTTCATCTCGATCGCGATTATCTCGCCGACGTCGGGCTCGGGTCGGGGCTGGTCGAACCGATCCCCTTTGCCGAGGGCGATTATGTCCAGCGCCACGCGACCTTCGGGCTGCGCCCTTTGGCGGACGGCTGGTGGCGCTTCCACAACCAGTCCGATGTGCTGCCGCCCAGCTTCGACTTCTCCCCCGATGTCCGCGACGAGGCGCTGCTGGAGGGGGCGTGCCAATGGCTGCAGTCGGACCCCGGGTCGCCCTTCCGCCAGAATGTCGTGATCCAGCGTTACGGCCCGAACGGCCTCGACTCACTCGTCGGTCCCGCGCTGATGCGCACAAATGCCGACGGCACCGAACGGCGCGAGCTTGCCGACCAGGCCGACTATGCCGCCGCGCTCCGCGACCGCTTCGGGCTCGATCCGGCCGACGCCGCCGCGATCTGGGCGCGGCTCGGATAGTCAGGGCGCCGGCAGTTCCTCGGGCTTGGCGAACGATCGGCGCAGCGCGTCGAGCGTCGCAGCATTGCCCTTGGCAAAGAAAGACAGCAGCGCCCGGCCGCCCTCATTGTCCGGATAGCCGGTCGACGTCAGTCGCACGCGCGTCGCATCGCCGGCAGGTTCGAGTTCGATAAACGAAGTCACGCGCCTGCAATCCTCCCGGTGCGGGAATTCGTCGGGCGCCTCGATGCCTCGGCGCGCTCGACCGTCAAGATCGTCGGGCATGCGGCGCTGAAGATCCACGAGGGCGCCGGCCACGGCCTGACGGTCAGCCATCAGGACCGGTTCAACGCCGACCTTCTCGATTTCATCAACAGCTGATACACCGGAGGCGCGGGCTCCCCCAACCGCGCCTCCTCTCTTTCCAAAGGAGACGTGCCATGATCCTCGGTCTGACCATTCCGCAATTCACCACGCTGCATGTCCTGATCAGCTTCGTCGGCATCGTCGCCGGCCTGATCGCCCTCCCCGCCTTCGCCCGCGGCCACGTCCTGCCCCGCGCCAATGTGATTTTCCTGTGGCTCACATTGCTCACCAGCCTGACCGGTTTCCTATTCCCGATCGTCGCCTTCACCCCCGCGCTCGGTGTGGGCATCTTCTCGACGCTGATCCTCGCGGTCGCGCTCTGGGCCTGGTACGGCCGCAAGCTCGCCGGGCGCGCCGGGGCGATCTACGCCATCGCCGCCACGATCGGCCTGTGGCTCAACCTGTTCGTGCTGGTCGTCCAGTCGTTCCTGAAGGTGCCCGCGCTGAACGCGCTTGCTCCCAACGGCAACGAGCCGCCGTTCGCCGCCGCGCAGGGCGCGCTGCTGATCGCGATGCTCGCCCTCGGCTATTTCGCCTTCCGGGCCAGCCGCAAACGCGCTGCGGCCTGAGAAGCCCTTGTGTCCCCGCGCAGGCGGGGATCCATCGCCGGCCGATCCGAACTTGCATCACCCGGTGATGGAATCACCTGGCGACTCGGAAAACACGGCAAAACAAGAATCTGGAGTGCCGGTTTTGATTCAATCAGAACCGAACGCGCTCTAGGGGCGCCGGGATGACCCGGCGCCCCATGGCGCACCGCAATCTGTGGCCCGATCAGATGCCCTGAATCAGATGCCCTGACCGCCCGACACTTCGATCCGCTGCGCGGTGACCCAGCGATTGTCCTCGGACAGCAGGCTCGCGACCATCGGTCCGATATCGTCGGGCAGGCCGACCCGGCCGAGCGCAGTCATCGCGGCGAACTGTTCGTTGAGTTCGGGGTTGTCGCGCACCGCCCCGCCGCCGAAATCGGTCTCGATCGCGCCGGGCGCCACCGTGTTGACCGCGATGCCGCGGCTGCCGATTTCCTTCGCCAGATAGCGCGTCACCACTTCGATCGCGCCCTTGACCGCGGCATAGGCCGCATATCCGGGATAGGCGACGCGCGTCAGGCCCGACGACAGGTTCACGATCCGGCCGCCGTCGGCGATCATCGGCAACAGGGTTTGCGTCAGGAAATAGACGCCCTTGAAATGCACATCGACCAGCCGGTCAAACTGCGCTTCGGTCGTCTCGCCGATCAGGGCATAGTCGCCATGGCCGGCGTTGTTGACCAGATGGTCGATCGTGTCGCGGCCCCAGACGTCGCGAAGAATGGTTGCCAGATTCTCCGCGAACCTGGGGAAAGCCGACACCATGCCGGTGTCGAGCTGGATCGCCGCCGCTTTACGGCCCATGGCGCGGATTTCCGAAACAACGGCGTCGGCGGCCTTGGCGTTGCTATGATAGGTCAGGACGACATCGCCGCCGCGCCTGGCGATGCTGAGCGCCATGTTGTGGCCGAGACCGCGGCTGGCACCGGTGATAAGGCTGATCTTGGTCATGGTCTTCACTCCTTGGCTTGGTTGGCCTCACCCTTATGGCCGCCCAGGCGGGGGCCGTGTTGCCTCGCCCTTTCCAATTCTTGCCTGATCCTCCAAAGCCCGTGCAGGTCCGGGCAAAGGCTGCTATGACGATGCCATGAACGATCTCCTTCTGGCCGTCCGCCGCTACACCGATGCGCATGTCGGGCCCGATGGCGTCGCCCCGACGCCGATCGCCGGGCTTTCGACGATCCGCGCGCTGGCGCCCAGCGATATCAGCTATGCGATTTCGCGCCCTCTGGTCGCGCTCGTCGTTCAGGGCGCGAAACATGTGACCATGGGGACGCAGGGCTTCGCCTTCGGCGCCGGAGAATCGCTGCTGATCACGGCCGACGTCCCGACCGTCAGCCAGATCACGCGCGCCAGCATCGCGGCGCCCTATTATTCCTTCGTGCTCGAACTCGACCCCGCCGTGATCGCGGAATTGTCGGCGGAGATGAACGCGGTCGAGCCGGTCGACGAAGCGCCGGTACGGATCGGCGCCACCGACAGCGAGGTCGCCGACGCCGCGGCGCGGCTGATCCGCCTGCTCGACCGCCCGCAGTCGGTGCCGGTGCTGCAGGCGCAATTGGTGCGCGAGATTCATTACTGGCTGCTCGCCGGCCGTCATGGCGCGGCGATCCGCCGCCTCGGATGGCCCGACGGCCACGTTCCCCGCATCGCGCGCGCGGTGGCGATCCTGCGTACCGACTATGCGCAGCCGATCGCGGTCGAGCGGCTGGCCGCGGCCGCTGGCATGTCGCCTTCCTCCTTTCACCAGCATTTCAAGGCGGTCACCTCGCTCTCGCCGATCCAGTTTCAGAAGCATTTGCGCCTGATCGAGGCACGCCGGACGATGCTGGCGGAGGGTGCAAACGCCAGCAGCGCCGCCTTCGCGGTCGGTTACGAAAGCGTCCCCCAGTTCACGCGCGAATATCGCCGGATGTTCGGACTCCCGCCCGTGCAGGATATGAAAATCGCCCGGGGCCGCACCCTCGCGGCGGCCTGATCCCCTCTTGCGCGACCTTCCCTTTACGTTAAGGTAAGTTTCAAACCGCAACCGGAGAGTGTGATTCATGAGCCTTCCCCCGATCTTCGACCGCCTGCGCCTGCCCGTCATCGGCTCGCCGCTGTTTATCGTGTCGGGGCCCGAACTCGTCATCGCGCAGTGCAAGGCCGGCGTCGTCGGCAGCTTCCCGGCGCTTAACGCGCGCCCGCAGTCGCTTCTCGACGAATGGCTGCATCAGATCACCGAGGAACTCGCCGCGTGGGATCGCGACAATCCCGACCGCCTTTCGGCGCCCTATGCCGTCAACCAGATCGTCCACAAATCGAACGACCGGCTCGAGCAGGACATCGCAACCTGCGCCAAGTGGAAAGTCCCGATCACGATCACCTCGCTCGGCGCGCGCGAGGAACTCAACCAGGCGGTCCACAGCTGGGGCGGCATCACGCTCCATGACGTCATCGACGACCGCTTCGCGCGCAAGGCGGTCGAAAAGGGCGCCGACGGCCTGATTCCCGTCGCCGCGGGTGCGGGCGGCCACGCCGGCCGCCAGTCGCCGTTCGCGCTGGTGCAGGAAATCCGCGAATGGTTCGACGGTCCGGTCGCGCTCTCGGGCGCGATCGGCCACGGCCGCTCGATCCTCGCCGCGCAGGCGTGCGGTGCCGACCTAGCCTATATCGGCAGCGCCTTCATCGCCACCGCCGAAGCCAACGCCGATCCGGGCTACAAAAACGGCATCGTCGAGGGCCGCGCGGCCGACATCGTCTATTCGAACCTCTTTACCGGCGTCCACGGCAATTATCTTCGCCAGTCGATCGTCGCTGCAGGCATGGACCCCGACAACCTGCCCGAGGGCGACCTCAAGACGATGAACTTCGGTTCGGGTGGCAACACCAAGGCGAAGGCATGGAAGGACATCTGGGGTTCGGGACAGGGCATCGGTTCGGTCTCCGCGGTGCGCCCGGTCGCTGAATTCGTCGCCGAACTCGAGGCGCAATACCTCGCCGCCCGCCGCGAACTGGAGGCGAAGGTGCGCCTTTGAGCCCCGCCGCCGATCTGTCGGCGATGACGGTTTTGGGGTGGATTCCAGCCTTTCAATTCTCGTCATGCTGAACTCGTTTCAGCATCCATGGGCTGAGCGTTCGTCCGGCGCAGCGCTTAAGGAAATGGCGGACCATGGATCCTGAAACAGCGAGGCCATCGCCGCAGCCAGGATGACGATGCTGGAAATGTCGTGCTTCGGTCGAAACCCGCCATACCACCCTGCGCGCCAAACAGCTTGTCGATCGCCTCGTCCGGGTGGGGCCGATCGGCAAACAGCCGCATCGGATCGCGGCGGTCGGTCGGCGCGCGCCGTATCATGTGCTGCAACAGGCCGAAACGCATGATCGCGCCGCGCCGGGGCGGGATCGGCCCCGGCCTGCTCTGTGAAATGCGCCCTGCCGGCGCCGCGATGCCGTCAAAAGCTGCTGCCGAATTCCACCATGACCGTCGCGCCGCCGTCTTTGCGGCCGCGCCCCGGCGACAACGAGACCCATTCGCCGGGATTGAGCCCCCGCATCCGCCGCGCATCGGTGACCGGGCCATGAAGCATGATGTCGAGCGCCAGCCGCGAAAGCCGCTTGACCATTTCGGCGGCCGTCCACCCCGCCGGCATCCGGCCTTCCAGTTCCTGGCCCCCGAACAGGGCCAGCCCGCGGGTCCGCACGGCCGCCCCCGCGCCGCTATCGGCGAGGCGAAATGCGATCAGCTGCAGCACCGGCGGCATACCGCTCGTCAGCATTTCGGTCACGGCCGCACGAAATTGCTCTGCCTCCGACCACAGGCGCGCCGGCGACCAGAAATAATGGCTCGCGTCGAGAAGGTCGATCAACGGCGCCTGCATCTTGAAGATTTCGCGCAGCGGTGTCGACCGGGTGCGACCGTCGGCCGCGCGCGGCTCTTCGAAAAACGCCCACGCCTGCCCGGCATCGCTCCAATCCGGCGGCAAGGACGCGGCGAGGCGGCTCGTCGCGGGATGATCGGGATCGGCGCGTTCGAGTGCGGCTGCAGCGGCTCGCCCGCCGAGCAGCGCGACCTCGCCAAAGCGCAGCCGTAACAGCGGCCCTTTCACCAGCGCGCCGGCGTCACCCGCCGGTTCGACCCGCTCGGGCCGGAGCCCCATCCGCCGGAACGCGGCTTCGGCCTCGTCCGGGGCGGCGCCGGCGAGCGCCTTTCCGACGATCAGTGCAAAGGGTTCCGGACAGGCCGGACGGGTCGATCGATCGCTGAGCTCCGACTGCATGATGCTGCTACCCCCCTACGGGTTCACCGCTGCATCGCAAGACTTGCCCGAATGTTCAAATGCTTATTCGGACATTCCGGCAAGTTGACCGCGCCGACCCGGTCAGATCGCGACCTGGCTTCCCAGTTCGACCACGCGGTTGGTCGGCAGGCGGAAATATTCCATCGCGCTTTCCGAATTGCGCAGCATCCACGCGAACAGCTTCTCGCGCCAGATCGGCATCCCCGGCTTGCTCGCCGCGATCAGCGTCTGGCGCGAGAGGAAAAAGCTCGTCTCCAGCATCTTGAACTCGCCGCCGCAGCCCGTCGTGCGCTTGAGCGCCTCGGGCACGTCGACCGGCTGCATGAAGCCGTAATTCAGCACCAGCCTATGGAACCCCTGCCCCAGCGCCTCGAGCTGGCACAGCTTCGATTCGGGGACGAAAGGCACATCGGCGATCTTGATCGTCAACAGGATGATCCGCTCGTGCAGCACCTTGTTGTGCTTGAGGTTGTGGAGCAGCGCATGCGGCACCCCGTCCGAGGAGGAGGTCATGAACACCGCCGTCCCGGGGACGCGCGTCGCGCTGTTCGCGGCGGATTTGACGAACACCGGAATCGGCATCGCCCCCTCGGCCATTTCCTGCTGCATCAGCTTGCGTCCGCGCGACCAGGTCGTCAGCAACGTGAAGATCGTCAGGCCGATCGCCAGCGGCACCCAGCCGCCATCGGGCACCTTGATCAGGTTCGCACCGAAATAGGCGATATCGACGATGAAGAAGACCGCAAGCACCGGCAAGGCTTTCCACGCCGGCCAGCGCCACAGCACGAACAGCACGACGCTCATCAGGCAGGTGTCGATGAACATCGCGCCGGTCACGGCGATGCCATAGGCCGCGGCGAGGTTGCTCGACGATCCGAAGAACAGGACGAGCAGGATGACCATCACCATCAGGCCCCAGTTGACCAGCGGGATATAGATCTGCCCCTGCGCCGACGCGCTCGTATGCTCGACGCGCAGGCGCGGCATGAAGCCCAGCTGGATCGCCTGCTGGGTGAGCGAGAAGGCGCCCGATATCACGGCCTGGCTCGCGATGATCGTCGCGAGCAGCGCCAGGATGACCACCGGCACGCGCCACGCCTCGGGCATCATCAGGAAGAAGGGGTCCTGGATCAGCTGCGCGGTCGGCGCGACCTCGGCCGCGAGCACCATGGCGCCCTGCCCCATATAGTTGAGCATCAGCGCCGGCAGCACGAAGCACAGCCAGCTCAGCCCGATCGGCGCGCGTCCGAAATGCCCCATGTCGGCGTACAGCGCCTCGGCCCCCGTCACCGCGAGCACCACCGCGCCCAGCGCGATGAACGCGGTAAAGCCGTCATAATAGAAAAAGCGCAGCGCGTTGACCGGATTGAGCGTGTGCATGATGATCGACGGGTGGTCGAGGATATGCATGATCCCCAGCACCGCCAGCATCGTGAAATAGAGCATCATGATCGGCCCGAACAGCGCCCCGACCTTCGCCGTCCCGCGCGACTGGATCGCGAACAGCCCGATCAGGATCGCCAGCGCGATCGGCACGATATAGGGCTCGAACCCGCGGCTGACATATTGCAGACCCTCGGTCGCCGAGAGCACCGACATCGCCGGGGTGATCATGCTGTCGCCATAGAAGAGCGCGGTCGCGAACACGCCCAGCAGCACGATCGGCCAGGTCCAGCGCTTGCCCTCCGATTGGCGGCTGATCAGCGCGAGCAGCGCCAGACTGCCCCCTTCGCCCTTGTTGTCGGCGCGCATGATCGTCAGCACATATTTGAACGTCACGACCAGCATCATCGACCAGAAGACGAGGCTCAGCACGCCATAGATGTGCAGCCGGTCGGCCTCGATCGAATGATGGCCGGCAAAGGTCTCGCGAAACGCGTACAGCGGGCTCGTGCCGATGTCGCCGAACACGACGCCGACCGCGCCGACGGCAAGCTTCAGCTTGCTATCGCTATGATGTCCGTGGCCGTAATGGACCGTTTCGGCGGCAGCAGTCGAGGCGGATGCCGCCCCGTTTGCTGCCTGTTGCGACTCAGCAGTCATTGCGCGCCTTTAGACGAGCTTGCGCAGCGATAATAGGTTCCAAATCGGAACGCACTTCAGCGGTCCGCCGGCGCTGCGGCGGGCGTTTCCGGCGGCAGCGCCGGCCCCATCGCCTCGCGCAGTTGCGCCAGCCGCATCTCGAGATCCGGTCGCCACGGCGCCCCGTCGGGCGAACGCGCGAGGAGGGCGCTCCACACCGCCTCGGCGCCTTTCAGGTCGCCGCTCTGCGCCATCGCGAGCCCGGCGAAGAAGGGCGGCGCCGGATGATTCGGATCGCGCCGCGCCGCCTCGTCGAACGCCAGCGCCGCGGCGGGCGACATCACGCCCCCGCCATGCGCGACGAGCGCATTGCCGAGCCCGACCCACAGGTCGACATTGTCGGGATATTTCTGCAGCCCCTTCTCCAGCGCCTGCGCCGCCAGCGCGGTCTTTCCCGTCCGCATGAAGCCGTCGGACATGCCGATCCACTGCGCCGCCGGGCCGAAGCGGTCGGCCATCCCCTGCTGACGGTCGGTGATCGCCTCGCCGAAACCATCGGGCTCGGCCGCCTTCGCGACCGGATGGCCGGGCAGCGACGGGCTCCCCTGCAGGGCATAGCCCGCGAGCCCCAGCATCACCGCCGCCCCCGCGAGCGGCCGCGACGCGGCGGGCAGCTTGCCGAGCCAGAAGATGCCGCCGACCGTCGCCAGCGCGGCGAGGAATATCCAGAGCCAGATCATATCTCGCTCTCCCCGTCGGTCCCGCCGCGCCGGAACCGCCCGAACGCCAGCCAGCCGCCGAGCGCGAGGAACAGCAAAGGCCCGAACCAGAGCAGCGCGGTCGCCGCATCGAGCGGCGGGTCGTAGGTCACCCAATTGCCATAGCGCGCGACAAGCCACTTGCGGATCGCGTCGGGGCTTTCGCCCGCCGCGATCTTCGTGCGCACCTCGTGCCGCATGTCGCCCGCAAGCGGCGCGTCGCTGTCGGCGATCGACTGACCCTGGCAGACGAGGCAGCGCAGCGTCTCCATCAGCGCCTTCGCCTTCGCTTCCTGCGCCGGATCGCGCAGCTGCTGATAGGCATAGGGTGCTGGCGGCAGGCGATCCTGCGCCGTGATCGGTACGGCAAAAAGCGCAAGCAGCGTGGCAAGGAGCAGCCGCACCCTCACTTCATCGCCTCCAGCTTGGCGATGATCTCGGGCACCTGCTCGGCCAGGATCACGCCCTGGATCTGCTCGCGGATGATTCCCTTGCCGTCGATCAGAAAGGTCTCGGGCACGCCCGACGAGCCGAGCGCGATCTGCACGCTGCTCTGCTGGTCCGATCCGATCCGGTCGAACGGATTGCCATTCTCGCGCAGAAAGGCGGCGACGTCGTCGGGTCGGTCGCGGATCGCGATGCCGTCGATCGGCACGCCCGCGGCTTTCAGCGCCTCCAACTGCGGCGCCTCGGCGCGGCACGGGATGCACCAGCTCGCGAACACATTGACCAGCCGCGGCTTGCCGTCGGCCAGCTGGCTGCTCTTCAGCCCCTCGACCCCGGCGGTCGCGGGCGGCAGGTCGAACAGCGGCATCGGCTTGTTGATCCATTGCGACTGGATCAGCGTCTCGGCGGGCACCGTCAGGCGATAGATGAAGGCGCCGAACAGCAGCCCCATGATCGCCAGCGGCACGAACAGGACCCAGCTCTTCTTCATGCGAAGCGCTCCTGCGCCTTGCGCGCGCGCCGCACACGCCAGATTTCGATCAATTGCGCGCGCCCGAGCAGCGACAGCGCCGCGCCGATCGCGATCAGCGCGCCGCCGAGCCAGATCCACCACACCAGCGGCTTCCACCACAGGCGCAGTTGATAGCGATCGGCCGACATGCCGTCGGCGCCCGGCACCGGCTGGCCCAACACCACATAGAGCTGCCCGCCCGGCCGCGTCAGCAGCGCCGCCTCATTGGTCTCGGTGGGCGCCGTCCCCATCAATCCGGGGAACATGCGCGCCTCGGGGTGCAGCGTGAACGACGCGCCCGACGGGGTTGTTGCGATCAGCGTCCCGCGGATGGCGGTATAATTCGGCCCGGCGATCGGCGATACGCCCGCGAACTTCACGCTGAAATCGTCGACCTTCACCGTCTCGCCCGGCGCCGCGGCGACGAGGCGTTCCTTGATGAAAGCGCTTTCGGCGGCCATGCCCGCCAGCGCGACGGCGACCCCGAAATGCGCGATCACCATGCCCCAGGTCGGCAACGGCGTGCGGCGCAGGTTGCGCTTCCACAGCGGCGCGATGCTCGCCACCGCGACAACGCCCGCGACCGTCATGCCGAGCAGCGGCAGCACGCCGACCTTGCCGCCGAACAGCACGAGCCCGAACAGCACGGCCGCGCCCGCAAACGCCGCCGCGGGCAGGCGCGACCAGAGCTTCTTGCCGTCGTCCTTGCGCCAGCTCAGCAGCGGTCCCGCGACCATCACCAGGCACAGGATCAGCGCAAGGGGACCGGCGACCTTGTTGTAATAGGGCGGGCCGACCGAAATCTTCTCGCCCATCGCCTCGGCGACGATCGGATAGAGCGTGCCGAGCAGGACGAGCGCAAGGATCGTCGTCAGCAGCAGATTGTTGATCACCAGCGAGCCTTCGCGGCTCATCAGCGCGAATTTCTTGCCCTCGGCGACTGCCCCCGCGCGCAGCGCGAACAGCGTCAGCGCGCCGCCGATATAGAGCGCCATGAGGACGAGCAGGAAGGTCCCGCGCTCGGGATCGACCGCGAAACTGTGGACGCTGGTCAGCAGGCCCGAACGGACGATGAAGGTGCCGACCATCGACATCGAGAAGGCGATCACCGCCAGCATCACCGTCCACGCGCGCAGCGCGTTGCGCGTTGCGGTCACCGCAACCGAGTGGAGCAGCGCGGTCCCTGCGAGCCACGGGATCAGCGAGACATTCTCGACCGGATCCCAGAACCACCAGCCGCCCCAGCCAAGCTCGTAATAGGCCCAGTAACTGCCCGCGGTGATGCCGAGCGTCAGGAAGATCCAGCTCCCGAGCACCCACGGCCGCATCGCGCGCGCGAACGCGGGCCCGATCTCGCGCGTGATCAGCGCGCCGACCGCAAAGCTGAACGCGACCGAAATGCCGACATAACCGACGTAGAGCGTCGGCGGGTGGAAGGCGAGACCGGGGTCCTGCAACAGCGGGTTGAGCCCCTGCCCGTCGGGCGGCGCCACCGGCAGCCGCTTGAACGGGTTGGACGAGAAGAGGAGGAAAGCGAAGAAGCCCAGGCTCAATGCCGCCTGCGCCGCGAGCGTCGCGACCAGCGTGTCGTTGCGCAGCCGCTTCTCGAAGATCGCGACGAGCGCGCCCGAGACGCCGAGGATCGTCAGCCACAACAGCATCGACCCTTCGTGATTGCCCCAGGCGCCGGCGACCTTGAACAGCATCGGCTTCAGGCTGTGGCTGTTGCGCGCGACGAGCTCGACCGACATGTCCGATCGCACAAAAAGGGCGATCAGCAAGGCAAAGGCGGCCGCGGTGAGCAGCCCCTGCGCGACGCTCGCCGGCCGCACGAGTGCGGCGAGGTCGTCCTTGCCCGTCCGGACGAAGGCGATCCCCGCGACCAGCGACAGGCAAGCAAGCGCCGCCGCGATCCAAAGCAGAGCGAGGCCGAGTTCGGCGATCATCTATTTGTCCATCTATTTGTCGCCGAATGACAGGCTGTCGCCCCCGCGAAGGCGGGGGCCGCTGGCAGCCTTGCGCAATGCTGATAGCGGCCCCCGTCTTCGCGGGGGCGACGGAAAAAGCTAATCATACCTTCGGCGCCACCTTCATATTCTTCGGCATATCGCCCATCTGCGGCGGCATATAGCGCTCGTCATGCTTGGCGAGGATACGGTCGGCGACGAAGACTCCGTCGGCGCGCATCCGGCCGTCGGCGACCATCCCCGAATTTTCGGCAAAAAGGTCGGGGACGATGCCCTTGAACTGCACGGGGATCGAGGCCTTGCCGTCGGTCGCGACGAAATCGATCGTCAGCCCGTCGGCCTGCCGCTTGATGCTCCCCGCGGCGACCATGCCGCCCAGCCGCATCGGCTCGCCGACGGTCGTCTTGCCGGCGACGACTTCGGCGGGAGTCCGGAAATAGGCTGCTTCGTCGCGCAGCGCACTCGCGGCGAGCACGCCCGCGCCCGCGACGCCGCACAGCGCGACCGCGGCCAGAACAAGTCGTTGATGCTTCGCCTTCATTTGCGATCCTTGCGCAGCGCATCGCTACGCTTCTCGGCTTTCGCCATGGCCCGCCAGCTCGTCCACAACACGCCGCCGGTCAGCAATGCGGTCAGGATATAGGCCGCCGCCACATAGGCCCACTGCCCGCCCCCGCTGATCACCCCCGTCATACCGTCAGTTTCCCTCGTCGTCGGCGAGCCGCCGCAGCCGCGCCGCAACGCGGTTGTCGGCGATGATCCGCCGCATCCGCATCAGCACGATCGCACCGAATAGCAGCGAAAAGCCCAGCACGGTCAAGCCCAAAGGCCAGAGCAGCGTCTTGTCGATACTCGATCCGCCCAGCGTGATGCTCGGCCCCTGATGCAGGCTGTTCCACCAGACGACGCTGCGGTTGATGATCGGAATGTTGATCGCGCCGACGAGCGCATAGATCGCGGCGCCGCGCGACAGCGAACCGCCCTGCCGCTGGCCCCCCGCTCCGTTGGCGTCGCCGTTGGTCAGCGCGATGAAGCCCGCATAGAGAAAGAGCAGCACGAGCATCGAGGTCATCCGCCCGTCCCATTCCCACCAGGTGCCCCAGGTCGGCTTGCCCCAGATCGATCCCGTCGCGAGGCACAGCGCAGTGAACAGCATCCCCGGCACCGCGATCGCCCGCGCGGCAATTCCCGACAGCGGATGGCGCCAGACCAGTTGCACCAGTCCGGCGACGGCAAGGCTCGTCCAGCCGCCCATGCCGAGCCAGGCGGAGGGCACATGAACATAGAGAATGCGGGCGGTCTCGCCCTGCTTCGCTTCGCCCGGCACCATCGTCAGCCCCGCGAAAGCGCCGCCCAGCACGAGCAACAGCCCGACGCCGAGCAGCCACGGCGTCAGCGGCTTGGCGATCGCCAGAAAGCGGGTCGGATTGGCGTAAGCGTGCATCGGTTCGCGTCGTCTTTAGGTGAGGCCGATTTGTCGGTCCAGTGAATTGCCCCGGCGCGACCCGGCTGCGCTGATTTCGCCCGTAGCGAGCCGGAGGTCAAGCCTCGCCCCATGCTCCCTGCCGCGGCAAGCCGCGACCCAAACGGCTGCGACCGTTGATCCTCCCTGTGGCGCAGCCATGGGGAGGTGGCAGCCCGGAGGGCTGACGGAGGGGCGGAGCGCGTAGCGCTCGCTGACGCTCGCGGCCCCTCCACCACCGCTTCGCGATGGTTCCCCTCCCCATCGCTTCCCGACAGGGAGGATTTCGCTTCTTCGTGCAATGCTCGCCTCGGAGGATCACCCCTCGGGCCGCGTCCAGATCCAGCTCCCGGTTACCGCCGCCGCAATCACCGGCACCATGACCCACGGCCAGGGCGACAGGATCGCAGCCAGCACGATGCTCACCGCGAACGCGGCGCTCGCCGCAACCTTGCCCTTGCGGCTGATCGCGCCCTTCTCGCGCCAGGCGATGATATGATGTCCGAAATGCGGATGGCTGAGCAGCCACGCCTCGAGCCGCGGCGACGAATTGGCGAAGCAGAAGGCCGCAAGGATGACGAACGGCACCGTCGGCAGCAACGGCAGGAACGCCCCGATCGCGCCGAGTCCCAGCGAAGCCCAGCCTGCGACCAGATAGAAATGCCGTTTCATCGCAGGCAGGCTTAGCGAATTCCGGACCCGACGCCAGCCAACAATATCGTCATCCCGGCGAAGGCCGGGATCTCGCCGGTGCGTCTTGACGAGAGGGTGAGATCCCGGCCTTCGCCGGGATGACGATTGGGTCGGATCACCCCCGCCCGATCAGCTTCTGCGCCATCCGGTCGGCCACGACCGACGCCGGCGTGCCGCTCGCCTTGCTCTCGGCCCAGATTTCGGCCAGCCGCCCGGGGATCAGGTGAATGCGATTCTCGACCTCGTCCTGGCTGCCCTGCCCCAGATATTCGAGCGCGACGTTGATGATGCCGCCCGCGTTGATCACATAGTCGGGGGCATAGACGATGCCGCGATCGTGCACCCGCTGGCCGTCGGCCGCGGTCGCCAGCTGGTTGTTCGCGCCGCCCGCGATGATCGGCACGCGCAGTTTCTCGATGCTGCGCTCGGTCAGGATCGCGCCGAGCGCATTGGGGCTGAGGACATCGGCCTCGATCTCCATGATCGCCGCCGAATCGGCGAGTTCGGCGCCCAGCTCTTCGGCCAGCGCCTTGGCGCGCGCCAGATTGACGTCGGCCAGCGTCAGCTTCGCGCCCTCGGCCGCCAGCCGCCGCGCGACCCCGCCGCCGACGCTGCCGACGCCCTGGATCGCGACGCGCACGCCCGCCGCGCTGTCGGTGCCCAGGCCTTCGCGGATCGCCGCCTTGATGCCCAGATAGACGCCCAGCGCGGTGAACGGCCCCGGATCGCCGCCGGCCTCGCCGCTTGCCACCGGCAGGCCGCTGACATGCTTCGTATGCTTGGCGATCTCGACCATATCCGCGTCGGTGATCCCGACATCCTCGGCGGTCACATAGGCGCCGCCCAGCGACTCGACCGCGCGGCCGAATGCGGCGAGCAGTTCGGGCGTCTTGGCGCCATTCTCGTCGGCCAGGATCACACCCTTGCCGCCGCCCATGGGCAGTCCCGCCATCGCATTCTTGTAGCTCATGCCGCGCGACAGGCGCAGCGCGTCGGTGATCGCCGCGGCGCGCTGCGGATAATGCCAGTATCGCACCCCGCCCGCGCCGGGGCCGAGGTGCGTCGAATGGACCGCGATGACCGCCGTCAGCCCGCTCGCCCGATCGCGGAACATGTGGACATGCTCATGATCGTCGAAATCGGCGAAATCCCAGACAGCAGACATGCGCGACTCCTCGCGTTAGAAAATTACGTTAAGGCGTAATAATCCGTCATGGGGCCAGTGTCACCCCAAATCCCGCATATGCGCAACGATGGTGAAAATGGGGCGACCAATGGGGCTCGAACCCACGACCTCCGGTACCACAAACCGGCGCTCTAACCAACTGAGCTATGATCGCCACACGCCGGGCGAAACCGCCTGCGACAGCGCGCGGCGATAGGCGCGCACCCCCTGTTCGTCAAGCATTGTTCGCATCGCCCCGCGTCACTAAAAGCGCGCCATGGCTGGCAACGATCATGTCGACATGGCGACCTCGGGCGCCGACCGCACCGCGGACCGGCTCTCCGCGGTCCCCGGCATCCGCCGCGCGCCCTCGCCGAAGCTCCAGCAGTTCATGCTGACGCGCTTTCTCGACCCCGACACCTGCGCCGCGCTGATGGCGCTGATCGACGGCGACGCGCGCCCCTCGACGATCGCCGACCCCAACGGCGACGAAGCCTTCCGGACCAGTTCGACCTGCGATCTCGACCACCGCGTGCCGATCGTGGCCGCGGTCAATCGCCGGCTTCACGATCTGACCGGCATCCCCCTCGAATATGGCGAGCCGCTGCAGGGACAGCGTTACGACGTCGGCGAGGAGTTCAAGGCGCACACCGATTATTTCGATCCCGGCGGCGCCGACTGGGAAACCTATTGCGCGATTCCCGGCCAGCGGAGCTGGACCCTGATGATCTACCTCAACGAGCCGCCCGCGGGCGGCGCAACGCGCTTCCTCGCGACCGGCAAGATGCACCAGCCCGAAACCGGCAAGCTGATCGCATGGAACAATATCCGCCCCGACGGCACCCCGAACCCCGACACGCTCCACCACGGGATGAAGGTGCGCAAGGGCCGCAAATATATCATCACCAAATGGTTCCGCGAGCGCCCCTGGCCTTGGGCCGAAGGGGAGCTGGCCTGAAGCCGGCTCCCCGGAGCGATATTACCGAACCAACCGATACTGGAAACTCAACGTCAGCGTATTGGCAACCTGCCCCGGCTCGACCGGCGTCGCCTTGGCGTCCATCGCCTGCAGGCGCACCATCGGCGGCATCGGCGGCGGCGGCCCGCCAAAGCTGCCACCCTCGCTGATCGACACCAGCTCGGCGCCGCGATAGCCCGCAAGCCGCGCATAGTCCGCCGCCTTGGCCTCGGCTGCCTTGATCGCCGCGCCGCGTGCGCCGACGAGCTGCGCGTCGGGATCCTTCATCCCGAACCACGGGCCGTCGACATTGGTGCCGCCCGCCGCGACCAGCGCGTCGAGCAGCGGCCCGATGTCGTCGATCTTCGATGTCGTCGCGCGCACGCTGTTCGACACCTGATAGCCGATGAAGCGCGGCGGCTGGCCGTTGCCGTTGTTGCTGTAATCATATTGCGGCGACAGGCTGATGCCGCTCGTCTGGATGTCCTCGGCCTTGATGCCCTTCGCCTTGGCGGCGGCGATCAGCTTGTCCATCGCGGCGGCATTGAGGCGCATCGCCTCGACCGCGGTCGGCGCTGTCGTCGTCACCCCGGCGCCGACGGTCGCCTGATCGGGGCGCGAACGCACGTCCTCGCTCACGCTGAAGGACAGAATCGGACCCTGCGTCGTAGCTGTCGTCACCGTCGAACCTCCTTGCTGCGCGATGGCCGGCGTTGCGGCCGCCAGCACCAGACCGGCAGCCATAGCGGTGAGCATTTGCTTCGTCATTTCATTCTCCTGTGAACCGGCGTTCCGGCCTTGTGTGCCCGCCCCTCCAACGCTGACGGAGCGGGTGCGTTCCGGCCTTTGCGCCGACGGCGCTTGCATGATGCTGAACGCACCAGTAGCGAGCCGTTCATCATGGCTGCCCCCATTCTCTCTTACGAAGGAGTCGGTCTGGTTCAGGGCTCAGGCTGGCTGTTCCAGGATCTCGACATCTATATCGGCGAGCGCGACCGGCTCGCGCTCATCGGCCGCAACGGCGCAGGCAAGACGACATTGCTCAAACTGCTCGCCGGCCGCATCGATCCCGACAAGGGCAAGCGCACGATCGTCCCCGGCACGCATGTCGTGCTGCTCGAGCAGGAGCCCGACTTCCGCGGTTTCGCGACGCTGATGGACCATGCCATCGCTGGCCCGGACGCCCCGCCCGAGCATGAGGTCGCCGCTATCGCCGACCAGCTCGGCATCGACATGGGACGCGAGGCCGCCAGCGCCTCGGGCGGCGAACGCCGCCGCGCCGCGATCGCCCGCGCACTCGCGCAAAACCCTGACGTGCTGCTGCTCGACGAGCCGACGAACCACCTCGACCTCGCGGCGATCGACTGGCTCGAATCCTGGCTCGCGCGCTATACCGGCGCCTTCGTCGCGATCAGCCACGACCGGACCTTCCTCACCCGCCTGACACGCCAGACCCTGTGGCTCGACCGCGGCAGCATCCGCCGCAAGGAGATCGGCTTCGGCGGCTTCGACGCGTGGATGGAGGCGGTGTTCGCCGAGGAAGCGCGCGCCGCCGAAAAGCTCGACGCCAAGCTCCGGCTCGAGGCGCACTGGCTCGAACGCGGTGTCACCGCACGCCGCAAGCGCAATCAGGGCCGCCTCGAAAAGCTGCACGAAATGCGCGCGACCCGCGCCGCGATGATCGGCGGCCCCGGCGTCGCCAAGCTCGGCCTCGCCAACGACGACGTCCGCTCGAAATCGGTGATCACCGCCGACCATATCACCAAGCGCTTCGGCGACCGCACGATCATCAGGGACTTCACCTTCCGCGTCCAGCGCGGCGACCGCATCGGCATCGTCGGCGCGAACGGTGCGGGCAAGTCGACCTTGCTCAAGCTGCTCACCGGCGAAATCCAGCCCGACGAGGGCAATGTCACCCTCGCGCCGACGCTCGACGGCATCGTCATCGACCAGCAGCGCAGCCTGCTCGCGCCCGAAAAGACGGTACGCGACATCCTCGCCGACGGCGGCGACTGGATCGAGGTGCGCGGGGTCAAGAAGCATGTGCAGGGCTATCTCAAGGACTTCCTCTTCGATCCCGGGGTCGCCAACGCCAGCGTCGGCGCGCTTTCGGGCGGCGAACGCTCGCGGCTTTTGCTGGCGCGCGAATTCGCCCGCGAATCGAACCTGCTCGTTCTCGACGAGCCGACGAACGACCTCGACCTCGAAACGCTCGACCTGTTGCAGGAGGTTATCGCCGATTACGAAGGCACCGTCCTTCTCGTCAGCCACGACCGCGACTTCCTCGACCGCACCGTGACGGTGACGCTCGGCCTCGACGGATCGGGCAAGGTCGACATCGTCGCCGGCGGCTACGCCGACTGGGAAGCGAAGCGCGTGAAGCCCGTCGCCCCGAAAGCCAAGGCCGCAGCCGGCGAAACCACGCCTCCCCCGCCGCCGCAGACGCGCAAGAAGCTGAGCTACAAGGACCAGCGCGACTACGACCTGCTCCCCGCCCGGATCGAGGAGATCGAGAAGGAAATGGCGGCCATCGAAACCGAGCTCTCCGACGGCAGCCTGTTCACGCGCGACAACGCGCGCTTCAATGCGCTGACGGCAAAGCTCGACAAGCTGCGCGATGACAAAGCGGCAGCCGAGGATCGCTGGCTGGCACTGGCGGAAGAGGTCGAAGCGCTGGGGTAAAGTCAGCATTGGGGTGGATAGCGGACGTAAAATCCTCCCTGTCGCGAAGCGATGGGGAGGGGGACCGCCTCCGTAGGCGGTGGTGGAGGGGCCGCAACGTTGCGCCATTTGCCCCTCCGTCAGCGCTTCGCGCTGCCACCTCCCCATGGCTACGCCACAGGGAGGAATTCCGCGTCCGCAATCGGTGTCTGCGGCCATTCGCTATGTCCGTTCGTGTCGAGCGAAGTCGAGACACCCGGCAGCCTTGCGCCCAGTCCGAGGGGCATCTCGACTTCGCTCGATGCGAACGGGGTCGGTTGGGGCCGAAATCGGTCGGCTCCAGCCCACCCTCACCCCATTCCGTAAAACCGCGCCAGCCGGTCGAGCGCCAGCCCCAGTACCAGCTTCCCCGAACGCGCCGGCCAGCCCAGCGCCTTCTCCGCCCCTCCGATCCCCTCTCCCGCACACACCACGCGCCAGCAGATATCGGCAAGGCCAGGCCCGACATGGTCGATTGCCGCATGAAAGCGCCGGTGCGCGTCGATCCGTGCGAGCGACGCATCCGACGCCCGCGCTCCGCCCCGCCCCTTTGCCGGCGGCGCGGCGTCCCACCGCATCGTCACCCGCGCCGCCAGCCCCGCGCGCTCATAGTCGGCGCGCAACCGCTCGCCCGCGTGCAATTGCCCCTGCGTCAGCATCCCGCGCGACGCCAGCCAGGCGATCGGACTCTCCGCCACATTGACCGTGACATGCCGCATCGCCTGCGGCCCCGCCTTGTCCGGATCGATCCGGTCGTCGGGATGGATGCGCGTTTCGAGGCGGCGTGTAGTCATGCGATTCTCCTGTCTTGCACGACCGGCTTGACATTGGATTATTTTGTAGGAAAGAAGAAACCGATTTGGTTATTCGAGGATGAGCAATGATCAACAGCATCCGCGCCGTACGCCGCGCCAAAGGTCTGACGCTCGAGGAGGTCGGCCAGCGCTGCGACCCGCCGACGACCGCGCAGACGATCGGCCGCCTCGAAACCGGCACGCGAACACTGTCATTGGGTTGGATGAACCGCATCGCCAAGGCGCTGGGGGTCGAAGCCGCCGAGCTCGTCCAATTGCCGCAGGATACGCAGCTCACCATTACCGCGCACCTCGGCGCCGACGGCGCGCAGGCGCCGACGCGGGTCGAACAGGCGCTCACCGCGCGCCCGGGCGAGGACATGGTCGCCGTGCGCGTGACCTCGTCGATCGGCGATTATCGCGCGGGCGACGAAATCTGGTGCCGCCGGACCGAGAGCGACTGGACGCGCGCGCTCAACCGCGACATCCTCGTCCCACGGCCCGCCGGACGCTTCTTCTTCGCGCGCCTGCTCAATGTCGACGGCGAAAAACTCCACCTGCTTCCGCTTGGCACCGGTCAGCGCCAGCAGGTTGTCAGCAACCCGCCCTGGGCGGCGGTCGCGGTTCGGCTGATCCGGACCCTCTAACCCCGCGTTCGCCCTGAGCTTGTCGAAGGGCCGTCCTTTTTATCTAACTCGCCAGGGAACAACGGTGCTTCGACAAGCTCAGCACAAACGGAGGGGGTGTTGCGGATGACGTCCCCCCTCCGCGTCCTCTCGATCGCTACCCTCTTCCCCGATGCTGCACGGCCGAATTTCGGTCTGTTCGTCGAAAAGAGCCTTCGCGCGCTCGCGGCGCAGCCCCACATCGCGTTGACCGTGGTCGCGCCGGTCGGTCTGCCGCCGTTCCCGCTCTCGCTCCACGAGCGCTACCGCGCGCTGCGGAGCCTGCCCCGCACAGAGCAGTGGAACGGCCTCACCGTCCACCGCCCGCGCTTCACGTTGATTCCGCGCTACGGCGCGCGTTTCAACGCCGCGAAGGTCGCGCGCGCAGTGCTATCGGCGGCTCGGGGACAGCCCTTCGACGTCATCGACGCGCAGTTCTTCTATCCCGACGGCCCGGCGGCCATGCGCGTCGCCACAGCGCTGCGCCTTCCCTTTTCCGTAAAGGCGCGCGGCGCGGACATCAGCCATTTCGGCCATGATCCAGCGACCAGCGAACAGGTCATTGCGGCTGGGAGGAGCGCCGCCGGCCTGCTCGCCGTCTCCGAAGCGATGCGCCGCGACATGGCCGCGATCGGCATCGACGCGGCCAAGATCGCCGTCCACTACACGGGCATCGACAGCGCGCGCTTCCACCCCGGCGACCGCGCCGCCGCGCGCACGGCGCTTGGCATGGGCGACGCACCGGCCATTGCGACCGTCGGCGCGCTCATTCCGCGCAAGGGGCAGGCGCTCGTCATCGAGGCGCTGCCGTCGCTGCCCGGCGTCCACTATTGGCTGGCGGGCGCGGGGGACGAGGAAGCCCGCTACCGCACACTCGCGCAGCGATTGGGCGTCGCCGACCGCGTCCATCTGATGGGCCCGGTTGCCAACGCCGACCTGCCGATGCTCTATCGCGCCGCCGATATCGTCGTCATGCCATCGGCGAGCGAAGGACTCGCCAACGCGTGGGTCGAGGCGCTCGCCTGCGGCACCCCGATCGTCATCAGCAACGCCGGGGGCGCCGGCGAACTCGTCACATCGACGGTTGCGGGGCGCGTCGTCGACCGCACGCCGGAAGCGATTGCGGGGGCCGTCGGAACGATCCTCGCAGCCCCGCCGTCATCGATGGAGGTCGCCGCCACCCTTGCCGGCCGCTTCGACTGGGACCGCAACGGCCGCGAGCTGGCGGAGCATCTCCGCCGCTGCGCCGGCCGTTAGCAATCACACCACCGCGCCGTCGTCGTCCTTGCGCGCCACGCGTTCGGCGCCCTCGTTCACCGCGCTCGTGCGCGGCACGAAGCTGTCGGGACCGACCTTCAGCCACACCAGGATCGGCGCCGACATATAGACCGACGAATAGGTGCCGATGAAAATGCCGAGCAGCATCGCCGCGGTGAAGCCGAAGATCACGTCCGGACCAACCCACAACAACACCGCGAGCGCGATCAGCATCGTGAAGCTGGTCATGACCGTGCGCGCCAGTGTTTCGTTGATGCTGAGGTCAAGGAGCGGGATGATCTCCATCTTGCGATATTTCTTCAGATTCTCGCGAATACGGTCGAACACGACGATCGTATCGTTGAGCGAGTAGCCGATGATCGTCAGCAAGGCCGCGACGATGTTGAGGTCGAACTGCAACTGAGTCAGCGCGAAGAAACCGAAGGTCAGCGCAATATCGTGGAACAGCGCGAACAGCGCGCCGATACCGAACTGCCATTCGAACCGGATCCAGATGTAGATCGAGATCGCGATCATCGCGAGGCCGAGGCTGAGCAGGCCCGTGCGCAGCAACTCGCCCGACACCTTGCCCGACACCGTCTCGACCGATCCGGTCTTGGCGGTCGGGAAAGCCTTCTGGATGCCCGCGACAAGCTGCTTGCCTGCGGCGTCGGCCGCGCCCTTGCCGCCGTCGGGCAGCGCGGTGCGGATCGACACCGCCTTATCGGACCCGAACTGCTGGATCGTCGCCTCGCCAAGGCCGATCGCATCGACCTTTTCGCGTATCTCGTCGATCGGCGGCATCGCCTGCGCGAATTCGACGCGCACCGACTGGCCGCCGACGAAGTCGACACCGAAGTTCAGCCCGCGCACCGCGACGAGCGCGATCGACGCCACGATCATCAGGAAGCTGATCGCCATGGCGACATTTCGCCACTTCAGAAAATGGATGTTCGTATCGTCGGGGACGAGTTTCAGGAGACGCATGACCGGTCCCTCCTCAAATATTCAGCGACGCCGGACGCGTCTTGTGCAGCCAGCCCGCCGCGAACATCCGGGTGACGGTGACGGCGGTGAAGACGCTGGTGATGATGCCGATGGTCAGCACGACCGCAAAACCCTTGATCGGACCCGTGCCGAACCAGAACATCAGCGCCGCCGCGATGACGTTGGTGATATTGGCGTCGAAGATCGCGCGGCTCGCTTCCGAATAGCCGAGCTCGACCGCTTGGAAGACGCGCCGCCCGCGATGCAATTCCTCGCGGATTCGCTCGTTGATCAGCACGTTCGCGTCGACCGCGGCGCCGATCGTCAGCACGAAGCCCGCGATCCCCGGCAGGGTCAGCGTCGCGTTGAACGCCGCCATGATCGCGATGATCAGGAAGATGTTGAACATCAGCGCGACGTTGGCATAGATGCCGAAGCGGCCGTACACGACGATCATGAAGACGAGCACAGCGACCGTCGCGATGATCCCCGCAAGGGCGCCCTTGCGGATCGAATCGGCGCCGAGCTCGGGCGTAACCGTCCGCTCCTCGACCACCGTCATCTTCACCGGCAGCGCGCCAGAGCGCAGCGAGATAGCGAGATTGTTCGCGCTCGCCACGCTGAAGCTGCCCGAGATCTGCGCGCTCCCGCCGAGGATCGGTTCGTTGATCGACGGGGCCGACAGCACGCGGCCGTCGAGCACCATCGCGAAGCGCTTGCCGACATTCTGCGCGGTGACCTTGGCAAAGGTCGCCGAACCGCCCGAATCGAAACGGATGTTGACGACGGGCTGACCCGACTGCTGGTCATAGCCCTGCTTGGCGTCGAGCAGCTGTTCGCCGCTGATCATCACCTGGCGGCGCAGCACTTCATAGGGCGCACCGCCCGCGTTCGCACCCTCGGCATAGGGAACGATCTCGCTGCCGACCGGAACGCGACCGGCCGCGACCTCGGCCGGGTCGGCGTTGGCGTCGACCATGCGGAATTCGAGGCGCGCGGTCTTGCCGATCAGGTCTTTCAGCTGCTGCGGATCCTGCAGGCCCGGCACCTGCACGACGATGCGGTCGTCGCCCTGCCGGATGATCGTCGGCTCGCGCGTGCCCAGCGCGTTGACGCGCTTGTCGATAATCTCGCGCGCCGTATCCATCGCATTCTTGATCGCCTGCGTCTGGCCGGCGGCCGTCGGGGTCATGACGATCCGCGTCGTGTCGACGACGTCGATCCGCCAGTCGCGCTGCCCTGTCGCGATGCCGGCGCCGCCGGTCTCGTTGAACAGCCGGTCGCGCGCCGCGTCGAGCTGTCGCTGTTCGCGGACGAGGAAGCTGATCTTGCCGCCCGCGGTCGACAGTTCGCCGATCCCGATATCGTCGTCGGGCCCGCGCTCGCCGCGCATCGCGGTGCGCACGGTCTTTTCCATGTTTGCGAGCTGCGTCTTCTGCAGGTCGGCGACGTCGGCCTCGAGCAGCAAGTGGCTGCCGCCGGCAAGGTCGAGGCCCAGATTGACCTTGATCTGCGCGATGCCTGGCAGGCTCTCGAACGTCTTGGACGGCAGGAATGTGGGGATCGAAAAGAGGATACCGAGCAGCAGGATGATGCTGATGCCGATGGTTTTCCAGCGCGGGAAATCGAGCATAGGGGGAATTCCGATTGGTCTGGGCGGCGCCAAGGGGGCGCCGCCGGAACGTCAGTCGTTCGCGGGCTTGCCGCCCGGCGCCAGCACGTCGGACAGGGTCGACTTCACGACCTTGATCTTCACGCCTTGCGCGATCTCGACATCGGCGAATTCATCATCGACGCGCGTCACCTTGCCGACGATCCCGCCGCCGGTCACCACCTGGTCGCGCGGCTTCACCGCCGCGATCTTGTTGCGGTGCTCCTTCATCCGCACCTGCTGCGGGCGAATGAGGAAGAACCAGAAAACGACGAAGATCAGCAGATAGGGCACCAGCATGATGAAACCGGCGGCCCCGCCCCCGAATCCGGCCGCCTGGGTCAGAAGCAGGTTTGTCGACATGAATGAAAGACTCTCTCGTTGCAGCGACGGCCTTTCAAGGGATGAAAGACCATGCAAAATATGGCGCGGCGCCTATCACGCAGGGGCGCAGGGCGCAAGCAAGTCGCTGCATCCCTCCCCCGCGGCACGCGAAGCCGAAATGGGGTGCGCGGACCCAAGGTCAAGGGCGCACACATCGATCGCCCGCCACCGCCTGCCCCGGTCGGCCGACTTTGCTCAGGAGAGCCTTGCATCGTCTGCCAACCCGCGCTAGGGGCCACGCCTGCCCAATCGGGCCGGTCGGGACGTAGCGCAGCCTGGTAGCGCATCACACTGGGGGTGTGGGGGTCGGAGGTTCGAATCCTCTCGTCCCGACCAAAAATACCAATCATTTGCAATGGGTGAAGTAAGCGTCGCTGCATCTAGCAGCGCCACCCATTGGCGTCATCTAGCCTATATCTGGCAGCGCCGCCTGTTGTCAGGTGAATGAGCAATTATAATAGCTGCCCCACAGGTGAAGACAGCTGACGAGATCACCTTCAAATAGCTTCGTTACGCAGTCAGGGGCGACAAACTTGCCAGTCCTTGGATCAAAACCATCGGCAAGCATTACGTCTCCGGTTGGGTCGTAAATTATGCCAGACCAGTTATCGAGGAAACCTTCCGGGTTAAACGCCACTCGGATTGGAGGCCCCAGATCGACGGAATACTTAATCCCGCCGTCATCCTTAAACCAAGCCGGTTCAGGGTCAGCTTTGACTCTGGCGATGATCGCTTCGTAGCGGCTGTGGTTCACCATCAGCCTCGACATAGTGCCGGTGTAGTTGCCAAATCTTAGCAGAGGCCACGCTGCGCTGACCGTCACGACAAGAAGTAACGGGGCAATGGAATAAGTTAGAAATCGGTCGCGACTGCCGCTGACCCTTTTGCCATGCTGATAACTACGCACAAACCATATGATAGAGCCAACCAGCAGACCCAAAGTTGCGGCTGGAATGACCAGAATGGAGAGGAAAAAGCCGAAGCCTGCTGACCAGGCTCCTACAAAGCCGACAAGAAACGGAACGATGGCGATGAGTCCAAAAAACCGCGCGACTCGTTTGAGATATTCTTTCATCTGGCTATTCAACACGAGTTACGGCGGCTGCAAAGCTCTTCATCACAGCACCCCACGCCCGAAGGCGCAGGGTGCTGGCAGCGTCAGGCAGAAGAAGAACCTAGCCCCACTTCTGCGGTCGTTGGATTATCGAGGGACGCACCGCTATGCCTTGACGCAGCGTCAAAATGGAACCGCCGCGCTAACTGAACCTTTCTTCGTCTACCGTGCATCCTCCCGCCGCTGGCTGGTGACGCTAGTCGGGCTCGCGTTTCTCGTTCAGGCGATCCGGATCGCGGTCGCCTGAGGGCGGCATCTCCCCGGGACGCCGCCCTCGGCTCCGGTCAGTTCGCGTCCTGCGCCGGCGCGTCGTCCTGCGCGGCTTCGGGCGGCGGCGCCGAGGCACGCGCGCCGCGCATCGCCTCGATCTCGCTCTTGTCGACGAAGCCGTCGCCATTGGCGTCGAGATGCTTGAAGAAAATGTCGATCTTTTCGGGCGCCGCGAGCGAGGGATCGCCCTGCTTTTCCGCCCGCATCTGCGCCATCTTGGTGATCTCGGCCTTGTCGAGCTTGCCGTCGCCATTGGCGTCGATCATTGCGAAAATACGCCCGCCGTCGTGCGGCGGCTGGGCATAGGCCGCGGGAGCGATAAGCGCCAGCGGCGCGGCAATCAGAATCCGTTTCTTCACAAATCGTCCTTTATCGATGGGCGGCGCAGCCGCCAGATACCCTGAACAGGTGCACCCCGGACGCTCCATGACGGGGCGATTGTCGCAAAACTATGCCGGATGCGGCGGCGCGTTCTCCGCGCCCGCCCGACCACCCGGCATCAGGGGCGCAACACGACCTTCCCCACCGCCTCGCGTTTCTCGAGCATCGCAAAAGCCTCCCGCCAGTCGGTCAGGTCGAGCACGGCGTGGACATGCGGCCGGATCCTGCCCGCGGTCGCCAGCGCATCGATCGCCGCGACATTTTCCGCGCCGCGCTCGGGAAAGCGTCGCCCATATTCGCCCGCGCGCACCCCGACGACCGAGAATCCCTTGATCAGCGGCATGTTCACCGACACCTCGGGAATCCGCCCCGAAGCAAAGCCGATCACGAGCAGCCGCCCGCCGAAGGCGATGCAGCGCGTCGATTCGTCGAACACGTCGCCGCCGACAGGGTCAAAGATCACATCGGCGCCCTTGCCGCCGGTCAGCGCTTTCACCTCGTCGCGAAAGCCCGGCTCCGCCGCGATCACCGCATCGGGCGCATAGAGCCGGGTGATCGCCTCGCGCTTCACTGCGCTGCTCGCCGCCGCGATCACGCGCGCGCCCAGCGCCTTGGCCAGATCGACCGTCGCGAGCCCGACGCCGCCCGCGGCGCCATGCACCAGCACCCATTCGCCGGGTTCGATCCGCGCGCAGCGGACCAGCGCGACATAGGCGGTGAGATAGGCGACCGGATAGGCCGCCGCCGCCTCCCAGCTCATCGCCTCGGGCTTTGACCGGAGCGCCCCGGCAGGAACAACGGCATATTCGGCCATCGCACCGAACCGGTTGCCGCCGACCACCGCGTCGCCGACTCTCCAATCGGTTACGCCCGCGCCGACCGCATCGACTTCGCCCGAAAATTCCAGACCCGACACGAAGGGCAGATCGGGCTTCAGTTGATAACCGCCGCGCGTCATCAGCAGGTCGGGGAAATTCACCGCCGCGGCCCGCACGCGAACGCGCACCTCGCCCGCCCCCGGCCCCGGCACCGGAAGGTCGACCAGCCCCGCACCGGCATGGTCGGGCAGCAATTCACGCACCTGCAAAGCCCGCATCGAGAAAGGCCTTTCCTACAATGTACCCATATGGTTCGTTTACGGCACCCGGTAAACCGAAAGGAACGAATCATGCCACGACCCGATCCATCGACCTGCGACGCCGACGCGTTGATCGACGCCGTCATCGACCGCGAAGGTCGATATGTAAACCACCCTGCCGACCGCGGCGGCCCGACCTGTTGGGGAATCACCGAAGCTGTCGCGCGGTCGCAGGGCTATGACGGCTCCATGCGCGACCTGCCACGCGCCGAGGCTGCGATCATCTATCGCCGCCTTTATTGGCTGCGCCCCGGCTTCGACAAGGTGGCGCTGCGCGCGCCCCGCATCGCCGCCGAGCTCTTCGACACCGGCGTCAACATGGGCACCGGCACCGCCGTCGGTTTCCTGCAACGCGCGCTGAATGCGCTCAATCGCGCCGCGCGCGACTATCCCGATATAGCGGTCGATCGCGACATCGGACCGCGCACGCTGTCGGCGCTCGACGGCTTCCTGAAGGCGCGCGGCAAGGGCGGCGAGACCGTCCTGCTGCGTGCGATGGAGGCGCTGCAGGGCGAACGCTACATCGCGCTCGCCGAACGCCGTCCCAGCCAGGAGGCGTTTCTCTACGGCTGGCTCGCGAACCGCATCGCGGGCGGCTGATGCCCCATCGCGCGTCATTGGGCTGAACTTTACTGAACTTTGAAACCTTGAGGAGCATTGCCATGAGCATCATCGAAGGCCTGATCGGCCCGATCGCCAAGCTGATCGACAAGATCATCCCCGACCCCGAGGCGCGCGACCGCGCCAAGCTCGAGCTCTTGAAGCTTGAGGGGAGTCAGGAGATGGAGGCGATCCGCACCCGCATGACCGCAATCGTCGCCGAAGCGAACAGCGCCGACCCCTGGACCAGCCGCGCCCGGCCGAGCTTCCTCTATGTCATGTATGCGCTCTTGCTATGGGCGATCCCGATGGGCCTCATCGCCGCCGCGCGCCCCGACATGGCCAAAGGCATCGCCGAGGGCATGAACGCCTATCTCGCCGGCATCCCCGAACCGCTCTACGCGCTCTTTGGCACCGGCTATCTCGGCTACACGGCGGCGCGCGCATGGGGGAAAGCTAAGGGGGTGGAGAGCTGAGGCCGACACTCCCTACCCTTTAGGGGAGGGCAGCGAGACTTGGGAACTTGTTCCCTAGTCGCAGCGGGTGGGGGACCTCGGCGTTGCGCAATCTCGGCAGGCCCCACCCCAACCCCTCCCCTGAAGGGGAGGGGCTTTCACCCCTCCACCACCGCCGCCAGTTTCGCCAGCGAGCTATTGAGCCCCGCCACATGATCCTTGGCCGAAATCCCCGGCGGCACGTGATGCGCGTCGATCGTCACCAGCGTGCCGCCGCCTTTGCGCGACAGATACCAGTGCATCGCCATCGTCCCTGAAAAACGCGGATCGTCGGATTCGAACGCGACCTCCCAGACGATCAGCCGCCCGTCGTCGAGGACCGGAATGTGGACCTCGACGATGTCGGCATCGTCATCGCTCTTGGTCTCGATGTCGGGATCGTCAAAGGTCAGCCGCAGCCGGAAGCCGCCGCCTTCGCTAAGGTCGCAACGATCGAATTCACCCGCCGCCCCCTCGGGCGGCAACCAGCGTGCGAGCTTGTCGGCGCTGGTGAAGGCGGCGAACACATCGACCAGCGGCGCCGCGATCAGCCGTTCGGCATGATCGGTGCGCCGCGTCTTCTTGGTGGGTCTCAAGCGAGCGCGGCTTTCACGGCCGCGACGGCGTCATTGGCCGCGCCGCCGTTCGGACCGCCGCCCTGCGCCATGTCGGGACGGCCGCCGCCGCCCTGCCCGCCGAGCGCCGCGACCGCGGCCTTGACCAGATCGACCGCGCTATGGCTGCCCGTCTTGTCGTCGGTGACCCCGACCGCGACCGAAGCGCGTCCGTCATTGACCGCGACCAGCATCGCGACGCCGCTGCCGACCTGTTTCTTCAGGCCATCGACCGTGCCGCGCAGCTCCTTGGGGTCGAGCCCGTCGACGACCTGCGCGAGGAACGCCACATCGCCGACCTGCTCGACCGCCGGGCCCGTCGCCGCGCCGCCGCCGCCCATCGCCAGCGCCTTCTTCGCGTCGGCCAGCTCGCGCTCGGCCTTCTTGAGCTGCTCGGCGAGCGCCGCGACGCGCGCCGGAACCTCGTCGGGCGAGGTCTTGAGCGCCGCCGCCGCCGCCTTCAACGCCTCGTCGCGGCCATTGAGCCATGCGCGCGCCGCCTCGCCGGTCAGCGCCTCGATGCGCCGCACGCCCGAGGAGACCGCGCTTTCGCTGACGATCTTGAACAGCGCGATATCGCCGAGCGCGCGGACATGCGTCCCGCCGCACAGTTCGACCGAATAGCTGTGATCGTCGACACGGCCCATCGACAGCACGCGCACCTCGTCGCCGTATTTCTCGCCGAACAGCGCCATTGCGCCCGCCGCGATCGCGTCCTCGGGGGTCATCAACCGCGTCGTCACCGCGTCGTTGCCCCGGATCTGCGCGTTCACATCGGCCTCGATCTCAGCAATCTCCTCGGCGGACAGCGCCTTGGGATGCGAGAAGTCGAAGCGGAAGCGATCCTCGGCGACCAGGCTGCCCTTCTGCGTCACATGGCCGCCCAGCCGGTTGCGGAGCGCGGCGTGCAGCAGGTGCGTCGCGCTGTGGTTGGCGCGGATGCGATCGCGCCGCGCGGCGTCGACGGTGAGCTGGACCGTATCGCCGACCTTCAGCGTTCCCGCCTCCAGCCTGGCCTGATGCGTGTGCAGGCGGCCGAGCGGCTTGCCGGTGTCGCTGACGGTCGCTTTGACGCCTTCCAGCGTCGCGATCGTCCCGGCGTCACCCATCTGGCCGCCGCTTTCGCCATAGAAGGGCGTCTGGTTGGTCAGCACGACGACCTCGTCGCCCGCTTTCACCTCGTCGACCGGTTTGCCGTCCTTGACCAGCCCGATCACGGTCGCCTCGCCCGCGGTCGAGGTGTAGCCGGTGAATTCGGTGCTGCCGTTCGTCTCGGCGAGGTCGAACCAGATTTCGTCCGACGCCTTGTCGCCGCTGCCCTTCCATGCCGCGCGCGCCGCCGCCTTCTGCTGCGCCATCGCCGCGTCGAACCCCGCGCGATCGACGTTGATGTCGTGCGTGCGCAGCGCATCTTCGGTCAGGTCGTAAGGGAAGCCATAGGTGTCATAGAGCTTGAACGCGACCTCGCCGGGCAGCGTATCACCCTTGCCCATGCCGACGGTCGCTTCGTCGAGCAGCTTCAACCCCTTGTCGAGCGTCTGGCGGAACTTGACCTCCTCGCGCTCCAGCGTCTCGGCGATCAGCGGCTGCGCGCGGATCAGCTCGGGATAGGCCGCGCCCATCTCGGCGGTCAGCGACGGCAGCAGCCGATGCATCAACGGATCCTTCGCACCCAGCAGATGCGCGTGGCGCATCGCGCGCCGCATGATCCGGCGCAGCACGTAGCCGCGGCCTTCATTGGACGGCAGCACCCCGTCGGCGACGAGGAAGCTCGACGCGCGCAGGTGGTCGGCGATCACGCGGTGGCTCGCTTGGCTTCCGCCTTCGGCCGGTACGCCGGTCAGGTCGACCGACGCCGCGATCAGCGCCTTGAACGTATCGGTATCGTAATTGTCGTGAACGCCCTGCAGCACCGCCGCAATGCGTTCGAGCCCCATGCCGGTGTCGATGCTCGGCCGCGGCAGGTCGACGCGTTCGCCGCCGGGCAACTGTTCATATTGCATGAACACCAGGTTCCAGATCTCGACGAAGCGGTCGCCATCCTCCTCCGGCGATCCCGGCGGGCCGCCCCAGATATGGTCGCCATGGTCATAGAAGATTTCGCTGCACGGACCGCACGGCCCGGTGTCGCCCATCGACCAGAAATTGTCGCTGGTCGGGATGCGGATGATGCGATCCTCGGGCAGACCCGCGATCTTGCGCCACAGGTCATAGGCCTCGTCATCGGTGTGATAGACGGTCGCGGTCAGCTTTTCCGGCGGCAGGCCCCAGGTCTTGGTGATCAGGGTCCATGCGTGGTCGATCGCCTGTTCCTTGAAATAGTCGCCGAAAGAGAAATTCCCCAGCATTTCAAAGAAGGTGTGATGCCGCGCCGTATAGCCGACATTGTCGAGGTCGTTGTGCTTGCCGCCCGCGCGCACGCATTTCTGCGACGAGGTCGCGGTGCTGTACGGACGCTTCTCCAGCCCCGTGAAGACATTCTTGAACGGCACCATGCCCGCATTGACGAACATCAGCGTCGGGTCGTTGTATGGCACCAGCGGCGCCGACGGCTCGATATGGTGGCCCGCCTCCCCGAAATAGTCGAGGAAAGAGCGGCGAATGTCGTTGGTCGAGGTCATGCGCGCGATCTAGTGCGACACGCCGCGTTTCTCAAGCATTACGAACGAGAAGGTACCGCACCGTCAGCGCGCGCACAGTCCGTCGAGTTCGTCGTCGGTCAAGCCCCGTTGCTCGACCAGCGCGGTCGGAATGAACTGCACGTCATATTGCGAGATGCGATATTCATTCTCGCGCACCCGCTGCACCATGATCCCGCCGCACGTCCCCTCGATCCCCGGATGATCGTCGATCACCGAAAAGAAGGCATAGGCGCCCGGATAGGCAGCCCCCGCCGGATTGTTGCTCCACGTCACGAACTTCGGCGTGAGCGTCCCTGCGCTGCCCGTGCGCCCCTGCGTCGCGCCCTTGACCAGCCCGTCCCAGTCGGCCTTGCTGATCTCGATGATCGGATCCATCATCGCCATGCCAGCAGCATCGCCGCGGTTCAGCCGATCGAGAAAGCGCGTCACGAAGACCGTCACACTCGCGGTCTCCGCCGCGCTTGCGGTCCAATCGGCGGGCACCGGCTTGTACGGATCGGTCGCCGGATCGAAGCAGAAGAAATTCTGGCGCAGATTCTCGATCAGCATCACGTTGCGCGCCGTGTCGATGCGGCTGTCGAAATAATGACGGCCAAAGCGGGTTCCGAGCTTGCCGCAGCGACGCACCGCCTCTGCCTGCACCCGTTCCATGACCTTGCCGAAGGCCGCCGATTCAAAGCTGTCGACTGTTGCCGTATAGCCGCGGCCGGGCACCGCATCGATCCGGATTCCCGGCTCGGTAACCGCCAGCATCAATGCCATCGCCAGAAAACTCATGCCGCCCACCCCCTGTTGGCGCCGCGCTCCACGGCGGGGATCATATGGGATCGGGCGGCAAGGCTCGACAAGTCTAATTTCTTCGGGTTGTCTGACCCCCTCAAAAGGAGGTGGCGATGCCCTTGCCGAGATAGCAGGGCAGTTGCTGCAACACGTCGGCCTTCGGCACGCCATCCTCCACCAACTGGGGCGGGACTTCGGACGTGTCGATCCGCACCACGGTGAAGCCGTCGCCCGGTTTCGCGCGGTGAACGACAACATAGCCGCAGTCCATCGTCCCGTCCGCCCGGTCGCCGCGAAAATCGAAAGCGGCATACAGCCCCGGGGGCTGCCCGGCAGGGTCGGGATACCAGCTCAACCGCAGGACGCGGATCCGGCCATCGGCCCATATCGCGGCGCGCTTGCGCAGGTTCATTTCCCATTCGAGCCGCGGGTTCGCCGCCTGGAAGGACAGGCGCAGCATCGCATAGGCCGCAGCATAGTCGCGCCGCGCCAGCGCCAAGACATATTCGGCGAAACGATCGGCCGCCCCCTTCTCATCCGCCGCCGTCGGCGTGAAAGTCACACCCTCGGGCACGACCACGTCGCGCTCGACCTCGGGCACAACCAGCGGCGGCGCGCCGAAAGCCGCCGGGATACCGGAAAGGAGGAAAGCCGAAATCAACCACAGCCGACCGCCGGGCCGGCGATCAATAGCCATAATAGGCGCCGCCCCTCTCCCGCGCGCGGCGCCACGCCGGCCGATCGTGGCATGCATTCACGAAATTGGCGAGTTTCGGAAAGCGCTGCGCCAGTCCCTGCATGATCGCGATCTCGGCCGGAAAGCTCAGCATGATGTCCGCGGCGGTCAGATTGTCGCCGACGAAATGCCCGTCTTCGCTGACGGCGTTTTCCATATAGGCAAAATGCGAATCGAGTTGCTGCGTGATCCGCGCCTCGAGCGGCGCGGCCGCTTCGCCGAGACGCGCCGTATAAATGCGCAGCAGGATCGGAGTCATCGCCGAGCCTTCGGCAAAATGCATCCATTGCAGGTGGCGGACATGATCGTCGGTGCCCCGCGGCGGCACCAGTTTCTCACCGCCATGATAGTCGCAGATATATTCGGCGATCGCCGCCGACTCGATGATGATGCGCCCGGCATCCTCAAGCACCGGCGACTTGCCGAGCGGGTGGACCGCGAGGAGTTCGGGAGGCGCCAGATTCGTGACCGGGTCGCGATCGTAGAATTTGATGTCATAGGGCGCGCCAATCTCTTCGAGCAGCCAGAGGATGCGCTGCGAGCGGCTGTTGTTGAGATGGTGGACGATCAGGCTCATCGCTCTCTCCTTCGGGGGTCAGGACGGATAGGGTCCGTTACGGTCGATCAGCGCCGCGAGTTCGCGCACGAGCTTGGCGCCGAGGATCGCCGTGACGCCGCCAACGTCCCGGCCGGGATGATGCTCGACGATGTCGGCGCCAACGATCGGCGCGGTCTGCTTGTGGAGGACCGCCAGCACCTCGCGGACGGTCAGTCCACCCGGCTCGGGATGCGCGACGCCGGGCGCTTCGGCGGGATCGATGCCGTCGAGGTCGATCGAGATGTAGAGCGGCCCCTTGAGCACAGGCACCGCGCCCGGTGTGAATCCGGCCATCGGGACGATCTCGACCCCGAAGCGCTCGGCCTGCTCGCGGCAATGTCCGTTCAGCGTCCGGATGCCGACCTGCACCAGCCGACTGGCATGGCCAGCCTCGCAAATGCGCGCGAAGGGCGAAGCGTGGCTGCGCGGATTGCCGCCGAAATCGTCGTAGAGATCGGGATGCGCGTCGAAGTGAAGGATGTTGAGCGGACCGAAACAGGTTGCCGCCGCCTCGACGAGCGGAACGGTCACCGCATGATCGCCGCCGAGCGCCAGCGGCACCTCACCATCTTCCTGCAGCATGGTGACGTGGCGCCGGATCGCCGCATCGTCGCGCGCCGTATCTTCGCTGAGCGGCAGGTCGCCGTCGTCGGCAAAGGCGATATCGACGCCGATCTCGGGCCCAAGCTCGCTCGCCAGATTGCCGCGATCGCTGCGCAAGGCGGCGCGGATCGCCGCCGGCCCCGCCGCCGCGCCGCGCTCGAAGCTGCTGTTGACGTCGGTGGGCAGGCCGAAAAGACGGATCGCGGGCATGGGCTGCTTGTAGCCGCTGGCGAAGGTCGCGCAAGGCGCTGCCGGTCGAGAATTGGCGCAAGGAAATCGCCATTCCCGATCGCCGGCGAGCGATCAACGGCGGGCGGGCCGACCTGCAGGAGAGGGGCTGCGCAGGTGCATTGCAGTCGCAAGGAGACCGCGGGGCCCGCCGCCGTCGGCCGGCCGGTTTCTCGGGAGATCGGGAAAACCGGCCGGATGGCGTCATTGTCGGTAGCGGCGATCAAAGATCGCCATCGTCGCCTTCATCGTCCGGACCGGCCATCATCTCTTCGGCCACCGCATCGGTACGGCTACGGATCGCGCTTTCGAGGCGCTGCATCAGTTCGGGATTTTCGGTCAGGAAATTCTTCGCATTCTCGCGGCCCTGCCCGATGCGGATCGAGTCATAGCTGAACCAGGCGCCCGACTTTTCGACGAGCCCGGCCTTGACGCCGAGGTCGAGGATCTCGCCGATCTTCGAAATCCCCTGCCCGTACATGATGTCGAATTCGACCTGCTTGAACGGCGGCGCGACCTTGTTCTTCACGACCTTCACCTTGGTGGTGTTGCCGACGATCTCGTCCCTATCCTTGATCTGGCCGGTGCGGCGGATGTCGAGACGGACCGATGCATAGAATTTGAGCGCGTTGCCGCCGGTCGTGGTTTCGGGATTGCCGTACATCACACCGATCTTCATGCGCAGCTGGTTGATGAAGATCACCATGCAGCGCGAACGGCTGATCGAGCCGGTGAGCTTGCGCAGCGACTGCGACATCAGACGCGCCTGAAGCCCGACGTGGCTGTCGCCCATCTCGCCCTCGATCTCGGCCCGCGGAACGAGCGCGGCGACCGAGTCGACGACGAGCACGTCGATCGCGTTCGAGCGGACGAGCGTGTCGACGATTTCGAGCGCCTGCTCGCCCGTGTCGGGCTGCGACACGATCAGTTCGTCAATGTCGACGCCCAGCTTCCGCGCATAGACAGGGTCGAGCGCGTGTTCGGCGTCGACGAAGGCAGCGGTGCCGCCCATCTTCTGCGCCTCGGCGATGCAGTGCAGCGCCAGCGTGGTCTTGCCCGAGCTTTCGGGGCCGTAGATTTCGATGACGCGTCCGCGCGGCAAGCCGCCGACGCCGAGCGCGATGTCAAGGCCGAGCGAGCCGGTAGAGATCGCCTCCACCTGCATCGCTTCCTTCGAGCCCAGCTTCATCACCGAGCCCTTGCCGAACGCGCGATCGATTTGCGCGAGCGCGGCGTCGAGCGCCTTCTGCCTGTCCGTTCCGTTCACTGATTTCCCCGATTCGACGAGTGACAATTGTCCGGCCATGACCGTCCCTTTCCAGCTCTAGAGCGACGGCAGAAGCATCGCAATGGCAGACTATGTGCCATATTTGTTCTCGTGGAACAAGTGGGGAACAAAGAAAAATCGAACGATCGGTAATACTCAGTTTCCGGCCGAAAATTCGTCCAGCACCGCTTCGATATCGCTGATCCGGAACGGCTTGGCGACCAGCCGCCGGTGCGCATGTTCCGACGGAATGATGTCGCCGCCGCCCGAGGTGAAGGCGAACGGAATCCCCCGCGCGGCCAGTGCATCGGCGATCGGCCAGCCCTTTTCGTCGCCAAGGTTGATGTCGACGAGCGCACCGTCGATCGATCCGGCGCCGATGATCGCCAGCGCCTCGTCATTCGTCGTCGCCTGCGCGGGTTCGGGCAGTCCGAGCGCGTCGAACATGTCGACGAGCATCATGCCGATCAGCACATCGTCCTCGACGAGCAGAATGCGATTCGCGTCAGCCATTAGACGCCCGATGCGCCGCATTGTCGAGCGCCGCCGACACCGCCTCGGCAAGCTGCGCGACCGAGAAGGGCTTGGGCAGGAAGGCGACATCGTCGATGTTGATCGACTGGCGAAGCTGTTCCTCGGCATAGCCCGACATGAACAAGACGGGCAGCGCGGGCCGCTTCTTGCGCATCTCGCGCACCATCGCGGGACCGTCCATGGTCGGCATCACGACGTCGCTGACGACGAGATCGACCTTTTCCATCCCGGCAAACCGTTCCAAGCCTTCTTCTCCCTGCGATGCGGTGACGACCGTATAACCCGCACGGGCCAGTGCTCGTTCCGCGACCGCGCGCACCATATCCTCATCTTCGACGAGCAGGATGGTTCCGGTGCCCCACTGGCTCTTCTTCGGCTTCGACACCGGCGTCGGCGTCGCCGGAGCGCCGTGCTCGGCGCGGTGGACGGGAAGGTAGATGGTGAAGCTGGTTTTGCCGGGCTTGCTGTCGGCAAAGATGAAGCCCGCCGACTGCTTGATGATGCCATAGACGGTCGACAGCCCGAGCCCGGTGCCCTTGCCGACGTCCTTCGTCGTGAAAAAGGGCTCGAAGATCTTCGGCAGCACGTCGGCGGGGATGCCGGTGCCGGTGTCGCTGACCTTCAGCGCGCTATAATCGGCGGGCGGCATGAACTCGCTGCCCATCTGGCGCACGTCGGCCGCCGATACCGGATAGGTCTCGATCGTCAGCGTGCCGCCGCCGGGCATCGCGTCGCGCGCATTGACCGCGAGGTTGATGATCACCTGTTCGAGCTGGCCCGGATCGGCGCGCACCGGGCCGAGCCCGCGGCCATGGTGGACCGACAGCTGGACGGTATCGCCGATCAGCCGCTTCAGAAGGTGCGACACCTCCGAAATGACGTCGGGCAGTTGCAGGATCTGCGGCCGCAACGTCTGCTGCCGCGAGAAAGCGAGCAATTGCCGCGTCAGGCTGGCGGCACGGTTCGCGTTGCTGCGGATCTGCTGGATGTCGTCATAGTCGCTGTCGCCGGGCGTGTGGCGCATCAGCATCAGGTCGCAGCTTCCGAGCACCGCGGTCAGAATATTGTTGAAGTCGTGCGCGACGCCGCCCGCAAGCTGGCCAACCGCCTGCATCTTCGAGGCCTGCGCGACCTGCCGCTTGAGCCGCGATTCCTCGCTCGAATCCTTGAGGCTGAGCAGCACCGCCGCCTCGCCGAGCCCGCGCACGCCGACGACGCGCATCGACACCGGATCGTCACCCTGCCCGACCAGCCGGATCGACAAATCGCCGCCGACCTGTTGCCCGCTGCTGTGGCGCCGGATCATGTCGGCGAGCGGCCCCTTGTCCTCGCCGACGACAAGGTCGCCCGGATAGCGCGGCATTCGGCCTTCGCCGACATTGCCGGCGCGTTTGAACGCGCGGTTCATGTAGAGAAACCGGCCGTCGCGATCGACCAGCGCGAGCCCGAAAGGCAGCAGCGAAAGCAAGGTTTCGACATAGGCCTGCGCAGTGCCGCGATCGGCCGGCCCGATCTCTTCGTCGAGCATCGCCAGCAGCACCGGGCCATGCGCGTCGGCGGGGGCGAGCGGGATCTGGATCATCCGCACCGGCGTCGCGCGGTCGCCCTCGCGCGCGAAATAGAGCGAACCCGCTTCGTCGAGCCGCAGCATCGCCGACACGTCGCGCCCGACATAATGCGCCTGATCGGCCTCATCGAGCGCACGGAGCAGAAAGGCGCGGTTCGCCGAGCGGAGCCGCCCCTCGGCGCTGACGAGCGCCGCCATCACGCCCGCCTGCGCGAGCGTCAGGCCCGCCGGCCCGTCGAGATGGCGGACGATCTCGGTCGCAAGATCGATCCGCTCGTTTGCCGAAAAGCGCCAGACAAGATAATCCTCGGCCTGCCCGGTACGGAAAATATGCGCGCGAAGCTGCAACGGCCCGACGGCGATATCGTCGGCGACGCCCTCGCCGTCGCGCCATGCGGTGCGGCCGGCGTTCTTCAATGCCTCGGCGCCGCGCGCATCGACCGGCAAGCCCGGCGGGGTGACGAACCCGCCGAACCATGTCGCGAACAGATCGTTGGCGCATACCAGCCGCCCGCCGCGGTCGGTCACCGCCACCGCGACATCGTCGTGGTTCACTGCGACGCGCAGCATCGTCCAGTCGGGCAGCGCGGCTTCACCTGCGGCTGCGGCGGGGAACAGACGGCGGGCCAGCAACGCGCCGCCCACCGCGATCGCCAGCCCGGCCAGAAAGCCCGCAGCCAGTACGACGTTTCCGGTCGCCCAGAACAGCAGGCCGACCGACAGGAGCGCAAGACCGCCGAGCACGGCCAGATCGACGCGCGACAGATTGAACCGCGCGCCGAGCGGTCCCGCGGGGCCCGCCCCCCTGCTGAAATCGGTCTCAGCGGAGGGCAGGCTTTGCGCGGTCAAATGACACTCTTTCTATTGGCGCATCACCAGATGCGGACACGATCCTTTGGTGCCAGATACAGCTTCTGGCCTTCCTTGACGTTATAGGCCTTATACCAAGGGTCAAGGTTGCGCGAGACCCAAGTCCGCTGGATCGAGGGCGAATGCGGATCGGTCGTGATGCGCTGCGCCAGATTCTGCTCGCGATAGTTGCGCCGCCACACCTGCGCCCAGCCGAGGAAGAAGCGCTGGTCGCCGGTCAGCCCGTCGATCACCGGCGCAGGCTTGCCGCCGAGCGACTTCTTGTAGGCGTCATAGGCGATGGTCAGGCCGGCGAGGTCGCCGATATTCTCGCCCAGCGTAAAGGTGCCGTCGAGATGTTCGCCGGGCAGCACCTCATAGGCGTCATATTGCGCGACGAGCGCCTTGCCGGCGGCCTCGAACGCCTTGACATCCTCGGGCGTCCACCAGTCGGCGAGCTTGCCGGTCTCGTCGTATTTCGCACCCTGGTCGTCGAAATGGTGGCTGATTTCGTGCCCGATGACCGCACCGATACCGCCATAGTTGATCGCGGCGTCGGCCTTCGGATCGAAGAAGGGCGGCTGCAGGATCGCGGCAGGGAAGACGATCTCGTTCATCCCGAAATTGGCGTAGGCGTTGACCTCCATCGGGGTCATCCCCCACTCCCAGCGGCGGATCGGACCGCCGAGCCGGCCGATATTGTCGTCGTGCGCGAACTGGTTGGCGCGCAGCGCGTTGCCGAACAGGTCGTCGCCCCGGATCTCGAGCTTGCTGTAATCCTTCCAACGGTCGGGGTAGCCGATCTTGGTCGTGAAATTGGCGAGCTTCTTTTTCGCGCGCACCTTGGTGGCGGGCTGCATCCAGGTCAGGTTGCCGATGCGCGTGTCGAGCGCGGCGAGGACGTTCTTGACCAGCACGTTCATCGCCGCCTTGGTTTCGGGCGGGAAATATTTCGCGACATAATCCTGCCCGACGGCTTCACCCAGATTGTTGGTGGTGAAGTCGACGGCGCGCTTCCAGCGTTCCTGCATCTGCGGGGTGCCCGAGAGCGCGGTGCCATAGAAGGAGAAGGCTTCCTTCGCGACCGCGTCGGGCAGCACGCCCGAGAAGCTGTCGAGGCTGCGGACGGTCAGGATGTCGCGGATCAAACCGATCGGCGCGTCGGCGATCAGCTTCGCCTCGCCGGTAAAGGCGCTCGGCTGCGACACGAGGAGCGAGTCCTCCTTGACGCCGATGCCGCGGATGAAGGTCGTCCAGTCGAAGCCCGGCGCGGTCCTGGCCAGTTCGTCGATGGTCATCTTGTTATAGACCTTGGTCGCGTCGCTGCTGTCGTTCTTGTCCCAGTGGACCGTCGCGATCTGCTTTTCGAAATCATAGATCGCCTTGGCGCGCGTGCCGGCGTCCGCCTCGCCCGCCAGCGTCAGGACGTTTTCGAGATGCTTGAGGTAAGCGGCCTGCAGCTTGGTGTTGCGCTCGCTGTCCTTCAGATAGAAATCGCGGTCGGGCATACCGATGCCGCCCTGGCCGATCGTGTAGATATAGACGTCGGGATTCTTGTCGTCCTGCCCGACATAACCGCCGAAGAAGTGCGCCACGCCATTGCGGTCGGCCTCGGCGAGCAGAGCCGCAAGGCCTGCCTTGTCAACGCTGCGGATCTTCGCCAGCCAGGGCTGGATCGGCGCGAGGCCCTTCGCCTCGACCGCCGCCGAATCGAGATACGATGCATAGGCGCGCCCGATCATGCTGTTCGGGTCGGCCTTCGCCGCCTCGAGGATTTCCTGCGTGCGCTTCTGCGACAGGTCGGCCAGCGCGGTAAACATGCCATAGTTCGACTTGTCGGCCGGAATCGGCGTGTTCTTCGCCCAGGTGCCGTTGGCATAGGCATAGAAATCGTCGCCCGGCTGGACGGTCTTGTCCATGCCGGTGAGGTCGAAGCCGAAGTCGCCGATTTGCGGCTTGGCCGACGCGGACGTCGCCGGTGCGGCCTTATCCTTGGCAAGCGCGGGCACAGCGCCCAGCAGCATGGCGCCCAGCGCCGCGGTCGCCATCAGGCGCGAAGAAATGTTCGGACGGTTCATGATGTTCCCCAGATGAACAAATGGATAGCGCGCCCGCGGTTCCCTCCGCCAGCGCGATCTTGCGATGGAACAGCTATAGGCCCGCTCCGGCGGGGTTCAACCGGCGACGGTGTCGCTCGTCGACGCCTCAAGTCGTTTGTCGCGCGCCCGGCGAATTTTGCGCCGCCAGCGCAGGCGTATCCAGGCATCCCAACCGATCGACGCCAGAACATAGCCGACAACAGCCGAAACCACCGAAATGACGAACAGGCCGGCGACTCCGCCCAGCAGCGCGGGTCCGGCATTCGCGGTGAACCAGTGCCACCATTCGACCAGCGACGCCCCTTCGTCGTACAGGACATAGAGGTCGGCGACATTGGTTCGCAGCCCGAACAGCACATTGCCCAGCCACACCGAAGCGGCAAGGATGAGCGGGGTGGTCAGCGGGTTGGACAGAAAGGTCATCGCCGCGCCGATCGGGATATTGGCACGGAACGGCAAGGCGAGCAGCGCCACGCCCGCAATCTGGACGCCGGGGATCAGGAAGAAGATACCGACGAACAGCCCCAGCGCGGTGCCGCGCCGCACCGACGTGCGGGTGAACCGCCACAAATGGCTATGTGCGACGCGGTGTGCGAACGGCCTCACGAACCGGCTTTCGAGCAGGTCCTCGCGGGTCGGCGAGTTGCGGCGGATCCAGTTCATGACCGCCGCCTTGTCGCGAGGCTCGCCGCCGCTCATCCGCGGTCCTTCAGCAGGCGCTGCTTGTCGCGCTTCCAGTCGCGTTCCTTGATCGACTCGCGCTTGTCGTGCGCCTTCTTGCCCTTGGCGAGCGCGAGTTCGACCTTCGCGCGGCCGCGGCTGTTGAAATAGACCGACAGCGGGACGATCGTCATCCCCTGCCGCATCACCCCGGCGTGCAGCTTGTTGATCTCGCGCCCGTTCAGGAGCAATTTGCGCGGGCGCCGCGGTTCGTGATTGAAGCGGTTGCCGTGGCTGAATTCGGGGATGTTGGCGTTGATCAGCCACACTTCGCCGCCAGTCACCTCGGCATAGCTTTCGGCGATCGTGCCCTCACCGAAGCGCAGCGACTTCACCTCGGTGCCCTGCAGCGCGATCCCCGCCTCGAACACCTGCTCCACGGCATAGTCGAAGCGCGCGCGCCGGTTCTCGGCGACGACCTTTTTCTTGTCGAATTCGGCGGCGGACTGCGGACGGGCCATCGAACGAACCTAGAGGACTCCAGCCGCGACCAGTGCGGCATCGACGGCCGCGCGCGATGCTTCGGACGCCGGAATGATAGGTAAGCGCACTTCGGGCGAAAACCAGTCGTGAATCCGCGACAGCGCATATTTTGCCGGCGCGGGCGAGGAGTCGGAAAACATTGCCTTGTGCAGGCCGAACAGGCGGTCGTGGAGCGCCAGCGCTCCCACCCAGTCGCCTGCGGCGCACGCGGCGGCAAAATCGGCGCAAAGGCGCGGCGCGACATTGGCGGTGACCGAGATGCAGCCGGCGCCGCCGAGCACGGCGTGCGGGAGCCACAGATCGTCGTTGCCGCTGAGCTGGCAGAAGTCCGCGCCGGCCCCCGCGCGATGCTCGGTGACACGCGCCAGATCGCCGCTCGCATCCTTGATCGCCACGACTGTGGGAATTTCGGCCAGCTTGCACATCGTGTCGGCGCTGATGTCGGCGACGGTGCGGCCGGGGACGTTATAGACGACGATCGGCAGGTCGCACGCATCGGCGAGCGCCCGGTAATGCGCGATCATCCCGTCCTGCGACGGCTTGTTGTAATAGGGCGCGACGACCAGCGCCGCCGCGGCGCCGGCTTGCCGGGCATAGCGCATGTGGCGAATTGCCGTCGCGGTGTCGTTCGACCCGCATCCGGCGATCACGGGGACGCGGCCCGCCGCCGCCTCGAGGCAGGCGTCGATCACCTGATAATGTTCTTCAAAGCCGAGCGTCGGGCTTTCGCCCGTCGTGCCGCACGGGACGAGCGCGCTGGTTCCTTCGTCGATCTGCCATTCGACCAGCCGCTTGAACGCCGGCGCATCGAACGCACCGTCGCGAAATGGCGTCACCAAGGCGGGAATCGACCCCGAAAACATGCTCCGCTCCTTTACAAAGACTCCATGCGACCGATAGAATTGGCCGGGGCGCCGCTATTGGACGTCTATTCAGCGCCCCGCAAGGAGTTTGGCACTAGAATGCCCCGCATGATTTCGCTGCCCCGTATTTCCCGCCTGGCGCTCGCGCTGGCCTTGATCGTCCCGGCCACGGCGCATGCAAGCGAACTCACCCCCGAACAGATGGCATGGTATCGTGCCCAGATGGGCCTGGCGGCGCAGTCGGCCACACCGCCCTCGACCAATTCGGTCGGCGACGCGGTGCTCGAATGGCGGCGGCTGACCGCGAGCAACATCGCCTCCTTCGACCAGCTCTCGCGCTTCCTGATGGCCAACCGCGACTGGCCCGATGCCGAGAAACTGCGCGTGCGCGCCGAAAAGGCGATCGCGCTCGACAGCTATGATCCGCAGCGCACCCTCGCCTTCTTCCAGGCCTATCCGCCGCGCACGCCGAGCGGCGATCTCCGGCTCGCGCTCGCGCTCAACGCGACCGGCCGCCGCGACGAGGCCAACGCCGCCGCGCGTCGCGCGTGGACCGGCGGGATCATCGACGACATGGAGGTCAGCCGCGCGTTGGGCTTCTTCTCCGGCGCCTTCAGCCCGGCCGACCATGACGCGCGGATGGACCGGCTGCTGTGGACCGGCTCGACGATCGCGGCGGGTCGACAACTTACCTATACCTCGCCCGAGAAGCGCGCGATCTTCGCCGCCCGGCTGGCGATGCGCAGCGGCGCGGTCGATGCGGCGCTCCAGTCGGCGGCGGTCGAGAGCGCCAATCCCGCGCTGCTCCGCACCGACGCGGGCTATATCACCGACAAGGCGACGTGGCTGCGCAAGGGCGGCCGCGTCGGCGAGGCGCGCGCGCTGCTCGCCGCGCCGCGCGCGCTCGCCAAGGCGCCGACCGATACCGAGGAATGGCTCGAAACATTGCTCACCAACGCGCGGGCAGCCGATGCCGCGGGCGACAAGCAGACCGCCTTCAATATCGCGAAGCAGATCGACGACAGCTTCGCTCCCGGCGTGGTGATCCGCGAGGCGCCGCTCAGCGTGCGCGACGATTATACGTCGCTTGCCTGGCTCGCGGGCCAGCTCGCCTTCAAGGATCTGCGCCGTCCGGCGGAGGCGGTGCGCCTGTACCGCGCCTATGGCGAGGCGGCGCGTTCGGCGCAGACGCGCACCAAGGGCTTCTACTGGGCCGGCCGCGCCGCGCTGGCCGCGGGCGACCGCGACACCGCGAACCGCTATTTCGCGGATGCTGCCGAGCATTATGACCAATTCTACGGCCAGCTCTCGCTCGAACGCCTCAACCGGCCACAGCCCAGGCCAAAGCCCGAACCGACGATCCAGGTCAGCAGCGACCAGAAGCGCGCGTTCGAGGACGACCGGCTGGTCCGCGCGGCGCGCGCCCTCGGCGAGATCGGCGCGTGGCGCGAACAGTCGCAGTTCCTGCGCGCGCTCGCCCAGCGCGCGTCCTCGCCCGCCGACCATGTGCTCGCGGGCCAGCTCGCCTCGTCGATCGGGCGCCCCGACCTGGGGGTGATGATCGGCCGCAGTGCGCAGGCGAACAGCCTCGACGCGGTCGAGGTGTCGGGCTTCCCGACGGTGCGGGTGCCCTCCGGCCATGAGAGCAACTGGACCTTCATCCATGCGATCACCCGGCAGGAAAGCCAGTTCGACCGGCAGGCGATCAGTCACGCCGGGGCGCGCGGCATGATGCAGCTGATGCCGGGGACGGCGCGCGAGGTCGCGGGCAAGCTTGGCCTCGCTTATGATGCGGGGTCGCTGACCGCCGACACCAATTACAACATGACGCTCGGATCGACCTATTTCCAGCAGATGCTGAGCTATTTCGGCGGCAGCTATCCGCTCGCGGTCGCGGCGTACAATGCGGGGCCCGGCAATGTGAACAAATGGCTGCGCGCCAATGGCGATCCGCGCGGCGGCGCGATCGACATGGTCGACTGGATCGAGGCGATCCCGATCTTCGAAACGCGCAACTATGTCCAGCGCGTGCTCGAGAACGCGGTCGTTTACGACACGCTCCGCGACGGGCGCAGCGTGCCCAAGGCGCCGCTGAGCTTCTACCTCGGCAAGCGCGATCCCGGCTGATCCCGATGGCGGGGGAGAAGACCAATATCATCAGCCCGGCGGGCTTCGCTGCGCTGCGCGCCGAATATGACACGCTGTTTGCAGAGGAACGGCCGAAGCTGGTCGAGACGATCAGCTGGGCGGCGGGCAATGGCGACCGCAGCGAGAATGGCGACTATATCTATGGCCGCAAGCGGCTGCGCGAGATCGACCGGCGCCTGTCCTTTCTCGCGCGGCGGATGAAGGCGGCGCGCGTCGTCGATCCGGCGGCGCAGCCCGACAAGAGCCGCATCTGGTTCGGCGCGACGGTCGAGCTGGCCGACGACGATGACGCGCGGCGCATCGTCACGCTGGTTGGCGACGACGAGGCCGAGGCCGGCGACGGCCGGATCGGCTGGAACAGCCCGCTCGCCCGTGCACTGCGCGGCGCCGCAGTCGGTGACCTCCGGACGGTGCAGCTTCCGGCCGGGCCGAAGGAATGGGAGGTTATGGCGGTCACCTACCCCTGACCATCACTCGCCGATCCCGGCGATCAGGTCGCGCTGGTCCTTCCGGAGTTCGGGCAGGTCGCGCGCCAGCTTCGCCCAGAAGATCGCCTCCTTCGGATCGGCCGCGACGCCATCGCCCTTCGCATAGGCCCAGGCGAGGATCGCGCGCGATCCCGCGAAACCCGCGCGCGCGCCGACCCCGCAATCCTCGATCGCGTCATTCAGCGTCTTGTCGGCGAAATGCGCCTCGCAAAGCCAGTGGCTGCCCTCGGGATTCCCTGCATCGGCGATCGCGCGCAGGCGCTTCAGGTTCGCGTCGCGCGTGGTTGCGAAATAGGTGAGCGCAAAGATCGCAGCGGGATGTCCCTTTTCGGCCGCCTCGGCATAGAGCGCCTGCGAGCGCACGAAATCGGGCGGGCCGAACGTGCCCGAGGCCAGACGATAGGCGAGATGTGTCTTGGCTTTCGAAAAACCGGCGTTCGACGACGCGATATAAAGGTCGTAGGCGCGCTTGACGTCGGCGGGCGCCGGATCATTCTCGAGCAGCAGATAGGCAAGCTCCTGCTGCCCCGCGGGAAACCCCTGCGCCGCCGATTGTTCGAGGTAGGCGCGCGCCCGCGGCACGTCCTTCTTCACCCCGACGCCGAGCGAGAACATATAGCCTGCGAGATGCTGCGCGAGCGGATCGCCGCCATCGGCGAGGCCGATCAGTTCGGCGGCGGGATGGTGCGACAGCACATCGGCAACGATGATCGGCTCGTCCTCGATCGCAAGCCGGTCGAGCGAAATATCGGCGAGCGCGCCCGGTTTCGCGGCACCGCGCGCGATCGGCGGCGGCCCCGGCGGCGCGGCGAAGGCCCCGAGCCTGGGACCCGACCTCGCGCTGGCGGGCACCTCCGGCGGCGCGACGAGATAATAATCGTCGAACCAGCTCCCGTAATGAAAGGGCTGCTGCGGCCCCAGCTCCATGCCATAGGTGCGCCTGTAAACATCGCGCGACACGATCTTGAAATAATCGGAGATTTCGAGCCCCGGAATGCCGAGTTCCGCGACCACCGCCGCGGCGAACGGACTGACCGGCGAACCCACCGGCGCGAAGTCGAGCGCGGGGCGGCCCTTCGCGGTCGAATAGAAGACCGCGCCCTGCCCGATGTCGAGCAGGCCGAGCGGCGCCGATCCCGCCTCGCCCTTCGCCACGTCGGCATCCTCGATCCGCACCACCGGGTCGGGCGTGCGGCAGGCATCGACGAACAGCAGCGTGAAGGCGCCCGGCGGCACCACGCGTTTCACCAGCGCCTCGATCGACAGATAGCGTTTCTCGACATCGGCGCGGCGGGTCGCGGGCGGCGCCTCCACCGGCACCAGCCAGTTGCGGCCGCCATATTCGAAGCCGTGGCCGGCGTAATAGAGGATCACCGACTTCGCGCCCTTCGCTTCGTCGGCGAATTTCGCGAGCGCCGCGTCGAGCCCGGCCTTGTCGGCGTTGTTGACGACGCGCGGCGAAATGCCCGCTTTCGCCATCGCATCGCACACATAACCGATGTCGTTGACCGCATTTTTGAGCGACGGCCATTCCCAGTCGTTATAGGCGCTGTTGCCGATCAGCAGCGCGACGCGATCGCCCCTGAGCGGTGCGGCGCCGCAGGTTGCGGACGGCTGCGCCGACGCCGCGGGAACGAGCCCTCCTGCCAGAGCGAGCGCCGCCGCCAGTGCCGCCCGATATCGCCAACGCACCATGTCCGTTTTTCCCATCCCGGCAAATCGCGAAAGCGCAGAAAACCGCGAAACTTCACTCGCAATTCGCACCCCTTGCGCCCCGGCAGGGCTCCTGCCCGCACCCGTCGACGCGACCACGGAAGCAAGGGTAGGTCAGCCGAATAATGTAGGAAAGCCCAAATCATGTCGAACTGTGCGCCGCATCACCCCGCGTCGCTGGACGATCCGCTAGGCGATGCTAGTCTGATCGCGAAGGAGACGGAGATGACGCCAAGCCTGGCCCTGATGACCGCGTTGCTGCTCGGCGGAACCGCGCACGCGACGCCGCCGCCCGAACCGAGACCGCCGGTTTCCGACGAGACATTGCGGGACGGGCTCGAAACCGGCGACGAAATCGAGGCGCGCGTCGATGGCGACCTCAACGGCGACGGCGACCCCGATACGGCGTTCGTGGTCGCAAGCCCCGATGCGCGGACACTCCATGTCCTCCTGAGCTATCGCACCGAGGTCGACTTCGGACATGATCCCGCGGGCATCGCCCGACTGGCGACCGACCCGCTCGGGCCCGCCGATCTGTCGATCGGCAAGGGCGTCCTCGTGGTGAAAGACCTGACCGGAGGCACGACGGCGCTGGCCTCGACCTATCGCTTCCGCGCCGACAAGGCGAAGGCTCCTCCCAGGATGCGGCTGATCGGGCTCGACGCCACGCTCTACAGCCGGACCTGGGCGCATGACGGCAGCGAGATGAGCTGGAACCTGCTGACCGGCGATGTCATCGCCACGAAAATGAAACTGGTCGGCAGCGGCGAAAGCGCCAGCTATGACAAATCGGCCTCCAGGCGGTTCAAGCGGCCGGTTACGGTTACCTACATGGAAGACACGCCGGACGCCGAAGAGGCGCTCGACCGGGCGATGCAGGGCAAATAGCGCGCGGCTATTTCAGCAGCGCCGGCACGATCCACACCGCGGACAGCACCATCACGGCAAGGAGCAGCGAAATCGCGAGGACGTAGCGCACGCCATGTTCCTTCACCCCGCCGCTCGCTTCGGTCTCGGTCACCTCGACATGGTCATCGACGACTTGCATGGTTCGTCTCCCTTCTGGTCCGCATCAAACGCGGCCCCTCTGCGCGCGGTTCCCGCGCATCGAACGGGGAGAGTGAGCCAGAGGGTCTGTAAGCCGGGTTCTGTCCACCCCTTTTGACGGGGGATGGGCGATCATTCCTCTAGGCGGCCGGTTGCCCGGACGCTCAAGCAGTCAACCCGGACGGCGGGGCCGGAACCAGCCCTGAGTTTCCTCTTGCCATCCCTATTCGACCTTGCTCCCGGTGGGGTTTGCCGTGCCGCGTCCGTTACCGTCCGCGCGGTGCGCTCTTACCGCACCCTTTCACCTTTCGCCGGGCCGAAGCCGTTGGCGGTCTGCTCTCTGTGGCACTTTCCCTTGCTCCGGTTGCCCGAAGCCGCCGGACGTTATCCGGCACCGTGGTTTCCGTGGAGCCCGGACTTTCCTCCCCCGCTTGCGCGGCGGCGATCGCCCGACCCTCTGGCTGAGGGCCACTATAGCGCGAATGGAGGGGCATTGCGAGGGATTGTGCGGAAGGGCTGTTTTGGGGTGGTTTCCAGAAGGAACTATCCTCCCTGTCGCGAAGCGATGGGGAGGGGGACCGCCGCCATAGGCGGTGGTGGAGGGGCGGCAACGTCGCGCCATCGCCCCTCCGCCAGCGCTTCGCGCTGCCACCTCCCCATGGCTACGCCACAGGGAGGAATTCCGTGGCAGCATCCGGTCGCAACCCGCCGGTCAACCGCCCTCGGGCTGCGGCAGCAGCAGCGCGAGCAGGATCGCGCGGCATTCGCCGTCGATCGTCCCGTCGATCAGTTCGGGCCGGAACCGGCGCTGGAAGGCGACCGTCGCCGCGAACCCGTCGGTCACGTCATAGCCGAAACGTTCGAGCGCGAGCAGGAAGCCCGCGTCGGTCCACAAGGGATCGGTCAGTTTCTTGGTCGGGCGCGGCAACGCGAGGCGGCGGCGCGCGAGTTCCTCCCACGGAAAAAGCTCACCGGGATCCTGCTTGCGCGTCGGCGCGATGTCCGAATGGCCGACGACATTGCCGCGGGTGATCGCATGGCGATCCTTGATCTGGTGGACGAGGCGGACGACCGAGGCGACCTGCGGGTCGGGAAAGGGCACATAGCCGAATTCGTGCCCCGGATTGACGATCTCGATCCCGACGCTCGCCGAATTGATGTCGCTGACCCCGCGCCAGTGCGACTTGCCCGCGTGCCAGGCGCGCTTCTCCTCGGGCACCATGTGCGTGATCTGGCCGTCTTCGCTGACGACATAGTGCGCCGATACCTTCGCCTCCGGATCTGCAAGCCGATCAAGGGCTTCGGCGCCGGTCTTCATACCGGTATAGTGCAGGACGATCATCGATACGGGCAGCGAGCGCTCGTCGAAATTGGGAGACCAGCGTTCGATAAAATCGCTCATGCGTGTCGCGGTCCGTCCTTGCCCAGCCCTGCGCTTCGCTTGCGCCACCAAGGCGCAAAAAGCAAGGTCAGGCAGCGATCGAGGGCGCGATGCCGGGGCGGCGCACCTGCTGGTCGGCGGGCTCGTAAAGGCCGCGAAGCCGGGGGCTGGCGACGAACTGGTCGGTCTGGCCGAGCACCGTCTCGCCCGCTCCAAGAACGAGGAAGCTTTGCGGCGCCGCCATCGCGCGCAGTTTCGCGAACGCCTTTTTCCGCATGTCCGCGGAAAAATAGAGCAGCAGATTGCGGCAGAAGATGAGGTCGGCCGCGCCCGCGATCGGCGGACGGTCGGTGAGCATGTTCTGCACCGAGAAATCGATCCGGCGGCGCAAATCGGCCTTGGCGAGCCACCCCGCCTCGGTCTGGTCGAACCAGCGCACCATGCGCTGGACCGGCAGCCCGCGCTGGATCTCGAACTGGCTGTAGAGGCCGACGCGCGCGCGGCCGATCGCATGATAGCTGACGTCGGTCCCGACGATATCGATCTGCCAGCCCGCCCATTTCCCGTCCTGCTCGGCAAGCAGCATCGCCATCGAATAGGCTTCCTGCCCCGTCGAGACGCCGCAATGCCAGATGGTGAGCCGGCGCTGGCGCGCGTTGATCTGCCGCAGATGTTCCAGCGCATTGGAAGCTATATCGTCGAACACGCTATGTTCACGATAAAAATAGGTTTCGTTATTGAGCATCGCATCGACGGTATCGTCGAGCAGCTGGCGGCTGTTCGAGGTGACGAGCGCCGCAACGAGCGCGTCGAGATCGGCGATACCGTGACGCTGCATCACCGGCTTCAGCGACATTTCGATCCGCCAGATGCGGTTCGGCGACAGCGTCTGGCCGGTCCGCGATTCGAGCACGCCCATCAGCACGCGATAGGCGGACTCGCTCGCCGACGCCCCCATCATGACGCGCGGCGTCCGGCAAGGAAGCTGCCCAGCATCAGCGCGATCGCGTCGGGGTTGAGCGTCGCGGTCGCGAGCCCCGCCTTGGCGACGGCGCCGGGCATTCCCCAGATCACGCAGCTTTCGGGCGCCTGCGCGAAAATCGTGCCGCCCGCCGATTTCAGCCGCGCGGCGCCGTTCGCGCCGTCGCGACCCATGCCGCTGAGGACCACCGCCACCCCGCCCTTGCCGTAAACCTCGGCGACCGACGCGAGCATCGGGTCGGCCGAGGGGCAGCAGCCATTCTCGACCGGCCGGCGGTCGAGCGCGATTTCGCGGCGCGCGCCGTTCGCAACGACCATCAGATGCGCGTCGCCGGGCGCGAGATAGATGCGGTTCGCCTCGACCGCCATGCCCGGCGCGGCCACGCACACTTTGCGCCCGGTCATCGTGGCGATCTGCCTGGCGTAGAATTCCATGAAGGCGTCGGGCAGGTGCTGGGTCAGCAGGATCGGCGCGGTGACGCGCGGGTCGAGGTGGGTGATGAAATTGGCGAACGCCGGAATTCCGCCGGTCGACGCCGCGATCGCGATACATTCGAGCGACTGGTCGGCATCGACCGCGACCGGCGCCGGGGGCGCGGGCGGGCGGTAGGCGATACGCGTCGCGGCGGGAATCGCCTGAAGCTGGCCGAGCGAGAGGATGCGTTCGGTGAGCACCTCGGCGAACCGTCCCGAAAAGCTGCCGCGCCCGGGCTTGGCGAGCGTGTCGCTGGCGCCGAGCGCGAGCGCCTCGATCGCGGCGGGGCCGCCTTCGACGCAGTTCGACGAAAGGATCAGCACGCGCGCATTGGCGGCGCGCTCCAAAATATGCGGCAACGCGTCGATGCCGTTCATGCCGGGCATTTCGATGTCGAGCACGACGACATCGACGGGCTCCGACGCGAGGAACGCCAGCGCATCATGCGCCGAAGCGACCGATGCGCAGACCTGAAGCGCCGGGGTGCCGTCGACGATACGCTCGAGAATCGACCGGACGACCAGGCTGTCGTCGACCAGCATCACGCGGACGCGGCGACCGACGGGGCGTTCGTCTCCCGCCGGGTTCGACATCAGGGGGGCAGGCTGTCCCATCGCCGCCGCCTCACGCCACGCCGACGAGTTGCAGCTTTCCTTCCAGTGTTTCGCGGTCGAACGGCTTCATCACATATTCGTCCGCTCCCGCCTCGATCGCGGCGCGGATATGGTCGATGCTGTTCTCGGTCGTGCAGAAGACGACGCGCGGACGCTCGTCGAAGCCATAGTCGAGGTCGTTGAACGCGGTGAGGAATTCCATGCCGCTCATCACCGGCATGTTCCAGTCGAGCAGAATCACGTCGGGACGGTTTGCGCGGCAAAAGGTCAGCGCCTCCTGTCCGTCGGCCGCTTCGTCGACAGAAAATTCCATCGATTCAAGAATATGTCGGGCAACCTTACGGATGACTTTACTGTCATCGACGACCAGACAAGACTTCGACATTAGGACCTCCGCACCCCGGTTTCGCGCCATGCTAACCTGAAGGAGTATTCAGCTAGTTAACTTATGCCGCGCGCTGGGCGGGCAAGGTGATGAAATGCGACGGATCGACGACGAGGAGCGAATGCCCCTCATGCTCGATCATCGCATCGGCGACGCGCGCCCAGCCGGGCATCAGCTTCCCGGTGATCCGCGTTTCGGGCGCGTCGATGAAACAGACATCCTCGATCTCGTCGGCGAGCAGCGCATAGCCATGTTCGGCGACATCGACGACGACGACGCGCTGACCGGGTGCAACCGGCACCGACGGCAGGCCAACGACGACATGCGGGTCGATCAGCGTGAAGACGCGGCTGCGCAGCGCGAACAGCCCCGCGACATGCGGCGGCGCGGCGGGCACCTCGACCGGCGTGCCGACGGTGACGACCGAATTGATCGCTCGGCTGCGCAGCGCGACGCGCGTGTCGGCGATCCGCGCGACAAGGTAGAGCTTGTCCATCATGCGCCCGCTCCCCCGATCCGGCGACGCAGCGCATCGAGCAGCGCGCCACGGTCATAGCGATAGACGGTCTCGTCATCGGGTCCGGCCGCCGCCGCCGAGGCGCGGAGCCGGATCACCGGCACGTCGCCGCCACCGGCCCGCGCCGCGCCCTCGTCGGTCAGGCACAGCATGACGTCGGCGGTTTCGCCGGAGGTTTCGGCAACGACGCGATACCCCGCGCTCTGCAGGATCGGGGCCAGGAAATTGTCGCCCCAGCCGTCGTGATCGTCGGCAATGCGGCAAATGGGTTGGCGCACGGCGGGCGCGACCGCGCCGCGCGCATATTGCTCCATCAGCCAGAAGGGATCGACCAGCTCGACCGGATCGCCCGCGACGAGCGCGATGCCCGCGATCAGCCCCGGCGCCGTGGCGGGCTGGACCATCTCGGGCAGGCGGACGATGTCGACCACCTCCTCGATCGGATAGCAAAGCACCATCTGCCCGTCGTTGAGGCGCAGCAGCTTGAGCGTGCCATGACCCTCGGGAAGTTTCGCCGCGTGAACGGGAAAGATGTCGTCGCCGATCTGCGCCTGGATCCGCCCTGCGCTCTCGAACAGCGCGAGCGCCGGCACTTCCTCGACGCGCTCGATCACCGACAGGCGGATGCCGCGTGTGCGGCCTCCGATATCGCGGAACAGCAAGAGCTGCGCGGCGTTGCGCGCGGCGGCCGCGGCGGCCTCGGCCTCGACCGCGTGATCGAGGCTGCGGCCCGCCTCGGACGCATCGATCGCGGCGGCGGCCAGAATGCCCTGCACGTCGAGCAGCAGCACCGGGCGCCCGTTGTCGGGCAATGTGGTGCCGGCATAGAGGCCGGTCGCCATGATCATCGGCGCGGCGGGCTTGATCACCAGTTCCTCATGATCGTGGATCGCCGCGACGCTGAGGGCATAGCTCTGCCCCTGTCCCGGCCGGACGAGCACGAGCGCGCGATCCTCGACATCGTCGCGGTGATCGCGCGTGCGGCCGAGAATGGTCTCGAGGCGGAGCAACGGGAATTGCTCGCCGCGCACGGTCACGATCTCGCCGCCGCCAAGCCGTTCGATGCGGACGGTATCGCTCGTTTCGAGCAGGATTTCGCGCACCGCGCCGCGCGGGATGGCGAAATATTGCCCCGCCGCGCGGACCATCAGGCCCGAGATGATCGTCAGCGTCATCGGCACGCGCAGCACGACGGCAAGCCCCCTGCCCTCGTCGTTGCGCAGCTCGACGAGGCCGCCGATCTTCTCGACATTCGCCTTGACGATATCCATGCCGACGCCGCGCCCCGAGATCGCGGTGATCTTGGCGGCGGTCGAAAAGCCGGGGCGAAAGATGAGCTCGAGCTTTTCGCGGGGCGTCAGCGCGCGCGCGTCGGCCGCCGACAGGATGCGCGCCGAGATCGCCTTTTGCACCAGCGCGTCGGGCGAGAGGCCGCGGCCGTCGTCGCGCACCTCGATCTCGATCTGGTTGCCCGACTGCCGCGCCGAGACCGCGATGGTCGCGGTCACGTCCTTGCCCGCCGCGACGCGTCCGTCGAGCGCCTCGACCCCGTGGTCGATCGCGTTGCGCACGATGTGGATCAGCGGGTCGCGGATATTCTCCATCATCTCGCGGTCGAGCTCGACCTCGCCGCCGCTGGTCGCAAAGCGGATCTTCTTGCCGAGATCGTGCGCGAGGTCGCGAACGATGCGGGGCAGCGGCGCGAACAATTTGTCGATGCGCTGCATCCGCATCTGGCTGACCGACTGGCGCATTCCCGCGATCGAGTCGGACAGGCGGTCGAACGCCCCGATCAGCGCCGGATCGGCACCCGATTCGCGGAGCATTCGCGCGAATTCGTTGCGCGCGAGGACGATGTCGGTGACCCCGGTCATCACGCTGTCGAGCAGCGGCAGCGGAACACGGATCGAGCGCCAGCCCTGCAAGTCGGTGACGATGTCGTCGTCACGGCGAAGCTGGATTTCGGCGGGTTCCGCCGGGGCTTCGGGCGCGTCCTCCGTCACGGCGAGCGCACCGATCACGTCGCCGTCGTCGCCCGCCGGTTCGGCGCCCCTGCTGCCGAGCGTAGCGCAGAGCTGCGACAGCCGGTCGACGATGCCGAGCACGCCGGTGACGAGCGCGGCGTTGGCCGGGCGGTTGCCGCGGCGGACCTGATCGAGCGCATCCTCGGCGGCGTGCGCCAGCGCGGTGACGCGCGGCAAGGCAAGGAATCCCGAGCTGCCCTTGATCGTGTGGACGAGACGGAAAATCGCGTCGAGCTGCGCCCGGTCGGCGGGGTCCGCCTCCCACGCGACCAGCGCCCCGCCGGCTTCGGCAAGGATTTCGGCCGTTTCGGCCAGAAAATCGTTCAGCAGGTCGTCCATTGCGGTGTCGGTGCGCCCCAAAATCCCGGGCTCACCATTGCCGGACAATGGTTAATGGAGGGTTTGTTTATGGGAGAATGTGCAAGGAAATTGCACCGCTCCGCGAGCGCGATCAGCGGCCCTTGAGCACCGCGCCGACCAGCAGCGAGGTCGGCGTCTCGCGCGCCAGCATCACCGTGCCGCCATTCTGCTTCGCCACCGCCTGCACGAGCACCGCGGGCGCGGTGCGCGAGGTCATCGCGCTGGCGCCCTCCCCTTCGGCAAGGATGCGTTCGACATCGGCGTCGAGGAAGATGCGCTCGGCCTCGACGTGCAGCGCAATCTCGATCCCCTCTCCCTGATTTTCGCAGCCGATATCGAGCCGGCCGCCGCGCACCAGCGCATCGACGAGGAGGAGCGACAGGTTGAGGATGATCTTCACCGCCGGCTTGGGCAGCGGATCGGTCCCGATCATCCAGTTGAGGTCGATCGCGCGGTCGCCGATGATCCCCTGGATCGCCGACTTCGCCTCGTCGGCGGGAACCAGTTCGCCGAAGCCGCCCGCCGACCCGAACGCAAGGCGAAAGAATTTGAGCTTGTTCGCCGAAGTCCGGGCGCTCTGTTCGAGCAGTTCGATGCAACGCGCGCGCATCTCCGGGTCTTTTTCGTCGGCCAGCAGTTCGAGCCCGTTGGCGAAGGCGCCGACCGGGCTCAAGAGATCGTGGCACAGCCGCGAGGCCAGCATGGACGCGAAATCGACGCGGTCGTCGGACATGGATCACTCCCCGCAGACCGGACCTTTCCGGCTCGCGCCTGCTCCCTAAGGCAGGGACATGGTTAAGGGCAAGGGGCATCCCCTTCACCTTGAAATTCGGCGCCTCGCTCCCATATCGCCAGCAATGTTGGGGGACGACGAAATACTGACCGTGACGCTGGCAGACAGCGCCGCCGGGCTACGGCTCGACCGGGCGCTGGCCGAGGCGCTCCCCGATCTTTCGCGCGAGCGATTGAAGACGCTGATCAAGGGCGGCCGGGTTTCGGACGCATCGGGCGCGGTGCTGTGGGATCCGTCAGCGAAGGCCGCGCCTGCGACGCTCGCGGTCCGTCTGCCCGCCCCCGCCCCGGCGCATAACATCGCGCAGGACATGGGGCTCGTCATCGCCTTTGAGGACGAGCATCTGATCGTCGTCGACAAGCCTGCGGGGATGGTCGTTCATCCCGCCGCGGGCAATCTCGACGGGACGATGGTCAACGCGCTGCTCCACCATTGCGCGGGTCAATTGTCGGGGGTCGGCGGCGTCGCGCGTCCCGGCATCGTCCACCGCATCGACAAGGATACCAGCGGGCTGATCGTCGCCGCGAAGCACGACAAGGCGCACGAAGGCCTGGCGAAGCAGTTCGCGGCGCACAGCATCGACCGCCGCTACCTGGCTCTCGCGACCGGCCGCCCGATCCCGCCGAATGGCACCGTCAACGCGGCGCTCGGGCGGTCGAGCACCAACCGCAAGAAGATGGCAGTCGTGGCCGAAGGGCGCGGCAAGCGTGCGATCACCCATTACCGGACGATCGAACCGCTGAAGAATGCGACATTGGTCGAATGCCGGCTGGAAACCGGCCGCACGCATCAGGTGCGCGTCCATATGGCGCATATCGGCCATCCGCTGGTCGGCGACCCGGTCTATGGCCGCGCCAGAAAGCCGCTGTCGGACACATTAAAAGCCCGTAATTTTACCCGTCAGGCGTTGCACGCGGCGCATTTGGGCTTTATTCATCCGGTGACCGGTAACAGCATCGCGCTCGACAGCGAACTCCCAGCGGACATGCGGGAACTGATCGATGAACTGCGCGTTTAAGTTTCGAATGAAAATCTATTTTGACCGCCGGACCCAACCGGGGCAGAATGATTTCAGGTTTTAGGGAAGACACTCTCCATGGCTAACAAAAGCAATGTTCCGGCAGTGGTGCCCGCGCTCGGCGGTGAGGCGAGCCTGAACCGCTATCTGGCCGAAATCCGCAAATTTCCGCTGCTGACGCCCGAGCAGGAATATATGCTCGCGAAACGCTTTCAGGAGCATGGCGACAATGAAGCGGCGGCGCAGCTCGTCACCAGCCACCTCCGCCTCGTCGCGAAGATCGCGATGGGCTATCGCGGCTATGGCCTGCCGGTCAGCGAGCTGATCAGCGAGGGCAACATCGGCCTGATGCAGGGGGTGAAGAAATTCGACCCCGAACGCGGCTTCCGCCTTGCCACTTATGCGATGTGGTGGATCCGCGCCTCGATCCAGGAATTCATCCTGCGGTCGTGGAGCCTCGTGAAGATGGGCACCACCGCGGCGCAGAAAAAGCTGTTCTTCAATCTGCGCCGGATGAAAAACAGCCTCGACGCGTTCGAGGACGGCGACCTCAGCCCCGAGCATGTGGCGAAGATCGCCAAGGATCTGGGCGTCACCGAGGACGAGGTCGTCAGCATGAACCGCCGCATGGCGATGGGCGGCGACACCTCGCTCAATGTCCCGATGGGCGAGGACGGCGACAGCCAGTGGCAGGATTTGCTCGGCGACGAGGGGCCGCTGCAGGACGAGCGCGTGGCCGAGGCCGAGGAACGCGACGTGCGGCACGAGCTGCTGACCGAAGCGCTGGCGACGCTCAACGAGCGCGAACGCCATATCCTGACCGAACGCCGCCTGACCGACGATCCGAAGACGCTCGAGGATCTGAGCCAGGTCTATGACGTCAGCCGCGAACGTGTGCGCCAGATCGAAGTGCGCGCCTTCGAGAAACTGCAGAAGGCGATGCTCAAGCTGGCGGGCGACCGCCGGCTGGTCAGCGCGTAAGACCGCGAAGCTCGGGTGCCGTAACGCCGGGCCCGTCCCGGCCGAGGAGTCACGTCATGCGTATCGTTCCCCTTGTCCTGTCAGCGCTCGCGCTTTCGGTTCCCGTCACCGCCGCCGAAGCCCCGGCGAGGGTGACGGTGACGTTGGCGAATTTCAGCTTCACCCCTGACGACCTGCACCTCCATGCTGGCGAGGCGGTGACGATCCATTTCGTCAACGAAGGTTCGGGCGGGCACGATTTCACGGCGGAGGAATTTTTCGCCGCGGCGACGATGGATGCCGCCAACCGCGCGCGCGTCGGCGGCATCAAGGGCCGCGTGTCGCTCGGCAAGGGCGAGAGCAGCGACGTGACGCTGGTCCCGAAGGCTGGCACTTACAAGGTGCATTGCTCGCACTTCGGACATACGGCGCTCGGCATGACGGGCAAGATCACCGTCGACTGACGACCGTACTCCTTGTCACGGGCGGCAAATCGGGCGACGATCATTTTCTGCATCCTGCCGCTTGCCTGACCGACGCGAGCGATTAGTTTGCGCGCCATGCCAACAAAGTCCCGCGCGAAGACGCGCAAGCTCCCCTGGTATCTGCGGCCGCTCAAATGGCTGCTCTGGTTCATCGCGATCTCGGTCGTCTGGGTGCTGATCTATGCCGTCGTGCCGCCGCCGGTGACGATCACGATGCTGACCGACGGCAACGGCATCACCAAGGACTGGACCAGCCTTTCCCATATCGACCGCAACATGGTGCGCGCCGCGATCGCCGCGGAGGACGGCAAATTCTGCAGCCACGACGGCTTCGACCGCGCGGCGATCGAACAGGCGATCGAGCGCAACGCCAAGGGCAAGCGGATGCGCGGCGGGTCGACGATCAGCCAGCAGACCGCGAAGAATGTCTTCCTGTGGCAGGGCAGCGGCTGGACGCGCTATATCCGCAAGGTGCCCGAGGTGTGGTTCACCTTCCTGATCGAGACGATCTGGGGCAAGCGGCGGATCATGGAGGTGTATCTCAACGTCGCCGAGACGGGGCTTGGCACCTATGGCGTCGAGGCGGGGGCGCAGCGCTATTTCAAGCATGGCGCCGGCAAGCTGACCCCGCAGGAGGCGGCGCGCATCGCCGCGATCCTGCCGCTGCCCAAGAAGCGCGAGGCGGTGAGCCCGTCGGGCTTCACGCGACGCTATGGCAATTCGATCCGCGCGCGGATCGGCATCGTACGGCGCGATGGGCTGGACGCGTGTGTTTATAAGTAGGGGCAAATCAAACATGGCCATCAAATGCTAGACCGCTTGTCCCTGATCGCCCTGGCGCTGGCCTCGGCTGCCGACGCAGCTCAGGCTCAGGCACCGCTGGCCCCCTCGTCATCGTGGAACGTCGATTATGCGGAATCCGAATGTCGGCTTTCGCGGACGTTCGGCCCCGCCGACGACACCATCACGCTGCGGATTATCCGCGGTGCCAGTTTGAAGGCCGTGGAATATACGCTCGCCGGCAAGTCGCTCAAAATCAGAGACTGGAATTATAACGTGCTGTTACGGCTTGGCCCCGACGGCACGTCGCACAAGTTACCGGTCCTCTGGTATCGCCTTCCTACAGGCGAAGGCGCGCTTCAGATCATCGGCGAGAATGAACTAAGACCTGCGGAAATCGCATCGACACGTACGCTGTCGGTCGAACTCGACGGTGCCGAGCCGCTCCAACTGGCGGTCGGCAGTCTCGACAAGCCGTTCGCCGCGCTCAATGCCTGTTACGATGACCTTTTGACGAGTTGGGGCATCGATCCGACGAAGGTCCGCGATCTCAAAACCGCTGCGCGGCCGCTTAACATGCAGTCCTGGAGCATTTTCGAGAACATCTGGGCGAGCGATGCCGCCAAGGGCAGCAAGTGGATGACGATACGGCTCGACGTAAACGAGATTGGCAAGGCCCAGACCTGCAAGACGCTGGCATCGAGCGGATCGGCAGAGCTGGACGCAAAGATCTGTGCGGCCGCCATCAAGAAAGCGCGCTTCGTTCCGGCAGCTTCCGCATCGGGAGAGAAGGTCGGCGCACCCTTTGTACTGCGAATCCAGATGCGCGAATAAGGGGCTGGGTTACGCCGGCTTCCAGCTCTTCCGCTCTTCGGCCTGTTTGAGCACCTCGAATGCCGCCTGACCTGCCGCAAAGCGCTTCGCGGCTTCGGCATCGCCCGGGTTCACGTCAGGATGGCATTCCTTGGCATAAGCGCGCCACGCCTTTTTCGTCGCGTCGAAATCGGCGTCGGGGTCGAGGCCGAGGAGTTCGAGCGCGCGCATTTCGTCGGCGCTGCGGCTGCCGTCGCCCGATCCGCCCCACGCATAATGCTGGGCGCGGGCATAGCTGCGCGCGCCGGCCGCCTCTTCGGCGGCGCGCGCCGCAGCGTCTTCGGCCGACAGGCCGGCGAAATAGTCCCAGCCGCGGTTATATTCGGCCGCGTGCGTTTCGCAGAAATACCAGCGTTCGGGGCTGTTGGGCGATTTGGGCGCGGGACAATTGCCGGGGTTGGTGCAGCCATGACGGTCGCAAAGGCGCACCTTCTGCGTCTCGCGCGACGAGCCATAGGGGCGCCAGCGGGGAAAACCCCAGTCGTCGGATCTCTTGGCGCGGCTCATTCCACCCCATGTAGCAACGGGGGCGCCGATTGGCTAGGCGGGGCGGCCCGAAAAGCTAGTCTTTGGGCGAATAACCGAACGCCTTGTGCGCGAGCTTGACCACCGCGGGGTCGAGATCGGGCGGGGTCATCGGCACCGCCGCCTCCAGCGTCTCGACGACGTGCGTCATCGCGGCGATGCGCGCCGCCTTCTTGTTGTTGCCGTCGATGACCGTCCACGGCGCCCAGCGCGTGTCGGTCTGCTGGAACATATCCTCCATCGCCGCCAGATATTGCTTGCGCTTCGAACGGTTGCGATAGTCGTCGACGCCGGTCTTCCACCGCTTCCACGGATCGTTCAGCCGGTCGGCGAAGCGTTTGTCCTGTTCCTCTTGCGTGACGTGGACGAACAGCTTGACCAGATTGGTGCGGCTGCCGGTCAACTGCGCCTCGAACTCGTTGATCTCGTCATAGCCTTTGCGCCACTCGGCCTCGGTCGCATAGCCCTCGACGCGCTCGACGAGGACGCGGCCGTACCAGCTGCGGTCGAAGATCGATATTTCGCGGTTTCCCGGCAGCCGCTTCCAGAAACGCCAGAGGAAATGGCGCGCCTTTTCCTCTTCGTTCGGCGCCGCGATCGGCCACACCTCGAAATAGCGCGGGTCGAGCGACGCGGTCAGCCGCTGGATGATACCGCCCTTCCCCGCCGCGTCCCAGCCCTCGAACATGATGACGCTGCGCTGGCCGTGGGTGATATGCGCCGCCTGCAACCGTTCGAGCCGCGCCTCGAGCAGCGCGACGTCCCTGGCATAATCGCCCGCATATTTGGCGCCGGTTTCATAGTCGGAGAGCTGGATGGTCATCGCGCTATCCTAGCTGGCACCCCTCGCCCGACCAAGCGCGCGTTTTGTCCGGTTCCGGCACAGAAGCGCTATCTGACGCCCATCAGCCGCTTGCGCGCGTCCCAGTCGGCGAGCGCGCGGCGGTTCCGGTCGATCCGCGCGATTCCTTCGCCGATATCGCGGTTCTTCGATCCCAGCCGCTGCGCTTGGTCGTACCAGTCGACCGCGGCGGCGAAATCGCCGCGCATCTCGGCGCAGAGGCCGAGGTTGAAGGCGAGCGCGGCGGTCGGCTCGGCGTCGCGCGTCAGGCCCGCCCATGTATCGCAGGCCGCGGCGGGATCGCTCTTGGTCAGGCGGATCGCCTCCTTGAAGGCCTCGGCCGCGGGCTTGCCGAGCCCCTTGCGATTCTCGTCGACGCGGACGGCGACAGCATAGGCGGTGGGAGCGAGATCGCGGCGGATCGCCTGCACCTGATCCTCCTGCGCCCATTCGATATAGTCGTCGGCGGTGCGCGACGCGGCGCGGTCGGGGCACCAGGTCTGCTGGTCGCGGGCGCTCAGCGGGCGCGTATAGCGGATCGAGCCGTCCTTGATCGCGACCAGCCGCGCGGTGGTCGCGACGGTGATCGTACGGCGGCGGCACCGGATGTCGACCTCGACCTCCTTCACGCACTTCTTCGTGTCGGCCGGATCATATTCGGTGCATTTCTTGCGCTTCTCGATGACCGGCACCTCGTCGACGCTGGCGCGCGTCGTGCCCGTGAGCAGGCCGTCGACCGGCGCGCCCGATTCCGGGGCGACGATGCGGAAATAGCTATGCCCGTCGAACCGGGCTTCCCCCAGCGCGGCTTCCAGATGCTGCGCGACCGCTGCGCCGTCCGCGCCCTCGAAGCGTTCGACGGCGATGCGCAGCAGGTCGTTGACATTTGCCGACGCCGGGTCGCTGCCGGCGATGGGCAACGTCTCGGCCACCGCCGGAATCGCAAGAGACAGGGCTGTCGCAGCCAACAACGCACGCAGCATGAATCACCCCCCGATGGTCGCCCCCAGCGTGGGCTATCGCAGCCCCGTGGGACTGTCAAAGCGCGGTTGCGATCAGGTCCGCGATCCGCCGCGGCGCTTCCATGGGGATGAAATGGCTGAGCTCGGCCCATTGCTCGTCACGCACCGAACCCAGCTGCGCACCGAGCCCCGGCCACGACGGGCTCATCGAGAAATCGAGCGTGTTCGCGCGCTCGCCGCTTCTCGCGCGGATGACGGTCGACGGCGCGGCGATGCGGCCGAGCCAGGCGTAGGGATCGGTATGCGCGGCGCCAAGATAGACCGATGCCTCAAGCCGCGGCGGGCAGGCGAGTTCCCACCCCTCGCCATCGGCGGCGGGGAGCAGGCCGTATCGGCAGTAGTCGGCAAGGACTTCAGGCTGCCAATAGGCATAGGGCGGCCGCTCTGCAAAGCTTGCCAGCATCGCCTCCCAACCGTCCCAGCGGTTGCGGCGACGCGCGACAGGATGTTCGGACGGGTCGGGCACCGGCTGCCCCGCACTGTGCGCGTAGAAGACCGGGTCCATGATCACCGGGTCGATCAGGAAGATATGCCGGAACGCATCGGGACGCTCGGCCGCAAGGCGGCTCAGCACATAGCTGCCCATGCTGTGCCCGCAGCCGACAAGCGGCGTGCCGGCAAGGCGATCGACCAGCGGCAGCAGCGCATCGGAGGTCGCCGCCCAGTCCGACAGCGAGGCGGGTCTGTAGCTGCGCCCATGGCCGCGGTGATCGGGCGCGATAACATGGGTGCCAGCGGGAAGCGCGGCGACCACCTGATCCCATAGCCGCGCGTGAAAGCCTGTCGCGTGGAGCAGGAGCACTGACGCCCCGCCGCCCGGCTTGCCCCATTCGAACCAGCAGATATCGCCTTCCGGCGTGGCAAGCCGGTGCTGCCGAGGCTGCTCCATTCAGGTCGTCATCCCGGCGAAGGCCGGGATCCCGCCGTCTCGCCCTGCCGCAGCGGCGAGATCCCGGCCTTCGCCGGGATGACGGCATGATGATGCGTGAGCTCCAAGCAACGCCTCAGCTCTTCGGACCATCCACAAGGCGGATATGCAGCTCCTTGAGCTGCTTTTCGCTGACCGGCGCGGGGGCGCCCATCATCAGATCCTCGGCCTTCTGCGTCATCGGGAAGACGATCACTTCGCGGATGTTCGGCTCGTCGGCGAGCAGCATCACGATGCGGTCGACACCCGGCGCCGAACCGCCGTGCGGCGGGGCGCCGAACTTGAAGGCGTTGATCATGCCTGCAAAGTTCGTGTCGACGTCCTGCTGGCTGTAACCGGCAATTTCAAAAGCCTTGTACATGATGTCGGGGCGATGGTTCCGGATCGCGCCCGACGACAGTTCGACGCCGTTGCAGACGATGTCATACTGATAGGCGAGGATATCGAGCGGATCCTTGGTCGTCAGCGCCTCCATCTCGCCCTGCGGCATCGAGAAGGGGTTGTGGCTGAAATCGATCTTGCCGGTCTCTTCGTCGGCCTCGAACATCGGGAAATCGACGATCCAGCAGAATTCGAAGCGGCTCTTGTCGATGAGGCCCAGCTGTTCGGCGACGCGCGTGCGGGCAAGACCGGCGAGCTTCGCGGCCTTCGCCTCGACGCCCGCGGCGAAGAAGATGCCGTCGTTCGGGCCGAGGCCCATCGCGTCGGCGATCGCCTTCATGCCTTCCTGGCCGTGGTTGTTGGCGATCGGGCCGCCGAACACGCCGTCCTTCTGCGTCGCATAGCCAAGGCCGGGGAAACCTTCCGACTGCGCCCAGCTGTTCATCTCGTCGAAGAATTTGCGGCTCTTTTCGTGCGTTTCGGGGGCGGCGACGGCGCGGACGACCTGCCCTTCCTCGACCATCGACGCGAAGCGGCCGAAGCCCGAGCCCTTGAAGAAATCGCCCACGTCATGGACGAGCAGCGGGTTGCGGAGATCGGGCTTGTCGCTGCCGTACTTCAGCATCGACTCGCGGTACGGGATGCGCTTGAACGGCAGCGGCGACACGGTGCGCCCCTTGCCGTCGAAATCGGCGAATTCCTCGAACACACCGTGCAGGACGGGCTCGATCGCGGCGAAGACGTCGTCCTGCGTGACGAAGCTCATCTCGAAATCGAGCTGGTAGAATTCGCCGGGCGAGCGGTCGGCGCGCGCGTCCTCGTCGCGGAAGCAGGGCGCAATCTGGAAATAGCGGTCGAAGCCCGCGACCATCAGCAGCTGCTTGAACATCTGCGGCGCCTGCGGCAGCGCATAGAATTTGCCGGGATGGACGCGGCTGGGGACCAGATAGTCGCGCGCGCCCTCGGGGCTGCTCGCGGTCAGGATCGGCGTCTGGAACTCGGTGAAGCCCTGGTCGATCATCCGGCGGCGCAGCGACGAAATCACGTTCGAACGCAGCACGATATTCTTGTGCAGCCGTTCGCGGCGCAGGTCGAGGAAGCGGTTGGTGAGGCGGATTTCCTCGGGATAGTCGGCCTCGCCGAACACCGGAAGCGGCAGGCGCTCGGCAGCCGACTGGACCGTCACCGCGGTCGGATAGATCTCGATCTCGCCGGTCGCGAGCTTCGGGTTGAGCGTCTCGGGCGAGCGCGCCGCGACCTTGCCGGTAAAGGTCAGGACGGACTCGGGGCCGACGCCATTGACCGTGGGATAAAGGTCCGACCCGGTCTCCACCACGATCTGGGTAATGCCATAATGGTCACGAAGGTCGACGAAGAGCACGTTCGCATGCTCGCGCGTCCGGTGCACCCAGCCCGAAAGGCGGACCTCCTCGCCAACGTTGGCGGCGCGAAGATCGGCGCAAGTGTGGGTACGATAGGCGTGCATTGTGATCGTCTTTCAAATGTCAGGAGAGGCATGCCGGAAAACGCCCCGATATGGCCGCGCCTAAGGCAATGCGGCGCACGATTTGTCAAGGGTCGAGGGCGGATTCGCCCTCTTCGTGTCTCCGGTTCATCCGCAGTAAATTTTCCTGCCCGCTTCGTCAAAGTCGCGGTATAGGCCGGACATGCAAATCCATCCGCTTATCGAAACCAGTGCCGCCCTCGCCGAATTTGTCGACCTCATCAAGGGCAGCGATTTCATCGCCGTCGACACCGAATTCATGCGCGAAAACACCTTCTGGCCCGAACTCTGCCTGATCCAGGTCGCGGACAGCGACCATGCCGCCGCGATCGATCCGATGGCGCCGGGAATGGACCTGCAGCCCCTGCTCGACCTGATGGTCGACAATGAGGACATATTGAAGGTCTTCCACGCGGGCGGGCAGGATGTCGAAATCATCTTCAACCTGACCGGCAAGACCCCGCACCCGATCTTCGATACGCAGATCGGCCAGATGGCGCTGGGCCAGGCCGAACAGGTCGGTTATTCGAACCTGGTCGAGGCGTGGATCGGCCTGCAACTCGACAAGGGCGCGCGCTTCACCGACTGGAGCCGCCGCCCGCTCGACAAGCGCCAGATCGACTATGCGATCGGCGATGTGACGCACCTTGCGAAAATCTTTCCGATGATGCTCAAGAAGCTGGTCAAGACGGGCCGCGGCCACTGGCTCGACGAGGAGATGGAAAAGCTCGCCGACCCCGCCAACTACACCCTCGATCCCGAAAAGGCATGGCAGCGGATCAAGGTGCCGACGCGCAAGCCCGAGGTGCTGGGGCGACTGAAGTCGCTCGCGGCGTGGCGCGAGCGCGAGGCGCGCAACAAGAACCTGCCACGCGGCCGCATCGTCAAGGACGAGACGCTCGCCGACCTTGCCGCGCATCCGCCCAAGGCGCAGGAAGGCCTTGGCAGTGTGCGCGGGCTGTCGGCGACGTGGAAGTCGAACGATATCGGCGGCCGGCTGATGGATGCGATCGCCGCCGCGAAGCCCCTGGCGAAAGAGGACATGCCCGACCGCGCCGCGCGCGGACCGGGGCTTGGGAAGGAGGGCGCTCTCGTCGCCGACCTGCTCAAGCTCCTGCTCAAGATTCGCGCCCGCGAACTCAACGTCGCCGCCCGGCTGATCGCGCGCAGCGACGATCTGGAAGCGCTCGCCGCGAACGGGCGCAGCGAGGACATCCCGATGATGCAGGGCTGGCGCTACGACGTGTTCGGCCATGCCGCGCTCGACCTCGTCGAGGGGCGGATGGGGTTCGCCGTCAAGAACGGCAAGCTGGTGATGAGCGAAATCGACACTGCGACCGCGAGCGAGGTCTAGAGTCTTTCTGGCTTAGATTGAGGCATATCCGGCTCCACGGATGTAGTTGGCGCACTCGTTGGGCGGGAAGTGATCGAGCAGTTTTCCGATGCGCCGCCATGTGGTTTCGACGGTGCGCTCGTT
>Ga0233425_10000798_pt1 | contig 77127 bp, 77 predicted proteins | sample Watercolumn_Towu_2_FD_181712 | JGI IMG/M metagenome (GOLD analysis project Ga0233425, IMG submission 181712) | Freshwater microbial communities from Lake Towuti, South Sulawesi, Indonesia - Watercolumn_Towuti2014_140_MG | ecosystem: Environmental > Aquatic > Freshwater > Lake | place...
TGAAGTGCAAATCCCCAATCAAAACCGCCGCCCACCCCTCCTTCCAAAACATCCTCTGCAGAAAGTGCTACTTGGAGGAGGTGTATTAGAAAAGCATTGCAAAAATTTTAAATTCTTTGCTACAATGAACCCCAATCTTTTAACACGCACAAACATGGGAACAGAAAAATCTTTGTTAGAAAGACGCAGAGATGTAACTTTGCCTGCCTGGGGAGATGGATATGGTGGAGTTGATGACGGATTTGAGGTCACAAAGTATCACGACGGTTATTATCTTGATGGCAAATTTAGAGGACAAGATGTCAACGATGTTATAGACATATTCCACGGCGTTCTCTGTAGAATTGTGCGCCCGGATCATCCAAAAATTCTCGACGCTGAACAACGCGCTAGAGAAGTTGGGATAACTCACATTGGTAAGACGGACACGCACGAAATAATTGTTGGATTCCAAGAACGCTTGCAAAGAGCCTACGAACAGCTCGGCCTTGGATCGGCCAGAGTTTTGCTCGACGTAACAGGCTCTGGAGGAAACAGCAGGGCACACTGTCTTGCAAATGCATACACAAGAGGTGGGAAACCGTTTTATTTAAAAGGTTGTTATCACGGGAATGATTATTTGGGAAAAGCAACAGTCGGGCTTCCGCCATGGATGGGTAAACACTCTCCAAGAATAAAAGGTCTTACTCATTTGCCGCATGGGGCCGAAGGGTCAGCTCGTTTAGAGCACATATTAAGAGATACGAGGCTTTCAGGCCGTCGTCCTTTTATGTTCGCGGAAGATATTCAAGGGATTGGTGGGTTCGTAAATCCCGGCAATAAATTTTTAACAGACGCAGTCAAGCAAATGGGAGAAAATGGAGGGGTGTTCGTGAACGATAATGTCCAAACAGGAATGCGCAGAGGAGGATATTTCTCCGTTCCGCATTGGCTGCAAGAAAATCCGTCAAAAGTTAAGACGCCAATAATGGTCAGCTTCGCAAAGGCTATCGCAAACGGAGAACAGATATCGGGAGTAATAGTTCCGGAGGCAATAGCTAAGGATCTAAAAGAACACCCGGAATTTTACGGGAAACATTGGGCTACCTATGATTCAAACGTACGCTCAGCCGCGATCGGTTCAGCAGTTCACGACATCTACCACGAAGAAGGTCTCGCAGAAAGAACACCGCAAGTCAGAGCGGCATTCTTAGAAGGAATGGATTCAATAGCGAGAGAAAGAGAAGATGTAGTCAAAACCGTGAGAGGAGATGGATTGATGATAGGAATCCAACTTCAGACGGCAGAGCAAGCAACTCACTGCTTAAATAACTGCATAGGATTTGGCGTCCGTGTCGGCATCGGCGGTGACACTTTGAGAATCGCTCCTCTCGCTGATACTCCTTTTGACATTGTCAAAGAAGCCGGCAAAAGAGTCGCAAGACTTCTCGATTCCGTGCCAAGAAAAGAAGCTTAACTTAAAAACCAACCCTGGAGCCGCCTTCCGGAATTGAACCGGAGACCCACCGCTTACAAGGCGGTTGCTCTACCAGCTGAGCTAAGGCGGCTAGACACGAGCGAAGCGAGTGTCCTATCTTTTGTTCCCTTGAGCCTTGAGCCCAAGAAACAAAATTCTGGTCGTACTCTTCTTTCTCAAAAGAAAAGCGCACCAATCCTAACGAAATCATTTTTTACTGTCAATTTTAATTTTTTCTTATAAAATATAAACAATTAACTTCAACTAAAAATGACCTCAAACCAAAAGAAAGAAATTAAAAAACTTTTCGGCAAAGTAAAATTCGCCGAACCGTTAAAAAAACACTGCACATTCCGCATCGGCGGCCCTGCAGACATATTCGTAGAAATAAAAGAACTCGACAAAAACGGCTTAGACAAGCTAAAAAAAGCGATTCAATTTTTCAGAAAAAATAAAATCAAATTTCTAGTAATCGGCAACGGCAGCAACATTTTATTCCACGATAAAGGCTTTCGCGGAGCGATCATAAAGATTATCGCGGCCAAACTGACCTTCAGCGAAATCCCTATCGAAGAAAAATCAAACAGACAGCGCAAACTGTCCTCCCGAGCCAAAAAAAGCAAAAAATCCAAAGCCAAAAAATCCCGCACTAAATTCCAAACAATCCTTTCTGCAGACGCAGGCGTCCCACTTTCATTCCTCATCGCCAAAGCAAACAAAAAAGGATTCAATAATTTCCTCCCGTTGACAGGCATCCCGGGCACAGTCGGCGGCGCAGTCCGCGGCAACGCGGGAGCGAACGGAATGGAAATAAGCGACGCTCTTATTTCAGCGAAAATATTTGATTTTAGAAATCTGAGAACAAAAACAATTGAGCAAAAAGATTTAAATTTTTCATACCGCGATTCATTAATAAAAAAGAAAAATTTAATAATTCTCAAAGCGACTTTTAAATTGGAAAAAGTTAAATATCCCGCAAAAGTCCTCAAGGAAATCGCCGCTTACAGAAGCCAAAATCAGCCGCAAGGGTTCTCCGCAGGCTCATTTTTCAAAAACCCAAATCCCAAAAAACCGGCAGGCCTTCTTATCGATCAATGTGGACTAAAAGGCAAACAAATCGGCGGCGCAAAAATTTCCGAAAAACACGCGAATTTCATCCAAAACACAAAAGGCAAAGCGACACAAAAAGACGTTTTATCACTAGCAGAACTGGCAAAAAAAGAAGTCTTGCAGCGCTTTAACATCAACTTGGAAGAAGAAGTACAAATCGTCCATGAGTCAACAAAGTCTTTACAAAACTGACCTTTGTGTTACCCAAACGCCAGCCCTCTGGTATAATACAAAAAAATATAAGATATAACCAATTTCCCATGAATACCAAACAAATCATCAAGCAAAGTTTAATTATGCTCGGCTTGATGGCAGGCGCGATCGCGCTGTTCTCGTTCCTTCCAACAGCTTCTGCGGCTTTGATCACTCCGGGCGACTCACCAGGCGAAGTTGCTGCAGCCACAGGCGGAGAAGGCTCAATCAGAGCGTTGGTTCTCAAAATTGTTAACTACTTCCTAACATTCTTAGGAATCGTGGCGGTATTAATGCTTATCTATGCCGGCGTAACATACGTCACAGCAGGGGGCGAGCAAGACAAAGTCGACAGCGCAAAAAAAATCATTATGTACGCATTAGTTGGTATCATCATAATCTTGCTTTCATTCGCTATCGTCAACACAGTTCTCGGAGCTGCGTCAGGCGGCGGCGGTGCAACAACAGGAGGAGGTATAGTGCAATAGTGAAAACCCACCCCGATTTATCGGGGTTCCCAAAACACAATCTCTCAAAAAGCCCTGCCTTATCGGCGGGGCTTTTCTTATCCCTCAACCACAGCCGCTGTCTTCTCCTCAGCCACAACCCTCTCCACAGCCTCATCATCCTTCACGACAACCTTCGCAGCGGTAACCTCAACAATATTCCCAGCAGGAATAATTCTAGTGTCATATTGAACAATCCCAAAAAAGACTTTTGCAGTATGAAGACTTTTCAAAACAAGAAACTTGTCATCAAGAGCAAAATCCACAACCTTGCCAAGAACCTTTCCATTCTCAGTCACGACAGGTTTTTTAAAAAGACTTCCAACGTTCTCCACAACAGTTTTCACCCTCAAAACATCGTCATACCTCCCCAAATCCTCCTCACTTCTAATAACAATACCATTTCTCACGGTAACAATGTCAGTCGGGCAAATAATAATCCCCCTTCTTTCATCAACGACAAAAGCCAAAAGCTTTCCATTCTCCGGGTCAATAATCACGTCCTGCACCAGCAAAATCGGCCTCAAACCGTCAGTTTCATACACCGGCATCCCCACTAATTTTGAATAAAAAATCTCCATTTCAACAACAATATTATCAAAAAATCTTGGCAAATCTAAATGTCAGTGTAAAATACGCGTGCAGCAGCGTTCCGACTTGTCGGGACCGAAGGTAGCCTTTAATCCTCGGGGTGTAGCGTAGTTGGCTAGCGCGCATGGTTTGGGACCATGAGGTCCTGGGTTCAAGTCCCAGCACCCCGACCATACTCAGAATTCAGCAAAGCTGAATTCTAAGCTATGAGCCACTTGAGCCCACTCCGCGAAGCGGAGTTATAAGTTCCGCAGCCCAATGCCATTTCTATCCAAAGGCAATAATAAAAGTCAGGTAAGACGCAAGCACTAACCAGAGCATATAAGGTACCAATAGTAGTGATGCAGTTTTTGAAACTCTCCATCCAAAAACAATAATAGTGACAATCGTAGCCTCAAGCACAAGCATTTCAACAAAAGCAAAAACAGCCATGTGATAAACAAAAAATATCAAACTCCAAGCAACATTCAAAATTGCATTTGCGGCAAATAAAGTCATCAAAATATTCTTCTGCATCTTCGCAGCTTTGTTGTAAAAAATTAGAGCCGAAATAGTGGACATAATAAAAATCAGATTCCATGCGATAGGGAAAACAATACGCGGCGGGGTCAAAGCAGGTTTTATAAGCTCACTGTCATACCATTGCATGCCAGAACTTGTAAGAAAACTACCTGCCACAGCAACAGCAGCAACGATCAGTGGAATAACAAAGTAATTTGCCTTTAGTCTCATAGGAATAGTGGTTAAACCTTGGTCGGGATAGGCAGATTCGAACTGCCGATCTCATGCACCCCATGCATGCGCCTTAGACCAACTGGGCCATATCCCGAAAACAGGATTATTATCCTTTGCCAGCCGTTTTTTGCAATGGGAAATCACTTTGACAAAACAGATCTAAAAATATAAAATGACGCCCAAATTTAAATTTTTAACAAACACGTATGTCAACACCAGAAGGGGGAAATCAATATCCAGCTACATTAGAAGAAGCCGTTGCACAAGGTTATCCAATGCCTCAACCCGTAGACGAAGAAAGTGTCCTCCGCGAAAGATACCCAGAAGCCTTTTGGCCAACAATAGCAACAAGAAGACATGTTGATACAGCAGTATGCGGAATACTAGGATTGCCAGAACTGCCAAGGATAAGCGGCACAGGTAGAATTATAAAAGGAAAATACGGAAAACATGGGAGAACGGCAGGAAGAGAAATTTCCTCGGCAGGAGCGGAAACCATAACATTTCTCACGGATCCAAGCAGCCATTTTGAAGACTAAATAAATCAACAACGAATGCCTTTATCCCTTCCTATCCCAGCACAAGCGATTCAATGGCATACAAACGGAAGATATAATCGAGTAATCAGAGCCCACCTCTCCCCACACCACTTCAATTTTTAAGAATCCCCTCCCCCACAATCTTCGCTGACACCATCGCGAAGCTGATATTGTATCCTCCGCAAAGTCCATTCACGTCCAAAACCTCCCCGGCAAAATAAAGTCCGGGGCAAATTCGCGACTCTAGCGTGGATACATTTACTTCATCTAAAGGCACGCCGCCTTTTGTTGTCCACGCGTTTTCGTAGCCGCTAAATTTTTCGCCATTTAATTCAAAATGGAACAAGTTTTTCACCAAAGCTTTTTCATTTCCAGCGCTTACATCAGCCACATTCGCCTCTTTTTTTATCCCAATTTTTTCCAAATGGAAATCAACAATTCTTATAGGCAGAAGCTCTTTCAAAAATCCACGCGCTCTAGTTTTTCCATTTCTCGCCTCTTTAAATTTTTTAACAAATTCATTTTCTTTTACGTCCGGCAAAAAATTAATTTCAAATTTTCGGCTATCAAAAACAGACGAAAAATCCAGCGCAAGAGGTCCGGAAATCCCACTGTGAGTTATCAAAATGTTGCCGACAAAATCACTGTCTCGCTCAGCCTTCCTGTCGCTGTTACAACTTTTTAGCCCAACTTTCAAACTCATCCCGCTAAACTTCGACAGCGGATTTTTCTCTATTTTAAGCGGACAAAGCACAGGCGACACGCTCGTAACGCTATGCCCCAACCCCTTCACAATTTTATAAATTTCTTTTTCATCGCTAACTTCTCCAAGCCGGAACATTCCACCGCTGCAAATAACAACAATATCAAAACTTTCCTCAACAATATTGTCGCGGCCAAAACCATCCACGGCAAATCTATCATTATCAACTTTTCTATCCTTAAAATATTTAACAATAAATTTTTCACCAACTTTTTTAATTTCAAAAACCTTACACCTCATCCTTGGGGTTATGTTTTCTTGGCTTTTCAAAGCCAAAAGCAGCCTCTCGACCTCGGCGATAGCATCCTCGCTTTTCAGAATTGCCCTATCCCCTTCCCATTTGTATTCAATGCCGAGCTCGCGTAACAATTTCTCGCGCTCGGAAAACCAAGGAGACTTAAAAAGATTTTTTAATAAATTCGGGCTGGAAGAAAAAAACTGCTCTGCGCCAAAAACTCGGTTGGTCACATTCATTCTCCCTCCGCCGGTCAGTTTTAATTTTTCTCCAATTTTAGGATTTTGCTCAAATAAACAAACCTCGCCTTCAAAATCCTTCAAAAAAAGACTCAAAAAAATTCCAGCAGGCCCGGCTCCAATTATGGCAATTTTCATGGCGGCAGTATATCATATGGCGGCCATGAATATAGACAAAATAAAAGAGGCGTTAAAAGACGAGCCAAAATACCGCACAGCTCAAGTTATGAAAGCGATATTTTCGGACTTAATTGATGATTGGGGCAAAGCGACCGCTCTCCCAAAACCACTTCGTGAAAAATTAAAAAAATCCTGCGCTCTCGATATAAAAGCTGAAATCAAAACCGACGAAGACTCATCAAAAGCTTTAATAACATTAGAGGATGGCAATAAGATAGAGACAGTTTTAATGCGCGCAGCCACTCGTGCCAGCGGTCAAGATACCGACTGTCTGCCAACCCGCAACTCCGTCTGCGTCTCCTCGCAAGTCGGCTGCCCTTTAAAGTGCGCGTTCTGCGCGACTGGAAAAATGGGGTTTACCCGCAACCTCACCGCGAGCGAAATAGCAGAACAAGTCATTCTCTGGGCGCGCACACTTGCATCAGCACACGAGCGCATCGACAACGTGACATTTATGGGCATGGGCGAGCCATTTCTAAATTATGACAACGTCATCGAAGCGATAAAAATTCTCAACGACAAAGTCGGTTTCAACCTCGGCGCGCGTCACATTTCAATTTCAACTGCTGGAATTATTGAAGGCATAAATCGACTAAGCGAAGAGCCATTGCAAGTCAATCTCGCGCTCTCGCTCCACGCGCCAAACACCCAACTAAGAAGCGACCTCATGCCAATCAACAAAACCTACGAGCTCGAAAAAGTCCTCACGGCAGTCAAAAATTATATAAATAAAACCAACCGAAAAGTGATGATTGAATACGTGATGATCGACGAAATCAACGACAGCCCACAGCACGCAAAAGAACTCGCAGCGATTTTAAAAAAATATCTCGGCCGCCCATCGCCGCATTCTTCTCGCAAACACGATACCCACCTTTTCATGGTCAATTTAATCGAATACAACCCAACCGACACATTCAAAGCCTCCTCTCGCGACGCCATCTCCAAATTCAAACAAATCCTCATAAACGAAGGTATCCAAACAACTCAACGTTTCAAATTCGGACGGCGTTTATTCGGCGCATGTGGTCAATTAGCAGGAAGAGCCGGCGAATTCTTAACAAAGAAATCCCACTGATATTGGTTCTTTGTCTTGTCCCAAGCATGTCCCAAAGCTTTATCAAGTTTAACAAGTTCATGAGGATGGCCTTTTGCCCCAAGCTCTCTGTCGAGAGTGATACTCCAATTATGATCGACAGTAGTGTCTCCGGGAGAAGAAAGCACAAGTCCAGGCATCTTCCAAGTTGTTGTAGCTTTTTTTACAGCGCCGGGGAACCAAAATCCGTAATAGCTGACAAGCCCGCCGGAATGTGAAGCAAAAGCTTTTATCTCAGGCAGACACATCGAAACAAAATAGCTAAAAAAAGCTCCATAAGAATGTCCAGTCGCGAAAACATGGGAACTCAAAGTATTAAAATTTGTTTGAATTTCTCCTATCATTTTCTGAGTAAATTCAACGTCTTGTGAACAAGTGGCACAGTATCTCTTGCTTGACGAAAGAGTTACAAGAGGAATATCCCAATGTTTTCCAGCAGGATCATAAGTGTACGACCACATAAAAAATTTCACGGTCTTCGCGGGAAGCGTTAACGACTCAGGAAAAGCGGCGACAAAAGAATTCTGATCTGCGGTTTCTTTCCATCCATAAGCGTCACCAGCCGCTCCGGCAGCGTCCCCGCCCAACCCATGAAACATAATGACAAGCGGGCAGGACTTTGTTTTGCAAGCTTCAGGCTGATAAACATAATAAGTGCGAGTCTTGTTCTGAATAGTCGTAGTTTTCGTCACAAGACTTGACTCCGCGAAGCAGGTGATAGAAAATGCAGCTACCGCAAAAAGAGCCAAGATAAAAGAAAAAACGCGAGTCTTCATAGGAGAAAGGTTAGAGAATAATGAGCAAAAAAACAATATCACTAATAAAAATTTAAATCAATCCTTAACAAATTCTAAAAATGATTGACGACACAAAAAAACTAGAAGTTTCAAACCGAGTGTTTGTACTTCTAATCGTATTCTTAATCGGGCTCGCAGGTTTCTGGAGCTTCAGGATTTATGAAATTTGGAAAAACACAAGCGGCAATTACGCACGTGAAATTTCAGTCGAAGCTACAGGAAAAGCTTATGTAACTCCAGATGTAGCTCTTGTGAATCTCGGAATCGAAGCAAAAGGAAAAACAGCGGCAGCGGCAGTAAAAGAAGGAACAAAAGTTATGAATTCTGTCAGTGATGAATTGGTGAAAATGGGCATAGAAAAAAAAGATATCAAAACAACAAACTATTACCTAAGCCCAAATTACAACTGGACTCAGGCAGAAGGCTCAAAACAAGAAGGATATATGTTAAGTCAGTCCGTAACTGTAAAAGTTAGAGATTTGGAAAAAATCGGAGACGTAGTCGCGAAGGCGATAAGCCTTGGAGCGAACACAGTAGGCGATTTCCAATTCACAGTTGACGACACAGAAAAAGCTAAAGACGAAGCCAGAAAAGATGCTATTGAAAAAGTAAAAGCAAAAGCAAAAATAATGGAAGAACAAGCGGGATTTAAACTAGGAGACGCATTAAGCTATTACGAATACGAGCCATACTATGATGGAAAAGGCGGTGGAATGGCAATGGAATATGCGGCTGTGGACAGCGGTATGGGAGGAGGTTCTCCAACAATCTCAGCCGGCCAACAAGAAATTCAGCTGACTGTTAGTATGAGCTACAGACTTCGCTACTAAAATACGAAAGATCCTCGGTAGCGCAGCACAGATCCAATTACTAAAATGTCCAAAAAAAACGCTCAAAAATCTCGTGTGAAGTTGTCTTCGCAAGGTTATGACTTGTACGCAAAATTTTATGATAAGACTTTGCAATTTTTAAACTCTTTTGAAAAAGGAAAATTGGTTGAATTCTGCGGTGATTTAAACGGTAAAAAGGTGTTGGATATAGGATGTGGAACGGGGAGAGAAATAGGATTATTAAAAGCGGCAAACCCTAATCCAAAAACATCCTTCACCGCCGCCGACATCTCCGATGAAATGTTAAAAATCACCAAGCGCCGCCACCCAGACGTCGAAACAATAAAAGCCGACATGAACTCAACGCCATTCAAAGACGAGGAATTCGACGTCGTCATCGCTGCGTTTGTCATAGTACACGTAAAAAATCTACACAAAGCTTTCAAGGAAATTGATCGCATTCTCAAACCCGGCGGTATTTTCATTCTCACAAATATCAACCAACGCAAAGCGCCAAAGCTACAAACGGAAAACGAAAAAATTGTAATAAAGTCATTCTACCACATCCCCGAACATGTGATAGAAGCTCTCAAAGAATCCTTTTTTGAGATTGAAAAAGAAGAATTTGTGGAGGAAAATGGCACGTGGATCAACCAGATTGTCAGAGCGAGGAAGATATAATATCCCGTTTGAAAATTTTTTACAGGTTAAGATTTGTTCCAAACGGGAAAGAATCTCTCGGGATGTAGCGCAGTTGGCTAGCGCGCAGCGTTCGGGACGCTGAGGTCGGCGGTTCAAGTCCGCCCATCCCGACCATACTTCAAATCCCACAGGGATTTGAAGCTAGAGCCCATCAAAATCCCAAAGGGATTTTGAGCTATAAACCCCAATCGCCCCGCAGCCACCATGAAATACACTATAAAAATATTAATTCCACTCCTCGTTTTGAGTCTTTTTCTTGCCTGTTTGTCTTTGCAAGATTCAGCAGTAAACGTCACGGACACTTCATCTCAAACGGCAAAGGATTTTGTAAAAAATGCCCGTACCCAGATAGGAAAAGTTACTAAATACGATACTTCGTACTACTCATACAATGAAATACCGGAAGAAAGCGGGACATGCGCTGACGTTATTTGGAGAGCTTTATTACCAGTAGGTTACGATCTTAGAGAAAAACTGGAAAAAGATATAAAGGAAAATCCACAAGATTATCCAAAAAATCCGGAGATGGATCCAAATGTTAATTTTAGAAGAGTAAAAATGCTAAGAGTGTATTTGCAAAAATTCTCCCAAAATTTAACGACCGAAATAATCCCGAAAAATGTTGAAAATTTAATGAATTGGCAGGCTGGAGATATAGTTACTTTTGATGAACTGGAAACAAGCCACCTGGAACACATCGCGATAATCTCAGACAAAAGAAATAGCGAAGGAGTGCCATTAATAATCCATAATTTTGGACAAGGCACACAAGAAAACGATTACTTGTTAAAATGGCCGAGCAAAATTAACGGACATTTTCGTTTATTCTAAATTATGAAAACAGCAAACAAAATCAGGCTCTCCTTAATCTCTCTCGGCTGTCCAAAAAATCTCGCTGACCTCGAAGCGGTAGTTTCGCAAATCAAAAACGCAAAACTCACATCAGAGAAAAAAGCAAAAATAATTCTTCTCAATACCTGCGGCTTTCTCAAAATCGCTCGTGACGAAGTCTTCGAAAATTTAAAGAATTTAAAGAACAAACGAGTGATAATTTTAGGCTGTTTAGCTTCCCATTTCACAAAAGAAGTATTAAAAAAATATCCTCAAATTTACGCGGTCGTCTCCAGCGCAAACTACAAAAATATCAACGCAATAGTAAAAAAAGTCGCGCAAAACAAACGCATCACAGCCATCAAAACCGAACCAAAAATCTTTGAAAATCCAAAAGGCAAAACACTTTTATACTCCCGCCCATACGCCTACATAAAGATCGCCGAAGGCTGCAATAATCGCTGCGCATATTGTTTGATCCCGTCCTTAAAAGGCGCTTTCCGAAGCCGAAAACCCGAAGACATAATAAGTGAAGCAAAAGTTTTAATTTCAAAAGGAATCAAAGAAATAATTTTAGTCGCGCAGGACTGCGGGTGTTATCCAAACCTCCCAAAACTTCTCAAAAATCTCTCCAGAATCCCCGGCGATTTTTGGATCCGCGTACTCTACATTTATCCCGAACGAATCACAGACGAGCTCATCAAAACAATAAAAAATTCACCAAAAATCTGCCATTACCTAGACATCCCTCTGCAACACGGCGATCCAAAAATTCTCCATTCAATGCGCCGCCAATCAAACATTGCAGAAACACTCAAAAAAATCTCAAAAATCCGCAAAATCATACCTGATATAGCGCTCAGAACAAGTATCATCACAGGCTTCCCCGGCGAAGACAAAAAAGCCTTCGAAAATCTCAAAAAATTTATAAAGAAAATCTCTTTCGATCACGTCGGAGTCTTTGAATATTCCCGTGAAAAAGGTACGCCCGCCTACGATTTCCCAAATCAAATTTCAGACAAAGAAAAACGCCGCCGCAAAAAAATCCTCATGCTCCTCCAACAAAAAATTTCGCTAAACAAAAATAAAAGTCTCCTCGGCAAAACAACCAAGGTTCTTATAGAAAACTACGATGCCAAAGCGGGTTTTTACATTGCCCGCAGCCAAAAATTCGCTCCCGAAATTGACGGTGTAATCTTTGTAAAATCAAAAGTCCCACTCCAAAAAAGCTCCTTCATCACCACAAAAATCACCAAAACTCTCCCGTACGACCTCATTTCAGAAACGTTTTAACCTAAAGCTCTTTCAGGTTAAAACGAACTCCTTCCTAAACTCCCTTAGCTCCTCTCTATAAATCTTTATCAATTTTCTCTCATATTTCTCCGGCAAATTGCAGTACGGCTTAATCGAAGTGAAGTGATCAACATACCATTTCCACGGCCTCATCTTCCCCAATTTCTTTTTTTTAAATTCCTCAATATACGGCGATTTTACCCCCTTTTGCATCGCCGAATAAAAAGCGAAATCCAACTCGTGCGAAGATCCCGTCGCGTATTTTTTCCCTAGATAATGATCGAACATCCCCTTCTTCGCCAAAATATCTTCCTTAAATCCAATCGAATAAGGATCGATTCCGCATGCCCTCGCGAAAATAAACATGCGTGAACATTTGTAGCAGTTGTGGCACCACTGCCCGCCGCCAACCAAAGGCTCCTCCGCAAAACAAGAAAATTGATACTTCCCCAAATCAGGATATCTGTGGTGCAGCATATAAAAAATATTTATCTCATCAAGCGGCTCAAAAGTCGCCCTCACTCTGCATTGATCAACGGTCAAAATCTGCACAATTGAATCCTGTTGATTCGTCCAAAAACTTGTTTGGTCATACGAATGAAAAACTTTCCAGCCGTTATTAACATGATACTCGTTGTTCGAATATTCACTGCCAAAAAATATGTATCGCGCTTTGTGCGCGTACACAAAAGGGATCATCATCATCGCCAAAATAGTGGTCTGTGTCCCCCATCCGATTTCGGTTCGCTTAACGCCGGGAAATGCCTTTCCGTAGCGAAAAAGTCCGGTTCCGTTTTTTATATGATAAACAGGAACTTTATATTTTTTTCTAATTTTTTCTAGCTCTTTTAATTTGTATTCAGCTTCATAAGGTTGTACGGGCTCTTCGCAATAAACAAGCACAGGTTTTATCCCCAATTCCAAACACAAAGCGAATGTAGCAAGACTCTCCTTCCCGAAAGTAAATGGCACAACAGCTACGCAGACGCGCTGAGCGTCTGCGCTATGAGCCCGCAGCCCCAGACGCGTCAGCGTCCCTGAGCTCGCAGCCCCTTCCCCCCACACTTTTCCGCACTCAAAATCCGGCGCCGTGCTCGCCCCATCCTTAAACTCAAAATCCAAATTATAAAAACGTCTTATGTAAGACAAATGCGGTTTGCTGTCAGCGTTTTCACAGTCCAATAAATCACACATTTGATTTCGGAAAAAATAACTCTCCAAAAGCGGAAATTTCATCTCGTAAACAGCCTTTTTATCGCCAAGAACAAGCGGCAGATAATGAGTTGTGGCAAATGTAATATTTTCAAGCAGAGTCTGTTTTACTTTAAACGGAATCCCATTCCAAACATCAGCGGGATAAGTAATTTTAAATGGCTTTTTATTAACAAGAATCGTCAATCCATCTTTTTCAATTTTGGCTCCAACATGCATTTTATTTTTAGTTAGTTTGATATCTTCGAATAGAAGTTTTAATGATTGTCTCAATAAGTTCAGGGTACTTCATTCCGCTAAGCATAGCGGCTTGTGGCATGTGAGCAGCAGCAAAAAGCGAAGGATTTGGATCAATCGAAATAACATAAGGATTGTCGTCTTCATCAACGCGCACTTTCACGATTCCATAGTCGTGGCAGTCCAAAATATTGTAGGTATCAAGCGCTATTTCCGTAATGAGCGAAGCTACTCTTTTTGGAATATGTTTTGGCGGACATTGAATCGGAGCAGGGATTTCAAGCCCATGTTTCCACTTCGTTTCGTTCGTGTAAATGTGAGGAGAATCTTGCGGCAGACCGGCGAAAATTGTCCTCATCAAAGGCAAAACTTGGATGTCGTCATCGGTATTTCCAATTATGCAGACAATAAATTCATCGCCCTCAATATATTCCTCGACAAGCGCGGGCATTTTCATTCCTTTTATAATTTTTCCAATCTCTGTTTGCAGCTCGGCACGGTCATGAACAATTGCGTTAGATCCAATCCCAATTAATTTGTCGGTATGCCCCGGTTTAACAATCATTGGATAATCAATTTCTTCCTCATCAATTTCGTCCTCAAGACTATACGCGTAGTCCCACGCGGGAGTTGGGATTTCATGATACGCGAGAATTTTTTTGAATCGAATTTTGTTCAAGGCAAGAGCAAAAGCGTCAACGCCAGAACCTGTGTATGGGATTTGCAGCATGTCAAAAATGGCTGAGGTATGCGGTTTTGTGCCTATTCCGGCATTTATCCCGTTTGCGATATTAAAAGCCAAATCCACATCGGCCGTCTTAAGTTCGTCGAGTGCTTTTGGGAAATGATTAAAGTCAAAAACAGAGACCCTAAACCCTCGCATTTCCAAAACATCCTGGACTTCTTTGGCCATTTTTAACAATTCCTTTTCAGCCAAACTTGATCCGTTGTAAACATTGCACGCAACGCCGACATGAAGGTTTTTTAATCCTTCTTTTTTAATTTTTTCAATTTTCGGAGCGGGAATGGAGGCGACCAATTGTTTTTCAATTGTTGCGGAAGACGCTCCATCCTTTCTCAAAGTTCTACCAATGTAAGATTCAAGGTCAAATTTCGCGACTTTGTAATTAACCATTTTCATCGCTTCCTCCAGATTGCTGCGCACATCCAATTGATTTTTCCCGGTGACAGTCAGCCATCCCAAAGTTTCATATCCGGCAGGCGGAATATGAATTTGATCGCCAACTTTTTTATAAAGAAAAATTTCATCAAAATACGGTTGCTTTTCAAGTTCATCATCGACGTCCCATACAGTTACAACCCCAGAATTATCAGATTGAAAATCCTTGCCGATAATATATTTTCTCGGCGCTTCACGCTTGTAGTTTTTTATATACATCCCAGTCGCTATTTTTGCCGCTCCCTCAATCAAGTCCACATTCCACGCGCCCTTCACATACGAATAAACATAGTCTCCTCCCATTCTCAAATTTATTTCAAGAGGCAGAGGCCCTTTCTTTGTAGCCTTTCCTTCAAAATGAATACAGCCATTCAAAATCCCGGACCTTTCCAAAATTTCCTCAGCCAGTTCGGTCAAGCGGATTTGATCTTTTTCAGGAAGACTGGAAGGAATTGCCTGGCCATTATCGACAAAAAACGCGCCCTTCGATTTATCAAAGTTGTCAGCGATCGAAGAAAATTTAATCTTTCCATTTTGAACCAAAATATCGATATCAACTTCATCGCCATCAATATATTCCTCAACGAAAATATCCAGTCCGTCTCTCAACGACGACTCAACTCCCACTGAAATATTTTTTCTAATGTAATCAAACGCGTTAATGAGTTCCGCGCGGTTTCTAACCTTCGTTACAAACGCACTGCTTGCTCCAAACGCCGGCTTGATTACGACCGGAAAATCAAAATTATCAACAATAAATTCGAGGTCGTTTTCGTCGCGGATAATCCTAAATTTCGGCGCCGGCAAGCCATTATCCACGCAGAATTGGCGGAATAAATATTTATTTCTAATTTTTCGCGCGCTTTCATGGGGAATCCCAATAAACCCGAATTCATCAATTATTTTTGCCGTGAGCAGCACATCGTCCTCCCAAAACGTCAGCGCGCCATCAATCTTCACCTCCGGATGTTCGTTCACAAACCCGCGCACAGCCTCAATCGCCCCATCATGATTGCTCATATCTGTAAGAATCCAATAATCCGCGTACGGTTCCGCCCAATTTTTCTTCGCGTTCATAACCACAACAATCATTCCAAGTTTTTTCAACTTTTGAATGATAAATTTTTTCTTTTGCGATCCGGTATTCACAAGCAGCAGAGTCTTGCCTTTAAGTCCGCTGATAGGCTCTGTGTCAACCACAGAATGTCCGTTGCCATTAATCCCATTTGTATGTCCATTCGTCATAAAAAAAGCCGTTAATAAAACGACTGAATTATAAAATTATTTTTTTGTGCCTCTATGTTAGCCCTATTTGCGCCCCCAGGGTCAGAATCACTTTCTTCGATTTCCATAAAGTAGTTAGAAAATCACCACTAATTCTATTCGCAAACTTGAGCGAGTCAAATTTTTTTTTACATCAAAAACTTCAAAAGCAAAAAACGGCTTCCAAAAGCCAAAACATGATGTACACACAAGGGATATTTTGTGTTCTAATCCTCCCAATGGCACTGCTCCGTCTCAACATGAATTCTCCACGGCCCATCCGGCACTTCTTCAAATTCAACAAATTTCCAGTCGGTCACGCCCAGTCCATCCAAGCCGATATATTCATCCATCGCCGGCGAAATATCCAATCCGGATTTATTTCGGAATGTGTTCGCAGGAAGATCAGCATCCCCAAACACATAGGCGAAATCATCTTCCAAATACGGCCCGGTGTCCTCCACCTGCCCATAAACAACTTTATCGCCTTTTTTTACCATTACCCATCTGTTTTTCATGTAGGAATAGAATTTGTAACCAACAGCATCAGCAGGATCGTACCAAGGGATAAATTTCACGGAATCCTTATTAACAGTTTGGTTATTTTTATATTCCAAATCATTGTATGGCAGAGCGACATAGTAATCATTTACGCTGTCTGCCACCGGACTTTCCCATGCCGTCGGCACATTCGAAATATAGTTGTTGTCTTCACTCGGCAGCTCACCTATCCAAAACTCAGTCGTAACAATGTTGTAGTGCCATTTGTAATTTGATCCCGTAGGCACAGGTGCAGGTGTCGGTGGCGTTACAGGCTCAGGCGTCGGCACAACCGGTGCAGGCGTAACCGGTACACTCGGCGCCACTACAGATCCCGAAGTATCCCCAGACTCCACATCCGGCGTCTCCACCGGCTTATCCACTTTCACCGCCGGGGCTGGCACATTTTTATGTTTTTTCTCGCGCACAACTTTTTTCTCAACCTTCGGTTTCACTTTCGCGAGCTCTTCTTTAATGAATTTCAAACTCCCCTCACCAAACACAAATTTAAAAAGTTTTTTAGCTTCGACTTGCGATTCAATTTTAAATTTAAATTTTGGCACATCGATTTTCTTAGCAAAAGTCACACTAGAAAACAGCCCTGCCACGCAGAAGCTAGCCAAAATCGCTCCCGCAACCATCACGGAAATGATTTTTTTAGTTTTCATAAGCAAAGGGTTAATAGGTGCTCCCAACTCTACCATGAAAACAAAAGAAACTCAATTTTTACTGCACTGAAAAGGCCTAGTCCGCGATCTTGACATATCTACGCACTCTTTGTTCCAAAAGTCTGCCCGGGCAGGCTTTTACGCCTTAGAAATGGCTTCTGGAAGCCATTGAGGAAACCAATGTTGAGCCAAAATTACAACATAAGCTTACAGCTATTAATTCACCGGTCTCCAGCATGTATTTTGAGCAATGGTAGCCAAATCAACCTACGCTTCCTGGCACGATTTCATATCATTGAATATCAATCCACTATCACCAAATCTAACCCAGCCCCCGCAGCCTCCCACCTCCCTTTCTCCAAATGCCCCTCTACCACCAAATAGCCCAATTCTCCATTTCTCCAAATGCCCCCGCTACCACCAAATAGCCCAATTCTCACTTTCCCCAAATACCCACCAAACTTAACCCGCCTCCCTCCTCTTTTTCTCCACCCTCGACTTCCAAAAGAAAAACCCGACCGCCGCAAAAGTAACAACCGAAGAAGCCCATTCCGGCACCTCCACGCCAAAAGATTTTAAAAGCATAAAGAGCCCAAGGAAAAGTATCGAATAAAGAGCTCCATTTTTTAAATAAATATATTTTTTAATCCTCTCTATATTCCCAATGGTAAACTGTCGCACAACCAGCGCGCCAAGCCCATTTCCGATCAAGATCAAAGGCACAGCCAAAGTAAAAGCAAATGCACCAAGAACCCCATCTATAGAGAAAGTTGCATCAATAATCTCAAGATACAAAATTTTGCTTATGTCAGAAAGATTTTTATTTGTCAGAGTTCGTTCCTTCTCCTCCGCGTTTTGTTTAAACCCATGTGTGATAAAAAACGCTGTCGACCCGCAAACCGCGCCAAAAGCCATCATCGGATTTTGCTTTAAAGCAAACCACACAATCGCAGTGAGCAGCACGGAAACAGTCGCGTAAAACCAAATCCCTTTTCTTATAAAAAATTTCTCAATCCTCGGCAGTCCAAAATGTTTTTCCTCAAGAAATAACCAATGAAAAAAAAGAAAAATAAGAAAAACTCCACCGCCGGCAAGCAAAATCGGAGCGGCCCTTTCAATTGATTCTTTCACATTTGGATCACTGCTAAAAGTGGCAGTTAGCGCATCAATAGGCCCCAAACCCGGATTCACCGCCCACACAATCGCCCATGGCAGCAAACCCCTTATCAAAAAAACTGCGATCAAAAGCCCCCAAACCAAAAACCATCTTCTGGCTTTCGGCTGCATCGTAGAAAGCACCTCAGCGTTTATCACCGCGTTATCAATACTGGAAATTGTCTCAAAAAGACAAAGTCCCAGAACAACGATAATCATCGTGATGATACCCATGGCGGTATTATATATCACAATTTATTTTTCCACCAACTCCCCCGTCCTCTTCAACATCTTTGCCAATTTCCTCTCAGTCTCATGTGTATACCCCGCCAAATGCAAAAGCCCATGCGCGAACAAATTCAAAGCCTCATTGATAATCCCACCACCAGCCCCCATGGCATACTTTTCAGCGACCTTCGGACAAATATAGATCTCGCCATTAACTACACCTTTTTTCTCGCTATAATCGAAAGTTAAAACATCAGTCGATCCCTTATGTCCCTTCCAAATTTCATTCAACCTAGTAATCGCCTTCTCATCCACAAAAATCACACTAATCTCTCCTCTTAAACCCGCTCCATCTTTTTTCAAAAATTTCCTAAACGTTTTCAAAATCCTTCCTCTCGGAATTTTAAATTTTTTCACCTCATTGAATATTTGTAGTTTGATCATGTCCAAATTTCTTACATTCTTTCTTGCCTCCGAGAACGTTCTTCACTACCCACTTAACTAAAGAACGTTCTCAGAACGTTCTCGCCATCCTCTACTTCCCCCACACCCCATCATACACACCCCACTCCTCCTCACTCATCTCCCACTCTGGATACACCGCAATCCCAGTAAACACTCCCTCATCCGCCCGAATATCATTGAGTCCATTCAAAACCCCAAGCAGTGCATTCTCAACATTTTCAACCGAAGGATTATGTCCGCTCGTCGCCGCACCACCCCCGCCCATCGCCGCATCACCACCACTCTCGCCATCCTCATTCCCATACGCCGGAATCCCAATCAAAAACTCCACGTCTCCTCCCAACAAATCTCCCACCCAAATCACCTGCTCCTTCACAAGCCATCGATAAACGTAATCGCGGTCAATCCCCGTATCATAAACCATATCAACAATTTGATCCGCATATTCAGCCACATTTAAGTAATTTTTTTCAGTATTGTAATTTTTGTAATCCGCAACATTTGAAGTAAACCAAATAAACGAACTTGGAATAAACTCCGCCAGCGCAACAGACAAGATTTTCTTCTTCTCAATATTTTTAAGAACTGGCTCGCCAGCAGTTCCACTGCCAGTTCCATCAAACTGCGCCCTCGTCTCCTCAAGAAGTTTAATAAAATCCTCGTCATCATCCCAAACCGGCTCGATGTCATAATGCACGCCGTCCATCCCAATCATGTCGGTAAAAATCATGCACATATTCAGAATATTGTGCCGTACAGAAGCAGACCCCAAATCCAATTTCCCTCTCACCTGCCCAACCCACGCCAAAATCTCCATATCAGGAGAAAACTCACGTACTTTATCAACAAAATTCACAGCCTCTTTATAAATTGAAGAATTAATAAAGCCGTATTCATCCAGCGGCCCGACATGTAGGTAAATTGTAGAAATCCCGTGAGCAGACAACTCCGACACCAACTCGCGAATCTGCAAATTACTCTTTCTCTCAGACGCCCACTCATGTGCAACCCACACAGCGTTCTCGCCCTTGTTAAAGAAACTCCCCGGCTTCGCGGTTTTTATCCCTACCACAAACACCCATATAAAAATTAGAGCAAAAAGCAAAACAAGCAGTACACCCGAAACCCAAATATCTTTAGCTAACTTTTTTTTCATGGAATTTTCTTACAGCCTCATACACCACTGTACAATACGCGGCCTCAACGTTCAACGATTCTTTTTTGCCATGCATAGGAATAAAAATTTTCTTGTCGCACATTTCCAAAACCTCCGATGAAACCCCCTCAACTTCATGCCCAAAAACAAAGCACACAGGAAAATCAAAAGAAGCCTCCCAAAAATTCTCCGCCCCTTTTGTAATCTCAACTCCCACAATCTGCACACCCTTCGTCTTCAACCCAGCGATAACATCAGAAGCCTCTTCCTCATATTCCCATTCAACAAATTTTTCTGCCCCCAACGCAGTCTTGGAAATCTCAGTCACAGATTTGCCATCATACACCGGGACGGGCGTAATCCCGCACAACCAAACTTTTTTCACCCCCGCCCCATCCGAACTTCTCAAAATCGCCCCAACATTATAAAGACTCCTCACATTCTCCAAAATCGCATAAATGGGATGTTTCATATCAATCTACTCAATTAAATCATTGGGGGCACCTTTTTGTAATTCCTTTTCTTCTCTCTTTCTACGAGATTCTATCTGCTTTAAATCTTCTTCTGGTCTAATATCCTCTGGCCTTATGCCCCTAGAGAGCAAAGTTTTCCTTGTCGCTTTACTGTTTCTTGCAACTTCTGCGTTCATAGCTTCTTTGCCCAGTATATTTTTATCTTTAATGTTATGATCCGTCATCGCCAGAGCGAAGTCTTTTGCTTTTAGTTCCACGTGGCTGTCAAAATCTGCAAGCGATCTACCTGATGGGATTTTTCGCATTTTTTTTAATCGAGCAGCAGAAATTCCACCATAAAGCGCTTCTATGTGCTTATTTTTAAATGTTGCAAATTCTACTTGTAATCTTATTCCGCGCCGATACACGGTTGACTCAATTTTATCCTCGGTTTCTTTTAATTTTGCTCGAGCCTCGAGTCTTTTGTTCTCGTATTCTCTGTGTTCCAGCAATTCCTGTTTTCTAGTCTGTGTCGCAAAATATGTCTGAGCAAGAGCGATTTGAGGTTTACGAGAATCCCCGTTTTGTGCAGTCAAATAGCAAGCGTAACGGGTCAGAAAATAATCCTCCCCGGGACGCCCCCCAGAACTTTTCGCCGGAGCCGGCAAAAAGTGGTTTTCAACAACCTGATCACTCATTTTGCAAGCCTCTTTTGCTCTTTTTACTACTTCCGTAAACTTTGCCCAGGTAGAATAACCCAACATCGGCATAAGATCACGAGCAGTCCAAAACTCCATCGGATTCTCATCGTTTGAAACCCTTTTAATAGATTCGAGATTTTGTTGTATTTGAATCAATGCTTTATCCATGCCAAAAAGTATAAATGAGCATATGCCCGCTAACAACATTGTTTTGAAGTATTTTATTGCGAAAGAAATCAAATTATTTCAGTAATTCCTTTCCCAAACGCTGCGCGTAATTTGGAAAGAAACGTGGAAGAGATTCCCCTAACTTTCCTAAAGCCCAAAATGATGCCTAATTCTTTCGGCAGCTTCAGATGTAAGGCCTTGAATGGTCTGATAAGCTCGAAACGCCATCTCTTCCGCTCTTAGATCTTCCACTATTTTTCCATTCTCAAGCCCTCCGGCAAAACCAAATTTTGCAATATTTAAACCTTTGACCAGTGCATAAAATTGATTCACAGAATCATAATGCCAAAATTCGAACGGATAATTAGTGAACCCAACGCTAACCATCAAATTGTAAAGCAATCTTCTGTTTTTCCGAGCCTCAACATCTTCGGGAACTTTTTCATCAAATCTCGTGAAGCTTCTGACATCTTTATAAACTGGGTGCATCATTTCATCAAAATATGCTCCGAAATTAATCATTGCCCCCTTTACCCAGTAATCAGAAGTGATATCTATTTTAGATTTCTCAACAAGGATAACGTCCACTGCTCCGCCCGTAGAATGAGGCGGCGGACATATCCTTAACTTTTCCAAATTCTCGGGCGGCATTGAAACCATTTGTTGAGCAAGGTTATCTAATTTTTCATCACTCATCCCGGGGTTCTCCTTTACAAGATAAGCCCTGTATTCTTCAAAAAGTCTGCGTTGTACTTCAATAGTGCGATAGCCATCGACTACCACCAATTGTAAATGTGCCGTTTCCGGACTAGAGTCCAAGATCTGCTGTCCCCTATCCAGCATTAGCACAACTTCTGGACGGACTTTTACCAAAGGAGATGTTTGAAGTTGATTTGGGATATTTTCCGCCAATTCCCCGAACCCGGTTGGAACTCCGTTCCCAGTATTTTCTTCAGAAACCGTTTTGTAATATGCAGGCCAAGCCATCGCATGTCCAACACTTGGAGTATTCGGTACGACCTGTAAAGGTTTGGGAGTTTCGGTCACGGTTTCAGCCACAGGGATTGCCTTCCAGTCCCTTCTGCCAAAGGAATTCAGGAGAGCATCCCCGACTTCAGGGATCGATTTCTCTCGAAGTTTTTCGCCTAATTGTTCATGATCCAAAGTACCCATCGCATGTCTCAAATTTATACCGAGGCACGTCAAACTAACATAATTACGTAATTAAATCAAGCCCACGCCTCCGCGCCCACTACGTTCCCATCCCACTCACAAGTTGTCGCTACACCCCCTCACTCTCCCCCACAATCCCCAAAGTCCTCTCAACAAGCCTATCCAATTCCCCCTTCGTCATATACTCATCCGGCCGGAAAACTTTTCCATCCACCAGCTTTTTTTCATACGCGTAATTTGTAAATCGCGGATACCACCACATTCGCGCGACCGAAGGATCAACATCTTCATAATAACTTTTCTGAGATTCGATGCCCTTAAGTCCGCCCAATTTTTCAATCAGTTCAAATCTAAACATAGGCTCAACCAACTGGTTCGACGCCAAAATAACCTTCAGCGCCTGAATTCGAGTAATATATTCATCAGGTTTAAAAGGCGTATTCGGCTCATTTGAAAACCCACCGATAAGCCCAAGCATTGTCGCGACAGTAATAGGTTCATAATACTCGCTCCCATAAGGCACATCGGGATATAAATTGATCGTCGGCTCAAGGCTTAATTTTGAATAAGTTGACTGCGCCGTAAACCCAAAAAAACAAAACTCCCGATAAGTGTAACAGCTATCAATAAAATCTTTTCTGTTTTCTTTTAATTTAAACGTGTCAACAACAGTTTTTACAAACTCGCCTCTCGTGACATACGAGTCCCTTTCCTCTGTAATCCCAAAAGCCTCACCAAAAGGCGTATCACTCCCCAAAAGTATATAAACTTTTCCAACATTCGCTTCAGTCACGTACCCAGATGAAGAATCATATCTGTCCGCATACCTGCTCGAAACAACAATATCTTGGAATCCGTCATCATTAAAATCAATATTCGAAATTTCCGTGCCAAACCAATCATCAGGATTTTCACCATAAACCACCGAATTTATTTCATTCTTTTTCAAATCAAAAGATTCAATGCCATCCTCAAGCATTCTATTATAAAAAACATAAATCTCCCCTTCTTCCACGCTTTTATTTTTTGTTAAATTAACCCCCGGCGCCCCAATAACAAGGTCTTTTTTGCGGTCATGATCAATGTCAAAAAGCTTCAACGCCGCGCCAAACGCATTTTCGTCATTTTTCCCTTCAAAATAGTAATCCGCAGAATCTTTATTAACAGCAAAATTAAGGCCTCCAATAAACTTAGTTCTTCCGGAAACCACATAAACCTTCCCAATTTTTTCATCGCTTAAATATGGGAAAGAAGAAACAACTATATCATCCTTCTTATCTGCTCCAAATTTTCCGGCCTCAACATCAAATCCAAACCAGCCATAAGGCTCCTCCCCCGTCAAAACAACAGAAGGAGAAGTTACATTTTTTTGATATTTTTTAAGCCCTCTAAAAACATAAACTTTTCCAGTCTGCGACCCATTTTTACCACTGGCATAATAAGCAGAAATAATGACATCCTTATGAGAGCTATCCAAAACATCGCCGATAGCAATTGCAGCCCCAAATCTCTCCCCACTTTCATCACCATAAAAAACCACATCGGCATCCTGCCCATTAAAATATTTAACCCCACTAGCGACACTGTCTACATGCTCTGTCGACCCCTTGTAACCATATACCGCTCCGGTTTTCAACGCCTCTGTCGACATTGCAAAAGGTGCCCCTATCAAAATGTCATCTATATTGTCACCATTAATGTCAGCTATATGGACAGTAAACCCAAAGGAATCCCCTTCGCTTTTTCCAATAAATTCTTTATCGGCAGTCCGCTCGCTTAATTTAATAGCCGGAACCTCATAATCAGGTCGTCCATAGATCAAAAAAGCCTTCCCGGGACGTTTGTCATCAGACATCGCGTTATAAGCCCCAATAAGAATGTCATCATAATCGTCATTATTAAAATCCCCCACTGCCAAAGAACTCCCTATCTGATCACCTGAATATCTGCCATACATAGCGACATCCGGCGCGTCAATTTTCCCGTCAAACAGCCTACTATGGACACCCTTGTCACCAAAGTAGACAGACACCATTCCATCCCAAACATTACCGCCCGAAGAGTGAAAAGGCGACCCAACGACAAGATCGTCTACCCCATCGCCATTTATATCTCCGGAAGCAACAGCCGCTCCAAACTGTTCTCCTTTCGAGCTGCCAATCAGCTCAATTTTAGTCGGCTCAGTCTCAATGTATGACTGATAAATCGTCCTATAAGCAAAAACCTCTTTAACAGGCAATAAAAGAACTATAAGGAGAGAAACTAGAATAAATTTTGAAAGTCTAATTTTCATAGGATAAGGTTAGGCACATTATAGCACAAAAAGCTGGACTTAAAAAAAGCTTTTTAGTACAATCACCAGCGACACATGTCTACACTGTCAATACACTGTCTAACGACAGAAATAGACAATTCATAGACAACTCATAGACAACAACACGACAACAAATGGACAACTTCACCCAAAAATACAACATCGACAGAAAAGCAGCCAGCCGCCTACTCAAAGTTTCAGTAAGAACAGTAGATAGATATATAAAGAAGAAAGTTTTGGTAGCTCAAAACATAGGAGGACGCATATGGCTGAATAAAGATGATGTTTTAGGGCTGACAAACAAACCAACACCGCAAACTTACGAACCCCAGACTATCGACACATCTGTCGACATGTCAACAGGTTTGATGACTATAGACACAACGCACGACACGGAACGACAAAAACAAGAAAATTTGTCTACTCAAGTCACAGAAAAAATAGAGAGAACGTCAGACACAAGCCATTTATTCAAAGAGCTCTATGAAAACACTAAGACAGAGCTCCGCGAAAAGGAAGAACGCTTGGAAATAGCCAATTACCGCGTCGGCCAGCTCGAAGCTCAACTCAAAAATTCCGTCCCGCTTCTCGAGTATCACCGCGAATCCCACGAGAAAAAACTGGAAAAAGCGCGCTTAGTTGAAAAAATTGAACAAACCGAAAGCCGCCTTGCTCAAATCATAAGAAAATTGAGATTTGAAGAGTATAACCGCAAAATTTTATTCACAATTCTCCTCATCATCCTGGCTCTTCAACCGCTTTGGCTCTTATTATTAAAAAAATGATAGCATTATTTGATTCAGGAATAGGGGGTCTCACGGTGCTAAAACCGATTCTAAAAGCTCTTCCGGAGTACGATTATTTGTATCTCGGCGACAGCGGCCGAAGTCCATACGGCAGCCGAAGCCCGGAAGTAATCAAACGCTTTGCCGAAGAAGCGGTCGAATATTTATTCAATAGGGGAGTGACTCTTATAATTTTTGCATGCAACACCGCTTCAGCCGCATCTCTCCGCCATGTCCAGCAAAAATATCTCAAAGGAGCCAAAGAAAAAGACCGCAAAATCCTCGGAGTTTTGATTCCAGTCGCCGAAGAAGTCGCAAAAACCACAAAAACCGGAAGAGTCGGAGTGGTCGGCACAAAAGCGACAATTTCATCAAAGAGCTACGACGCCGAAATCCACAAGCTCAACCCACAAATCAAAGTCTATAGCCAATCTTGCCCGCTATTAGTTCCATTTATCGAGGAGGGATGGCAGGAAAAGCCCGAAGCCAAATCCATCCTAAAAAAATACCTAAAACCAATAAAATCCTGCAATATCGACGCTCTCATCCTCGGCTGTACTCACTACCCAATGATGCACAAAGAATTCCAAAAATACATGGGCAAAAAAGTAAAAGTTTTCGACACCGGAGAAATCGTCGCAGAAAAATTAAAAGATTATTTGCAGCGCCATCCAGAAATCGAATCCAAACTTTCAAAAGCAAAAAACGGCTCCGGCAAACGCCTTTTCCTCACCACCGACGACCCCAAAAAATTCCAGCTTTTCGCCGAAAAATACTTGGGAATGAAGATCAAAACCCCAGAAAAAATTAGCCTTTAACATAGCAAATATATGGACAAATTTCCTTTTGAAGGGTTAGGCCAAATAGAACAAATTAAAGAAGACATCACAGCAGTAATAGCAAAAATTGTAAAATTAGTAGCCTTGGCAGCAGCAGGAATAATTTTGCAGGGCTCATCTCCAGCCTCAGCGGCAGAACCAAGTCCAGAAGTGGAAGCCTGTAGGGCAAAAGCAATGTCGCAAGCAGCGGCACTTTGTACAGATATGATGGGGTGTAGTGGCGGGATGAAAGAAGCTATGGAAGAAAGCTTCTTAAAGGGATGCCTAGAAGACCTTCCAGCAGAACCAACAACGGACGATAAATAACAGCTTATGACCCTTTACGCCAAATTAAAACTCCTCCTCCTCGATGCCGGCCTATCCGAAGCCGAAGCTGAAATTTATATAAATTTAGCAAAATCTCCCGCCGACAATTCATACGAACTTGTTAACAGAACAGGTTTTAATCGCAGCACAATCTATCGTTCGATTGAAAAATTAAAATCATTAAAACTTGTGACAAAAAACGAAAACGGCCTAAAAGCAAACTCGCTAAAATCGCTAGTCTCAGAGCTAAAAACCTCTTCGCTGAAATTAAATAAAACGGCTCACAAAATCCAATCTATTGCGCCATTTTTACGAACCCCAAAAGACTCAATCGAAAAATTCGAGCATTTTTACACAAAAGACCAAATCGCCGAAGCTTATTTATTTATGTCCGAACAAAACTATTCAACGAACCTCGATTTCGGTGATTTTGAAAGCTTTGTCCCAACAATAAAAGGCCAACTTTCAACCGCGTACAAATTCCGAAATAACAGAGTAAAACACGCGAGTCATCACGCAATTTGCACAACATTCGGAGCTTTTACATCAACCTTCTGCACAAAAGAATCAAAAGCAAAATTCAAAAACCAAGTCTCCTTTTTGAACGCCGATTTCAGAAACAGATTTATAATTTTTTCCGACAACAGCGACTATGTGCTTTTTAATAACTTCACCGACCAAGAAAATCCATTCTCAGTTTTAATAAAATCAAAAATTGTAGCTGACGCACAACGTGCGCAATTCGACATTTTTTCTCAAAAAGTTGAGAATCTTTAGACCTTAAAAACCTCTAAAATAGGCCGAAATTTGCCATTATCACAAAACGCGATTAGCATGCAGCCATGCAGTCTAAATTTTGCAAAAGTTGTAACCAAAACTTCCACGTCACAAACGAAGACGAAAATTTTTACAAAAAAATTTCACCCACTTTCGCAGGCAAATTTTATCAAATTCCATCCCCAACTCTTTGCCCGCAATGCCGCACAATCCGCAGACTTGCGTACCGCAACGAAAACAAACTCTACCGCCGAAAAAGCGACCTGACAGGCAAGGAAATGATCTCCGTTTTTCGCCCGGACAGCCAATACAAAATTTATACGCAGGACGAATGGTGGAGCGACAAGTGGGATCCAATGGATTATGGCCAAGACCCCGACTTGAACCACGCTGCCGGCCGCCAGCCAAAACCTTTTTTCGATCAATTTCACGAGCTTTTGCTCAAAGTCCCGCGCCCTCCTTTAATCAACAACAAAGCCGAAAACTCCGAATACTGCAACTTCGCCGACGAGAATAAAAACAGCTACATGATCTCTTCCGCGAACCGCAATCAAGACTGTTATTATGGCTTTCTGCTCGTAGAAAATCGCGACTGCACGGACTGTCTCTGGTGCACAAAATGCGAACTTTTGTACGAATGTGTCGACTGCCAAAATTGTTATAATTTATCGCACGCGCAAAATTGCGAAAACTGCGTCGACTCAAGCTTTTTATTTAATTGTAAAAGCGTGCGAAATTGTCTTTTTTGTGTGAATTTAAAAAACGCAAAATACCACATCGCGAACAAACAAGTAACAAAAGAAGAATACGAAAAAGTCCTCGCGACCATCCGCGACCCATACGCTGCAATCTCCAAATTCGAACAAATAAAATTAGAATTTCCCGTTCGCAAAGCCAACAATTTCGTCTCTTGCGAAAACGTAACAGGCGAAAATATTTTCCATTCAAAAAACATCCGCCAAGGATTTGATGTTTACAAATCTCGTGACTCAGCCTACCTCCACGACGGTCTCACAGCGACAGATTGTCACGATGTTTGCTTTTTCGACGGCACCGAACTTTGCTACGAATCAACCAGTTTGATCGGCTACGGCTACCGTTTCACAAACTTCTGCCGCGATTCGTATAATTTATTTTATTGCGACAACTGTCATGGCTGTAAAAATCTCTTCGCCTGCGCCGGTCTTAAGCAAAAAGAATATTGTATTTTTAATAAACAGTACGAAAAAGATGAGTACGAACGCACTTGCGCTGCGATCATCGAACACATGATGAAAGCAGGGGAGTGGGGCGAATTCTTCCCCGCCGAAAAAAGTCCTTTCCCCTTCGAAGACACACTTTCAAAGATTATTCGACAATAAATCGTTCTAAATGTTAACTCCTCTCCCGGCGAGAGGAAACTGAACCCGAAGATTTTTCTAACAGGCACAAAGCGCTTTAGTCTGCCCGGGCAGACCTTCCAAAAACCAAAACGGCTTCTAGAAGCCATTCTTTAAGGGTAAAAGTCTGTACGTACAGACATAGCTATTTCGCAACAATTTAATCTTTTTGTTAAATTTTCCGCACAGAAAATTTGCCAAAACAAAAAAATAAAGTATACTTCCCCAAGCACACAAGAATAAATTTTAAATCCCTACAAAAATGGAAAGACTGCAAGGAAAAGAAGGCTCAAATCTCAATCCAACAATCAAAGCCATAATGAAACTTGTCGCTCTCGCATTGCTCGCAACACTTGCAAAAGGCTGCGACGGCAAAAATCCCAACGAAGCAATATTTCAGTCAATAGAAAGTGCAAAATCAGGAACCTTAACAATGGTAAAAGAAACCTGTGCCAGTACAGCCGCTGAAGAAGCCGGGATCAGAGCCGGCACAGAGGGCCTCAAAGACTCACAAAGAATGGACTTAGCGGAAATCCTGGAACAACAATGCCTCGACGAACACGGCGTTGTCACACCATAAGTTTTCACTCCCACTCAATCGTCGCAGGAGGCTTGTTTGTAATGTCATAAAAGACAGCGCAAACGCCGCGTACAGCTTTCAGTCGCCCAACCAACTCCTCAAGAAGCTCCCATTTCATCCTATAAAAATTTGCAGTCATTGCCTCTTCGCTTTCGACAGGACGCAAAACGATTGACTCTCCCGCACTCGCACCACTCGCGCCGCTGCCACTACTCACGCCACCAGCACCAACATTCACCCTCATCGGCACCATGACCGTCGGGAACTGCCAAATCTCCCTATCCAAACCTTTTTCCAAAACAAAATCCATAACAACTTTATCCGCCTCTTGCAGAACGGCGATGCGTTCATGAGTTAAATAAGCCTTCACCAAACTAACAGAATCAACGCGCTCCGGTGAAAGCAAATACAAAGCTCTATTCAAAGCGGAAGAATTATTCACAACCTGCGTAGCGGCCGAAGAAAGTTCATCCCAATCTTTTTCACCGCCGCTCAAAAGAACAGGGTGTCTATACGACCTCACATCCCCCTGCACGCCAACACTTTTTATTGGCAAAACCTTCGCGGAATAAACTCCCGCGAACTTTGCGATCTTGGTTTCAATAGATCCAAAATCTTCGCCGCTCTCAACCTCATTACACAAGCACCTCACCGCCAATCCAGGCCCTGGGAAAGGATGTCTCCAAACAAGCTCATGCGGCAGCCCTAATTTTTCACCAACCTCACGCACTTCATCTTTGTATAATTGTGAAATCGGCTCAATCACAAGCCCTTGTTCGATCATATCTTGAACTTCTGAAACGCGATTGTGATGAGTTTTAATTTTATCCGCGTGCTTTGTCCCGCCGGTCTCAATAGTATCCGGATAAATTGTCCCTTGCCCAAGCATCCACTCGTCAGCAGAAAGCCCCATTTCATTCAAAACTTTCTTTTGAACTTCAATAAATTTCGCGCCGATAATTGCACGTTTTTTCTCCGGGTCATAAACCCCATTCAAAGATTCAAAATACAACCCCGAAGCATCTTCAATCCTAAAATTCGTGATCCCCAAGCCTTTCAAAGCCGCGTCAACAGACTCTCTTTCACCTTTTCTTAAAAAGCCCGTGTCCACAAATAATCCAAAAATCCGGTCATTGCCCAGCGCTTTCTCCAAAAGCGTAAACGCGACCGTGGAATCCACTCCACCCGAAACCAGCATAAAAACTTTTCGCTCGCCAACTTTCTCACGGATAGCCCCAATTTCATTTTCAATAAATTTCTCAATACTCCATTCCCTTTTGGCCTCAGTAACTTCAACAAAATTCTCAAGAATTCTCATGCCATTCAAAGTGTGCGTAACTTCCGGATGAAATTGAACGCCATAAAATCTATTTCTTTTATCCATCATTCCAGCAATCGGACAGTCCGCGCTTTTCGCGATAATTTCAAAATCCTCAGGCACCTTGGTAACCTGATCAAAATGGCTCATCCAAACAACTTCCTCGCTCTCAAGCCCTTCAAAAATCCCATCCCTCATCAAAACATCAACAAAAGTTTTCCCATATTCGCTTCGCTCTCCTGGCTCAACCAGCCCACCGAGAATATCAGCCATGAGCTGATGTCCATAACAAATTCCAAGCACAGGAACCCCAAGTTGAAAAATCCCAGCGTCGCATTTCAAACTCCCTTCCTCATGCACGCTCTGCGGCCCCCCGGAAAGAATAATTCCTTTATAATCGCGCAATTCTGAAGCCGGCGTCTCCCCGTCAACAATATCACTATAAACCCCAAGCCTTCGGACGCGATTCGCAATCAAATGCGCATACTGTCCTCCAAAATCTAAAACAACTATTTTGTCCATGTTATTTTTTGCCCTTTTTAACTATTTCTTTAGCTTTCTCAAGCGCTTTTTTCTCTTTTCGCACGGTCTCTTCGAGCGGTTTTAACAACGGAAATAAAACTGAATCTTTCACGTTTTCTTGCCCTGTCAAAAGAGTAATCAAGCGGTCAATCCCCATCCCCCAACCGGACATACAAGGGAACCCATGTTCCATAGCAGTCAAAAAATCCTCATTGATCATCATTGCTTCTTCATCACCTTGAGCTTTTGCCAAAGCCTGTTTTTCAAACCTTTCGCGCTGGTCAATAGGATCAATAATTTCACCATATGCATTAACTATCTCCCAAGTGTTTACCAAAAGTTGAAAAGTGTCGCAAACACGCGGATCATCATCATTTTTACGAGCCAATGGTTTTGTAGAAACAGGATGTTGAATTACAAATGTTGGCTGAATTAATTTCGGTCTTGAAACTTTTTTATAAAGAGCATCAACCAAATTCCCATATCCAAGATCATCGGCATCTTCAATAAAAATTTTCTTTTTCTTGATCTCCGCCAAAAGGGATTTTGCGTCATCAAATTTTAAAACATCAATCCCGCAATCTTTTTTAATTAAATCTGTAAATTTAACTCTCGGCCAAGGAGGCTTGAAATCAATGTCAACTTCTTTCCCATCACGGTCTTTAATTTTAACCTTTGTAGTGCCAATTAATTTTTTTAAAATATAAACAAGCATTTTTTCAGTAAAATTCATGTTGTCCTCGTAATCCCAATAAGCCGCATAATGCTCGACCATTGTAAATTCCTGCAAATGGCTGGGATCAATTCCTTCATTCCTAAAACATCTCGCGACTTCAAACGTTTTTTCAAAACCGCCGGCAATCGCTTGCTTCTGCCATAATTCGCCAGCCGCAATTCTCAAATAAACATCAATATCCAGCGCGTTGTGGTGTGTAACGAAAGGTTTTGCAGCTGCGCCGGAAGATACATTTTCCAAAACAGGAGTTTCAATTTCAACAAACCCTTCGCTCCAATAAAATTCACGCAAAGTTTTAATTAAATTGCTTCTAAAAACAAATCGATCAAAACTTTCGCGGCTCATCGTGGTATCAAGATATCTTTGGCGGTAAATATCTTCGCGGTTTGTAAGTCCATGCCATTTTTCAGGAAGAGGTCGCAAAGTCTTCGACAGCATTACAAAATCATAAACCATCAAAGTAGTCTCGCCATGTCTGGTTTTAAAGAGTTCACCTTCGACTCCAATAAAATCTGCAATATCAAATTTCCTCAAAAATTTATATTTATCTTTCCCCAAGACGTCCTCCATAAAACAAATTTGAATTTTCCCGTCAATATCTTGCAGATGACCAAAGCTCAAGCGCCCATGCTCGCGAAGAGCCATAACACGTCCGCATAATTTTAAAGTTTTTTTAGCCTTTTTCTTGATAATTTCTTCAGCTGAACGAAGTTCTCCAACGAGCTCCAAAGCTTGTTTTGCCGTATGAGTTCTCTCGTATCTTGCCGCATAGGGGACATTGCCCTGCGCTCGCAAATCAGCGAGTTTATTAAGCCTTACATGGTATTCATTTGAAATATCTGCCATATAGATTGGATTTAAGTGCCTGCATTATAGATTAGAATCGCTACTCATAGCAACTCTTGAGGAGGCTCCCTACTCCACCACATACTCCTCCGCCTTCCTCTGTTTCTCAATGCTTATAAATTTCATCTGCTCCTTCTTGAAGCTTAGTTCAATACGGCCGATGGGGCCGTTTCTGTGTTTGCGGATGTAAATATCTGTGACCCCGGGACGCTCGGAATCCTCCTCGTAATAATCTTCACGATACATCATCAAAACAACGTCCGCATCCTGCTCGATTGCGCCGGATTCGCGAAGATCCGACAGCTGAGGAATTTTCGACGGTCTCATTTCCACCGCGCGAGACAGCTGCGACAAAGCGATGATAGGAATATTTAAATCGCGCGCCAGCTCCTTCAACGAACGAGAAATCTCCGAAATCTCCTGCACGCGGTTTTGCTGATAAACACTGGCGCTCCCGCCCGCGGTCATCAACTGCAGATAGTCAATAACCAAAACATCCAGCCCATTTTCCATTTTCAAACGTCGCGCCTTCGCCTTGAGCTCCGGAATCGACCCGCCGACCGAGTCATCAATAAAAATTTTCATATTATTCAATTCGTCCATAATATTTCCGATTTTCGCAAAATCATCATCTGACAAACGTCCGGTCCTAAGCTTCCAGCTATCAACGCCCAATAGACTGCAGAACATCCTTTCAACCAATTGCTCCTTCGACATTTCAAGAGAAATTACGCCGACAGTAAACCCTTTCTTCGCGACATTCTGCCCTATATTAAGAGCAAAAGACGTTTTCCCCATAGAAGGCCTTGCGGCAATAACGACCAAATCCGAAGGCTGTAAGCCGGAAAGCAGATTGTCCAAATCGCGAAAACCGGTCGGAATCCCGCGGTATTTTTCTTTCGCCTCGGGATCATGAAGATCGGAAATTTTCTCGTAAGTCGTATTCAAAATATCCTTAATATGCACAAAACGATCTTTTATATGAACCTGAGAAACCTTAAACAAAGCCTTTTCCGCCTGATCAATCAAATTGTCAACCTCATCACCCTCCTTATATCCAAGCCCTTTTATCGTGTCGCCGGCAAGAATAAGTTTTCTCAAAATCGCCTTCTGTTTGACTATGCTAGCGTATTGAAAAATGTGAGTCGAAGTCGGGACTTCGTTTGCCAACTCAGCCAGATACGAAACCCCCCCTATGAGTTGAATCTGCCCATTTGCCTCCAAATGATCGCTCAAAGTAACCAAATCAACAGGGACTCTTTTGTCATAAAGCGCGATGATAGCTTCGTAAATTATCCTGTGAGCATCATGATAAAAATCATCGCTCTTCAGGAAATCGCTAATTTTAATAATCGCGTCCTTGTCTATCAAAACAGATCCGAGAACGGACTTCTCTGCCTCAACATTATGCGGAGGAACCAAAATATGACTTGCAGTAGCCATAATTTATACACCCTAATGATAAAATTTGCCCTCCCCATGCGGCCCGATCCACCTCAAGTAGTGAACTTTGCCCCACAAGGACCTAGAATATCGCACACCCCCCGTTTTTTTTCAAAAACTTCTTATACACAAAAAAAACTTTTATGATACTATAACCGTCCTGAATATCGCTAAAACCCATAAAATGCCTTTACGATCAGGAAAATCTCTCGGTAAATTCGGCGAAAATTACGCCTGCGAAGTAATAGCCAAAAAAGGCCATAAAATTTTGGCGCGCAATTTCCACTCGCGCCACGGCGAGATAGACATAATCTCAGAAAAAGAAGGAACTATATATTTTTTTGAAGTAAAAACCAGACGCACAAGTTCATTAAATTACCCGGAAGAATCTATCACGTATCAAAAAAAACAAAGAATGTTAAAAACTGCATATGAATTTTTGGGAAAGCAAAACGGCTTACATAAACCATTTTCAGGGGACAAAAGTCTGCCCGTACAGCAGGCATCGAGCGGAGCGAAGATGCCCTTGAGCCTGCAGCCACAGACGAACAGCGGTCTGCCCGTACAGACTCCACTATCCCACAACCCTTTGCGATTTTATTTATTTGGCATATTATTGGAGGGACAAAAAATTAAAAAAATCGAATGCCTGCCGATTTTCGAATGACTTCAATCCCGTCCGACGGGATTGAAGCTAGAGCCAATGAGCCCCACTCCGACGAAGTCGGAGCCATGAGCAATGAGTCCGAGCCCAATCTCGAATATTCTCCTTCCCCGGAAGAAGATGACTCTTCCGACAACGAAGGAACGTCCGTCGAAAAGCGCCGCATCCTTTTTATCGCGGCCGTCGTACTTCTAGCGGTCTTCATTTTTATCTGGAACGTCCTCTTGAATTTCGGAAAAATCGTTATAAAAGCGGAGCCGCCATATTCAGTCCTTATTTTCAACGAAAAAGAATATCAGTGCGCAGAAAATCCATGTGTAATTAAATTAAAACGCGGCGAAAAAAGTTTAAGTTTTTTCAAACTCGGCTACAAAGCAGAAGGGAAAACGATAGACGTGCCGCTCTGGCACTCGATTGAAATAAATCCGATTTTTGAACTCGAGCCATACGTTCAAGAAATCGAAAAAATTGGCGAAAAACCTTTCATAACAGCGAACATTAAATACAAAATCGAATACGACAAGCTCCACCACAATTGGAAACTTTTCGAAGCGGACGACAAAAGCCGCCGCGGCCTTTCTTATTTTCCAGAAAAACTCGACAACCCCTTAATTTTCGGATCAAATTCAGCGGTTCTAATTGTTGAACGTGATAACACACAAAACGCCAAAGCAATTTATTTCATTGACTTAAAAACCGGAGAAAGAAACACTTTTCAACCAGATCAAGAATTCCAAATAAAAGCCGCAAAACCTTCTTTGGATGGAAAATTTTTTCTCACAGACAACATGATGATAGCCAACAAAGAAAATCTTAAGTCTCTTAAATCCACAGCGTCTTTCACAACCTCATTCTGGACACCGTTCAATAAATTGATAATGGTTTCAGATTCAGTCGTTTTGTACGATCCGGAAACAGAGCTGTCAAAAACCTTAATAGACTCAATGAAATTGGAAAATAATATCTCAAATATTATAGTCAGCCCATCATCAACAAAAGTCTACATCGAATCCTCGTCAAAGAAGTATCAAGTGGTTTATTAAAGATTTTAGGAAAAATTTAGAAAAAATTTAGCTGGATTTTAGAAAAATTTTAGAATCGTGTTTTAAAATAGGAGTGATTTTTAACAAAAAATTATGCCATCAAAAATCTACTCTATTTCAATGACAGGTCTTAACTGTGATTTGATTGAAGTTGAAGCCGATATTTCGGGCGGGCTTTCGTCATTCACGATTGTTGGACTCGGGGACGCGTCGGTGCAAGAATCAAAAGACCGCGTGCGCTCCGCAATCAAAAACAGCGATTGCAGCTTCCCGATTCAAAGAAAAACAATAAATCTCGCGCCAGCAGAATTAAAAAAACAAGGCTCATTATTCGATCTACCGATAGCAATTTCAATTTTAATAGCTTCAAAACAAGTGCCAAAAGAAGTTTTTGACGAATCTGTGATAGTGGGGGAGTTGGCTTTGGATGGGAAACTAAAACCGGCAAAAGGAACAATCTCAATTGCAAATTTTGCAAAAAACAAAGGTTTTAAAAGAATTTTTTTACCAAACGTGAACAAGGACGAAGCAAGTCTGATAGAAGGAATAAAAATCTATGGCGTTAATTCATTGGAACAATTGAAAAATTTTTGCCAGGGAAAAATTGATTTGTTTCCAGTTGAAGGAAAAGGAATGAACGAAGAAATTTTTGAAAATATCGTAAGTCAAAGTCTTTTAAGCGAAGAATCACAGCCGTCTTTTGCTGGCATTTATGGCTTAGAATCAGCAAAAAGGGGATTAACAATTGCGGCGGCAGGATTCCACAATTCACTTTTACGCGGACGTCCCGGCGGCGGCAAAACCGTTCTCGCCAGGGCTTTCCATTCCCTCCTGCCGCCGCTTTCTCTTCAAGAATCCTTCGAACTCACGCAAATTTATTCAACCGCCGGACTGCAAACCCCGCTGCAAACAGGACATCGCCCTGTTTGCAGACCGAGCCATGAGCCCGTAGCTCTTGAGCCAATAACTCCAGCGCATGCCTCTATTCTCTCCTTAATTTCCACACGCCCATTCCGTGAAGTCCACCACACAGCCTCACGCATCGCGCTTGTCGGTGGTGGCGCTAAATTAAAACCCGGTGAAATTACTCTGGCACACAAGGGAGTCCTTTTTATGGACGAGATCACCGAATTCCCGCGCGCCACACTAGAAACGTTAAGACAGCCTCTCGAAGATGGCCACATCACAATCAACCGCATCAAAGAATCAGCAGTTTTCCCCTGCGAATTCATCTTGCTTGCAGCGATGAACAACTGTCCATGCGGCAATTTTGGCATAGACCTTGGCATCAACGCAAAGGCTTGCACATGCACAAAAAAGCAGATCGACGATTATCAAAAACGTTTATCCGGCCCGCTTCTCGACCGCTTCGACATTTTCATCGAAGTACCAAAAATTTCATTAAAAAACTTTTGGGACGAAGAAGCCGCAAAAGAAGACGAACAGGCAAGAAACTCAATCGCTCTTGCTCGAGCAAGACAAAACGAAAGAAACAATGGCAAACCAAACTCCCGCATCGAAGCCAACGAAATAAAAGACTTAATTAGAATTTCAAACAAAGCGAAACTCGCCTTAGAAAAAGCCTCCGAAAAACTCGACCTCTCGAACAGGGGATATTTAAAAACAATTAAAATCGCCCAAACAATTTCCGACCTCGACAATAAATCCGAAATTGACGAAAGCGCTCTAATGGAAGCCCTACAGTACAGGCTAAGGACATAGCACCAAAATAAAAAAGTTCATAGTCCACCATGAACTATGAACTTTCCAAAAATCAAAACACCATTTTTCTCGCCACAACCGTAAAATACGCTCCCCTCAAAGGATAAGCCGCTCTAATATTCACGTCATCCCCATACAAACTTAATCCAATATCAGAAGGATTTTCAATTTCAAAATAAACTCTCTGCCCAAAATGCAAATTGCTTGGGAGCATAGCAGCAAAACTTAAATCCAAAATATCTCCATCATCAATTCTAAAATAAAGATTTTCAAAACTCATATAGTCATCCTCAAAAGAACCACGGAACTCATGACCCGAACCATCTTTCAAAACCAACTCTCCGAGCCACTCCGAATCATCAACTCCGCCAACTTTAACTCTCAAATTTTTGAGCCTAAAAATCTCTCCGCTGGAAGAAAATTTCAATTTCAAAACTTCTTTTTCAACCCCTCCAGCGTACAAATATTCATTCTTCAAAGGTACATTCTCCACAGAAATCCCATCAACATATTTAGGGCCGTTCACCGCGGCTTCGATCGACTGAAAAACCATCGCCATCCCATTGCTCTGCCCAGCCCCCAAAAAATTTGTAGTCAAAGTAACCGCCGCAACCAGAATCATAAAACCGGCTGTCACAACGCAAACTTTTAAAACCCCAAAAAGTCCGCCAAAAATGCCAACTTTTTTATAATAATAATTAAATTTATCAGCATGCGCTGTCCGTCTCTGTCCGACGCCATTAATTCCACTTACGTTGAATTTAATTTTCTTTGAACTCATTGATTAAATATTTCAAAAATTGCTTTGAAGCCCTGTTCTCAGGATGCAGATAAATTCCAATTGCCTTTGCTTTTCCCTCCGAATAAAGCGCCTCAGCGAAAAAGAAACCAGAAGAATCCTTATCAACGTCAGCAAAATGCGGAGCCCCCTCATCAACAGAAAGAATGTCGACGTCGTAATAATTTAAAAGCGGCTCAAGAACATCTGCTCTATAAACAACATCATTGGGATTAAACGCAAAATCTATAGGGTCGGAAACGAGCCCTTTGTTAAACATTGTTTGAACATACGGATAAAACCAATCGCTCTCCAAAATATCTTTAAAATAATTTTTTCCGTCTTTTTTAATATCAATTCCAATACTCTCAACAAAAATCTTCGCGAAGTCCGCGCGCGTCATAAATTCCTGCGCGGGAAGATAAAGAAAATTACTGTTCGCAAAACCAGTTTCATTGTCATCAGAAACAGCTTTCAAAAACAGAACTGCATCCTTCCCGCTGTCAAAATACGCACCAAAAGACCCGGTAACTCCATTCTTAGGGAAGTTGTCGCATGTGAATTTTTCAGAAGTTAAAATCGCCGGATCGGCCTTAATTTTATAAAAACTATAAACATCATTTCCAGCGTCAATTTCCGCATATCTAAATTCATTTTCATCCAAAAAATCAGGCTCATCAGCCGAGCATAGCTGAAGATTCATATCACTTTCAAAATCATAAGAAAAAACAAAATCATCTTTTTTATCTTTGCTTTCAATTGAAAAATTCTCTATCTCTGCCGGTTCCTCAAAAGCAAAAACCGTGTAAAAATTATTTTCCAAATCATTGTCATTTATATTCTTTGGGGAAATTTCAAAAACAAAATCCTCATAGTTAAGTTTTGAATCCATCAAGAGCTCGTAATCATCAAAAATAAAAGTCTGCCCTTTTGTTAAAGAAAGCCCATTAAGCCCATTTCTTATAAACGCGGATTTTTGTGTCGCCCCGGCGGAAACTGTGACAGAAGCGTCTTTAAAATCTTCGCCGTAATTTCGCACAACAATCGTAGCGTCATATTTATAATAAGCGAACACATCGCTTGGGTTTGCAGTCTTTCGCAAATAAACATATTCAATCCCAACATCCGGCTCGCCGCTCTCAAAAGCGACTAATCCGATTTTATTAAACAAAGAAAGGATAGATCCTTGAAATAAATCTACTCTTGATAACCCGCCAATAATCCCAGAAAAAAGCGCAATTCCAAGCAATATAGCCAGCATTTTTACCGGCCACGAAAGTCCCGCGCTAAAACTCTTGTTTGTATATTTCATTTTTGTTTTTTTGTATCTGTTAATTATATCAAAAAATCACAGTTCTCTCAACGCCAAACTGCCGCATAAAAACCATATTAAACTTGCAAAAAAGCCCAAAAGTCAGTGTTGATATATTTAAGCTTCCAATTTTGGGCAAAAAAGGGTAGTATTCCGACTACATTATGCCAAAATTTGTAGTAAAAGGAGGCAAAAGTCTAAAAGGCACGGTAAAAGTAAACGGCTCAAAAAACGCTGCGTTGCCGATAATGTGTGCCGCCCTTTTAACAAAAGAAAAATCCACCCTCTTAAACGTCCCCGACATCGCGGACATAAGATCAATGATGAAAATTTTGGAAGGATTCGGCGTAAAAACAAAATTTGGAAAAAACACTCTCGAAATTGATCCGAAAAATTTGCGCTTCACAAAACCGCAAAACGACTTGATCTGCAAAATGCGCGCATCAATATTGCTTTTGGGGCCTCTGTTAGCCAATTTTGGCAAAGCTCAAATGGCGTTCCCGGGCGGCTGCGTTTTAGGAAAAAGATCCGTCTCGGCGCACACCGACTCGCTAAAAAATCTGGGCTGCAAAATCACAGACGAAACAAATGGACTCAGTATAGAAGTCAAAAAATTAAAAGGAAGTAAAATCATAATGCCGGAGCTTTCGGTCACTGCAACAGAGAATATACTGATGGCCGCGGCAAAAGCGGAAGGCAAGACAACAGTTTCACTCGCAGCGGCGGAGCCTCACGTCCAAGATCTTTGCAGATTTTTAAATAAAATAGGTGCGAAAATTGAAGGGGTTGGAACAAATACTCTCACGATAGAAGGAGCCCAAAATCTCCATGGGACAACTCACGAAATCACAGGCGATTACCTCGAAGCCGGCACATTCGCGATCGCTGCCGCAGCCACAAACGGCGATGTTGTAATAGAAGGAATCGAAACAAGCCAGCTCGACAGTCTTTGGCAAAAATTAAAAGAAGTCGGAGCGGAAGTTGAATTAAAAGAGAACAAAGTACATATAAAAGGAAACAAAAAATTAAAAGCCATTAAGATGCTTCGCACAGCGGTTTTTCCAAGTTTCCCAACCGACCTTCAAGCGCCATTCGCAGTCCTGCTCACTCAAGCCGAAGGCGAATCAAAAATTTTCGAAACATTATTCGAAGGAAGATTAAATTATATCTCCGAATTGGAACGCATGGGCGCAAAAGTTGAGTTACTGAATCCTCACCAAGCTTTAATAAAAGGCCCATCTAAACTAAAAGGTCTTCCAATCGCCAGCTACGACATCCGCGCCGGCGCCGCCATGGTCATCGCCGCATTAGTCGCCTCCGGCGAAACCGAAATCTCCAACATCAACTACCTCGACCGCGGCTACGAATCCTTCGATAAGAGATTGAAAATTCTTGGTGCAGAAATCAGAAGAGTATAGTAGAATACCGCCGATGAAGCTCTCCATAAGAATAATGCTTTGTATTCTTTTAGGTTTAATCGCCATCTTGGCTTTATTCTTAGCGCAAGGCAGTTTTGTCCAAGGCTTGATACGCCCCGCCTATAATGAAAATAAATGCTACGACTCCGATGGCGGACAAGTATATGACGTAAAAGGAACTACATACGGGAAAATGTCAGTCAGAAATTCAAAAACAAAGTTTACGGATTTTTGTGATGGGAATGTCCTCACTGAATATTATTGCGAAGGCAATAAAGTAAAAAAAGAAACAAAAGAGGGGAAGGGATGTGCAAAATGTGAAGACGGAACTTGCCAGAATCCGAACCCTTATGGCAACTGCATCCCAGTTATATTAAATGGCCAAGTTGAAAATAATTATAATTTTATTTTTGCTTTCTACGATTTTAGTGAAGAAGAATTGAATCAAAAAGCATACGACTACACACGTGCTCAGTTTTTTAGATCTGAGTACGATGTCCCAAATAAAACAGATGGGAATTTCGGTTTTTCAAGTGTATTCCCAAATGCGTTTCTAACAAGATTAGGACTTTTTGAAATAGAGCCATTTAAATCAAATCAAAAGTATTTCAACGTTTTTTATATCAACCATTCATTCGGCAAAAACAATAATCCAAATGGGGCGACCCTAAACGAATGTCCTTTCCTAGCCAATTCAAAATATAACAACCTCATAACTCTAAAACACAAAGCAAGCGAATATCCAAATTACAATACGTGGGAGTTGGAAGAAATTGGCAACGCTTTTAATCACGAAATAGGACACAGTTTTGGTTTATATGATGAGTATTTTACAGAAATGAATGAAAACGATTTAACACAAGAAGAAGTAGAAGCCTGGAATAATAAAATCCCTAACTGCGATTACAACAAACCTTATGTGGAAGCTGATTATGAGTCCGGCAATGGTTACTGTGAAAAGTGGTGTAATGGCGTAGACGCAGATGCGTACCAAGAATACAAAACCCAAAGAGATCTTTATGATGTCTGTAATACAAATCTTCACGAAAAAAGTGAACTCCAAAGTTGGATTAGCTTTTGTAGTGAACAGTTAAATTTCTCAGAATATTTTGATTCAAAGGGGAACTTCCCAACATTTGTGGTAGCGGGAACTCCAGGATGGACGGATACACAAGAAAAAGCCTGCCAAAGCATATTTCAAGACAGCCCGGATAATGATTTTTTCGAAAGCAATATACAATATTTTTGTTACGCTGGAACATTATTTGATATTTGGGATTTGGACATAGGCAATTCCTGTCAAAACGGATCGGGTTGTTACGCCGGATGCGGAGGATTTTCAAAAGATATTTATCCATCGGGGGATATCGGAGCTTTTGGCGATGCATTCAGACCAACTTCTCACTCAATAATGCAAGGAGGGCCCTTTTGGGAATCATCGGGATCAGGCTTCATTAACAAAATACATCAATTTGATAACGAACTCCCTTCATACGGCAAATATGACGAAGAGATAATTTTAAATTACATGAAAGAAATCGGGGTTTTGCCGTAGTCTGTACGTGCAGATTCCCCAAAGCCCAAACGGCTTATTTAAGCCATTTTTTGAGTATAAAAGTCTGCCCGTACAGAACTTTTCGAAGTCCAAAACGGCTTGTTTAAGCCATTTTTTCAGTATATCCAAATCCACGGTAAACCAAGGGAATTCACATTAATCCAAGGACAAAAAATCCTCCCGCAAAACGTCATTTTATTTTGGAATTGCTACGTTAAACGTATAAATTCCCGAATAAAACGCCGTCCCATGCAGTCACTCAACTATAAGCCGACATAAAAAGTCAGTCTGTCAGCAGATTGGCCTCGTATGCAATTTTGTTTTTGGTCGACCCTATCGACCCTAAAATTCAATTTCCACATCTCCATCAAGATCATTCCTCCTCACTCCCCTCACCCCAACCTCCCCAAAAACCTCCATCGCTTCCCCATGCGGATGCCCAAATTTATTTCCTTCACCAACTTGAATGACAACTTCCGAAGGGCTTACCGCCTGCAAAAACGGCAATGAGTTCGCGGTCTTCGACCCGTGATGCGAAGCTTTAAAAATCTCCGCGGAAACATCAACTCCGGCCCGCAAAATTTCGTTCTCAACCAGCGCGCTGTCATCCCCGGTCAGCAAAACCGCATGCAAGCCATAAGAAACCCTCATCGCAATCGAAGAATCATTTACGTCCGCAAATTTTTCCCCAACAAGAGAATAAAAAGGATAAATTATGTCAAAATAAACATCACCAAATTTAAAATCTTGGCTTGCCTGCGCGATAAAAACGGACGGACAATCCATCCGATGACCAGATGCAAGCATCTCATCACTTCCAGCCGCGAAGCCGCCATTCACTCCACTCATCAAGCAAACCTCCCCCAAAAATTCCTCATAATAAGAATTGTTATACTCAATCCCCGTCATCATCACCGAGTCAACTTTATATTTTCTCAAAACTTCCACCAGCCCATTCAGATGATCGCTGTGCGGATGAGTCAAAATCATCAAATCAATTTCTTTATTAAAAAAAGGAAGCTTATCCGCCAGTTTTTCCAAAATCTCCCTGCCCGGTCCGCCATCAATCAGCACATTCGCTCCACCCGGCGTCTGAATCAAAATCGCGTCCCCCTGCCCGACGTCAAGAAACCAAACGTGCATTTTCCCATCTGGCAGCTGCAAAAACGCCCAAACAAACCCCGCATATAAAAGCACAATCCCAGCCGCAATTTTCGACCAATATTTTCTTTTTATCATGTTTAAAACAATACCAGCCGATTCTAAAATTTTTCTAAATTTTTTCTAAAATCTTTCACGAAAAAAGCCCCAAGGAAAATTCCAAGGGGCTTTGTTAATGATCAGACTATTTCTTTTTCCTCGTCACAACCTTCCCGGCAATAAACGAAGCAACAATTAGTCCAATAACTCCAGGACCGGTCTCAGCCAATTTAACTTTAGCGATAACACCTTTTGACTCAGTGCCTTCGTTGTCGCCTTGTGTTAATTTGAACCAGTATTCGCCACCTGTTTTAAGTGAACCGTCTTTAAATTCATATCCGGCATCAGTCGGTCCAAAAGCCGAAGTCTCTGTATATGTATTCCCATCTTTGCTGTAATAAAGTTTTTGCAAAGTTGCGGCGCTATCCTTTGGAAGAACCCAAGAAAGAACGACCTTCCAAGCCTTAACTGCCTCGGCAGTCTCAGTAGCTTCAGAAACAGTTTCTTGTACACCTTTCGCTGTTAAGTTAGTTGCATCTGCCAATGTAGGAACCTCTTCACCTTCACCCTCTCCGCCAACATCTTCCCCAGGCGCGGTAAATTCAGCGGTAGCGCCGTCAGCAGACATAGGATTCATCGCTTCATCAGTAACTCCAGTAACTTTAACAATGTATTTTTTTCCAGCTGTCATTTCCGCAACAGTCAAGATAACCGAAGCATCCTCAAGTCCTTTCGCTGTGTTGTTTCCAAGTTGAACTTCGCTGACAATTAATTTTGTAGTCTCAAGTCCTTTCATAACAACTTCAAAATTCTTATCGGTCTCCAGTCCAAGAACAACGCTTTCATCAAAATTTACCAATAAATGAGTTGTATCAATAACTTCAACGCCATCCACTGAAGGGCCGACAGTATCGGCATTAACAGCCGCCTTGTCAGTCCCAGTAAACGGAGCTGTGTCGGAAGTACCGCTTATAATAGGATTGCCAGCCAAATCGGTAACATCGATTGTAGCTGTAAGAACATAAGCAGCGTCTTTTTCTTGTTCAGCGGTTGTTAATTTGACCATTTTTCCTTCCTTGCCTTCGTCAACATCTTTGTCCTCCATCACTACAGCATCGGTAACATCCAATAATTCCAAAGTCTCATCATTTTCAACTTTGAAAGCCTGTTCAGGATTTTCCTCTGGCAATTTTACTTTCTCAGAAAATTCAACTTCAACTTCTGTTTTGCTCACAGCCTCTGCCTTAACGACAGTCGGAGCTTCAACATCCCCCGTATCGCAGACTGCGTCTGCCTTTGGAGTGATATTGACTTCATAGCTGTAGCTTGCGCTTTCGTTTCCAGCGGCGTCATAAGCTGTAACGGCAAAATAATATTTTGTGCCGTTCTCCAATCCGTCGATTTTCGACTTCAAAACGTCGCCGACATCAACAGGATCGAAAGTGTACTTGTCGCCCTCTTTTGAGACAGACGAAGTCCCGGAATATACTTTATATCCCGTTACTTTCACGTTGTCAGTAGAGGCGTCCCAAGTTAACAAAGCTCCAGCGTTGCATGCTGTTGCGACAACATTTTCAACGTCTGAAGGAACTTCAGTGTCCGCAGCTTCCGAAAAAGCGGAAGCAGACAAAGAAACCATCACAGCCAGTGCAGAAAAAATAGATAAGATCTTTTTCATTTTTTGTTTTTGTTAATTTTTATTTTGTTTTCGAATAATTATACCAAAAAAACATTCGAATTACAAGCCTCGAAGCCTCACATGATCTTGCTTTTCCATTATAGAAATATATAAAATAACCGCCCAATATGTCTTATATATACTTAGATGAAAGCGGCGATTTAGGGTTCAATTTTGATAAGAAGAAAACTTCAAAATATTTCGTGATAGCGTGCCTTTTTGTAAAAGAGAAACGACCTATAGAAAAAATAATAAAAAAGATATTTTCAAACTTTAGTAAAAAAGAAGTAAAAATACACGGAGGAGTAATTCACGCCTACAAAGAAAAATCATCAACAAAAACGAAAATACTAACTCTGCTTTCCAGAAAAGATATATCGATAATTTCAATTTACCTAAATAAATCTAAGGTTTACACAAAACTACAGGATGAGAAACATGTCCTTTATAATTACGTAGCCAATATTCTTTTAGATAGAATTTATACAAAAAAACTGATTCCAACCAATGAAGAAATTAAATTGATTGCCTCAAGGAGAGAAACAAACAAATTTTTAAACGAAAACTTTTGTGGTTATCTCAAATCTCAAGTTTCAGAAAAACACAAGCTCGATATCAAGGTCGAAATTAAATCCCCGCAACAAGAAAAATGCCTCCAAATCGTAGACTGTGTGTGCTGGGCAATCTTTAGAAAAAGAGAACATAAAGATGATTTGTTTTACAAAATTATCAAAGAAAAAATAGCGGAAGAAAGCCCATTGTTCCCATGATCAACAAAACCCCGTGTGCCAATGAGGAACCATACGGAGCCCCACACACGAGGATTTACTTGTCACACAAAGTATAGCAAAACCTCTGCCATTAAGTCAACAATCCATCCTACTCCATCTTCCCCGGGGCAGCCTTACCCCCCAAGCAATTAACAGCATGCCTCTTGTTCAACCGTGTCAATTTTGCCACTCCGTCAAAATTCTCATCAAAAGTTCTAGCTTTTCTCGCCCATTCTTCATCAACGACAGCTTTTCGATCTTCTCCGGCTTGAGCCATATCCAAAGCGGCCAATTTCGCGCAAGACGCTTTAACAAGAGCCCTTATGTCACAAAGAGTATCCTCCTCTCCGGCTCTTTCTCTAAACTTTGGAGGATCAAAAAGGTAGATATTACTAGGATTAACGATCCTTTTAAGAGCAGCGATCCCAGGCAATTCAAAAGCGCTTCTAACAAACCTGTTTACATAAACTCCAGTCCTGAACAAAAGACTTTTGCCATACATATCAAGGCAGCCATTGGCATACTCAAACCATCCAACAATTTCATCTGCCCTTTTACCTCCAATAGGGGATCCACCTTTCTGTCTTCGATCTTCACCAGTTTTCTCTTCGCGAATACCTCTTCCCTCAAGTCCAGCAGTTTTAGCATCAATTCGTTCGTCACTGGTATCCGAAGTCAATCCTTCTCCAGTACAAATTCCCATATTTTTTTAGTTAAAAATCTAAAAAGGAACGCATTATATCTCTCAAAAACCCGTTCCGCAACTAAAAATTCTGGAAAAACCTACTTAGAGAGAGTACAATTACCCCCAAACACACAAATATGAAATTCTCCATCGACCCAAAAATCTTCGTCCAATATCCAAACCTTAAAATAGGCGTAATTACGGCAAAAAATATCAACAACGCAAAAAGAGTTTCCACGATAGAAAGCCTACTAAGAGGAGCAAGCATGCAAAGAAAAACAGAATTTGAAAAAAAATCTCTCGAAGAAGACCCAAGAATATTGAAATGGCACGAAGCGTACTCAAAATTCGGCGCAAAGCCATCAAGTTACAAATGCTCAATCGAAGCCTTAATTCAACGAATTCTCGAAGACAAATTGATCTCGCACATCAATTCCCTCGTCGATTTATACAATTATTTCTCATTAAAATACGTTATCCCGGTCGGCGCCGAAGACATAGATAAATTTTTCGGAGACGTATTCCTAACCACCGCATCCGGCATCGAATCCTTCCGTCCAATCGGAACAATAGAAATAAAAAACCCAAAACCAGGCGAAGTTATATATAAGGACAGGGGCGGTGTGATCTGCCGAAGATGGAACTATAGGGAGTGCGAACGCACAAAAATCACCGACCAAACCCGAAACGCAATAGTCGTAATGGAAGATTTAAACGACATCCCGATCGATAAATTTGAAGGAATGTTATACGAACTTCAGGAATTAATAGAAAAATATATCGGCGGCGATGTCGCGGTTTACATCTTAAATGAAGGCTCAAACATTCTCGATCTCGAAGTCGAAGGATTAAAAAAAGCGGACGATTCAAAAATTTCAGAGAAGGAGAAGGCCTATTTTCTGGCCCAAAAGGAAACTACAAAAAAAGAAAAAAAAGTCCAAACAGCAAAAGTTAAAAAAGAGACCAAAGAACAGCAAAAAAAATCACAAGAAGCCCACGCGAATGCGTCAAGCATTTGCGCTATGAGTCCTGAATCTCTCCGCTTCGACGACCCATCCTCCTACAAAGAAAAACTAAAATCCGTTCTCAAAGAAGTTGTAGGAATCAAATTCCCGGAAGAAGCTTTAAGTATGAAAGTAGAATATCCAAAAGAAGACGCTCACGGCGACTACGCTTCAAACATCGCGCTCAAAATTGCAAACAAGATCAAAGCAAATCCAAAAGAGGTTGCAGAGGAGCTTATGAAAGCCACAAAAAAGCCGGACTTTATTGAAAAAATGGAAGTTGCAGGCCCGGGCTTTATTAATTTTTATCTTTCAGACGAAGCGCTCGACGAAAATATTACAAAAATTCTAAAAGAAGGTGACGAATACGGCGAAAGTAAAACGGGCAAAAAACAAACTGTGATAGTTGAGTATTCTCAGCCGAATATCGCGAAGCCGTTAGGTGTCCACCATCTGTTGTCAACGATCATCGGCCAATGTCTTTACGAAATTTATAAGAACCGCGGCTTTACAACAATTTCAATAAATCATATCGGCGACTGGGGCACTCAATTTGGAAAATTAATTTACGCGTACAAAAAATGGGGCAACAAAGAAGCGGTCGAAAAAGACCCGATTCCGGAGCTTTTGAAATTGTATGTAAAATTTCACGACGAAGCGGAAAGAGACGAAACTCTCGACCAAAAAGGCCGCGACGAATTCAAGAAATTAGAGGATGGTGATGAAGAAAATCGCAAACTTTGGAAATGGGTTGTGGAAGTAAGTATGAAAGACGCACAAACAACATACGACAAATTGGGCGGAATTACTTTTGACTTCACTTTGGGCGAAAGTTTTTATGAAGACAAAATGCAGGCGGTGATAGACGAAGGAATCAAAAAAGGCATTTTCACGGAAGGGGAAAACGGCGCATTGATAGTAAATTTCAGCGATCCAAATATGGCGCCTTTAGTAATAAGAAAGTCAGACGGTGCAACACTTTATTCAACTCGCGACTTGGCGACATACAAATATCGCCTCGAAAAATGGGATCCAAGCAAAATTCTTTATGTCGTTGACGTCGCGCAGAGCCTTTATTTCAAACAATTATTTGAGACGGCAAAACTTTTAAACTGGGATTATACAAAAGGAAAGCACGTTGAATTTGGGAGAATGCAATTGCCGGAAGGAGGAATGAGCACAAGAAAAGGGAACGTGATTTTACTTAACGAAGTTTTGGACGAAGCGGTAAAAAGAGCGGAAAAAATTATCGAAGAAAAAAATCCTACTCTCGCAGACAAACAAAAAGCCGCAAGAGCGATTGGGATTTCCGCGGTTAAATACAATGTTTTGAGCCAAAATAGGACGAGTGATATCACTTTTGAATGGGACAAAATGCTTTCGTTTGAGAGCAACAGCGCGGCGTATTTGCAATACACATACGCAAGGGCGAAATCAATTTTGAGAAAAGCAAAACAACTGACTGATGCTGGGTTAAGAGGCTCAGTTCCAAAGAAAAAAAGAAAGGCAAAACAACCTGAAAAAGAGCAATTTTCTCTGTTCGAAGCGATAGAACATGTTAAGAACGGCGGTGACTTGTCAAAAGACATTTTGCCGGACCCGCAAGGCGCAGAAGAAAAAGAAAATTTACTGTTAAGGTCATTGTCAAAATTCGGCGAACACGTAGCTATGTCCGCGGAAGAATGCAAACCAAACTTGCTCGCGAATTATTTGTACGACTTAGCGCAAAAATTCAATTCTTTTTACAACGTCGTTCCGGTAACAAAAGCCGATACCGAAGAAAAATTCGAAGCCCGAATCAATATCGTGAAAGCCGCGTCTCAGGTTCTCAAAAACGGACTGGAATTGATGCAGGTGGAAGTGCTGGAAGAAATGTAAAAAACATTGATTTTTCGCAATACTTAACCTATATTTCCCACGCTTTAAATAGTACGGAGGGATGGCTGAGCGGTCGAAAGCGGCGGTCTTGAAAACCGTTAGGGGCTTACGCCCCTCTAGAGTTCGAATCTCTATCCCTCCGCCAGTACTGCAAACCCGAACCTGTTCGAGTTTGCAGGATGAGCCTGCAGCCCTGAGCCAATGAGTCCCCAAACCCGAACCTGTTCGAGTTTGCAGGATGAGCTTTCCCGACTTCCATCTGTAGCAAAAAAGATTTTAGAAAAAATTTAGAAAAATTTTAGAATCGTATGAGACAATAATCAGCGCATCAATTTTTCTATTGAAACTATTAACGCAACGCGTTATTATATAACAAAGCGCACTCATGATCAGAAGTTTTAAATGCAAAGAAACAGAAAAAATATTTAACCTGAAAGTGTCGCTAAGATTACCGATTACCATTAAAACCATGCCAAAAACTTTATCCCCAATCCATCCCGGTGAAATCCTAAAAGAAGAATTTTTGAGACCTCTTAAAATAACGGAATATAGGCTCTCAAAAGATATAAGTGTTCCACCGCGAAGAATCAATGAAATAGTCCACGGAACAAGAGCGGTCAGCGCTGACACAGCACTACGCCTAGCAAGATATTTCGGTACATCTCCAGAATTCTGGCTCAATATCCAAGCACGATACGATCTCTTAAAAGAAGAAAATAAACTAAAAAACAGACTCCAAATCGAAGTAAAGGTTTTGCAATATGCAACCTAATCCAAAAAATCTGCTATAATCCATCCACAAGGAGAGATCGCATAGTGGTCGAGTGCGCCCGCTTGGAAGGCGGGTGTCCGATAACATCGGACCGAGGGTTCAAATCCCTCTCTCTCCGCCATGACTGCGAACCCGAACCTGTTCGAGTTCGCAGGCTGCAGCCTGAAGCTAGAGCCCTTAAGCCCTACTTCACATTTCTAATCACCATCCTCAGCCTAAAACGAGTATCAGAATAATGTCCCTTTTGAAGATCATAAGGGCTGAAATCTACACGATGCAGTCCCAAGACTTTCCACCCATCACAGCCGCCAATGACCATCTTTCCGCCAGGGCAAACAACTTCGCCATTGTCAGCTCTCTGTAAAACGGTAAAGCCGTCGGAATCCAATAACCCTCTTCCCTGTACAGTTGGCCTGCCGGAAGCACGCACTCTCATTTGAGCGAGTGCATAAGATTTAAAATCATGGAGCTGAAGCCCTCGAGCTTTTGCCTCTCCCCTTTCCCAATCTCTATCTAGTACATCCCTCAAATACCCAAAATTATTATCAGGCCCCTCCCTCGACCCATCACAAACACTGAGATCCCAACCCGTAACATCGCCGACTTCACCATTTATTCCAAGAAGTTCATCCTGCCTGTCCAATTCAAGAACGATATTATCCCGTTTGCCCTCTTCAAGACCAAGTCTGTCCCCCACAGAAGTTTTGTGCAGATTTTGAACGTCAGCATCTATTCCGAAAACATATCTTCTCCATCCGATCCCTTGCGGCTCAAGAGAAATTTCAGGCTCTTTCATAAATCTTTTCAAATCCTCAACTTCCGCAGGAGTTAATTTTTCCAGAATCTGCATTGTCTCTTCAGGGGTAGGAGGTCGAATAAGTGTAGAACATTCTTCGTCCAGCCCCATCCCTTTGACGCCAAGATCTTCATTGCCGAATAATACAACGTGCGCAAGACCCCATCCATGCGTATTGCCAACCACCATCTGTTCCAAATAACTTCTCGCTTGCGCATCCAAAGAGCTTTCACGAACCAACACTTCCGGAGCTTTCAGTCCTCTAAACCGCTCAACGACAGGTTTGCCCAATCTTGATTCTTGTCCTTTTTTTGCATCAAATAACGCTCTAACTCTAAGCTTATACCCTTCAGTACCAGCCAATCCATCAATCACTTTGTCACCGGGATCTACTTCTTTAAATCTCAAAGAAAAAGTTCTTTCCGCTTGCTGACCCTCAGTCAACTGATCACGAGGAATTGAACGTTTTTCTACAGTCTCCATAAAATTTTGGTTAATGAAATTTTAAAACAGGTTTTTATTATAATAGCACTCCAAAGTTAGTCAAATTTTATAGCTTGCATTCAATCGAGCCATCTTTCAATTTGCAAATAAAAGTCCCAGTGCTACAATCCACCCATCCTAACCCAAACCCCATGAAAAAAATCCTCCTCCCAGGCCTTCTCGCCGGCGTCATCAACCTCGCCCTCGGAATGGGCATCAGCTATTTATTCATGATGATCCCAAGCATCAACGCAGACTACAACAATCCAGCTCTTATCCGCCCGTTCGAAGATCCTTTAATGATGGTATTTTTCCTTTATCCATTCTTGTTAGCGATCATCCTCGCGTGGGTCTGGAGTAAAGCAAAAACTTTGTTCACTGGAACAACATTTAAAAAAGGTCTCAAATTCGGCCTCTCGGTTTTCCTTGTTCTCACAATCCCAGGCATGTTCGTCACCTACACCTGTTTCCCATTATCAATACTCACAGTCCTCTCTTGGGCAGCAGACGGATTGGTCAGCGCGCTTGTCGCAGGCATGATCTTTGCGAAATTGAACAAATAGGATTACTCCTCCTTATCCCAAGGATGAGCAGCCTCTTCAATGACCCTCAAAATATGAGCCCTTACAATAGGGTTTGGTTGTATTTCCCCAGAAGCCACAAGTCGGTCATGAATTTCCAAAGCCTTAACGCCGACTTCATGATGCAAGGTGCTTCTCGAAATCCTTTCTCCACCAGTAATCGGAGCTCCGGCATAAACCATAACCAGAGATTGATCGATTTTTAAGTCGCCTCTTGCCAACCCCTCAGGCGTTTTTTCAGGATGATATTCAACTCTCCCAGCAATATTATCCATAATTCTTTTAGATTAAATTTGCCACATTATTAACAGCCATCAAGATTATGTCAAACTCACTCTCTTGACCATAGGCACAAGAGATCGTATAGCAACCCAACGCGCTTAATTTTTCAACCGCATAATTAAGTGCTACAATCCACCCATGCACTTCAAAAAAGACACTCGCTGCCTCACTTGGGCGGAGCTCGAAAATGACATTCAAAAAAGAGCGGGTAAAAAAGACCCAAAGTTCAAGCTAAAAGGAAAATGGAAACGCTTTCTCCGCATTCAAGACGGCCTAAAAGTCTACGTCGTCGATGGCGAATACGTAAGAAATAATTTAAGCGTAATCTACGGCCACGGCGGCCACGGTTACGTCCACGAATTTATTCCGCTCGACGAGATTTGGGCTTCCACTCATCATTACGACACTTGCGGCTGTGACAATTTAAAAAAGAAAAATCAAAAATGCTCAAAGGAATATTTTGAAAGCACGATCATCCACGAAATCGAAGAATTCAAAAGAATGAAAAAAGGAATGAAATTCCACCACGCCCACCAAATGGCTTTGAAAAAAGAACGCGAAGTAGGGCTTCTCAAAGACCCAACTGGGGAAAACTAATCACTTGCCCAGTCGAACCATAATGTCCCACGCCAGCCTCTGTCTTTGTAGTGGTCGTCAATATTATCTTCAAATACAGAAATACTGTCACGGTCAGGAATTCCACGGACAGCATACAGCGCCTTGCCTCTCGCCAAAACTTCCGGAGGAGTTTTTATCCAGCTCCAACTCTTAGTGTCTGTCTCAGTTTTTGTTTGAAGAAGACGCCATTGTTCCTCGCTCATCAATTCAACCCCAAACATTTTAGCCATCTCTAAAACAGTGATCTCAGTTGAAGAGTCCTCTTCCTTCCTGCCATATTTAAGTCCTCTACGTTTATCCGGTGAGGCATCAGCGCAATCACCAATACTAAAACCTTTTTCATCGGCAAAATAAACATTAGGCTCGCCACCGGTTTCTTCAAGTCTTTGAATGCTCCACAATTTCGTAGGATTAGACTCCAATGCCTTTTTTACTCTATCCCAAGACACGCCCTCGTGGAGTTGCGGAGTTGACTCGAATCTAGATTGAAGAGTTTGAAGAAGAGAGTCTTTTTGCTCAGGCACTAATCCGTGTTCAGCAGCGCCAACAGTACCACAGACTTGTGTGGCAACATTTTGCTGTCTGCCAGCAACAGCGCAATCAGCTGGACCAGTGGCACTACCCTCCGGTTTGCAGCCAGGCTCGAGACCTTTTGACGATTCATTCCCTTCCATAGTAATTAGGGTCAAAGTAAAAAGGATAACAAGCTACCACATAGGGCTGGTATTCGTCAATAAGCCTAAAACTCCGGCGTATAAACCCTATCCGCGGAAGAAAGCTCTTGCACAAGCCCATCCTCGAAACCAAGTTCAACGAAATACTCGGACACATTCTCATATTCATCAACAGTCAAACATCTATTAATTTCCGGATAATCGCAAGCTTTGTAAGTAGGGTAGTATTGAGCCATCAGCGACACAAAAGCCTTCGACCCAAATTGATCAAAAATCCATTTTAGAATTTTTTTGCTGTCATTAGCACTGCCAGGCAAAACTAAATGTCTAATAATTACTCCTTTCTGAATAAAACCATCATCCCCAATCACCGGCATGCCAACTTGCGAAACCATTTCCTTAACAGCCTCCGAAGCGAAATGGAAATACGAAGGCATTTTAGAATATTTCACAGCCAATTCATCGTCAAAATATTTTAAATCGGGCAGGTAAACATCAACGAGCCCTTTTAATTTTTTGATAATTGAAACTTTTTCATAACCATTGCTGTTCCAAACAATCGGTGCCCCGAGCCTTTTCTTATATTTCTTTAAAAATTTTAAAATAAGCTCGCTATAAGGGGTAGGACTTACAAAATTTATATTATGTGCACCTTTGCAAATGAGCTCATTGCAAATTTTAAACAAGCCCTCATCATCAACTTTATTCAAAATTTTCTTTTCCCAATTTTCTCTTTGTGAAATTTCAAAATTCTGGCAAAAAACGCATCTGCCATTACAGCCGGTAAAGAAGATAGTCCCAGAGCCGCCATTCTCGCACCCGCAGCCACATCCGCTAACAAAAGGCTCCTCAAAAAAATGCAGCTGGTATTTCGAAACCAAAATCCGATTCGGTAAACCACAAACCCCAAACTTCTTTTCTCTATCAACTCCGCATTCAAACGGACAAATTTTGCACGAATACATTGTAAATAGTAAAATGCAATCACTATGAATAAATCTTATATGCTTCTCGCAGTCAAAGAAGCAAGAAAAAATCTGAAATCTTTAGGCGGCAACTTCAGCGGCGGCCCATTCGGCGCATGTATAGTAAAAGGCAAAAAAGTACTTGCGGTAGCCAGAAACACAGTGCTAAAAGACAAAGATGCGACTTGCCACGCAGAAATTTCAGCGATCAGAATCGCTTCAAAAAAACTCAAGACCCACGAATTAAAAGGCTGCGAAATTTACTCTACCACCGAACCATGCCCAATGTGTTTTTCCGCTATCCACTGGGCAAAAATCGACAAAATCTATTTCGGTACGCGAACATCCGACGTGAAAAAATATTTCAACGAACTCACGATTACCGACGCCACATTAAAACGCCTCGGCAAATCAAAAGTTAAAATCGTCCCAAACGTCGCATGGGAAGAATGCAACGAACTGCTCAAAGACTGGGGCAAAATAAAAAAGAGACCAAAATATTAGCCCACAAAAAAAGAGGCTTGTGCGCAGCCCCTTTCTTTTAATTTGATCTAAATTACCAGCTATTGCCTCCTTCGTCTCCAGCTGGAGCGTCTCCGCCACGATTACCGCCGCGGAATCCGCCTCTACCTCCTCCGCCGAAGTTTCTTCTTGGAGGTCTTTCGCCCATTGGGCGAGCTTCGCTGACAGAAATTGTTCTGCCTTCAAATTCTTTTCCGTTCCATAGTTCTACAGCAGCTGCGGCTTCTTCCTCAGTTGCCATTTCTACGAAACCGAATCCTTTTGATCGGCCTGACATTCTGTCAGTAATGATTTTTGCAGATTCAACTGTACCTGCTTGAGCGAATGCGTTCTTCAACGATTCCTCAGTTGTTGAGTAGGGTAGTCCCCCTACGAATAGTTTCTTTCCCATAGATGTTCTTAAATAATACTTTGTAACTTGCTCTATGGCTTCTACTATTTTCAGAACGCACACGTCGCACACTACATGTTTCTGCAAACGTAACGAAGCTAAAACGAGAAAATTACGGCGGAACTTTGCACCAAAACACTTGAAAAGTCAAGGGTATAAAAGTAAAATGCACCCCAACTCAACCCCAATCAAGAATTCATATGGATCTTTTTGCCTTCGCGAGAAAAATAGAATCAGAAGAAAAACGGCCGGAAGAACCCCTCCTCAACGAGGCTGTTAAACAAATCGAGCAGCTCGAAAGAAACTCAAGCAGAGTCGCGGCATTAATCCAATATTTAAGAGCTACAATTCACAGCGATATCGCGGATCTTTTCCATAATCCAACACCAAGAACAAGAGACTTTCAAGAAGCAAAAAGAAGACTGGAAGTTTTGCTCACGCACGGCCACGATCCGGAATTAAAGAGAAGAATAGTGAAAATTTTAGAAAGAAAAGAAAGAGAAGTTGTAATCACACAGCCTGGCCCGGAACTCCCATTCCCAAAAACAAGGATTATAAAATCAGTAAAACAAGGCGGCCCCAAAGGTTTCATCCCAGAAAGAGCCACAAAAAAATCCCCGTGGAGAGACCCCTCCCTCGGCCAAGTAACAAAAAGATTAGGCAGTAAAAGAGAAGTTATGCCGCTTTTTGACAGAGACGACGAACCCCTAATCCCAAGAAAAAGATTCAAAACTTATGTCGACATGTTCGGAGGGGGACTTTCACCATTGGCATACATGGTCTTGACCGGGAGAGTCGGCCCAGAAACAGAAATAATAATCAGCGAAATGGATACAGATACTTTTGAAGTCTACGAAGCGATCCGAAAAAATCCCGGAGGACTTGTCTCAATTTTAAAATCTTTCAAAAAAGATCCGGAAAAATATTCATATACAAAACTCACAGCCGAATACAACATGGACAAAGACCTAAAAGTAAACAGAGGATTGACCTACAGAGCCGCGCGCTGGGTGCAAATGGGAGCGTATTGTTTTGGCTCTACACTAAGGAGAAACAGGCACGGACGAATAAATGTAATATGCTACAGAGATGGCGACCAATCAGTCTTTGACGAAAAAAATATCCTCGCGATGTCGGTCGTTTTGCAAAACGCAACTTTGATAAACGGAGACTTCTCAAAGTGCTTGGATTTTATTCCGGAAAACGCAAACAGCGACACTTTTGTATACGCAGACCCGCCATATCACGGCCAAGAAACAACAAAAGAATATGGAGTGGAAGATTTCACGGAAGCAGACCAAAGACGCTTGGCGGAAATATTTTTTAAACTTCAAAAAAGAGGGATAAAAATGGCTGTAAGCAACGCGGACACTCCGCTCATAAGAAAAATCTACAGCGGCGCGCAATGCGTTTCGCAGGTTGTAGTCGCGGACAAAGGCAAATCCCAGCACGGCGAAAAAGGCGCAAAAAGACACGAAGTTTTGGCGACAAATTATAAGCTCCCGTGGATGAAGAAAACACTCCTATAACGCTTCTTCAACGCTCCCCTAAATCCCATTGACACAACTTTAATGCTCGCGCCATTTTCAAAATCAAGGCTGGAAAAAATGAAAAAATTTCTGGCGATTTCAATTTCTGGGGACTACGCGCGGGGACACTGGCCAAAATTATTACAAGAAATCGGCTCAATGGAATTAGCGGACACACTGGGGCACGCACTTAATGGCGGCCACTCGCTTCACAGCAAAAATGCAACAAATATAGTGGAAGCCGTAAAAAAAGCGGAAACTATAGAAGAGCTGTTAGGATGTGAGGAAGTAAAAGTGTTAATAAGTATTTTGGAATGGGTAAGAGAAAAAATCAAACAAGTAAACGCAGATGCTCCATTTTTAATTCATTCACACATAGCCCCAAAAGATCTTGAAAGTGGAGTTTTCAAACCTCAGATCGTAATAAAACCGCCAGAAATCACGAATATTGTTGCGGATGAATTAAGACAGCAGTTTGGAGATAAAATAGTTTTAATAACTCAAGTTCAAAACGGCGACTTGAAAATAAGTTTCCGGTCTTCAAGCGACGAACCGAAATTTGATACGCGCAGACTGGCAAGACAATTTGGAGGGGATGGCCACCATCCGGCAAGCGGAGCGGTCATTCTCGCTTCCGAAATGCCAACAGAACAAGCTCTTCAAGCAGTGGAAGAATTAGTGCGCAAAGAAAACGAAAAATTCCTCAAGCAATTAGCCTAGACTTTCACCACCCTTTTCCCTATATTTAAGACCGCTTTTTTGCAAGCGTCAACCGCGGAGAGGTACCCAAGTGGTTGAAGGGGCGGGATTGCTAATCCTGTAGGTCGGTTTCGGCCGGCGCGAGGGTTCAAAGCCCTCCCTCTCCGCCAGAACTGAAAACAGGTTATCAACCTGTTTTCAGGAGAGCCCTTGAGCCCGCAGCCCCAAAACTACAGTAAACAGGTTATCAACCTGTTTTCAGGAGAGCCCTTGAGCCCGCAGCCCCTTTTTCAACATTTTCCCTACACCTCCGCCAAATGATCTTTAATAAACTTATTTACTGCACTGATAACCTGATCCTTGAAGGCAGGTGGACTTTGAGCGACCCACACAGCGAAATTATAAAATTCTTGATTGCTGACCCTTAGCCACTTTCCATTATTTGCCAAAAAAACCAAAAGAGTAGTAACAGCAAGACGCTTATTCCCATTCTGGAATGGGTGATTTTTGATCATCAAATAAAACAAAATCGAAGCCTTCCCAACAAGCCCTTTATAAACATATTTTTTATCAAAAGTCTGAAATGGAACAAGTAAACAGCTTTCCAAAATATTTGGAAAACGTGTCGAAAAATCGGGGATAGGTTCGTCCCATCGCATATATTTACTTGCCAATTCATGAGCAATAAATTGAACCTGCTGAATTGTAAGAATATTTCTATTCATTTCCCAAAAGTTTTATAGTTTCTCCATAATCCTCGATAACTTTATTTACTGACAAAGAAAGGGCATTTTTAACTTTTGCGCTTAAATCTACGCCAAAAATTTCACTTAAACTTTCCACTGGGATTATATAATTCCGCCCAACCTTTTCAGCTTTAATAACGCCATTTTTAATTTTATTAAAAACAGCAACTCGACTGATTTTCAGTAAACTGGCAGCCTCCTTAACAGAAAAGAATTTTTTATTTTTAATGTTATCGTTAACCATATGTTAACATATTAACATATGTTAACTTGATAGTAAATAGTTAACAATGCTATTATCAGCACAGAATAATTTTTAACCACATTCCAATGTCAAAACTAAAAGCAGGAGGAGCGACAGCATTAGCAGTATTAGCACTCGTCCTCCCAATCAGCGGCGCAAATTTTATTTTGAACCTCGTTCTCTCAGTATTCTATTACACACCACTTTCAACATATATCGGCCAAGACGTAGACACAGCAGTTAAAATTTTCCTTCCATTTACTCTTTTCTTATTAGGCCTAGTCTTCAGCATTATTCTTCTCACAGCAAAAAAAGAAAAGACATTAGCAGTCACAGCTCTAGTTTTGAATTCAATCGGAATTGTCAGCGGACTTTTCACGATCTACAGTGTGTACTTCGCGGCCTAATCTTGTCGGCAGTTCACCGATAGCCTCAACGACTTTCCCAACAACACAACCTGTATCTCTGTCGCGAATTCCTTTTGGGGGCACGATGGTGAATCCGCATCCGCGAATTTCCCCTAAACCACGTCTTGCACCGGCAAGACAATTGAAAGACGCAAATTCCTCATAACCGCGTCGCGGAAATTGAGGAGGATATTCGTCAAAATATTCCGGATCGCCATGATCACCAACTTTTATAGATAATCTAAAACCAGAATCAAATTTTTTACATGACCATGAGAAAAGAACGCTTCTGAAAATATTTAAAAAATCATTTTTTTGATTGCCGTGAACCATAGCGTTTTTAATCAATTCCAAAATCACAGAATAATTATAATCCTCAATAGTTTTGGAAAGAGATCTATAGCCATAAAGAGTTTCAGTGATTTTATTAGCCACAGAACGGGCAAATGACTCAATCATAAGATGCAAATTCCAAGTATTGCCTGCATAAGTTAGAAGACAGAATTCTTCGTTGCCTGGGGCGTTGCTTCCATCAGAGGGGACAGTCAAATCAAATCGTTTTTCAGTTATTTTTTCAAAAGGATCCTCGCCAAGACACTTCTTAGAAGGATGGTTCAGTTTGAGAGGACAAGCAGAGCAAGTCGACGTCAAATTAGCCCTAATCTCACCAATGGCTTGATCAACGAAAGAGATTCTCTCAGAGGGAGGAATCCCAGGAACCCTGTATTGTCTTCTGACACTGGAAACAATTTGTGCAACTCTACCAAAGGCAGCATCACAAGCATGCGCCAAACCAAGTTCAGGATCGTCCAAAGGGTATAACTTTTTCTTCATGGAGGCGGATTATACACAAGTCTAAAGATTCTTCAAATACTTCACGGCCTCATCAAGCTGGCGGTCAATGCCTGCTTTGACGTCATCGTCATAATTCTCAACGATGATATCTGGAGTTATGCCGATATGGTCTATCAAACGCCCGTTCGGCGTGAGCCATTTTGCGATTGTGAATCTCAATGAAGACCCGTCCTCAAGCATTTCAACTTCCTGCACGCTCCCTTTTCCAAATGTCTGCGTTCCCATGAGGATCCCGCGTTTGTGATCCTGAACAGCCCCGGCAACAATCTCTGAAGCGGAAGCGGATCCGTCATTCACCAAAACAACAAGAGGAGTATTTAAAAGTTTTTTACCGCGTTCGTCAGTATACAAAGTTTCATTATCAGCTAGATCGCGTCTTTGAACGGAAACAGCGGGAATACCAGACTCAAAAATCTGCGACAAAATATCAATCGCAATATCAAGATACCCGCCGCCGTTATATCTTAAATCAACAATCAATCCTTTAGGCTCATTCAAAACCAAATCAGCAATAGCCTTTGAAAATTCCACGGAAGTGTCATCGGAAAATTGATTGACCGCAACATAAACAATCCCGTCATCCAAAACTTTCTTCTCAACACTTTCAACGTCAATTTTTGCGCGGATGATAGTAATTTCAACGGGCGCTTTAGCGCCTTCCCTCAAGATTGTAAGTGTGACTGGCGTCCCAATCTCTCCACGGATTTTCATTATCGCTTCAAAAAGGGTCAAATCAGCCGCGTACTCATCATCAATTTTGTAAATAATATCTTTTGGCAAAAGTCCAGCTTTCTCCGCGGGGCTGTCTTTTAATGGGGTGGAAACAACTATATTCCCGTCATCATCAACTTCAAGTTTTGCTCCAATACCCTCAAACTCACCTTCAATATTTTGAGTGAATTCCTCTGTTTCAGAAGGATCCATAAAAACAGTGTAAGGATCGCCGAGAGCTTCAGCCATACCTTTTATCGCGCCATAAGCCATTTTTTGGCGGTCCAAAGCGGATTCGTCAACATAAGAATCCTCAAGCGAATGCCAAACGGCCCAAAAAAGACCCATATCAACGCTGTATTCAGGGGGCAATTTTGCCTGCCACGCCCCGCCAAGCGGTGATCCGGCTTCTTCCTCTCCAAACAAAAAAATTGAAAAATCAGAAACCCACCCGCGGGTTGTAGCCTGCCATCCGGCGGCTCCGCCAAGAATAAAAATAATAATTATAACAAAGAACTTTTTTAAATTTTTCATGGTGAAAAGATTCTAGCACTATTTGAATGTCTACAAAAGATTTTAGAAAAACTTTAGAAAAAATTTAGACAGATTTTAGAAAAATTTTAGAATCACATGTTATGCTCGGGTCGCTTTTAAAAGAATTTAACCGTCCGTTGAAATGAACACATTAGAACGAACAATCTATATCGGGCTGATAGCCCTGATGGTGGGAGTGGTAAGCCTAAATTACCTGACAACGCCAACACAGTCTGAATTATGGACTGATATGGTGGAGAAGAAGCAAACAGCAGACGAAAAACAGCAGCCTGCACAGACGGAAATCCAAGAAAGAGACCCCCTGTCTCTATTCACATTAGAGGTTAACAACGGATACAAAATCTACTACGACGCAAAGGATGAGCCCCTCGTCATTTCAAAAACGATTGGGGAAAACAACTTTGTTGAAATAGAGATAAAAAGCACAGGAATGAGCTACGGCGATTATATGAATGGAGTTTACATGGCGAATGGGAATAAGATCCCAGACTTATATGACGGCCCAAACGGCTGGAAGTATTATAAAGACGAGTTGTGGATATCGACTCCAAGTCCAAAAATCACACAGGAAGGCGGAAATATCTCAAAAGTCTTCCTGAAGGAAATATGCGACAACGTATTCACGATTACGCAAAATGACTACACAGGAGGGAAGTACGACAAGGAAATCGAAAAACTGATTTCCAAGATATCTCTGCGCGGAAGACATTGGTAACGTGATTTCACTCGCTGCTGCTTTGGCCTTTTGAACTCGGGTAGTGACTAATGGTGGTAAAAAACAAAAGCGGAGAAAAACATGAGAAAGGGAATTGGTTTCGACGTCAAGGCCGGGGCTCTTTTGAGCTCCATCGTTGTTTTCTTTTTCATCGTCGTTTCGGCGGCGATCGTGCAGGCGGAGTACCTCACCTACATGCCGTTCTCAAACGGACAGCAGTGGTACTGCATCCAGGGCAACAACGGCAGCTTTTCCCACCAGGGGAAGCTGGCGTACGCCTATGACTTCGTTCTGCCCGAAGGGGAGAATTCGTTCGGACAGAACATCCTCTCCCCAATCGAAGGAACCGTTGTAAGTATGACAACCAAAGTCCCGGACTACCAAAACAACGCAGAGGCGAATAAGGACAACAACGGGGGGTGGGGGAACACGGTGCTCATCAAGGACACGGCAACCGGGATACATCTCCGTATGTCACACATGAGGCAGTACTCTTTGGCCGTGAGCGTGGGAGACAAGGTAACAATCGGCCAATATCTCGGACAGGTCGGCCAGACCGGAATCTCCACGAATCCACACGTTCACATGCAGATACAGGAAGATGATTCTGCGAGTGGCCAGTCAATCAAGTTCTCATTCATCGAGGGGCCGATCGAAAAAGGGGTCACGGCAGAATCGGAGCTGACTCCAAAATCATTCGTACTGGACAACACGGGGGACAAGAGCCTGAGCCACAATGTGAGCTCATACCAGGGCAGCAAGTCCAGCGGCTGGTCAACTGCGTACGCGCCGCCGAACAAGATGGTTGGCGGAAGCATGTGGACGAAAAAGCTGAATACCTACTTCTCCGTGTGGTACAAATGGGTGTTCAAGATGAACGGTTCTGGATTCTACATGATCTACGCGAAAATCCAGCCTAGCAGCGCGAACGATCAATCGGTGAAGTACAGCCTCTACAATCCGCAGAATTCGGAATCATATATGAAAGTGTACATCAACCAGCAGGCCTACAGTAGCGATGGCTGGTACTACCTCTTCGGGATGTACTTGTCGTCAGGGGCATCATACGCGGTCAAGGCTGAAGGGATGACCATGAACAAGTACACAAAGGCCGATGCCCTGATGTTCGTCAAATTGTGGTAACCACCAAACGGAAATAGCCTCGCACCAGCGGGGCTCCAATTCTTTCAAAGGCGCGTAGCTTTAAGCGCAGCCTTATTACATACACAAAGTGTCAAAAGGCCAAGCAGCTTTGAGCTCTATCCCGCTTCGCGGGACTATTGCCCCCTCGCTATCCAACGTGACGAACACGAGGATTGGCAGGGGGCTTTCTTTTGCGAAAATCAAACCTTTTTCAACGGCGCAATACTCGCCGCCAATTTTTTTGTGCCAAATTCCGGGTCATCAAACTTCACGGTGATAACACCGCCTTTAACATCTTTCACAACACCAACGCCAAAAACATTATGTGCAACTTTTTCTCCGACAGCGTATGCAATCCCTTCATGGACACGATCTTCAAATGATTCGGAAGCCAAATCAAATCCGCCAAATGGTTCACTAGGGATAGGCGTATTGTCAAAGCCACTTTCTTCAAAAGTTAGAATTTTGCGTGCGCGGCCCCTTTCAAAACTTCCCTGCAAAAGTTCTTTTGGAATGTCGCTCAAAAACTGCGAAGGTGCATTTGTTCGATATTCCCCATAAAGCATTCTCTCGCTCGCGCATAACAAATAAAGTTTTTCCATCGCGCGCGTCATCGCGACATACATAAGTCTTCGCTCCTCTTCTAATTGTTCGCGATCTAATAAGCTTCGATTATGTGGAAAAATTCCTTCCTCCAAACCAGCGACAAACACATAAGGGAATTCAAGACCTTTTGCGCTGTGGACAGTCATCAAAGTAACTGCGCTCTCGCCATCATCCACAGAATCAATGTCAGCTATCAAACTCACCTCCTCCAAAAATATCGCCAAAGAAATGCCAGGCTCGAGCGCATCGTATTTAGAAGCGACAGAAACTAGCTCGCGCACATTCTCAAGTCGAGTTTCCCCCTCGCTCGATCCGTCGTCCAAAAACTCGCGATACTTGGCTTCCTCCAAAACGTGCTTAATCACCCCAGATGCAGGGAATTCAGAATTAGCCTTCTGTAAGCCCAAAATCAACGAAACGAACTTTCCGATCTCATCAACTTTCCCATCATTCAACCCATCAATACTCTTCACCTCCTTCATCGCCTGAAACAGCGAAATCCCTTGTCTCAACGCATACCCCTGCAAAATTTCAATCGTCTTACTCCCGATTTTTCGAGCCGGCACATTTATAATTCTCATCAAACTCACGGAGTCGTTCACATTCAAAATTACCCTCAAATACGCGAGCATGTCTTTAATTTCTTTTCTTTCATAAAACCGAATTCCTCCAACAATTCTATACGGAATTCCATACCTCAAAAAAACTTCTTCCATCACGCGTGACTGCGCGTTTGTGCGGTACAAAACAACGAAATCATTGTAGTTCGGACTTTCATATCTGCGCAAAATTTCATTGATTTCCGAAGCAACTAATTCCCCTTCGTTCCTTTCATTTTTCGCAATCATCAAACGAACCAAGTCTCCGCCAATATTCTCCGTCCAAAGTTTCTTTTCTTTTCTCGCGCGGTTTTTTGAAATAACTCCATGTGCCGCGTCCAAAATCGCGCGTGTGGATCTGTAATTTTGCTCAAGCAAAACAACTTTCGCCTCGGGATAATCTTTTTCAAAATCCAAAATATTTTTAATTGTCGCTCCGCGCCATGAATAAATGCTCTGATCTTCATCGCCGATGACGCACAAATTTCTATACTTCGCGGCCAATAATTTTATCAGCACGTACTGCGCGTGATTTGTGTCCTGATACTCATCAACCGAAATATATTTAAACTTCTCCTGATATTGCGCCAAAATCTCCGGAAATTTTTGAAAAAGCTCAACCGTTTTCATTATCAAATCATCAAAGTCCAAAGCAGAGTTCTGTCTCAAAGCTTTTTGATACGGCCCATAAAGAGCTGCGACTTTTTCCATAAAAACACCATCCACATATCTCTCAAATTCTTTTGCGTTAATGAGCTGATTTTTCGCGTTTGAAATAGCTCCCAGCACAGCCTTTGGATTCATTTTTTTAGGATCAATTCCCTGCTCTTCCATAAGTCTTTTCATCAAAATCTGCTGATCCGCTTCGTCATAAATCACAAAACTGGATTCGTAATCGAGAAGCTGCAAATGCCTCCGCAAAATGCGAACGCAGACTGAGTGAAAAGTGCCGATCACGGGCAACGCAGACGCGTCCCCAAAATCCCCAAATTTTCTTCCAAATTCTGCCCCACCTCCTCCCACCAACTTCACCACCCTATTTTTCATTTCATTCGCCGCTTTATTTGTAAAAGTCACCGCCAAAATATTCCCCGGCGAAACGCCATGTTCTTTAATCAAATACGCAATGCGATGCGTCAAAGCCCTTGTCTTCCCCGACCCTGCTCCCGCGATCACCAACACAGGTCCGTCCGTACAAGTAACAGCTTCAATTTGCTTCTCATTTAAATTTTTAAAGATTGCACTCTGCTCCATGGGGCTTCAATATAGCCGAAACCCCACACCCCTTACAAGTTCATTAACGTCTCCTCTTGCCGCCTCCGGCGGCAACGGGAGCAGATTTGGATTTAGCTTTTAAAACAGCATCTTTTTTTGGCAGCGCTCGGGGAGCTTTGGTAGACGGAGCGGCAGACGGAGCAGACCCTTTTTTAAAAATTTTCTCCGCGGCCTTGAGTCCGGAAAGCATGTCTTCGCTGCATCCGTGCCAGTCCGCGCCGGTCTTTTTTATATCCGATAAAATCCACTTTAAATTGGATTCGATTTTGCCGCCTGCGACATCCGGGTCGACGCGCAGATAATTATTTGGCAGATCTAATTTCTCCCAGTCCAAATTGTGCGGATCCGGTTTCCTCCCGCGCCCCCACTTTGAATAAGCAACTTGACTGTGCGTCAAAACATGAGCCGCAGGCATTTTGTGTCTTGACCCTATCCAATGAACCAAATTCTTAACAGCTTCATATTGTTGATCAGTCCACAGAGAGACATCCCCATTCCCTTTACTGGGAGTCTCCACTTCAATCCCAATAGACTTAAAAGAGATATTGCCGTCTCCATTCCACATAGCGGGAGTTTTTGCTTTCGCTTGATAACCGGAGTGATTTCGAGGAATATTCTCATCGCTTATCTGTTCAATAGTCCCATCTCTGCGTACAATGTAATGGATTTTTTGAGTGCGATACAGCCCAACGGGAGACCCCATAGTCGAATGCAAAACAATATAACTCATAGCTCCGGAAGAATTTTTGTCAGTGTGGATACTGGCTTTCCCGGTATTGAGCGGAACTTTTTTTCTCCCCTTCTTAACTTTCGGAACGATAACTTTGGGAGGATTTTTTTCATTGTACTCAAGAATCTTGGAGCCCTCTTCGGCCAACTTCCCATCGACATCATCTGCGTAAAGCGGAACATTTTTTGGAAGAGTCTCAACAGCGACATTCGTCGTGGAAGTGGGATACTCTCCATCTCCATCGCCAACCATACTTAAATAATTTTCAATATAAGCTTTGTCGGGGACAAGAACGTCGGTTCCCTCCTCTATATCAGGGTTTGAAGGATTAACATTTTCAAAACTGGCATTTGTCTGTGCGTTAAAAGCGACAAGTATATAGTACAAAGTCTTTATCTTCTGTGTCTTGGTGCGGCCGGAAGAAACAAAATAAGGAATTTCGTAATTTTCAACACATATATCAATCACCCTGTCGGCGATGCTCCACATTCTAAATCCGGGTCTTATCGTAAAATGGTCGGGATATTGCCGCTCAAAAGCCATCAGGCCATAAACGGTTTCGGCATACTTCAAAGCCTGAAGAAGTTTAGCGGCTCGGAAAGATTTCCCGCCTATTTGTATAGTTTCTTTTTGATCTTGATCGCCAACAGCTCTCACATATGTAACGCGATTCAAACCATAAACACTATCAAAAGATTCTTCCCCATTGGCTCTTTCCCGATTTTTCATCTGCGGCTGGGTAAGAAAACCGGAAATAATTATTCCAAAGTCAAAAAATGAAGAAGGCTTTAATTCATTCCACAAGAATCGAAAATCGGAAATTCCCATGTTGTAAGCGAAAGCTGTAGCCCTCTCTCTGTCTTCCTCCGGGATTTGAGGATTAAACCCTTTTGATAAATAAATATCGCGGCAAAGATGCCAATATAAAATCCCGCCGAGCGAATTGTTTTTTGCGGCAAGAAGAGACAGCGAATCATCATCACCGGCATAAAAAACGTCTTCGTCCGTAAAATCAACGTCAAAGAATTTCGACACATCCTCAAGCGCGCTGCCGGGAGTCGTGGTCAACTGAAAATACCCTCTTCTCCCGCTGGAAGAAACAGTATCACTCTTCAACGAAGACTCTTTCAAAGCGATTGCCATGTAATACGCGGGAGATTCTAAAACGATTCCATATTCATCAAGCAAATTTTTTAAATCAGAATTATTTTCAATCTCTTCCAAAGCGGACGAAATGGCCAAATAAGAATCTTCAATTTGAGATTCGCTGATTCCCGGAATCTCGCCAAATTGGAATTTGGCAAGACTTAAGGGATCAAGAGGCTCATCGGAGAGAAGGTCATTGTTGTCGTTGAGAGTATCGCGAAAAGCATCCTCGACTTCAACAAGAATATCAGATAAAGAACTGTCGCTGGCAGCGTCAGAAACACGATCTGAAGAGATAGCTTTAGCCTCAGGAGCTTTTTGCCCAGAACTATCATCCGTAGAGCTGCATTTTTTCACGGCCACTCCGATCCCAAGGGCAACAAGAAAAGCCCCAAGAAGGACAATCTTCGGATTAGGAATATGGGATTCAGGGTCATGAGGGAGATTGCCGGAACTGCCGCTGCCATGCTGGTCTCTGCCTTTATCTTCATCGGGCATTTCGCCATGCTGGTCTCTGCCTTTATTTTCATCGGGCATTTCGCCATGCTGGTCTCTGCCTTCATCTCCATCGGACATTTCGTCATGCTGATCTCCATCTTTATTTTCCTCAGACATTCAAAACCTTTGTTATAAATTTTAGTGCAGAATCATAACACAACACACGAATTCTTACCAGTGTATCTCAATCGGATCCCCAACCTCCGTAAATTCAAACGTGAAATCCGCGTCCTCCGGGAGCATTCTCACGCATCCATGACTGACCGGAATTCCAATGTGATTTCGAGCCTCGGTCCAAAACACTCCGCCGTCATTTCCCAACGAAGGAAGCGCATGCAAGCCGGCTCCCATCGAAGTAAACATCTGATACTTCGGCATGATGTAGTGAGGAGGTTCGTGCCCAATTCTCACTTCATTTTTAAGAAGAATTTTAAAATTTCCAGTTGGTGTTGGAGTTGAAGATTTCCCGGTGCTCACTTTAAATTCCCTGACAACATAATCATCAATTTTCAAATACGCCATTTGATCGGACAAGTCTATCTCAACTTTTCTTTTCCCCTCAACCTGCATATCATTCACCCTCATACTTTTAAAAGTGTACAAAAGTTTTTTTCTCAATTCTTCTGCAGTTTCATTAGTTGTCCCGGTATAAATATCAACTTTGAACTCCGCGTCTGTAAGCCACCCTACGCCTTCAACAACCGGCGCAAAAAACTCTCTGTAGACACTTGGCTCGCTGTCAGCTTTTCCTGCAAAAGTGAAAAGCGCAGCCTCACCCGGATCAACACGCATTTGGCTTGCATCGAGACGAATTCTGTTTGCGGCTGTCCACCCGGTTGAATCTTTATTATAGAATGCGCTGGCTCTATCAACCTCCCTAGTCGTGCCAAGATAAACTCTCGCGCCGATACATTTGCTGTCCGGCGAAAACCAAGGCATATTTCCAGTATTTTTTACATAAACTTTCACAGTAAAATCCTCACTTTCCATGTATCTAAACTTTTTTCTAACAGTAATTACTTGCGCATTATAAACTGGTTCTTCATCCGTAAGTCCGTCAAATCCACAAACATCAGCTTCTGTGGCAATTGTAGTAGCAGCGTTCGTCCCAGTTGTTTTTGTGTCAGTAGATTCAGTCTTAGTTTCTTCTTTCGCAGTTGTCTTGCTTTCAGTCGCGGTCTCCGTCTTTTTCTTTGTCACCTTTTTCTTCGGAGTAATTTTCACTTTCGGAGTTGTTTTCACAGTGTCGGAACTATTCACGGTTGACGTGTACAGCAAACTCGCTTTGAAAGAATTTTCAGTAGGGAATATCGCAAACGCGGCAATCGAAAACACCGCGAGCGCAAGAAGTGTCAAAGGTTTTTTCATATGTTTTTGTTTTTATTTCTAATACAAAATTATAACACAAAAAACCTCGCCGCGCAACCAAGAACGTTCTTAAGAACGTTCTTCACTACCCCCCTAACTAAAGAACGTTCTTAGAACGTTCTCGCCATCACGTCACTTCAGCAACTTCTGCAGCTCCTTCTTAAAAGTCTCCAAATCCTTAAACTGCCTGTACACCGAAGCGAAACGTATATAAGCGACATCATCAATTTTTTTCAAAGCCTTCATGATTCCCTCACCAATCAAAGTAGAAGGAACTTCTTTCCCAATTTTTCCCCATTCCTCCTCAAGCGCATTAATAGCCTTTTCAACCCGATCCTGTGTCACCTGTCTTTTTTCACACGCTTTCCAAATCCCCCTCTCGACTTTCGAGCGGTCGTATCTCTCCCTCGACCCATCCCTTTTTATAACAATAAAATTCGACTTCTCAGGTTCCTCATAAGTGGTAAAACGAAATTTGCATTTATCACAAACTCTGCGTCTGCGGATAGCTCTGCTATCCTCGGTCTCGCGTGAATCGACGACGGACGTGTCACCTTTTTTACATTTCGGACAAAGCATTTGAAATGGTTACAAAGCCAATTTTAAGCCAAAAGTTAATTTTTTACAAAACGCAATCGCTCAAACTTTCAAACCACTCAGAACCAATCCGCAATTACACGACAGTAAATGACAAAAACGTTCATCGTTTTATCCCCAAATTCCTCTCAACCTCGCCTCCCAAAAATTTATCCGTCATCCCAGCGATATAGTCTTTTATCGCAACCTCAATCCTCTCGCCATCTCTATATTTCGCAGGCACTTTTTCCGGATTTTTTAGATAAAAATTAAAGAGCTCTTTTATCATCTTCTTGCCTTTTTCAAGCCTGTTTCTTACCTCAGAACTTAAGTAAAATTTTTCATAAAGAACTTTTCGCAACTCAGCGACTTTCTCGTTCATGCCGGCACTAAACGCAACCTTCACCTCATTAAAATTTTCGCAAATATCAACGATCATAAGACTAATGATGCGGCTTATAATCCTCGCGATCGCAACAGCTCCGCCATGTCCGTTTTCCCATTTTTCAATTGCCCCGTACTCATTCTCAACCGCAGCCTTCGCCTCTTTCCACAACGCCAATCCTTCAAGATCAGAAATTTTCAAAACTCCGCTGCGTAGACCATCGTCAATGTCATGATTTGTGTAAGCGATTTCATCTGCAAGATTAACAACTTGTCCCTCAAAATGCATCACGGTATCAGTCTCAGTCCCAGCCCGATCCCACGAAGTTTTATGTTTCTCAAGCCCTTCCAAAACTTCGATACTCAAATTCAAACCATCAAAATCCGGATATAATTTTTCAAGTTTTTCAACGACTCGACGGCTCTGTTCATTATGCTCAAAATGTCCGCGCGTGCCAGTCCGAAAATCACCAGCCTTGCACGAAGTATCCTCAAACCCTCCCATAATCTCATTCAACGCGTCCTCTCCGGTATGCCCAAAAGGCGGATGACCAAGATCATGCGCGAGTGCAATCGCTTCAGACAAATCCTCGTTTAATCCCAGCCTCCTCGCAATATCGCGTGAAATCTGCGCGACCTCGAGAGTGTGGGTAAGCCTGGTCCTATAATGATCCCCAAAAAACGCCGGAAAAACCTGCGCTTTTTCATCAAGCCTTCGAAAAGCCTTGCAGTGTATAATGCGGTCACGGTCTTTTTGAAAACAGAGCCGGCCAATGGCATCGCGGCCACCCACATCGCCATTACGATTTGCCGTCTCGTCTTTCTCCTTAAATTTCCTCCCTTTCGACTGCGCGCTCACTGTCGCATACGGCGCCAATCTCTCGGCTTCAAGTTTCTCTAATTGTTTGACTGTTAGGATCATATGGTTGTAGTTGCCCATCTTCACTCCTGTCTGGTCGATCCAGTCCATGTAGACCCGTCCCTCCGCAACACGGGATTGAATCTCTGGGCTATTTATGATATACTCTTATGATAAATTTTAAAAACAAAAATCATGGCAAGCGCAATGCAAACACAAAAATTGGAAGTTCCACAAGGCGAAAAAGTAGAAAAAAAAGAAGGACTTGCGCCAGTGGCAAGAATGATTTTGGAAAAAGGTTTCAGAGACCCTGATTTTGAAAAATTTTATGATTCAGTCCGTGAAAAATGCAATTTGGTTTTTGCAGGAAAAGGAACTCCAGCCGATGTTGAATTTTTAGAAAAAGAAATAGGAAAACACGAAGCGGAAATTGAAAGATTGTACCAGCCCGAAGTCGCAGAAATAATGAAAAATTATTTCCGCAAACTCAAAGCAAATCTTCGAGAGGCGGCAGAGAGTACAAAGGTGTAAGTTGCGGCTCTGCGCACAGCCAAAACCTTCGAGAATCAGCGGAAAGTACAAAGGTGTAGCGTGAGACATGCCAAGTTGGAACTTAGACAGCCAGTCCAGTTTTTTTTGATGATCAAAAACCCGGCCACCACGTTTTAAACAAAACGGGGTGGTCAAGTTCCAAATCCAGCCGCAGCATGCTATATTCACTTTGCACAATATTTTTCTCTCCCCGGGGAGAAGTTAACAAAACAACTTAATTGTTGTGAAATAGGTCTGCCCGGGCAGACTTTCTCCCAACTACCAACCCATGACCATCCAAGAATCTATCCAAAAATTCCTCGAATACTGCGAAATTACAAAGAATCAATCGAACAAAACGATTGAAAATTATTCGCATTATTTGGAAAGATTTTTAGAATTTTTAGGACGCCCCGCCGCTTCCAAAAACAATATCACTCAAAACAACGCCCCTAACAAAATCGACATCCCCCTCATCAACGACTACCGCCTCTTTCTCAACAGACTCAAAGAAAAAGGAAAAACTCTTTCAATAAAAACTCAAAACTATCACGTCATCGCACTCCGCGCGTTCCTAAAATTCCTCATAAAAAATGACATAGAAACGCTCGCTCCGGAAAAAATCGAACTTTCAAAAATTCCCGCGCGCACTGTCGAAGTCCTGAATAAGGACGAACTCGACAGAATTTTCGATGCCGTCGACGCGACAACAACAGCCGGTGCGCGCGACCTCGCAATCCTCGAAACCCTATATTCGACAGGTCTAAGAGTCTCCGAACTCGCCTCCCTCACCCGCGACCAAATTGACCTATCAAGACGCGAATTCATGGTTCGCGGCAAGGGCAAAAAACCGAGAATCGTCTTCCTTTCGCAAAAAGCTGCCGACACAATCAAACGTTATCTCGAAAAACGAACCGATAATTTCGAACCATTTTTAATTTCAATAAAAAAATCCAAAAACATCGCTGCCTTGCACTCAAAACAACCCCACCGTCCACAAGACATCGTAGCTAATTTCTCCAAGCCCCTTTCCACCGTCTCCATCGAAAACATCGTCAGTAAGTACGCCCGCAAAGCAGGAATAATTAAAAAAGTAACCCCCCACACCCTCCGCCACACCTACGCGACCCAACTCCTCATCAACGGCGCGGACATCAGATCCGTCCAAGAACTTCTCGGCCACGCCTCAATCACCACCACCCAAATCTACACTCACGTCACCAACAAAGCCCTAAGAGAAATCCACGAGCGATTTCACAGATAGCCCCATGAGCGTCTTTAAACGATACCTACGCTCCCTCCCGCCCAGAAAAAATTTATTGTGAAAAATGCTATTTGAAAGAAATGGCATAGTTCCTATATACTCCACTCATGATCAAATTCTTAAGCGTCACAAAACTCTACGGCCATGGCCGCGAACAAAGAAGAGTCCTCGACAATGTCTCACTGGAAATAAAGCGAGGCGAATTTGTATCTGTCGTCGGCCAATCCGGCGCCGGCAAAACAACTCTCATCCAAGCATTAATAGGCGAAAAAATCGACGAAGGCTCAATCACAGTGAACAACTTTGATATAACCAAAGCAAAACAATCGGAACTTCAAGAATACCGCCGCCACGTGGGCGTAGTTTTCCAAGACTACAAACTCCTCCCAAGAAAAACCGTTTTTGAAAATATATCATTCGCGCTTGAAGTCTGCGGCTACAAAAAACAAGACATCGCGCATCTCACCGTCGAAGCGATGCGCAAAACCGGGATCGAAGAGCAAAGGAATCAGTACCCAAACGAACTTTCCGGAGGAGAACGCCAGCGCACGGCAATCGCGCGCGCCCTTGTCCACGCGCCAGAAATTCTGATCGCAGATGAGCCAACAGGCAATCTTGATGAAGAAAACGCAAGGCAAATTGTCGAACTTCTTTTGAAAATTAATCGCGAAGGCACGACAATAATCCTCGCGAGCCACAACAAAGAAATTGTAAATCAAATTAATAGAAGAGTCATAACGTTGAAGAGGGGAGCGCTAATAAGTGACAACACTGCGAACCCCGCTCAGCGGGGATTCGCAGGATGAGCCCGCAGCCCATTAAATTTTAACTCAAAATAACCATGGCAACCTACGCACAATCGGGAGTCAATGTCGAAGTCGGCGATAAATCCTCCGAAATCGCATACGCTCACGCGAAAAAAACTTTCATAGGAAGAAAAGGAATGATAGGCGAACCTTTAATAGATGATTGGGGTTTTACCGGCGCGATAGATATGGGAGATTTTTATATAGTCGCGAATGATGACGGGGTCGGAACGAAAATGGAAGTCGCGGAACTAATGAATAAATACGACACGCTTGGGTATGATCTCCTCGCGATGGTCGCGGACGACGCGGCTTGCGCGGGCGCGGAATGTATTTCAATCACAAACACAATCGACGCGGACAAAGTAGATACAAAGAAAATCGATGAAATGATGGCCGGCTTGGAAAAGGCTTGCTTAGAGCAAAAAGTGGCTGTCGTCGGTGGTGAAATCGGAGAACTCTCAAGTGCATTAAACGGTTATGTTTGGAACGCCTCGGCGGTTGGAATCATGGGAAAAGACAAAAGAATTACAAGCGAGCACGTAAAATCAGGCGATACACTTATAGGATTCAAATCTCCGGGCTTTCGCTCAAATGGGATGACTTTGGTAAGATTTATTTTGAAGGAAAAATTTGGCGCAAAGTGGGTCGAGGCAAAATATAATGAAAACAAAACTTGGGGCGAAGTTGTTTTAACACCGTCGGTTGTTTATCACAATGCGATTATGGCTTTGCACGGCCGTTATGGTGAGAAGCCGCAAGTACAATTAAAAGGCGTCGCGCACATCACAGGCGGCGGAATCCCAGGAAATATTTGCAGAATTCTCGACCGCACGGGTTCAAAAGCTGACCTCTCATTACTCCCTCCTCCAACCGAAGAAATGCAAAAAGTAATAGAACTCGGCAATGTTGCAAAAGAAGAAGCGGAAATGACCTGGAACCTCGGAATCGGGATGATTATAGTTGTCGATCCAAAAGAACAGGAGAAAACTTTGGAAATAATTAAGAATGCCAACTACGAGGCATTAGTTATTGGCAAAATAATTTAGAAAAAATTTAGAAAAATTTTAGATTCGAATGTTATGCTTGAACATGATTTTTCGAAAAATCTTCAAAAATTACTTGACGGTGAGCGTCCACTCACCTATACTGCTCGCGAAAACAAATTTTTAACCTCATAACAATGTCTCAAGACGAAAAAAAGAAATCCCTGGAGCTCGCGTTAGCTCAAATAGAAAAGAACTTTGGGAAAGGTTCAATAATGAAACTTGGCGAAGCCGACAAAGCAGTTATCGAAACAATTTCCACCGGCTCGCTTTCACTTGATTTGGCTCTCGGCGGTGGAGTCCCTCGCGGAAGAGTTGTCGAAATTTTCGGGCCAGAAAGTTCCGGAAAGACTACTTTAAGCCTCCACATAATCGCAGAAGCCCAAAGGTCGGGTGGCACATGCGCGTTTGTCGATGCGGAGCACGCGCTCGATCCTTTATATGCCAGGAGGATTGGTGTAGACACTGATAATCTTCTTCTGTCTCAACCGGACAGCGGCGAACAGGCGCTCGACATAGTTGAGGCTTTGGTTCGCAGCAACGCCATAGATGTAATAGTTGTGGATTCAGTCGCCGCTCTTACCCCTCGTGCGGAAATCGAAGGCGACATGGGCGATTCACACATGGGTTTGCAGGCCAGATTAATGAGCCAGGCTCTAAGGAAACTGACAGCCGCAGTCAGCAAGTCGCGCACCACAGTCATCTTCTTGAATCAAATTAGAATGAAAATCGGAATAATGTTTGGCAATCCGGAAACAACCACCGGCGGCCAAGCCCTCAAATTTTATGCTTCAGTCAGAATGGATATCCGCGGCGCAGGCAAAATCGAAGGCGCGGATCCACTGGGCAAAGACAAAAATTTAATCGGCAACCACGTCAGAGTCAAAGTTGTAAAAAACAAAATCGCCGCTCCATTCAAAACCGCGGAATTCGACATAATGTTCGACAAAGGCATTTCTCTCGAAGGAGAATTAGTAGATCTTTCTCAAAAATACAACATCACCCGCAAATCCGGCGCATTCTACACATTCAAAGATCTCAAACTCGGCCAAGGCCGTGAAAACGCAAAAGATTTTCTAGCGAAGAACAAAAAAGTCGCAAAAGAAATCGAAAAAGAGATCCGCGCCGAATACAAAAAAATGCTCGCCGTCGAAGAAGTCACCGCCGTCCAAAGCGTAGACAATGAAACAGGGGAGATCGCGGAATAAAAATTACAACATGGATCAACAATCCAAAATCTACAATCTTCTCCTCAAAAAAGCTTTAACACTTCTCTCAAAACGAAGATACACAACGTTAAAGCTCAGACAAAAATTAGTAGAATATTATAATAGAAAAAGTGCACCTTCTGCCGAAAAAAACCCCCAATTATTAAGGCAGAAGGTGCCTCTAGAAGTTGAGCCCGCCCTCAAGCAAGTCCTCTCCCGCCTCAAAGAGCTCAAATACCTCGATGACACCACCTACACAAAAGACTTTATCGAAAGCCGCATTTCCTCCCGTCCCCGC
>Ga0233425_10000799_pt1 | contig 76879 bp, 74 predicted proteins | sample Watercolumn_Towu_2_FD_181712 | JGI IMG/M metagenome (GOLD analysis project Ga0233425, IMG submission 181712) | Freshwater microbial communities from Lake Towuti, South Sulawesi, Indonesia - Watercolumn_Towuti2014_140_MG | ecosystem: Environmental > Aquatic > Freshwater > Lake | place...
CGCCTTAAACAAGTAGCCGTTGAAACTGGAAGAACTATTTACCAAGTAAAACATGACCTGATGGATGATTATTTGCGCCAACAACTCAAATCACCAACCGTTCAAATGTGTCTTGCGTAAGTCCTAACATGTAATAAACTGCGACATGTCATGATGCGTTGAGAAGGTGATGGGCCATTGTGATTTTTGAGTAAAAAAAGACGAGGATCGAAGGAGGAACGAATATTCCTGAGAGTGGCGCGGAGCGTGGGGTGTGGAGGGTGGGGGGAGGAGCGTGGAGGGTGGAGCATGGGGGGTGGAGGGTGGGGCGAGGAGTGTAGAGGGTGGAGTGTGGAAGAATTGGCGGGGTCATTGGGGCAACTTCTTTGCACAGGAGAGAAAGATGGACGCCCGGGTAATAAAAGACACGGGCAAAACCACCGTCCCTTGCCGGACGTGGCTATTTTAGCACATATGTTCGAGTTTGTGCGGGGGAATGTGCAGAACGCGGTAATGTCACCGCAGAGAGCGCGGAGAACGTGGAGAACACGGAGGCCGCGGAGAGCGCGGAGAGGGTAGGGGCGGGGGAACCCCGCCCCTACGGGTCTTCTTCCACGGAAGGAGGCCTCGACCTGGTGGAGCGGGGCACGCGACCGGAACGGGGATGGGTGCGATTCAGGCGGAGCGAGCCGCGCGCAGTTTATCGAGGTGAGGTCTCACCAGCGCCAGCGCGGCCAGCGACTTGGAATCAGGAATCTCACCGTTTTCAACCATTTTGAGGGCTTCGGCCAGGGGGAAAGTCTCGACTTCCAGGAACTCATCGGCGTCGGCCTCCAACGGGTCGTGGCGCAGACCGGTTGCAAGGAAAACGTACATGTATTCGGTAGAGTAGCCGGGGGCGAGGAAGAATCCGCCGAGGAGCTGGAGATTCTCGGCAGCCATGCCCGTCTCCTCACGGACCTCGCGGCTGGCGCAGGCTTCGGGCGCTTCGCCTTCGTCCAGGGTTCCGGCGGGCAGCTCGAGCATATCCTTCCCTGCGGCATGGCGGTATTGGCGGACAAAGAGCAGGTTGCCTTGCGCGTCGATGGGGATCAGCACCACCGAGCCATGATGCTCGACGATATCGAATTTCGTCGTGCGTCCATCCGGCAGGCGGATGTGGTCACGGCGGATGGTGAAGGCGCGGCCGGGGTAAATGATTTCGGATTTCAGCAGGTCGAAGGACATGGGGCCACCTCTTATTAACTGAGACCTCACAGGTCTTCAAGACCTGTGAGGTCTTCTCTTCGTGAGTGAGAATGGGTTGTCGGAGACTACGGGATGTTGAGCGTCTGCCCGGCGCGCAGCGTGTAGGGTGTGACCAAGCTGTTGACCCTGACGATGTCGTCCGGATTCACATCGCCGTAAGCGCAAGCGATGTCGTAGATGGTTTCGCCAGATTTCACGGTGTAGGTGGCTGGGTGCGGAATGCGGGCGCGGGTGCCAGGAAAAGAGCCGCTTTGCGGGATGGTCAGCACCAAGCCAGCATTGAATAACGTTTGCCCCGAGGGTATGCCGTTGAGCGTCAGCAGCGCTTCCGGGTCCAAGTTGAAGCGGCGGGCGATGCAGTAAGGGAATTCACCCTCTTTCAGTGTATAAGTCGCCGGACGCGCTGGGGGAGTGACCGTGACGCCGGGTATCGCTGTGGCGACTGGCGTGTTTGTGACGCCCGCCACACCAGTTCCCGGGATAAGCGAAGTAGGGGTCGGGGTGGGCAGCGCGCCGATCGCATTAGGCGTGCCTGCCAGCGTGGCCGCCGGCGTGCCAAGCGGATTCCCGCCGCTTGCCAGGGCAGTCGCGGCCACGGCAGTCTGCGTAGCGAACGATTGCAACATCTGCATTGGGTCGCTCACTGCGGCTTTACCAGTTGCGGTCGGCGTGGGCAATGTCCCAGTCGATGCTGAGCGTGAGCAGCTGGCCAGGAATACTGCCAGTAACATTCCAATGGCAAGGATCAAACCAAGTTTCTTTGACATGAGCATCCTCCTCGTATATATATACGCATCTCTTTCAATATTTAGTGTGATACTAGCACAACCTTTCTAAAGCGTCAAGCGGATTATTGCGGCCCCGGCAGCGGCTTCCGTCAGGTAAATTGCCGGTTTCATCCCGGTGGTCCGCTCGTACTCCTGTGTGACGGCGCCGGCGAATTCCGCCGCGCATGCTTGCTCCACCAGGGCAACCGCACAGCCGGCGAAACCGGCTCCGGTGAGCCGCGCCCCATAACAGCCAGGCTGGCGGCAGGCGATTTCCACCATTTGGTCCAACGCCGTGCTGGAGACCTCGAAATCGTCGCGCAGGCTGGCGTGACTGGCATCCAGCAGACGGCCCAACGTGAGCGCGTCGCTGCTACGCATGGCGGCGACGGCTTGCAGGACGCGTCCATTTTCGCTGACAACGTGACGGGCGCGGCGGCGACTGACCTCTTCCAGGGCGGCAGCGCCGGCTTTGAAGGCGGCCTCATCCACATCGCGCAAGGCGCGTACCCCAAACGCTTGCGCTGCCGCGTCGCACTGGCTGCGGCGCTCGTTGTAGGCCGAGTCCACCAGACCGCGCCGCGTGGAGGTGTCCAGCACGGCCACGGCGACGCCGGTGGGAAGGGGGACATGCTCGTATTCGAGCGTGCGGCAGTCGAGGAACAGCGCATGCCCGGCGCGGGCGAGCAGCGAGACCATCTGATCCATGATCCCGCCGTGGAGGCCGATCCAGCCATCCTCAGCGCGGTGGCCGAGCAAGGCTGTTTTAATGGGATCAGGCTCACGATCTGAAGCCGCGGCGCAGGCGAGGAGCGCAGCCACCGTCACTGCGGAGGAAGATGATAGCCCCGCTCCGACCGGCACGTCACCAGTCATCACTCCCTCCCAGCCGGAGAGAGCCCAGCCCTCCTGTTGCATCGCCCAGGCTGCGCCTTTGACATATTCGGCCCAGCCCTTGCCTTTTTGCATGTGCGCAAGGAAAAATTCTGCGGTCTGGTCATATTCCAGTGAGTGGATGATGATGCGCCCGTCGCGACGGGGGCGCAGGGCGATCCATACGGCGCGTTCGATGGCCATCGGCAGGACGTAACCGTCGTTGTAGTCCGTGTGTTCGCCGATGATGTTCACCCGGCCGGGCGCGCGGACGATGAAGATGGGAGATTCGCCAAAGCGTTCACGAAATGCCTGGGTAACGGTCGCTTGTAGGTTCATGCCCAGGATTATACTCTGTGGGCTCTTTGCTTATGGCTTTCGGCAGGACAAAATCGGAGTAATGTGTCATATTTGAGGCGTGACCTCCATCACTTGCCCCAGACCGTGGAAGAATATACAATAAAGAAGATAATTTCTACCCTGATTACCGGAGAGATAGACGATATGCAGATCACCCGCCAAGCAGATTATGCCATTCGCGCCGTGCTTTACCTGGCTCGTCTGAAGCCGGATGAGCGCGCCGCGACCAGCCAGGTCGCCAAGGAGCAGCGGATTCCCCCTTCATTCCTGGCGAAGATCATTTCCCAGCTCTCCATTGCCGGCTTGCTGCACACCTCGCGCGGGGCGCGCGGCGGCGTGGCGTTGGCGCGCCCGCCAAAGGACATCAACTTGTTGGATGTGGTCGAAGCCATTGACGGGCCGATATATCTCAACGAGTGTGTTAATGACAATGGGGGGTGCGGCTTCGGCGACGATTGCCCCTTGAAGCCCATCTGGTGCGAGACGCAGGAGCATCTGGTCAACCGGTTAAAGGAGACACGGTTCGATATGCTGGTGAAGGGTCATTCGAGTTGACCTCCCCCGACTTGCAATAGAAGATCTTTCGCCTTTTTGCCCCTCGCGGCGTATAATGGTAGCCGAAAGCTGTCATTATTGCCGGGAGGGGTTTCTCTCTTAATAAGGAGACATATGTCCACATCTCGCATCGTCCGCGCCCCGCGCGGCACAACACTCGCATGTAAATCCTGGCTCACCGAAGCCGCGTATCGCATGATCCAGAACAACCTCGACCCGGAAGTGGCCGAGCGCCCGCAGGATTTGGTTGTCTATGGCGGGCGCGGACAGGCGGCGCGCAACTGGGAGTGCTTCGACGCCATCCTCGCAGCGCTCAGGGACCTCGAAGATGACGAGACGCTGCTCGTCCAATCGGGCAAGCCGGTGGCGGTGTTCAAGAGCCAGCGCGACGCGCCGCGCGTGCTGATCGCCAACTCCAATCTCGTCCCACACTGGGCCACGTGGGAGCACTTCGACAAGCTCGCCGCGCAAGGCCTGATCATGTACGGGCAGATGACCGCCGGTTCGTGGATTTACATCGGCACGCAGGGTATCCTGCAAGGCACCTACGAGACCTTTGGCGCGCTGGCCAAGAAGCGCGGCTGGGGCTCGCTCAAGGGCAAGTTCTGTCTCACCGCCGGGCTGGGGGGGATGGGCGGCGCGCAGCCGCTGGCCATCACCATGAACGAGGGGGTCGGCCTGATCGTGGAAGTGGACCCGGCGCGTGCCAAGCGCCGCCTGGATATTGGCTATGTGGATCGGGTGGTGGACAATCTCGAAGAAGCGATGACCCTGGTCGAGGAGTTCAAGGACAAGGAGAAGCCGCAGTCCATCGGCCTGATCGGCAACGCGGCAGACGTGTACCAGGAACTGGCAATGCGCGGCGTCATCCCGGACGTTGTGACGGACCAAACCTCGGCGCACGAGGCGTTGATGTACGTGCCGACCGGCCTCTCGGTGGCCGCGGCAGACGAGCTGCGCAAGTCCAACCCGGAAGAATACAAGAAGCGGGCGATGGCCTCGATGGCACAGCACGTGCAGGCGATGCTGGCGTTCCAGCGCAACGGTTCTGAAGTGTTCGACTACGGCAACAACCTCCGCCAACAGGCTTACAACTACGGTGTGACGGATGCCTTTGAGTTCCCCGGCTTCGTTCCGGCCTACATCCGCCCGCTATTTTGCGAGGGCAAGGGACCCTTCCGCTGGGTGGCGCTCTCTGGCGACCCGGAAGATATCTATCGCACCGACGCAGCGGTGATGGCGCTTTTCCCCGAAGATGACCACCTGCACCGCTGGCTCAAGATGGCGCGCGAGAAGGTTCCCTTCCAAGGATTGCCGGCGCGCATCTGCTGGCTCGGGTATGGCGAACGTGCCAAGGCCGGGCTAAAGTTCAATGAGATGGTGGCAAATGGCGCGCTGAAAGCGCCCATCGTCATCGGCCGCGACCACCTCGACTGCGGTTCGGTCGCCAGTCCCAACCGTGAGACCGAGGCAATGAAGGACGGCTCGGATGCCATCTCTGACTGGGCGATCCTAAACGCGCTGATCAACGCGATTGGCGGCGCGACCTGGGTCTCGTTCCACCACGGCGGCGGGGTGGGCATTGGTTACAGCCAGCACGCCGGGCAGGTCATTGTAGCGGATGGCACACCGGATGCCGCGAAGCGATTGGAGCGCGTCCTGACTACCGATCCGGGGATGGGCATTGTGCGCCATGCGGACGCGGGGTATGAGCAGGCGATCGAGGCGGCGAGGAGGCATGGGGTGAGGAGGCCGATGGGGAGGGGTCAGTGATCAGTGATCAGTAAGCAGTGATCAGTGTACAGTGTACAGTAATCAGTGTTCAGTGATGAGTGAGGAGTGAGGAAGAGGAGTTGAAAATGGAAAAGAAAATGACATTGAGCCAGGCGGTTCAGATGGTGGTCGCACAGTTGGATGCTCCCATTACGGAGGATGAACTGGCAAGGCGTGTCTTTGAAATCTATCCCACCACGGCCAAGACTGCCCGTTCCAGTTTGAGAAATACCATCCGATATGAGCATGATGGCCATAGCCTGATCCGGCTCGATAAAGACAGGATCATCCCGATGCGCACATTCATGCCGGGAATCAGGTTCCGGATCCAGATTGATGCGCGGCTGGCGCACGCGTGCATCCTGACATCGGAACTGTTCGAGCCGTTCTATGCTCACGCGCGAGGCGAAAAAGCTCCTTTGACTTTCGTGGATGAAAAGGGAAATACCTTGCCTGCACGCATGAAAACGATCTTGGTTTCTGCCCCAAAGGAACTGGCGCTCATATTCGGCGAAATGAAAGGGGAAGGCTATGATTTGCATAAGTGGGCTGAGGCGCGTAACATTCGCAAAGGGGACAGCCTCCTGGTTACGATCCGGGATTGGGAGCGAAACGTTTTCACTTTGGAATATGAGCCTGCCGCGAAGCGCAGGCGCGTTAATGTCGAAGCGGCCAATCGGGAGTTGGCTGATGTCTTGTTTGGTATCCTGGAGACCTCATTCGACGGCAGACCTCCAGCACATCAAATTATCCCAAAAGCCTATGCTACCCTGTCTGATCCATACGGTTATCCGGGCGATCATTGGACTCAAGTCATCGAAAAAGATGGAAGGATGAAATACAACGGGTGGCTAATCACGTATGCAGAGGATCTGACCTCCATTGATCGGATAGCAATGAGGAAGACAGGTGGGCGGCTTCTTCATGTCACAGATACACCCACGCGTGAACAGGCGGGTCAAGTGTATCGTTTTAAAGCAGAAGCAGGATACTCCAAGAAAATCTGGCGCGATGTTGAGATTAAAGGAGGACAAACGCTGGCGGAACTCGATAGTATCCTACGTGAGGCGTTCCAACTGGACACGTGGGATCATTTGGGAGGCTTTTGGAGATTGATCCCGCGCGGAAATACGAAGCGTATCCGTGAAGTCGAGATCGGTGATGTGAATCCCATGGGAGAAGGCAGCGCGGCAGATTTACACGTCGGCGGGCTGGACCTAAAGCCGGGCGACCGCCTGAAATACGTCTACGATTTCGGCGACTGGATCGAACATTTCTTGACGCTGGAAGAAATCACCGCGGTTGAAAAGGACGTCAAGTATCCCCGGATTATCGCTCAAAATAAACCGCGTTATCGCTACTGCCAGGTCTGTGCGGAGAAAGGGGAGAAAACCGTCGCAACAATCATTTGCATTGATTGTTCGAATAAGCGGCAGAAAGAAATTCTCATTTGCGAGGAATGTTGTGGCAAGGAACACGAGGAACATTACTACGAGGAGATTGTGTATTAGCGATATGCAGCGGCACACGATCTGTCATTGATGCAAAATCATGGTACTTCACAGAACAAATGTGCGCTATAATTGAAGCGAACACCCATGTACTACCGTAGAAATATCCTCCTTGCCTTGATCGAAGTGTTCGGCGGCAGTCTCCCAAGTACAGACTGCGAAAAACTTCTATTTATCTTCTGCCAGCAGACAGGGAAGAATCATTACGACTTTTTTCCATACCATTACGGCCCCTTTAGTTTCATGTCCTATTACGACAAGCGACGATTGGTTGAAATGGGATTGCTAAAGCAAGCAGATGATTTTCAACTCAGCACAAAACGCTCCTATTTGAACGAATTGACTGCTAGGGATCAAGCCTCCTTACTGAAATTCAAATCAGCCATAGGCAGTATGCGCGGGGATGATCTTGTCGAAAGGACCTACCGCGAATACCCCCAATTTACTGCCCGAAGCAAGATTGCAGGCAAGCACTTCACCCCCGAAGAATTAAAACAACTTCGATTTGCCTGGAACCTGGACACCACACCTGCTGTGTTTTCCATTGGCTACGAGGGCCTGACTATCGACTCTTTTTTGAACAAACTCGTTGCCAACAACATCACCTTTGTTGTGGATGTTCGCAACAACCCGCAGTCCATGAAATACGGGTTTTCCAAGAAGAGTTTCAAGCAATTCATCGAAAGCGCAGGGATGAAATACCTCCACATCCCCGAACTCGGTATCCCATCCGCCATGCGCAAGGGACTTGGTGAGAGTGTATCCCGCACAACCCTGTTCCAAAAATACGAAACTGAACTCCTGCCAAAGCAGGGAGTGGGAATCAATCAACTTCTTGATTTGACGAGTCAAAATGAGCGCATCGCCTTGGTCTGCTTTGAGGCTGACCATCGTTTTTGCCATCGTCATACTTTGGTCGAATATTTGCAGAAAGACAAAGCATTCCAGAGAACCGTCATCCACTTATAAGCCCAATGAGGGGTCAATGACATACCTTCCCAACGAACTCCCAAACGCCAGAGTATTGATAACCGTAAAGACTTATCCCCTGCCATCTCGCAGTTACACAGAATTGGTCTGTACGGCGGGATTGTTGGATGGCGAAAAATGGATTCGGATGTATCCAATTCCATTTCGTTTTCTTCAAGACGAACAGAAGAAGTATCCTAAATATTCCTGGGTGGAACTCAATTTGACCCGCAAAACGGACGATTTCCGCCCTGAAAGTTACAGTCCCAAACTTGGCGTGGACGAGCCGATCAAGGTTTTCGAGCAAATTGGAACAGCGAATGATTGGTCAGCGCGCAAGAGTTACGTTCTCAAAGAAGTGTTCACTTCGATGAATGACTTGATTGCGCTTGCCAAAGACCCAAGCCAAAGGAAATCCCTAGCCACCTTGAAACCTTCCCGCATCGTGGATTTTGTCATCGAAGAAGACGAGCGCGAGTGGAAACAGGAATGGCAGGATCAACTCAGGCAATTCAATATGTTCGAACTGCCGACCCAACGCGGGCAAAAGAAACTCGTGAAGAAACTGCCCTTCAAATTCTCCTATCGCTTTTTCTCCGAGGGCGACAAGGAACCGCGCAAGATGATGATTGAGGATTGGGAAATCGGTGCGTTGTTCTGGAACTGCCTCCATAGAACAGACGGCGACGAACAAGCCGCGCTGGTGTTGGTCAAGCAGAAATATCTCGAAGAATTCGCCGAGAAGGATTTGTATCTCTTTGTTGGCACAACCTTGAAGTATCACGCTATATCAGCACCGAATCCATTTGTGATTATCGGCGTATTTTATCCGCCGAAGACGCAACAACTTGCTTTATTGTGATTGCCTCTTCATCGGGTGGATAATATAGCTCACCAAATCCCTGGTAACAAGGCTTTCCTCGCAGGCGGATACTCCGCGAACCTCTCGCGATACCACAGGTGATTCGAGCGGGCGCGCGGGGCCAGGTTGGCAAAGGTCCAAACGGCAAAGGCCAATCCCGCCAGCGACCATGTGGCAATTGCCCAGCCGAACCATTCCAGGATCTCGCCAAAGTAGTTGGGGCAAGAGATGTAACGGTACAGCCCGCCCTGCGGGACGCGGTAGCCGGTCTCGCCGGGGAGGCGCAGGTTGCGCAGGCGATTATCGGCCCAGCGGTTGACGATGAAGCCGAGGGCGAACAGGCTCGCGCCGACGATGAAGCGCGGCTCCAGCAGCCAGGCGGCGGTATAGCGTCCGGCGGCGAAATGGAACAGGTAGCGGCCATTGACGTAGGCGTTGCCCAGGTTAAAGCCCACCGCCAGCAGGGCGACGACCAGCGGCATCTTCTTTTTGCCATCCCGCAGCAGGAAGGGGTAGATGAAGGCGCGCTGGATATAGTGCGCCTCCCACAGCGCCAGGAAAGTGACCGTCGCAGCCGTCTTGGGCGCATCGCCGGTAAAGAACATAACGGCCATGCCGACCGCCGAGATTGCTTCCATCAGCAGCCAGCCCAGCCAATTGGGCAGGTGCGGCCCCCAGCCGCGACGGGCGTGGCGTCCGTAGGGTGCAGAGACGAAGAACAGCGCGGCGAAGGTGACCGCCGCGGAAGCAAAGCTGGCGAGGAGAATGATCTGGAAGAAGGCGGCTTCGGTCATGGGCGGCTTCCTTGTTGGCTGGCAAACCAGTGCAGGGTATCGGCAATTGTCTGTTCGAAAGGACGCGGCGCGTAGCTCAGCTCGCGGGCGGCGCGGGCGTGGCTAACCTGGCGGTTGGAGCGCAGGGCGTGGAGCATGGCACGCGTATAGAGAGGCTGGGCGCCGTTCAGGTAAGCCATCTTTTCCAGCATGGGGGCGACAAGCGCGGCTAGCAAGAGGGGGACGGTGAAGGGCGGGGCGAGGCGTCCGCTGATTTGGGCGGCGACCTGCGCCACCTCGCGCACGGTGCGCCAGTGGCCGGATAGAATGTAGCGTCCGCCGCGCGGGGCGAGGCGTTCGGCCTGGATCGCGCCAGCGACCACGTCGCGCACATCCACCCAGTCGTAGCCGCCGCGCACGAGAGCGGGGATGCGGCCACGCCGGAGCAGTTCCAACGCCTGGCCGATGTAGGATGGGCGGTAGTCATAGGGGCCAAGGATGGCAGTGGGGATGATGATCACGGTATCCAGTCCCCGGTCTGACGCGGCGCGCACGAGCAACTCGGCGGCAGCCTTGGAACGTTCGTATGGCGGGATGTTGCCATCCGTCAGCAAAGGGCGGTCTTCGTCCAAAGCCTGGTCGAAAGGCGCCTGCCGGTAGGCGTGGATGGAGCTGAAGTAGACCAGCCGGCGCACGTTCGCGCGCAGGCAGGCCGCGAGCACGTTACGCGTGCCGTCCACGTTGACACGCTCCATCTCGTCCCAATTGTCCATGCGGATGGAGATGGCGCTGGCGAGATGGTAGACGACTTGCGCACCGCGAAATGCCTCTTCGAGAGAAGCCGGGTCGCCGAGATCGGCGGATACGCTTTCCACGTCCAGCCCTTCCAGGGCGCGGCGGTCACGATGCACCATGGTGCGAACGGCATGTCCCAGGGCGAGCAGGGCGCGCGCCAGGTTGCCGCCCACCAGCCCGGATGCTCCGGTGATGACGATCATGCGCGGGGTGTCTCCTTATGCAATATGCAAACACCCCAGGGGAGAAGGAGTTGCTAAAAGCCGGCAGCGGGGATTTGGCAATCCCCTGTGAGCAGATTGCTTGAATATTTTCTTATATTCATTATCCCCCTGCGGGGCTGTCAGACCGTCACAACCGGCACGCCGATGTAGACGATGATGGCGTACACCAACATGGCAATGGAGAAGAGCGCGAAGAACACGCGCATCTTGTTCTCCTCTTTGAGCAAGGAAGCCCAGGCTGCGAAAGCCAGGCCGATGGCGCTGATCAGCATCACCAATTGCAGTATATCGCCGCGTTCGTTGAATTGTTCGGCCAGGTCGAACAAGTTGTCGGCTTCGTCGAACATCCCATTCGCCTCTGTGTACATGGCATCGTAGTACTCCTGGGTGAAAGGGTCAGCCTCTTCATTGCTTAGTGTGGCGACGCTGGTTTGCAGCTCCTCAGAGAAGGAATCCTGGTAATAAGCCGCCTTCTCTTCGCTCTCGGCAGTGTACCAGCCATCGTACATGGTGTAGTCGTAGACGATCAACTGGTTGGCTGCCAGGTACTCGGCGTTGGCGTCGGTCAGCGTTTGCTGGCCCTGGACGTTGTAGCGCGTTTGCTCGGAATCGGCCATGGCGCTCTGGTAACCGGCGATCGCGGTCAGAATGCCCAATACGGCGACCAAAGAGCCGAGCAAAATGTCGGAGGTGAAAATTTGGAAGAAATTCTTGCGGGGTTTATTTGTTGCCATGGGGATGCCTCCTCGGTTCAGGTGGATGTGGTTGCCTGGATTATAATACCCTCCACATGGACGCCAAAACTCTTAGCATCCTCGAATATCCCAAGATCCTCTCCCGCCTGGCGGACTTTTGCGCTTTCTCCGCTTCGGCGGAACTGGCGCGTGACCTGAGGCCGACTCCTGAATTCAACGAGGCCGTCGAACGGCTGGTCACGACGAGCGAGGCGCGCAAGCTGTTCTCGCTGCAAGACCTGACCATCGGCGGCGCGCATGACATCCGCGAGCAGGTGGACCTGGCGGCGCGCGGCGGCGTGCTGGAACCAAAGGAGTTGCTCGATGTGCAGTCCACGCTGGTCTCGATGCGCGAGCTGCGCCGCTACTTCGAGAAGCACACCGCGGATTATCCACGCCTGGCCGAGATCACCTTGCGCCTGCCGGCACCCTCCGGCCTGGTGGAGGCCATTTCGCGGACGATTGCCGACAATGGCGAAGTCTTGGACAGCGCCTCTGCCAAGCTGGCCTCGCTGCGCCGCGAAGCACGCATCGCCCACGACCGCTTGATGGCGCGGCTGCAAAAGTATCTCACCGAGCCCGCCACCGCCTCCAAGCTGCAAGAGACGCTCATCACCCAGCGCGACGGGCGTTATGTCATCCCGTTGCGCGCCGAATTCAAGGGGCAGGTCAAGGCCATTGTCCACGACCAATCGTCCACCGGCGCGACGCTGTTCGTCGAACCGCTGGCGGTGGTGGAGCTGAACAACACCTTCCGCGAGCTGCAACTGGCCGAGCGCGACGAGGTGCGTCGCATCCTGGCTGCCCTCTCGGAACAGGTCGGCGCGTTGGCCGGTGAGATCGTCCCCGGCGTGGCCGCGCTGGCGGAGCTGGACCTGGCCTTTGCCAAAGCCAAGTACGCGGAAGCCTGCCATGGGTCAGAGCCGATCCTTCATCCGACCAAAGAGAGTAGGGAGCGGAGAGTAGAGAATAGGGAGCAGAGAGTAGAGCGTAGGGGGTCGGGAGTCGAGAGTGATCAGGCCGGACAATCATCAATCCGCAGTCTGCAATCTGGAATCCGTCTGTTGAGCGCCTGCCACCCGCTGCTTGATCCCGAGACGGTTGTTCCCATTACCATGGATCTCGAACCAGGCACGCGAGCACTGGTCATCACCGGCCCCAACACAGGGGGGAAGACCGTCTCGCTCAAAACGGTCGGCCTGCTGGCGTTGATGGCGCAATCCGGGTTGCACATCCCGGCGCAATCCGGCTCGGAGCTGCCTTGTTTCCAGGCCGTCTACGCCGACATCGGCGACGAGCAGTCCATCGAGCAATCGCTCAGCACCTTTTCCGGCCACATCACCAATATCGTCCACATCCTGAAAAAAGCTGATAAAAACTCGCTGGTCATCCTGGACGAGCTGGGCGCCGGCACCGACCCGCAGGAAGGCTCGGCATTGGCGCGCGCCATCCTTTCAGATCTGCTCGAACGCGGCGGCGTCACATTCGTTGCCACTCACTACCCTGAGCTGAAAACCTTTGCCCACTCGACGCCGGGCGTGATCAATGCCTCCTTGGAGTTCGATATCCAGACGCTGCGCCCCACCTTTCACCTGACGATCGGCCTCCCCGGTCGCTCCAATGCCCTGGCCATTGCCCAGCGGCTCGGACTACCCGAAAGCGTCGTAACCGCGGCGCGGGCCGAGGTCAACCCCGCCGACCTGCGCGCTGACAAGCTGATCGGCGACATTCATCGCCAGCGCAAGATCGCTTATAAGGAGAGCGAGAAGGCTGAGAAAGCGCGTTCCGAGGCGCGGCGGTTGGAACGCGAGCTCTCGGCGCGGCTGGACAAGATCGAGGATGAGCGCGCGTTTGTACTGGAACAGGCACGCGCCGAGGGCGAGTTGGAAGTCGAGATCTTGAAAACACAGCTCGAAGCGTTGAAAGAGGAATTGAAGAAAGCCCGCCAGCCGTTGGAGGCGGTGGAGGTGATCGAAGAGAAGGTGGAACAAGTCACAAGTTCCACGTTCCAAGTTGCAAGTTCCAAGTCTCGCGTTGCACGTCGCACGTCAAATGTCAAACGTCAAACGTCACCCGGGCTGCTTCGGGTTGGCGAAAAGGTTGTGCTGAAGAAACTCGGCAATGAAGGGACGATCATTTCGCTGGACGAGGATGATGCCGAAATTCAAGCCGGCGCGCTGCGGATGCGCGTCCCATTGGAAGAATTGAAACGCAAGGTGGAAGAAGCCAGTGAACAACCTCCAGTAATAGATCGCGAATCGTCACTCGTCACTCGTCACTCGTCACTTTCTCCTTCCCCCGGCATGGAACTCGACCTGCGCGGCCAGAAGGCCGAAGACGCCCTGGCCATGCTCGAAGACTATCTCGACCGCGCCTTCCTGGCCGGGATGCCCTTTGTGCGCATCATCCATGGCAAAGGAACCGGCAAACTGCGCGCGGTGGTGCGCGAGGCGCTGCGCGGCCATCCGCACGTCCGCTCGTTCGAGGAGGGAGGCGATAAGGAAGGAGGCGAGGGTGTGACAGTGGCCAAGCTGGTCGCGGGTTAGCAGATGGTTGCCTTTGGGCGCAAGGCATTGTAAGATAGGGATATCCAGCCATCCCGCGAACGGCTATGACGGATTGGCAAATCCGTCATAGCATTCATTCGGCATCTCACCAGGAGGTGTTTTATGTCCGCTAAAAGTTTGCGCGTGTTGAGTCTCTTGACCCTGCTCGTCATCGTGCAGGCAGCCTGCTTCCTGCCGATCACCATCGCCACCCAGCCCTCGCCCGCAGATGATACCGCGGTCATGCAGACTGCGTTTGCGCAAGTGGCGGGCACGCTCACCCAGGTAGCCTTACAGGGCGGAGCGATCCAATCGCCGCCGCCATCTCCGCAGCAGCCGACCGCGACGCCGACGGACACCCCCTTGCCCACGCTGACGCCGACCATCACACTGACCCCCACACCGGAGGGCGCGTGGATCAGCGTCTCCACCGACACAAGGTGCCGCCGCGGACCGGGCAAGACTTACGATCAAATCGGCGGGCTGCCGGTCGGTAAAATGGTACAGGTATTCGGCAAGGATCCCAGCGGACAGTATTATTACATCCGCAATCCGGATGATCCCGCTTCCTTCTGTTGGGTGTGGGGCTTTTACGCAACGCCACAGGGGAGCTTTGCCGCGGTGCCGGTCTTCACCCCGGCGGTCACGTCCACGCCCTCGCCGGATTTCAAGGTCAGTTTCAAGAATGTGGATTCCTGCGTTGGCTGGTTCATCGAATACCACATCGAGAATACCGGCGGGATCGGTTGGGAATCGGTGCAGGTAAAGACTACCGACCCGACCACCAGCGTCATTTTGAACGGTCCCGTGAGCAATACTTTCGAAGACTGGAATGGATGTCTTGTGTCTGTTGCTCAACAAGACCTGATGCCCGGCGAAGCAGGCGAAACGAACAGCGGCTTTTCGTTCGGTTATAACCCCGCCGGACATGCGCTTCAGGCCACTATTACACTTTGCTCTCAGAATGGCTTGGCGGGTACCTGCCTGGTCAAAACGTTGAACTTCACCCCGTAACCGGATGGGGCGGCTTGCACCCCCCCGTCCTTAGATAAGGAGTTTCTATGGAACTCGGTCTCGTCCGCAAAATAGACATTGACCGCGAGATGCAGCAGGCGTATCTGGATTATGCCATGTCCGTCATCGTGGCGCGCGCCCTGCCGGATGCGCGTGACGGCCTTAAGCCTGTCCAGCGGCGTATCCTTTACGCGATGTACGATATGGGCATCCGCGCCGACAGCCCTTACCGAAAATCAGCGCGCATCGTCGGCGAGGTATTGGGCAAGTACCACCCGCACGGAGACGAATCGGTCTATGAATCGATGGCGCGCATGGCGCAGGATTTTTCCATGCGTACGCTGTTGGTGGATGGGCAGGGCAACTTTGGCTCGGTGGACGGCGACCCACCCGCGGCGATGCGCTACACCGAGGCGCGTCTCGCCGCGCCCGCCCTGGACCTGCTGGCCGATATCGGCAAGAACACCGTGGACTTTGCCGCCAACTTCGATGCATCTCTCACCGAGCCACTTGTGCTTCCCGCCGCCATTCCGAACCTTCTGGTCAACGGAGCGACCGGCATCGCGGTTGGTATGGCGACGAACATCCCGCCGCACAACCTCGCGGAGATCGTGGACGCCTGCGTTTATATGCTCGAAAAGTGGGAAAAGCTCGACGATGTGAACGTGGATGACCTGATGGAGTTCGTCGAAGGTCCCGATTTCCCCACCGGCGGCGTCATTATCCAGCAGAAGGGCGAGGAGGGCATTGAGGCCGCCTACGGGAAAGGTCGCGGCCGCGTGACGATCCAGGCTAAGGCGCACATCGAGGAGATGGAACGCGGCAAGAACCGCATCATCGTCACCGAGTTGCCCTACCAGGTCAACAAATCCAGCCTGATCGAGCGCATCGCCGAACTAGTCCGTGACGGGCACATCGAGGGTATCACCGACCTGCGCGACGAATCCGACCGGCAGGGGCTGCGCATCGTCATCGAGCTGACCAAGAACGTCGAGCCGGAGAAGGTGCTGGCCGACCTCTACAAGCGCACACCGATGCAATCCACCTTCGGCATCAACCTGCTGGCGCTGGTGGATGGTGAGCCGCGCCTGCTCACGCTCAAACAGGCGTTGCGCGTCTACCTCGACCATCGCCTGATTGTCATCCGCCGCCGCGCCGAGTTCGACATCGAAAGGGCGCGACAGCGTGCGCACATCCTCGAAGGCCTGCTCGTCGCCCTCAAACACCTAGACGAGATCATTGCCCTGATCAAGGCTTCGCCCGATGTAGAGACCGCCCGCCTCCGCCTGATGAAGCGCTACAAACTGTCCGAGATCCAGGCCAACGCCATCCTCGAAATGCAGTTGCGCCGCCTGGCGGCGCTGGAGCGCAAGAAGATCGAGACCGAATACAAGGAGACGCTGGCGCTCATCAAAGAGCTTGAAAGCTTGCTGAAATCGGCGAAGAAGATGCGCCTCGTCGCTGCTGAGGAGCTGCTCAAGGTCAAGGAGGCCTACGGCGACCGGCGGCGGACGCAGATCGTCAGCCTGCGCGGCCGCAAGAAGAAGGCTCCGCTGACCGCCGCAGAATTGCTGCCGGAACAGATCGTCTGGATCGGGATGACGGCGGACGGAACCCTGGCGCGCAGCCGCGACGACAAGCCGCCGCGCCTCTCCGGCTCGGACGCGCCGCGCCTGCTCGTGCGCGCCAACGCCAGCGATACGCTCTATCTTGTTTCGGAACGCGGACTGGCTGCCGCGGTCGCCGTCCACACCCTGCCCGAAGCCGAGAAACTGTCCGAAGGCAACCCGTTCAATAAAGTCTCGCCGTTGCAAGCTGATAACCCGCCTGTGGCCGCGTTCGCGCTTCCAGTCAAGAAGTCTGATAAGTCTAACAAGTCTGACAAGTCGGACGTTTTGGACTTGTCAGACTCTTTTATTTTGACAGTGACGAAGGGGGGAATGGTGAAGAAAAGTCTGGTCAGCGATTTACCGGGACCTTCGGCCCAGACATTCCGGCTTGCCATTGTGAATGATGGGGATGCGCTCGGCTGGGTTGTGCTGACGAACGGAAAGAAAGAGATATTGCTGGCGACCGCGCAAGGGATGGCGATCCGCTTTGGCGAGGAGGAGGTGCGCCCGATGGGGCTGGCCGCAGCCGGCGTCAACGGTATCAAGCTGGGCGTCGGGGATGAGGTGATCGGTTGCCAGGTGTTGCCCGCGGTTGGCGAGGTCTTCATCCTCGCTTCAGACGGCAAGGCCAAGCGCGTCGAGCAGAAGGATTTCCCCGCGCAGGGACGCTACGGCAAGGGCGTCATTGCCTGGGAACTGCCGCGGCGCGTGGTGTTGGCCGGCCTGGCCTCAGGCAAACCGAACGCGATCGTCACCATCCACCTGGCCAAGGCCGCGCCGAAGATGACGCGGCTCGATGCCGCCCCTCTTCGCAAGCGCTCTGCCGTGCGCGGCGAGGCGGTGGTGGAGGTCAAAGCCGGGGAGGCGGTGTTGGGATTGGTGGAGGGTTGGGAACTCGAAAGGTATGTAAAGAGAGCGGAGGAGAAGAAAGGCAAAAAGTAAATTCGCTGCTTGACACAGGCCGGGAAAAGGGTACAATGTGGTCACGTAAAGAACCACATCTTCAGCTCACCCTTGCGAAGGTCCCGCAACCTTCGCGAGGGTGAGCGCGTAGGAGAGTTGCCTATGTCCGAAGAGATTGGCATCCGCGAATTGAAGACACGCGCCTCGGAAGTGGTGCGCGCCGTGAAGGAGCAGCGCGCCCGCTATGTGATCACGCAGCGCGGCAGGCCGGCCGCCCTGCTCATCCCGCTCGACGCGGACTACGACCGCGCCAAAGCGGACGAGGTCTGGGCGCGGCTGGAAAAGCTGCGCGAGGAGATGGGCAAGGGCTGGCAGAGCGAGAAGAGCGCGGTGGAGATCCTTTCGGAGATGCGCCGATGAGCGGACCGGTGACGGTGGATGCCAGCGTCTTCGTCAATGCCTTCAGCCTCACCGAAAAAGGCAGCGACCAGAGTTGGGATTACATCAATGCGCTCAAAAATGCCGGTACGCCGGTTATTGTGCCTGCTTTGCTTTTGCCCGAAATCGCCGCGGCAATTGCCCGCAAGAAGGACGATAGAGAGCTTGGGATGCAAATCGCAGAAGAGGTTCACAACATCCCATCCCTGATGCTCATAGCACTGGATGAAAACCTGGCAGAGCAGGCAGTTGAGATGGCAACCACTTACCGCCTGCGCGCCAGCGACGCGGTCTACGCCGCGGTGGCGCTGCGCTTTGGTACGGAGTTGGTGGCGCTGGATCGGGAGCAGTTGGAGAGGCTGGAGGGGGTTCTCTCTGTGCTGAAGCCGTGAATGAGACTTTTGAGTTCTCCGCGAAGCACCCTGAAGGGGCAAGAACTCGAAAGTCATTGATTTTCCAAAAAAATTCGCAGCCTTCGGCGGTTTGGGGCGACAGAACGCAGGAAACAGAAAATCAGTAAACAAAATCATCCGCTGGGAAAGGCAGCCAACCGAAAACCGAGGTTATTGTACCTATAGCTCGGGACAGTGCTTCCACGGATGGACACGTTGGAGAGATACCCATCGAAATCCCACGAACCGCCACGAACAGCCTTGCGCAAACCAGCCACCCCTTGTGGATTCTTGATGCCACCGTTTCGATTATTGTATTCTTCCCCCTTGAACCAGTCGCTGCACCACTCCCAGACATTGCCAACCATATCCGCACAGCCGTAGGGCGAATCGCTCTGCGGGGAGAACTGGCCGACCGGTGTGGTATCACCAATCCCGGTTTCGGCGGTGTTGGCTTTCTTCGGATCAAAATCATTGCCCCAGGGATAGACGCGGGCTTCCTTATCCCCGCGCGCCGCCTTCTCCCACTCGGCCTCGGTCGGCAGGCGATAGGGCTTTTTTGTTTTCTCGCTCAACCACTTACAGTAAGCGTTGGCATCTTCCCAAGAAACATTCACCACCGGATGGTCGCCTTTCTCTGGAGGGTACTGGTTATCGTCCCAGCGCTGCGGAGGTTTGTAGCTGGTCTCCTTCACAAAGACCTGGTATTCGCGGTTGGTCACAGGATACTTCCCGATTGAATACTCAGAGAGTTCCACCGTATGTTGGTGCATTTCATTCTGCACCCGTTTTTCCCAATCCCGGCCTGCTTCCCGGAAAACTTTCTTCATCTGTTCCCACGTAATCCCCATCAAGAACTTCCCGGCCGGGATATGCACCATCTGCGGCTCGAAGGACTGGCGGGCGGGCTCGGCGGAGGCAGCCTGGGGGGCTTCGGCGCGACGGGTGAGGGTAAAATACAGACGCAGCTCGTCAGGAGTTAGTCCGGCAAAGTTGGCGTCCGGTAGTTCGGGCGGGTGCATGGTGAGGATCTTGAGCACCGCCTGGCGGGAGACATAGGCGGCAAGGGCAGGCGGAGGCTCCGTTTTTCCCTCACCGCTGACCCCTTCGCGAAGCACCCCTTTGGGGCTCCCGGTGGGAGAGGGGGACTCGGGTGAGGGAGAGGGGGACTCGGGTGAGGGAAAGGGGGACTCGGGGGAGGGAGAGGGGGATTCGGGTGAGGGAGAGAGGGATTCGGGTGAGGGAGAGGGGGACTCGGATGAAGGAGAGATGAGATCGGTGCGGTAAAACTCTTCCAGTTCACGCAGGTAGCGCGGCGTCTCTTTGAGCAGGGAATAGAGTTCGGGGTAGATGGTCTGGATGGCCACCACTTTCGCCAGGCGAATGGGCTTGATGCGCCCTTGCAGCTTCTTCTCGCGCTTTTCGGCCAGTTTCCAGAGCATCAGGAAGACGTTGACCGTGCGCTTGATCTGGCGCGGGTTGTCGCCCAGGCCAACCGCAAACACTTTCGGACATTCCTCATTCGGCCAATCGGTAGTCAGGCCTTGCACGAAGTCGCCCATATCGGCTTGTTCTACCGGTGGGGTTTGGAAGGGTAGTTGGATGATCTTTTCGAGATATTTTGCCCCGCTGATCTGGTTCCTGCCATCCTTCTGCTCGAAATCTTTATAGCGGATCTCCACGCCGCGGGCGATCACTTCCTGGTCAAGACCGAGCATGAACACGCAGCCGGGCGCATCCACGAACAACTTGATCGCTTCCAGCACCTCGATGGCCTTCTCCGGCAGGCAGCGGTCGAGATCGTCTACGAAAACGACCAGCCGACCGTGTTGCTTCTCGATGCGGTCATTGACCAGTAGCGCGAATTGCCCTTGGAACTGTTCAAGGAACCTCACTTGCTCGATGTGGATCTTCGTCCGCTCGCGCTGGATGGCGTCGAAGGCGGTTTCGCTCAGGTTCTGAGTACCGGCTTTTTGTAATTCCTCCACCAGTTTGCTCAAGGCTGCGCCGCCCGGCAGAAATGATCGACCCACCTGCATCGCCCCCTGCGCCAATTTCGGGAAGAATTTTGCCAGGTCTATCGTTACCCCGCCGGATTTCTCCAGATCGAGGGCGCGATAGAGCATCGCGGTCGTTTGGTCAGTTCGTCATCGCTGAGTTTCTTGGCGAGGTGCAGCGCTGAAAGGATGCTCAAGAGGAAGGCGCGCCAGAGCGTCTCTTCCTTGTCGTATTTCCAGGCGTCGAACCAGGCCACGGTGAATTCCGGCGGCAAGCCTTTACGCACCATCTTCATCAGCGAGGTCTTGCCGGAGCCCCAGCCGCCGAACACGCCAATCGTGAGCGGGGTGCTGCCGGTTCGAATAATGTCCACCAGGGTGTCCACGTAGGGCTGGAAATCCAGCGCGTCGTCGTCGGTGGGCAGGTCGTCGAGGATGAGTTTCTTGGTCGGTTCGGGCATGGCTCATTCCCCCGTTTTATATTTTGCTTGCTCCTCATGGACTGCCAGCGCCGCCGCGCCCTGCCCCGCCTCCACGGTCTGCCAGAACGAGTCCCATGGTATAGCTCCTTTTTCGGCAATGCTCTTCCGAGAACGGTTGAGGATCTCCCTCAGGCGCGGGGAACGGGAAAGCAGCAGCCATTCCAGGTCATCTTCGTTCTCGGGAACGATGAGCAATGCAACCGCTTTCCCGTTACGGGTGATGACCACCGGGCCAGTTTCCCTTGCCTGGTCGAGATATCCGCTTAACCTGGCTTTCACATCCGCTAAAGACACTATTTTCATCTTTCAATCTCCTCTCCGCCGATAAACAAGCGGCTTCCTTCTTTCATGCCAATGGCCAAAATCAGAACAACGCGTTCCTCTTCATTGACCTCGTACAGGGCGCGGAACCGATTATGTGGACCGAAGCGCAACTCCCAGGTTGCATGAAATGGGGCAGGTTTCTGCAAGACCTTTTGATTGCGGGTTTCGATGTTGGGTGTATGGCTGAGATGTTCGCGCAACGCTTCGCGGATCAAGCCATAATACTTCCTCTCGATCGCGCGGAGATGTTTATAGATTTCTTGGGAAAAGGCTATCTCGAAATTCTCGGCCATAATCCGGTCTGAATTATAGTCCGAATTCAGGACAAGTCAATACTTCTCAATCCCTCATCCATCACTCAATATACGTATACTCCAAAACGATCATCCCATCCCGCAAAGTGATGGATTCGTAGGCGGTCAGCGTGCCGGCTTTCCAGGCCAGGTAACTCACATCACCGCGCACGTCCACGCCAACCAGCTCGAAGGTTGCGCCGGCCGGCAGACCGAAGAAGAAGACCGAATAGCCGGTGCGGATCACTGTGGCGCCTTTGAGCACCTTGTCGCCGCGCACGTGGATGGCTTCCTCGGCGTAGAGCGAGGCGAGGCGCCCGGCTTGTTTGCTCTTGAGCGCATCCAGGTATGCGGAAACGAAAGCGTCCGGCCCGGCGGTGATGGAAGAAAGGCGCGCCTTGATCGCATCTGCCTGAATGTCGGGTGTGCGCGGTTGCCCGCCGCCGGCGGGTGGGTAATCCCCCACTTGGGGGGCGTGGGCTATCCCAGGTTGGGGGGTGGGTTCGGAGACTGGCCAATCGAAGCCAGCGATGGCATCCCACACATCGGGGAGGCGGCTGCGGCAGACTTCCCACGAGAAGAAATTTACTGCCGATACGCCCAGCCGCGTGGCGGAAGCCAGGAAGCGCGCGATATCTTCAGGCGTTGGCGCCCAGCCATCGGGCGTGGTATAGGCTGCGCCGGTGGGAATACAGGGACAAGGGTGAGGCAGGGCGCTGTACTGTCGCAGGCTCTCTTCCAGTTGCACGCCAGCATCATGCGCGGCTTCCCAATAGATTTGCGGCATGGAGGCGTCGCAGCTTTCCAGGAAAGCTGCCCAAGGGAAGGCCGGGTGAAAGTTCGGGAAGCGGTAAGCGCTCAGGGCGATGGGAAAGTTCCCCAGCCCGCTGCGCGCCGCGGCCATGAACGCCCGCGCTGCTCCTTCCTTGCCCGGCGTCTCGTATTCTGCCCCGGCGCAGGGGACGTACCCATCCAGCCCCAACTCTTGCAAGCGTTGGACGGCGAATGCGGCTTCGTCTTCGGGGTGATCGCCCGAGATGACGTGCCAGCCCCAGACGGTGATGTTGGCGGTGTGCAGCGTCTGGACGAGGGGCTTGATGAGGTCGTTCCCGTCTGTATCCAGGCTCGAAGCCTGCGTCCCCTCGCCGATCTTAACCAGCACATGGCTCAATCCTGCCGCCTGTGCAGCCAGCAGGATGGCCTCCGGGCTGCCCCCCTCGCATTGCGCAAGCTCGGAAATGAAGAAGCCTTTACCTTGAAGGGTCATAACACGCCTCCAAATTACTGCCGGAGTTACAAATTGCCAACCAGCCCCAATTCCGGCGCGATGCGGCGCATGGCAAGGATGACGTTGCCGACATGTTCCCACAGATCCATGCCGAACTCGCTGGCGGCCTTTTCGATCTCGGCGCGATTGGCGCCGGCTGCGAAGGTCTTGTCCTTCCACTTCTTTTTAACGGAAGCCGGTTCCAGGTCCAGTAAAGAGCGGGAGGGGCGGACAAGAGCGACCGCGGTAATCAGGCCGGTCACCTCGTCGCAGGCGTAGAGGGCTTTTTCCAGCCGCGTCAGGCGCGGGATGTTGAGATGGTCGGCGTGAGAAAGCACCGCGTGGATGATGTCCTCCGGAAGGCCGCGCTGGCGCAGGATCGGCTCACCCGCCTGCGGATGGCCTTCGAGTGTGGGGTGGATTTCCCAGTCAAAGTCGTGCAGCAGGCCGACGACGCGCCATTTTTCCACATCCTCGCCGAACTTCTCGGCGTAGAATGCCAAGGCCACCTCGACCGCCAGCATGTGCTTGACCAGGTTTTCGTTCTTGACGTATTCACGTACAATGGCAAGGGCTTCGTCGCGGGTCATATTCATCTCTCTGCTTATTATACATCACGGGAATATCGGCTCTTTCTCGCCCAGTACCGGCACGGGATGGCTGACATTCACATCCCACAGCGCGGCGAGGGTAGCGAGCAACTCACGGGTGTTCCAGACCAATGTGGCGATCTTTCGATAGGGTTGGAGGTCGGCGGGGATGCCGATGGCATCCAGCCCCAGGCGGTTGCAGGTATACAGGGCGCGCGGCAGGTGAAAGCTCTGCGTAACCAGGATGACCTCGGCAAGGCCAAAGATGGCTTTTGCCCGGTAACAGGTATCGTATGTGCGGCGGCCAGCGTAATCCAGCACGATGGCCTCGGATGGCACGCCGAGTTGCAGGGCATACTGGCGCATGGCTTCCGGCTCGTTGTAATAGATAAAGCGATTGTCGCCGCTCATCAATAGCTTTTCGACCTTGCCGGTGAAATAAAGCTCAGCCGCGGCGGCGACGCGATCGCGCAAGATGGGCGTCGGCGAGCTATCCCGCTGTAGCCCCGCGCCGAAGACGATGGCGGCGCGGCGGGATGGGACCTCTGCTACTACGTAGATGCGTCTGCGGGTCGCGAGGAAGGTTGCCAGACGTGAGGCGAGCAGGAGGAGCAACCCGAGTGCAGCGAGGACGAGGAGAATTTTCAGGATCATCTTGAGGATACGTTTGAACACAGGCGGAATTTTACCCGATAAAAGAAGTAGGTCGGACTGCCAGTCCGACCTACAAATTGCGCGATACGAACAATTCGTCACGTGATCCGCTTGCGTACCTCGGCGCTGAGGAAGTCCATTACCCAGACAACGATGACGATGGCCCAGATGGCCGTTCCGGCTTTATGCCAGGAAACCAGCTCATTGATCTTCTGGCTCAAGTAGTAACCGATGCCGCCGCCGCCGACGAAGCCGATGATGGTCGAGATGCGTACATTGATGTCCCAATGGTAGATGATATACGAGACGAAATCGGGGACGATCTGCGGGATGACGGCATAGACGACCACTTGCAGACGGTTGGCGCCGGTGGCCTGCAGCGCCTCGATCGGGCCTGTATCAATGCTCTCCACGGCCTCCGAGAACAGTTTGCCAAGCGAGGCGACGGTTACCACGGTCAATGCCAGGGAGCCGGCGAAGGGGCCAAACCCGACCCAGAAAGCGCAGACGGTGGCCATCACCAGCGGGTCGTAGGAGCGTAGCACGTTGAAGAAAGAGCGGGTAATGTAATAGACGCCCGAACCGGCGCAGCCGCGCTTGGTGATGTTGCCCGCCGCCAGGAAGCTGAGCGGCGCAGCGATGATGGTTGCAAGCGTGGTGGTGAGCAGCGCCATGAAGATGGTCACCATGATCTGCTGGATAACATCTTTGGAGGCCTGGCTGGGTTTCCACGGCCCAACCGGGATACGAGTATCCACCTCGATGGCACTGGCAACGTTCCCGACCGAGGCAGCGATCTGCTTGGCGTCCATTTGCTCAACAAAATTCCCGTCTGCGTCTGTTTCGATGCGCGGCAGAGCATAGGTGCGACCATCCGGGAATCGCCAGCGGATCTCGATCTCGGTGTTCGGGTCGAGGTCGAAACCTTCCAGTGTGAACTTTTCCTTCACCGCGGCGCACGGTACGCTCGTGACCAGACGCGGGCCGGAGGCGACCGGTGTGGCGTTGGGGGCGGAATCGCACGGGATGGGGAAGGCCGTCGAGATGGTGGTCGTCGCGATGTCGCGCATGACCACGTCTGGGGTCAGGAAGGCAATGACAAGATTCTTACCCTTATAAGCGTCCTGGATGAGGCGTGGAAAATCCAGGCCTGTAACGTGCGCAGAAATGCCGTATAGATAGATGACTGCGACAATTAGCAGGAGATTGAGTACGATGCGCCAGAGGCGGGGGAGGTTTTTCATCTCAGACCAGCCTCTCCCGTACTTTGGCGCTGATAAAGTCGAGCAGCATGACCACGATGGCAATGGCGATGAAGGCCGCGCTCACGCCGTGCAGGTCGTTGATGCGGATCCACTCCACCAGGTAGAAGCCGATGCCGCCGCCGCCGACGAAGCCAATGATCGTGGAGGCGCGAATGTTGATGTCCCAGCGGTAGATGGTAAAGGCGGTGAAAGGCGGGACGATCTGGGGGATGACGCCGTAGCGCACCACCTGCAGCCAATTCGCGCCGGTGGCGCGGATGGCCTCGATCGGACCGGGATCGATCCCTTCGATGACCTCGGAATAGAGCTTACCCAGCGCTGCCACCGAGTGTACGGCCATGGCCAACACGCCCGCAAATGGCCCCAGTCCGACGATTACCACGAAGATGATGGCGATGATCAACGCTTCGATGGAGCGGACGATGTTGAGGATGGTGCGTACGATGAGATAGATCGCGAAGGTCACCGGGTTGCCGCTCATCAGGTTGCGCGCCGCCAGGAAGCTGAGTGGGATCGCAAGCAAGACAGCGAGCGTGGTAGAGATCAACGCCATCGTGACCGTCTGGTACATTCCCTCCACAACATAGCCGCCGTTGACGGAGAGTTGGTAGCCGCCCAGGCGCCGGTACTGGTCAAAATGGACTTTATGCACCAGCGAAAGTGTGGGGTCGGGTTGGGCGATCAGTACGAAGGTCGGCACGTGGGTGGTGACAGTCAGCGAGCCGGCAGCGTCAGTGCGCGCCACCAGCACAGATTTCTCGTCCGGGCTGATCATCATGTGGTCGCCGATGGCAGTCTCCCACCAAATTTGCGTGTCGGTGTTCGGCCACATTCCTGTTACGGTGACTGTCAAATTCTCCGAGGGGCTGGCGCAATCCGGGATGACGGATGCGGTCTTGCCATCCAGTTCGTTGTAAGCTTTGGGGGCGGTTCCGCTCAGCGGACAAGGCACCGAGACCGGCACTTTCATCGAGTTCAATTCCCGCCGTGGCTCGAAAAAATCGGGCTGGAGCATGGGCTCGGCCACTATCAGGGCGCGCTCCAGGCTGGCGGAGGCGAAGTCAATTTGTACTACCTGCCAGCCGATACCGTATGCCGCGGCGAGGCCGAATAGCATCGGGATTATTATGGATGGAGAACGGCCTTGGCTGGCCAGCCACGCCGCGTCCCAAACATTCCACAGCCACATCCCAGCTGGGGCAATGTACCAGAGTGGCTTGCCAAACCAGGCCACCACACCGGTTACCACCAACACTGAAAGGAAGATGGCTATGGCGCGGTAGCCGCGGCGCAAAAAGCCCTGTCCCAGGCCGGGGATCAGCGCCGAGAGAAGCGCGGGGATGATTGGCGCGCGGCGCGCGGGTTGCGAGTCGTTCATGCCGGCGCCTCGACCGCAGTCGCGCGTACCTCCTGCGCTTCCTCACCGTAGATTTCCTTGAACTTGGCCCGGTCGATCTCAGCGGGCAGGCCCTCGAACACATTAACCCCATCCTTGAGCGCGATGACGCGCGTGGCGTAACGATGAACGAGGTCCAAAAAATGCAGGCTGCAAACGACGGTGATGCCCTCTTTGTTCAGTTGTTCGAGGTATTGCAAGATGGAATGGGAAAGCACCGGGTCGAGGCTGGCGACGGGCTCGTCAGCCAGGATGAGGCGCGGTTCCTGCATCAGGGCGCGGGCTATGCCGACGCGTTGCTGCTGTCCGCCAGAAAGGGCATCGGCGCGCTCCTTGGCTTTATCTGCGATTCCGACGCGCTCCAGCGCCTTCATGGCGTGTTTGCGGTCCTCCTCGGACCAAATTCCCAGCAGGCTCAAGCCCGGATTGGCGTAACCCAGCCGGCCGCTGAGTACGTTGGTCATCACGCTGGAGCGTTTGACCAGGTTGAATTGCTGGAACACCATGCCGATGTGACGGCGGAGATGGCGCAGTTCGGTTGGCCTTGCGGCGGTGATCTCGGTATTGTCCCAGTAGATCGCGCCTTCCGTTGGGTCGATCAGGCGGTTAATGCAGCGCAGCAGTGTGGACTTGCCCGAGCCGGAGAGGCCGATAACGACCAGGAACTCGCCATCTTTGACCTCGAAGCTGACATTTTTGAGCGCTACCGTGCCATTCGGATAGACTTTGGTGAGATTTTGGACGCGCAGCATAATTCACCCTAGCATGAAAAAAAAGAGGGAGGGCAAACGCCCTCCCTCAGGTGGAACGAGGCTTATTTGTAGTTGTTGAAGTCGAATTTGATGGACTGCAGGTAGACGCGGAACTCATCGAAGAAGGCATCATCCACAGCCCTCAATCCGCCGATGCTGTAGCCGCCGTCCTTGAGCAGTTGCAGGCCTTCCGGGGTGGAGGCGATCTGGATCAAGGCATCGGTCAGCTTGGTACGCATGTCGGCCGGAACCTCGGAGGAATAGGCGACGGTGTCGTTCGGGATGCGGGCGTCAGAAACCCAGACCACCACAACCTTGTCGTTCACATCCGGGAAGTCCTTGGCAATGGAAGAGCGGGCATCCACGTAGGTGGCGCCGAAGTCGCAGATCTCGCCCTTCGGGCTGAGATAAACGGACTTGATGACGGTGGGATGACCCTGCACCCAGGCGCCAGCCTTGGTCGAAATACCCAGGTTGCCCAGGTAGCCGGCCGGGACGAGATAGCCGGAAGCGGAGAGCGGGTCGGTCCAGCAGGGTTTCTTACCAGCGAACTGCCCAAGCGCCTGCGCGGGGCCTACACTGTTGTTCCCGGAATCGGGATCGTAGTAAGCAGTGAAACCGGCATCAGCATTCGCCACGAACTGGAAGGCGTAGTGATCGGCGCCATTGCGCAGGGTGACCATGCCAACATCCGAATAGCCCTTGGCGTGGGCAACGATGTAAGCCGCAGGCGGCAGCCAGCCGATCTGGGCGTTGCCGGAGCCCATGGCCTCGATCAGGGCGGCGTAGTTGGTCGGCACGGTGGTCTTGATGACCAAGCCGGTCAGCTCGGTCAGTTTGGCAGCGATCGCTTCGCCGCCGGCCATCAGCGTCTCGGTGTTGGCCGAGGGGGCCAAGGCCATGACCAGGGGCTTATCCGCAGTGCCCCATTCGGGCGGCGGGGGCGGCGGGGGTGCAGTCGGCGCCTGGGTTGGCGCTGCTGTAACGACGGGCGTGGGTGTCGCCGTCGGAGTGCAGGCAGCCAGCAACATCGTCGCCGCTACCAGCGCAGCAAGAAACAGGTAAAACTTCTTCATAGCGTCTTCTCCTCTCAAAAAAAAGAATAGGTTTAGGGGGATTTATTCCCCATGTGACGGTATGATGATAACCCTAAATGAGCGTAAAGGCAAGTGCTAAGTCTCATGAATTTGTATCACCCATAATGAAAATGGATTTTCCTTCTTCTAATAATTTCCACGATTAAGTTATAATCGAGGCATGAACAAGACAAATACTGCCACTCGTATCATTTTCATTGTTATTGCCATTGCCCTAGTCTGGATCATCTATAGCGCCTTCCGCAGTTTCAACAACAACGTCAGCAGCTTGCTCCAGCCATTGCAGCAAACCAATCGCGACCTGAGTACGCAAGTCGCCGGGCTTTTGCACCCCACGCCCACGATACTGCCCGACCCGGTTACGATCGTTCACGAGGTGCGCTCATTGGCGCGACTGGAAACCATCCAGTACACCATCGAGAAGGTTATTACGGCTGAAGTCAATCAGGGTCTCTTCGGCCCGCTCTTTGGCGACAGGCTGCTCTTCGTGGCGCATGGCACTGTCATCGCAGGCGTGGACTTGGAAAAGCTTGCCCCTGAAGGTTTAACCATCAAGGATAATATCCTTTATGTACAATTGCCGCCGGCCGAGGTTTTCATCGCCACGTTGGACAACCAGAAATCTTACGTCTATGATCGTGACACCGGCTTCTTGACGAAGGGCGACATCAACCTGGAAACCGCTGCCAGGCAGGTAGCTGAAGATGAGATCCGCAAGGCAGCCATCGAAGATGGTATCCTGGCACAGGCGCAGATCAATGCCCAGGCCTATCTCGTGCGCTTGTTCATGGCGCTAGGATACCCCGAGGTGATCTTTAACAAGTAATAAACTGCTAGACCTGCTAGACCTGACAAGTTTCCGAAACCTGTCAGGTCTTTATTTTAAACGTCCGCCTGTTCTATCCAACGCGCTTGGGCATATTTACTGGAGGCCAATTCTGTTGCGCGCCTCTCTTCGATGGGGGTGAGCTGGCTGGGTTGCAGCTCCAAGGCAAGAGTCTTACCGAAGGCCGCGATAAAAGCCTGCGCAGCCTCTTCCCAGGCGACCTCTCTTCCCAGGATGGATTCGACGGTGGCGGCGCGCGCCAGTAGCCGCGCCGCGGCCTCTGAGCGGGCAGCTTCATTAGGGAAGGCAAGCACTTGTGTGACGCGTCCCAGCTCGCCGCGCAAGGGAAGCGAGCCGTGCTGAAGGATGCCCTCCTTACGGCGCGCCTGCGCTGAGCCAACCAGTTTCTTGCCTCCCACAGTTATCTCGCCGCTGGAAGGCACCTCAAAGCAGACTGGATTGGGATTCGTGGCGCTCGGTGTGGCAGCAGGCGGCTGCATTTCCACCGGCAGGCCGAGCGAGCGCAGGGCAGCCAGCAAAGCACTCGCCAGGTGTTCGTAGGATTCGAGCAAAGTGCCAGCCAGGCGCGGCTCACGCCGCGAGGCAATAACCGCATAGGTCAATTCGTCGGTGTGGAGGATGGCTCGACCGCCGGTCGGACGGCGGACAAGGTCCCAGCCATGCTTGGACAGACGCGGCAGGTCTACATCCGAGACGGGCTGGGCGTAGCCAAGCGAGAGGCAAGGCGGATCCCAGGCATATAGGCGCAGAGCGGGGAGCGAATCTCCACGCCCAATACTCTCCAGCAGGGCCTCATCCACGGCCATGTTCCAAGCGCCGGGCGCGGCAGGGGTAAGCAGCAATCGCCAAGTGTCCATGGGGACAATTGTAATGCAATCGAAACGTAATTTTACTTGCTTGAAACCCCGCTTTGTGCTAGACTTTATATGCTTGGTAAAATTCCTGAAGAAAATGTAGAGTGTTTGCGATCGGCTAGGTTGCCGTCGCGCATTTCATCTTTTACTACCGATACTACCGAGGGAGCAGCTATGGCTAAGAAAATTCTTATCATTGATGACGACCTGGATACCTTGCGCCTGGTCGGCGCGATGCTCCAGCGCCAGGGCTACCAGATCGCTGTCGCTTCCAGCGGCGAGCAGGGATTGGTCCAAGCGGCAAATGACATCCCTGACCTGGTGTTAGTGGATGTGATGATGCCGGAGATGGACGGCTACGAGGTGACCAAGCGCTTGCGCAACGACCCGCAGACGGCCAATATACCCATCCTCATGTTCACGGCAAAAACGCAATTGGATGACAAAGTGACCGGCTTCGACGCTGGCGTGGATGATTACCTGACCAAGCCCACCCATCCGGCGGAGCTTCAGGCGCACGTCAAAGCCCTGTTGGCACGCTCAGCCCGCTGGAAGACGGGTACTATTGCGCCTGAGGCGAAACCGACATTCATCATCGGCGTGCTGGCAGCGCGTGGCGGTCATGGGGTGACAACCCTGGCGGCCAACCTGGCCAAGAGCTTGATGATGGTTGCTCAGACTGAGGTCATTATGGCCGAGCTTCGTCCCGGCATGGGTACACTTGGCCCTGACATCGGCGAGCCAGATCCAAAAGGGCTGATCTCGTTGCTGCAATCCAAACCGGAGGACCTGACCCAGCAAAAGGTCAAGGATAGCCTCCTCGTCCACGAAACCGGCCTGAGGCTGCTGCTTGGTTCCATCCATCCGCGCGATGCCATCTTGCTGAACGGGATTCCCCAGTTCGAAACGGTCGTCAACCGCCTGATCGGCATGACACCTTACCTTGTTCTCGATCTCGGTGCGGGACTGCCGGCGCTGTCCCAGAAGTTGGTTAAGAAATGCCAGCATCTCATTGTGGTTGTCGAGCCAACCTTGAATTCGGTTACCCACGCCAAGGCGTTACTCGCGGATCTGGTGGAGCTAGAGGTCAATAAGCGCCGGATCAGTCCGGTGGTAGTGAACCGAGTGCGCTCCGACATGCAGATGAACATGACCCAGGTGCAGGAGAAGCTTGAATGGGTGGTGCCGGCGGCGATCATGCCCTTCCCGGAGCTAATCTTTCGGGCGATTCAAATGAAGACCATCGCCGTCTCCTACCAGCCAGATTCCCAGACCACTCAGCAATACGCCAAACTGGCTTCGATGATTGTTGAGCGCGCCCGCCTGGAAAAATGACCGCACTCTCCGCCCAGACTCTGGATGCCATCCAATATGCGGCGGAGCTAATACGCAAAGCTCAACGCGCCGTCGTGTTAACCGGCGCGGGAGTTTCCACTCCCTCTGGCATACCTGACTTCCGTTCCGAGGGAACGGGGTTATGGTCGCGCGTGGACCCCATGGAAGTTGCCTCGCTGAATGCCTTCCGCTACGCGCCCGAAAAATTCTACGAGTGGATGCACCCGCTGGCGGCTAAAATCTTTGCCGCCCAGCCTAACCCTGCACACCACGCCCTGGCGCGGATGCAGAAGGCGGGTTATTTCAAAGTCACGATTACCCAAAATATAGACAACCTGCACCAAAAAGCCGGTGCGGAGCGCGTCTTGGAGATTCACGGCACCTTCCAAACCATGTCCTGCACGCAGTGCTTTTCGCCGGTCAGCAGCAACGGTTTCATCGAGCCATATCTTAATGATGGACGAATCCCACATTGTCCGCAGTGTGGTGGGATACTGAAGCCGAACCTTATTCTATTTGGTGAACAATTGCCAGTAGGAACTTGGTACGAAGCCCAAGCTGCCTGCCGAAGCTGTGACCTGATCTTGGTTGCCGGTTCCTCGCTCGAGGTGCTGCCTGTGGCCGGGTTGCCGCTTCAGGCGCTCGACTGCGGTGCGCACTTGATCATTGCGAATGCCCAACCCACCTACTTGGGCGTGCGCGCGGATGTGCTCCTGCTGGGTGATGTGGCCGAGATCATTCCCTTGATTGCAGATAGCGTCTTACATGAATGACATCGTAAAACGGCTGGAAGGTTACCAGCGACTGGTAGACATCGCTCGTGACCTGGCCTCGACCCTTGATTTGGACATCCTGCTCGATCGCATCATTCGGGCAGCGGTGGATATTACGGGCGCGCAGGCGTCCTCGGTCCTGCTCTATGATGATGCTTCCTGCCAGTTGTATTTCCAAGTGGCAACCGATATCGAGCAGCCGCTCAGGCGCGGTCTGGTGGTGCCGCTTGAGGGCAGCATCGCCGGCTGGATCGTTACCAACCGCCAACTGGTGCGCATCTCGAACGCGCAGGAAGATCCGCGCCACTTCGGCACCATTGCAGATGTGACCCATTACGCCACCAATTCCCTGTTGGGCGTTCCTTTGATCAACAAGGAGCGGGTCGTCGGCGTGCTGGAGGCGTTGAACAAGCAAGGCGGCGACTTCACCGAAACGGACGAGACCTTGCTCTCGGTTCTGGGTGCGCAGGCCGTTGTGGCCATCGAGAACGCGCGTCTGTTCCAGCAATCGGACCTGATTTCCACCTTTGTTCATGAGGTACGGACGCCCCTTTCGGCCATCACCACCGCCACTTATCTATTGCTCAGGCCAGAAATCCCCGAGGATGAGCGCGTCGAGATCGTCCAGAACATCCATGCTGAGGCGCAGCGGCTCAACAATCTGGCCTCTTCCTTCCTTGACCTGGCGCGCATGGAATCAGGCCGTGTCCAATTCCATAGCAATCCGTTCGAGCTGGGGGCTTTGCTGGTGGAGTGCAAGAAGGTCATGCAGAGTAAAGCGGAGGAAGACGGCATCCAGATCGGGATCGAAATTCCTACCGATTACCCCATAATTGAAGCCGACCGCGACAAGATCAAACAGTTACTGCTCAACTTGTTGAGCAACGCCATAAAGTACAATCGCCCGAACGGTTCGGTGATGATGAAAGCATCCGCTCAGGAGAAGGAATTCGTCCTTGCGGTACAAGATACCGGCGTTGGCATCCCGGAAAAGGCATTGCCCCACCTGTTCCAGAAGTTCTATCGCGTCAAAGACATGGAAGGGAAAGTCACCGGCACCGGCCTGGGGCTTTCCATCTGCAAACAAATTGTGCTGGGACACGGGGGACGGATCGAGGTATCCAGCCGGCTTGGCGAGGGGACGACTTTTACCATTCACTTACCGCGCAAACATTAAATTCTTATCAAATCAGTTCCAACTTCTCGTCCATCAAATCCATATCCCGCCAGTTCTTCTCCACCCATTCGGTCACCGCTTGCAGCGAGCGTTGGATCTGGGCGCGATCGCTGTTGACCAGCGCGCAGGCGATGATGGCCTCCGTCCATTTGTCTTGCAAATCCATCTCGGCGACGGAGACGTTGAACTCGCGGTGCAGGCGGTGTAACAACGGCTTGAGGCGGCCGCGCTTCTCTTTCAGCGAGGCGCAGCCGGAGAGATGGAGGTGGAGGGTGAGGAGACCGAGCATTGCGATCTTATTAGAATATCAAACCGCAATTTTACAAAACAATGCGATTTCTGTAAATTGTCAGTTTATACGTTTTGCACGTTGTAAGTTTTACCCCAATGTAGCAGAGTCCTCTCTTGCCAAGTTAAGCTCTCGCGTCAGATCCTCGGGATGTGGATTACCGTGTTAGAATGTGTGTGTCAATCTTGAACAATTCTGATATGAGGCGATGGGCCATTGAACCAATGTAGAAGAGGTCTCTGATGAAAAAAAAGAATATTCTCATCCTCGGGGCATTGATCATCCTTTTACTAGCCGCATGGCGGTTGTGGCCTGTCAAAAAGACATTGCCTCCTGGCAGCACCCCTACAGAAGGAATTCAGACAACCAGCGGCACGCTGCGAGGTTTTTCCCAAAATGGATTGGATTCTTTCCTGGGGATCCCCTACGCCGAGCCGCCGATCGGGGACCTGCGTTTCAAGCCTCCGCTGGCACACAAACCCTGGCAGGGCACATTCGATGCCTATGAGTTGGGTTCGTTTTGCCCTCAGGCCTATGACAAGATCGTGATCGACAACCCCCATGAAGAACTGAACGATGAAAATTGCCTGATGTTGAACATTTGGAGGCCCAGCGTTGGGGATGGGAAACGTGCGGTCATGGTGTTTATCCACGGCGGCGGTTTCGTTGGAGGCTCCAGCAAGGAGGAGCTGTATAACGGTAGCTTGCTCGCCAAGAATGGCGATGTGGTCGTGGTCACCTTGAACTATCGCGTGGGGCTGCTGGGATTTTTCGACTTTTACGTGATCGGGGGGGCGGAGTATGCGGATAGTGCCGATGTTGGCATACAGGATCAACTCCTGGCCTTGCGCTGGGTCAAGGACAATATTGCCGCGTTCGGGGGCGACCCGCAGAACATCACGGTATTCGGCGAATCGGCCGGCGGGGCGAGCATCCTTGCCCTGCTGGGCACCGAGCATCCGCAAGACCTGTTCCAGCGCGCGATTGTCATGAGCGGCTCGCCTTTGCATACGGCTGAAAACACTCGGGATATCGCCAACCTGCTCAAGGAACAGGTCGGCATCAGTTCCTCGTTCCTCTGGCGCAAGGCGCCTACTTGGGCGTTGATGTACATCCAGCAAAAAGTATTGGAGGCGGTCGGTTCGCCGCTCTCGGACCTGATCTTTGCACCAACATACGGAAGTGAATACGTGGTCAAGTACAGCCCGTTGGAGGCGATCGCCTCTGCGAACACCCAGGGCATTGACCTGATGATCGGTAACATGGCCGACGAGTTGAGTTATTGGTCGTTCTACGACACGCCCGACAGCCACATCTGCGAGCAAACCCTCCAGGACAATCTTTTCACCAGCATCAATCCCAACATCGGGCCGGAACTGAAAAAGCTGTATGATGTGTATGCCCAAGACCCTCAGCGGACCTGGAAGCAGGAAGGCGACATCATCCTGGCTCTGGGCGACGATTATGCCTTCCGCGTCCAGGCCTTGGATGTGGCCTCACAGCAGGCGAAGGTTGCCAAGACCTATTATTATCGGGTGAATTACCCGGTTAACCTGCCGGACGAGCCCTGCCAGAATAACCGCTCACCGCACGGCAGCGAATTGCCTTTCGTGTTCGGCTATGTCAACGTTCAAACTGGTTTCGATTTCATCGGCAAGCCGCGCGATGCGCAGGATGATGCCGTGCGTAACCACTTAATGCAACAGATGATCCTTGCCTGGACGAACTTTGCCAAGACCGGCGACCCGAACGGCGGCGGCCTGCCCAATTGGCCGGTTTTCGATGGCGCGACCCAGCCGACGATGGTCTTTTCAGCAGACGTGCATGTTGAAAACGCCCCTTTCTATGCTGAATATCAGGCCATGTCTGATTTCATGAAGATTTTCAATGTCTTCGACGCGCTGAAGTAGCGTGCGTTAGAGATTTTCCTCCTATGGACACCGAAACTGCGTACAACAAAGCTCTCGATTATCTCTACTCTTTTGTAGATTACAGCCTGAAACATACTGACGAGCTGGTCAAGGCGGAGTTCAACCTGGATCGCATGTTCGCGCTGATGGACATGCTCGGCAACCCGCAGAATACCTATCCCATCCTCCATGTGGCGGGGACGAAGGGCAAAGGCTCCACCTCGGCGCTGATGGCTTCGGCGTTGAGCGCGGCTGGCTTCCGCACCGGTCTCTATATCTCGCCGCATCTGCAGGATTTCTGCGAGCGTATCCAGGTGGACGGAGAGCCGATCTCGCATGGCGACCTAGCCGCGCTGGTGGAAGAGATCAAGCCGCACGTGGCGAAGATTCCCTTCATCACCACCTTCGAGCTGACCACTGCCCTCGGCTTCCTCTACTTTGCCCGGCGCGGCGTGGATGCGGCAGTTATCGAGGTGGGCCTGGGTGGGCGCTTGGACGCGACCAACATCGTCACGCCGCGCGTCTCGGTCATCACCTCGCTTTCCTACGACCACATGGCAGTATTGGGCAACACGCTGGCGGCGATTGCCGGTGAGAAGGCAGGGATCATCAAAGAAGGTGTGCCGGTGGTTTCCTCGCCGCAGAAGGAGGAGCCGCTGGCAGTATTGGAGAAGGTCGCGGCGCAGCGTCATGCACCGTTGACGCTCGTCGGGCGCGATGTGGTCTTCACGCCTAGCGAACACTCCCTCGAAGGCCAGACGCTGACCGTCACCCGTCACTCGCAAATCGTAAATCAAAAATCGGAAATCGAAAATCACGTTATACTCCGCATTCCCTTGCTAGGCGCGTTCCAGGTGGTCAACGCGGCCACGGCTTACGCCGCGCTGAAGGCCAGCGGACTGGATGTGCCGGATGCCTCCATCCAGAAAGGCTTTGCCGAGGTCAAATGGCCGGGGCGCTTCGAGGTGCTGCGCCGCGAACCACCGATCATCCTGGATTCGGCGCATAATGTCGACTCGGCTGAAAAGCTACGCCAGGCGCTGGACGATTACTTTCCGGGAAAGCCCGTGATCCTGATCTTTGGCGCCTCGGAGGATAAGAACGTGCTGGGCATGTTCACCGCCTGGAAGCCATGCCTGGGCCGCATTATTGTTACAAAGGCTGATCACCCGCGTGCGCTGGAGCCGGGACAACTGCTTGGGTTGGCGCAGCAAGCCGGGGTTCCGACCGAAGCGGTTACGCCGGTGGATGCCGCGCTGAGGCGAGCGTTGGAACTGTCCGCAAGGGATGGCGGCATCGTCCTCTCGGCCGGCAGCATGTTCGTCACTGCCGAAGTCCGCAGCGCGTGGCAGAAATACGTTGGAAAGTTGGCAAGTTAGAAAGTTGACACGTTAGAAAGTTGGAAGGTTGGCATGGCAACCTGTAAACCTGCGAACCTGCCAACCTGCAAACCCGTGATTGAGGATTTATGAGCAACGACTGGTCTATGCAAGACGATGAAGGTTTCAACATGGCGCTTTCGCAGCGCACCGACGAAATTTATCGCGTCCCTAACCTGACGCCTGACGAGGATGGCGTGATCGAGGCGCTCGTGCTGCCACTGCGCGACATGGTCATCTTCCCGCACATGGTGACGCCGGTCTTCCTGGCACGCGAAGGCTCGGTGCGGGCGGTCCAGGAAGCCCACGCCCGCAACCGCACCATCATCAGCCTGACCCAGCGCGACCCGGAAGTGGAGGAGCCAGGGCCGCAGGATTTCCTGCCCATCGGCGTGGAGATCGCCGCCGGGCGGCTGCTCTCGATGCCGGATGGATCGTCGTCCGCGTTGGTGCAGGGACGCCGCCGCGTCGAAATCCTGGAGTTCACCCGCCTGACGCCGGTGATGAAGGCGCGGGCGCGGGTCATCGTCGAGCCGACGACCACCGACCGCCAAACGCAGGCATTGATGCGCTCGGTGCTGGATCAGTTCTATCGCTGCATCCAGCTCGACCGTTCCATCCCGGAGGAAGCGCATCTCTTTGCCCTCAACATCAACGAGCCGGGCTGGCTTTCGGATATGATCGCCACCGCCGTTTCGCTCACGTTGACGGAACGGCAGGCGCTTTTGTTGCTGGCTGACCCGAGCGAGCGGCTCAAGCACATCAACAAGTTACTGGCCGAGGAAGTGGACGTGTTGGAGCTGGAAGATGAAATCCACAGCAAGGTGCAGAACGAGGTGGATAAGAGCCAGCGTGAGTTCTACCTGCGCGAGCAGATGAAAGCCATCCAGACCGAATTGGGCGAAGGCGATATCTGGACACGCGACATCAAGGACTTGCGCCAAAAGGCCGAAAGCGCCAAGCTCCCTGAAGAAGCCCGAGCAACGGTCACCAAGGAGATCGAGCGGCTGAACCAGATGCCCCCCATGGCGCCCGAAGTCGGCATCATCCGCACCTACATCGAGTGGATCCTGGATTTGCCCTGGGGTGTTCTAAGCGATGACAACCTGGATGTCAAACATGCCGCTCATCTCTTGGAACGCGATCATTATGGTTTGAAGAAGGCCAAGGAACGCATCCTCGAATACATCGCCGTACGCAGCCTGAAGCCGAAGAAGGAACGCCAGCCGATCCTGTGCTTCGTCGGGCCGCCAGGTACAGGCAAGACCTCTCTCGGCCATTCCATCGCCGAGGCGCTGGGACGCAAGTTCGTGCGCGTTTCGTTGGGGGGGATACGCGACGAGGCCGAGATCCGCGGCCACCGCCGGACGTACATCGGCGCACTGCCTGGGCGTATCATCCAGACGATGAAGCGCGCCGGGACCTCGAACCCGCTCTTCATGCTCGACGAGATTGACAAGCTTGGGCAGGATTTCCGCGGCGACCCGGCCTCGGCGCTGCTCGAAGTACTCGACCCGGAGCAAAATCACGCCTTCTCCGACCATTATTTGGAACTGGCCTTCGATCTCTCCAAGGTGATGTTCGTCACCACTGCCAACACGCTGGGGACGATCCCGCCCGCGCTGCTCGACCGGCTGGAGGTAATCGAGTTTCATGGCTATATCGAGGAGGAGAAGCTGATCATCGCCAACCGCTTCCTGATCCCGCGCCAGTTGGAAGAGAACGGCGTGGATGGTATCCAACTGCGTTTCTCGACACAGGCCTTGCAGCGCATCATCCGCGAGTACACCTACGAGGCCGGCGTGCGCAACCTGGAGCGCGAGATCGGGCGCATCTGCCGCAAGGTGGCGCGCTGGAAGGCGGAAGGCAAGCGCTATCCCACAACCATCAGTGGCACGCTGATCGAGAAGTTTCTCGGCCCGCCGCAGTTTTTCCTGACCGAGGCCGAGCGCAGCGACGAGGTGGGTCTGGCCACCGGTCTCGCCTGGACGGAGAACGGCGGCGAGATCATGTTCGTCGAAGTAGCTGTGCTGGAGGGTAAAGGCAACTTGCAGATTACCGGTCAGGTTGGAGATGTGATGCAGGAATCGGCCCAGGCCGGACTATCGTACCTGAAATCACGCGCCGCCGTCTTTAGCATCGAGCCGGACGTGTTCGAACGGCTCGACATCCACCTGCACCTGCCCGAGGGCGCGATCCCCAAGGATGGCCCCTCGGCGGGAATCACCATGGCCTCTGCTGTCATCTCGGCTTTTACCGGTAGACCGCTCAATAAGGATGTAGCAATGACCGGCGAGATCACCCTGCGCGGGCGTGTCCTGCCGGTGGGTGGGGTGCGCGAGAAGGTGATGGCTGCCCATCGCGCCAGCCTGAAAACCGTCATCATCCCGGAGCGCAACCTCAAAGATTTGGTGGATGTGCCGAAATCGGTGAAAACCGACATGAAGATCGTCACGGTCAAGCATATGGATGAGGTGCTGGGTATTGCCCTACGTGCCGAGCCGGTGGTGGAACCGCCGAGGCCACGCAAGAGGCAGGAGGAGCTAGGGCAAGGAGAGAGTGACGAGTGAAAAGTGACGAGTGACGGGTGACGATTGGCAAGGGAAGCATAAGGCCTGAATCGTAACCCGTAATATGTATCCTGTAATTGAGCGATGTGACATGACCAATCTCAAAGGCAAGGTAGTATTGATCACTGGCGCCTCCTCCGGCTTTGGCGCGGACGCGGCGCGGCTGTTTGCCAAAGAGGGTGCTACTGTCGTCCTCGCGGCGCGGCGCATGGATCGGCTGACCGCCATCGCCGAAGAGATCCGCGCCAACGGCGGGCAAGCCTTCGCCGTCCCGCTCGATATGGCCGAGCTGCCCCAGATCGAAGAAGTAGTCCATACCATCCTCGACAAATTCGGGCGTATTGACATCCTGTTCAACAATGCCGGCTTTGGTTGCCTGGATTGGCTGGAGAATCTCGACCTGCAACGGGACATCAATAGGCAGATCGCAGTGGACCTGACCGGTTTGATCCAACTCACACGCCTCGTGCTGCCTTCCATGCTGATGCGGCGTTCGGGTCACATCATCAACATGTCCTCGGTGGCCGGGACGATCCCAGCGCCGCTCTACAGCGTCTACGCGGCCAGTAAGTACGGCGTGCGCGGTTTCACCGACGCGCTGCGGCGCGAGGTGGCACCCTTGGGCATCCATGTCTCCGGCATCTACCCTGGCCCAGCCTTTACCGAGTTCGGTAAACACTCCGGTGATAATGCTGCCAAGGCCAGCTTCAAGCTGCCCAAATGGATCTCGATGACCTCCGAGCACGTTGCCCGCCGTACGATTGATGTGGCGAAACGCCCGCGCCGCACCCTGGTCATCCCGTGGTGGTTCCGCCCGCTCATCGCCTTCGATACGTTGTTCCCAGGCTTTGTGGATTGGTTATTGAAAATCGTCTTTGTAAAAAGATTCCACCGTTTCTAAACAAAAAGGTCACAAAGGGGCACAAAGGAATTTCTTTGTGTACTTTGTGTCCTTCGTGGTGAAAGGTTTTCCGATGAACTCTTCTCGCCTCGCCAAACTTGCTGCATCTCTCCACAACTCCGGTCTGTCTGCCCTCGCACTCAGCGCCGGCCCCAGCCTGGTCTACCTGACCGGGCTGCATTTCCACCTTTCGGAACGACCGGTCGTCGCTATCTTCACGGCAGATCACGAACCGGTTATTGTCCTGCCGGAATTGGAAATGCTCAAGGTGGAGGGCTTGCCGCTGCGGGCTTTCGCGTACCCGGAGAATCCCGTCGATTGGGATGGCATCTTTCGTCGCGCCCTCCAGTCGCTGGGTTTGGACGGTAAGCGCATCGGGGTGGAACCGCGCGCCATGCGCCTGCTGGAATTCCGGCATATTCTCGCCGGCGCGCCCGAGGCAGAGTTCCCGGATGCGTCGGACCTGGTCGGCAAGCTGCGGGTGCGCAAGGATGCAGACGAGATTGCGGCGATGCACAAGGCGGTAATGGTTGCCCAGTCCGCGTTGGATGCGACCATCCCGCTCATCAAGATCGGGATGAGTGAAAAGGAGATTGCCGGGGAGCTGGTGGTGCAGTTGCTACGGGGCGGGTCGCAATCCGAAATGCCGTTCGCGCCCATTGTCTCCGGTGGACCGAACGCGGCCAACCCGCATGCCGCGCCCTCGGATAGGAAAATCCAGCCTGGCGACCTGCTGGTGGTGGATTGGGGCGCGTGCGCGGACGGCTATATCTCCGACCTGACGCGTACTTTCGCGGTGGGAGAGGTGGATGAAGAGTGGCGAAAAATCCACCGCATTGTACAAGAAGCCAACGCCGCCGGCCGCCTGGCGGCCAGACCTGGCGCCTCGTGCGCGGCAGTGGACAAAGCCGCGCGCCAGGTCATCGAGAAGGCTGGTTATGGCAAGTACTTTACTCACCGCACCGGTCACGGTATCGGCATGGAGGGGCACGAAGAACCGTACATGCGCGGCGATAATTTGCAGTTACTGGAGCCGGGGATGGCGTTTACCGTCGAGCCGGGGATTTACCTGCCAGGACGCAATGGGGTGAGGATCGAGGATAACGTAGTGATTACGGAGGAGGGCGCAGAGTGCTTGAGCGATATGGCGAGGGAGTTGAGAACAGTTGGATGATGGAGCGGCGGACCTGCGCGTCAGTTTACTTGCTCTTTCAGACAAAGGTTGTTATACTACGGGTATAATAGAAGGTATAACCTAATGGAATACGTGAAAACCGCCATTTCTGTAAATAAACCCCTTTTCCAAGAGGCTGATGAACTGGCCCGCGAGATGAAAGTGTCCCGCAGCCGCCTTTTCGTGTTGGCGCTGGAGGAATACATCCATCGGCGCCAGAATCGTGAACTCCTGGCGCAGATCAACGCGGTGTACGCCGAGGAGCCTGATCCAGACGAGCTTGTGTTGCGGGAGAAATCGCTGAAGGCTTATCGCGAAAGCATGGAGGACAAATGGTGATCCGCCAGGGGGATATTTATTGGATTGACCTTGAAATTCCTTTCGGGTCCGAGCCGGGTTACCGGCATCCGCACGTGGTTGTGCAGAATAATTTGGTCAACCAGAGCCGTATCCGGACGGTGGTAGTTTGCCAGTTAACATCCAATCTCAAACACGCCGGAATGTCTGGAAACGTTTTGCTCCCTAAAGGGGAAACCAATTTGTCGAAAGACAGTGTGGTCAATGTAACGCAACTCCTGACGGTGGATAAAACCCGCTTGGAAGAATACATTGGCACACTCTCTCGTCGGCGTGTACGCGAAATATTGGATGGCATCCAACTGATACTTGAGCCGCGCTAGGAAGAGTGGATGCGGACCGCCCGGGAAAACATGGCCCTCCCCCCCTTCAAACTCGAACGCTACTTCGCCCACTACGAGTTCACGGCAAAATACTTGCTGTGCAGTTCCGATTGCGAATCATGGAGCGTGGCTGATCTGCTTGCCCTCGAACCCGGCGCAGACGAAGGGCTGAAACATCACTGGCTGGGTTACACCGAATCACTGGGCGCACCCTCATTGCGCGCCGAAATTAGCCGCATATACAACGGCCTCTTGCCGGAACAGGTCCTCGTCCACAGCGGTGCGGAGGAGGCCATCTTCCTGTTCATGCACGCCGCGCTCGACGCCGGCGACCATGTCATCGTTCATTGGCCGTGTTACCAGTCGCTGTTCGAGGTGGCAAAAAGCCTCGGTTGCGAAGTGACCTTTTGGGAGGCGCGCCGCGAAAACGGCTGGGCGCTTGACCTGGATGAACTCAGGCGATTGTTGCGCCCGAACACCCGCCTCGTCATCCTCAACACGCCGCACAACCCGACCGGTTACCTGCTGCCGCACACTGACTTCCTCGCCCTCAATGCACTCTGCCATGACCGCGGCATCCTGCTCTTCTCCGACGAGGTCTACCGCGAGCTGGAGTACGACCCCGCCGAGCGGCTTCCATCGGCGTGTGAAATCAACCCGGGCGCGGTCTCGTTGGGCGTGATGTCCAAGTCCTACGGGCTGGCCGGGCTGCGCATTGGTTGGATCGCGACGCGGAATGCCGAAATTTATAATCGCATGGCCGCCCTCAAGGATTACACCACCATTTGCAGCAGCGCGCCGAGCGAATATCTCTCGGAGCTGGCCTTGCGTCACCGCGAGGCGCTCGTGGGGCGGAATTTGGGGATCATCCAGTCCAACCTGGCTTTGCTGGATGGCTTCTTTGCCCGCCACGCGCAACGCTTCGAGTGGCTGCGGCCGCGCGCCGGGCCAATCGCCTTTCCGCGCTTGCATAAAGGGGATGTGGACGCCTTCTGCGACGAGCTGGTGCGCGCCAGCGGTGTCCTGCTCCTGCCTGGAACCATGTACGATCATCCCGGCAACCACTTTCGCGTTGGCTTTGCGCGCAAGAACATGCCCCAAGCGCTCGCAAGGCTGGATGAATTTCTGACAAATTCCGGAAAATCGTAATATAATAGCGACATGATACCGGCATTGTTGGGTTTGGCGATGCTTGGCATTTTCTTGGCGTGAAGTACTCACGGCCTGACAGGTGAACGCATACCTGGCAGGCCTTTTTCATCTCATAATAGAGAACCATTACATTCTAAGGAGAAAAAATGCAGACACCCTGGGAATACCGCTACGCAAATCGCACACAGCGTATGGGCAGTTCCGTCATCCGCGAGTTGCTCAAGTACACCGAGCAACCCGATATCATTTCGTTTGCCGGCGGCTTGCCCGCGCCGGAGGTTTTTCCGCTTAAGGAGTTCAAAGAAGCCTGCAATATTGTTTTGGATGAGTTCGGCGCGCAGGCATTGCAATACGCCACCACCGAAGGCTACCGTCCCTTGCGGGAGATGATCGCCCGCCACACCTGCCGCTTTGGGATAGACATCACTCCAGATAACATCCTGATCACCTCCGGCTCGCAGCAGGCGTTGGATTTCCTCGGGCGTGTTTTCATCAATCAGGGCGACCACATCGTGTGCGAATCGCCGACATATTTGGGCGCACTGCAAGCCTGGAATGCCTATGGGGCGCAATACATCTCTGTCCCTTCCGACGATAACGGCATGATCGTGGATGAATTTGAAAAAGCCCTGCGGATAGGCCCCAAATTCATCTATGTGCTGCCAAACTTCCAAAATCCCGCTGGCACGACCCTCAGCTTGGAGCGCCGCAAGCGACTCGTGGAACTGGCGGACCAGTATGGCGTCCCGATCATCGAGGACGATCCCTATGGCCAGCTCCGTTTCGAGGGGGAACATCTGCCGGCGATCGTCACTCTTGATAGCCAATACCAGGAGTGTGACGGAGCCTATACCGGCAACGTTATTTATCTCAGTACTTTTTCCAAGCTGCTCGCGCCGGGCATCCGCCTGGCGTGGGTCATCGCGCCGCAGCAGGTGATCCGCAAGCTGGTGATGGCCAAGCAGGCCGCCGACCTGCACACGGCCACCTTCAACCAGATGGTAGCTTACGAGGTGGGCAAGGGTGGCTTCTTGGATGAACACGTCAAGTTCATCCGCGCCGTGTACAAGGAGCGGCGTGACCTGATGCTGGATACCATGGCCGAGTTTTTCCCGCCGGAGGTGCACTGGACGCATCCGCAGGGCGGCATGTTCCTGTGGGGCATCCTGCCAAAGGGGATGGATGCGGCCGAGGTTCTGAAAGTCGCCATCGAGAAGAAGGTGGCTTTTGTTCCAGGTGGGTCGTTCCACCCCAACGGCGGCGGCGCGAACACCATGCGGCTCAACTTCTCCTTTTCCACTCCGGAGGTCATCCGCGAGGGCATCACCCGCCTGGGATTGTTACTGCGCGAGTTGGTGAAGAAAGATGCCGCGCCGCTGCGTTGACGCTTTTCCCTGATTGTTATAATGCCAATATGGATAAGCCTGCGAAAGCGGTAACGCCTTCAGCGCGCTCACATTTAAGAATACAACGGTGACGATCAATTTGTTGACAAGGTCCTTTTTCCAATATGCAGCAAAGGCACGTGCGCCTGACTTAAGGCGTTCAACGAAGGCTTTCATAGCCGGTTCGAGACGCGCGGCTAGGGCTTTTAGCTTGCCGGGGATGTTCTTCCAAAAGGCATTGAAGGCTTTCATATAAAACCGCGCCGATTATACCCTGCTTAAGAAAAGCGACGCGCCATAAGCGCGTCGCCATCTTTCTTGATATGATCCAAAAACCGCTTTTATCCCACCTTCTCGGCGCTTTTCTCGGGCTTGGCTTCTTTGCCCTCGCTTTTTTCCTTTTTTTCTTCTGTTCCTTCTTTGGGAGGTTTGTTCGATCCACCGGAAGGGGAATGATGGTCCGTGGCATAAAAGCCAGAGCCTTTGAACACAATGCCGACCGGCGTGTAAACCTTGTTCAGGCTCTTTTTGCCACATTCCGGGCAACGGGTCAATGCAGCGTCGCTGAATTTCTGCTGGCGATCGAACTGCACGCCGCAGGTTCCGCAACGGTAAGTGTAAATGGGCATACTTTTTCGTTCATCCTTTCGCTACCGGGCGAGATTATAGCGCAGTCGGAGAGGGGCGGCAAGGGGCGGTTGTACTGAATTAATGGCTTTCTAACGCGTTTGTTCGCAAACTCTTGACAGATACGGATTTCGTTATATAATAAGAACAAATGTTCTAATTAGGTGCGTCATGAGTCTACCTACATCTACTTCCAACCTCTTCGCCAAAGCCCTCCAGGCATACCGAGAGCTACAACCCGAGCTTGAGCAGGCAGGCCGGGCGATCCAAGCACCGGCCCTGCCCACGCTCAATGATGTAGCTGGTCACTTGGATGTTCCGCCACGCGGCGCTCTGATGCTTGGCGTTGCTGCGGATGGGCTACCTGTGCTGCTGGATCTATCCGATCTGGCCCCTTTTCCCATGCTTGTGATGGGTGATCGGGGCAGCGGCAAGACAGCCTTGTTGCAGCTTTTAGCGCGCAGTGTTGACTTGCTCCAGGAGCCGGGCGATATCCAGTTCGGTGTTGTAACAAATTTCCCTGAGGAATGGGAAGGGGTTGCCGCCTCTGCTTCCAGCTTGGGTGTTTGGCCGGCGTATCACAGGTCGGCCGAGCAGTTTGTTCACGATATGGTGGCCGGCACAGGTGGCGGCAGGTCTGCACGACAGATGCAGGTACTATTATTCGACGACCTGGCCGCGTTGGTCAGCGCCAATGCCGGGATGCAGGAGGACTTGCGCAGGTTGCTTGCACTCGATCCTGAGCAGCGTGTTTTGACGGTGGCCACGCTCAATGCAGTGCGCGCCCTCCGTTTGCGTCCCTGGCTTGAGTCGTTCCCCATGCACATCTTTGGCTTTATCCATCAGCCCGCCCTTGCCGAGACGTTGACCGGCGACCCGCAGGCCGGTCTCGCCTACCTGACGCCGGGTCAGCAATTCAGCTTCCAACAGGATAGCGGCTGGCTCCAATTTTGGCTGCCATCCCTAGAATAGGAGAATAATTATGAACGTCGGAATGCTTTGGTTCGACAATGATCCCCGCACGGCGCTGACGGCCAAGATCGAGCGCGCCGCCGATTACTTTCGCAACAAATACGGACACATACCCGACCTTTGCCTGGTTCACCCCAGCATGTTGGCCGAGCCGCTCACGAAAGCGGGGCAGAAATTTACCCTCAATGTCCGCCCAAACCGGCTGGTGCTGCCCGGTCACTTGTGGATTGGCAACGAGGAGAAGAATTAACCTTCACCCAACGCGACGACGAACGCAATGGCGTGTGTATCGCTATGACTCAGGCTGACCGACCATGTGGTCAGCCTGAGTGCTTTTGCGATCTTCTCGGCTCGTTGGTGAAGGATTACTTTTGGCGCCTCGTATTCTCCGCCGCCGATCTCCATCTCCTTCCAGGATACCGGCCCGATACCCGTGCCAAGCGCCTTGGAGATTGCTTCCTTGGCCGCGAAGCGCGCCGCCAGCGATTCGACCCGGCCAGCACAGTAGGCGATCTCAGCCGGGGTAAAGATGCGCCGCGTGAACCGTTCGCCGTGGCGTTCAAGTGCGAGGCGCATGCGTTCGATTTCGATCAGGTCAATTCCAGTACGTAAGATCATTTTATTTACCAATAAGTTAAGGAGTCCGACGACTCCAGTCGTCGGACTCCGATTTCATTTTACGGCCCAGCAATGGCAATTGCCAGCTTATCCGCTTGGAAGTACTTGCGCGCCGCTTGCAGCACCTCCTCTGGCGTCACAGCCTGCACCAGGCCAGCGTAACGGCGGTAATAGTCCAGTCCCAGGTCGAAACGTTCGATGTTGAGCAATGCCCCGGCCACCCCGGCGTTGGATTCTAATGAGAGTGGCAATCGCCCGATGTAGTTCGTCTGGCTGTCGGCAAGCTCCTCGCCCGTGACGCCCTTTTCGATGAATCGCTTTATTTCGCTACGGATCAAACTGCTCGCCTTGGCGACATTCTTCGGGTTTACTCCTGCGCTGATCTCCCACGAGCCAGGGCCGATACCCGCGTTGAGAGAGGAGTAGGCGTAGTAGGCCAGTCCGGATTTCTCGCGCACGGCATCGCCGATGCGCCCCATCATGCCGAACTGACCAAGCACCGAATTGCCCAGCGAGATAGGCAGGAATTCCGGGTCGCGGCGCGCCGGGCCGGATGTGCCGATCAGGATGTCGCATTGGGATTTACCGGGTATATTCACCCGCTTGGTGATGGTCTTCTTCAAGGGCGTCAGCGCGGGCAGGGAGGGCGCCTCCGGCTGGTGGTTATTTGTCCAATCACCCAGGGCGCGCGCCAGTTCCTCCAGCGCGGCCTTTGGCTCGACCGCGCCGACGATTGCGAGCACCATGCCGCGCGGCCCATAATAGCGGCCGTGGAAATCCACCAAGTCTTCGCGGCGGATGGCCTGGATTGTCTCCACGTAGCCGTCTTCGGGGCGGCTGTAGGGGTGATTGGCGAAGATGATCTGGTCGAAGGCCAGGGCGGCCATATCCGCGGTGTCCTGAGCGCGGATGGCGAGTCCTGTCAGCAATCGGGCGCGCAGCTTCTCCAACTGCTCGGTGGGGAAGGCCGGCTGGCTTAGGACTTCGCCCATGGTGTTTAGCAGTAGCGGCAAGTCTTCGGCAAGGGCGCGCCCGCTAAAGCCGGTGGTGTGCGCCCCAGCGCTGAAAGAAAGGCTTGCGCCGGCGGATTCGAGCGCATCGTAGATCTGTTGCAGGTCGCGCTGCTGGCTGCCGCGCATCAGCGCCGAGGCGGTGAAATCGGCCAGACCGAGCTTTTCATCTGTGTCGAACAAGCTGCCGGCTTGGAGATAACCGCTGATCACCACTGAAGGGCTGTTGAAGTTCACCCGGCTGAGCAGGGTGATGCCATTGGGGAGTTGGGCGCGGAAGATATCGTCGGAGCCAGGGAGGGAGGAGGCGTGGAGCGTGGAGCGTGAAGCGTGGGGCGTGAAGCGTGGAGCGTGGGGCGTGAGGCGTGAAGCGTGGAGCGGGAAGCGTGGAGCGAGACGCGAGGAACGTAATACTTGAAACGTGGAACTTGGTACTTGGTACGTTTTACCCATGCCCCACCTCCGTGCCGGTCGGGATGTAAGTTCCCACCACTCGGTTCTGTGGCTTCAGGATTTCCCGCGCGGCGTGCTGGACTTCGGTGGGCGTGACCGCGGCCAGTTTATCCAGGTAAGTCAGGAACCAATCGTAGCTGGCGAACATCTCGGCGTGTCCCAGCCAGAAGGCCTGGTTGGTGATGTTCTCGCTGCCATAAGCAAAGAGGGCGCGCGCCTGTTTGATGGCTCGAGCCACCTCCTCGGCGGATATGGCCTCGTTCTGGATGCGCCTCACCTGCTCATCGAAAGCTGCCAGCACCTCATCGGCAGTCCGCTGCGGGTGGACTGTGATGGTAAAGGTGTACAGGTATGGGTCAATGGTGGTGATCGCGCTGCTGCCCACGCCCACGGCCAACTCTTCTTCCACCAGAGCGCGGTAGAGGCGCGAGGTCTTGTTGGAGACACCCCCTCCGCCGAACATGTTCAGGCTGCTGGGGCCGGCTAGCAGGCTGTCCAACACAGTCAGCGGGAAGAAATCTGGGGAAGAGCCGGCCGGGGCGCGGTAGGCAAGTTGAAGGTAACGAGTCTCGCCAGGCCCTTCGACCGAGAGCCGGTGTTCGCCGCGCGGCGGAGGTTCGGGCCGCTCCAGCCGGGGCGGAGTCGATCCAGCAGGAATCGCCTCGAAGAGCTCGCGCAGGCGTGCAATCATCACCTCCGTCTCGAAATCGCCGGCCAGGGCGAGGAGGGCGTTGTTTGGCGCGTAATAGCTGCGATAGTGATTGTAGAGGTCGTCGCGGCTTATCGTTTGCAGGTCGGCCAGGTCGCCCAACACCTCGTGGTGATAAGGGTGGACGCGGAAGGCCGCTGCCTGCACCGCCTCGCCGAGCAGGAAGAGCGGCTCGTTCTCGCTGCCCTCGCGCTCGGAGATGATCACGGTGCGCTCGGAGGCCACCTCTTTGGGGTCGAAGGTGCTGTTGACCATGCGGTCGGCTTCCAGGCGCAAGGCCAGATCGATCTTGTCAGCGGGCATGGTCTCGAAGTAGGTTGTCCAATCGAAGAAGGTAAAGGCGTTGGAAACGCCGCCCTCGCGGGCGATGATCTTATCCAAAACAGAGGCCGGGTATTGAGGCGTCCCCTTGAACTGCATGTGCTCGACCCAGTGCGAGATGCCGGTTCGGCCGGAGGGTTCGTCCCTGGAGCCGACGCGGTACCAGACCCAACTGCTGATGATTGGCGCAGTGTGGATCTCTTTGAGCAGAACTTGCAGGCCATTAGCGAGCGTGGCGCGATGTATTTCGGGCATAGATACTCCAAAGGTGGGTATTGTACCAGATGTAGGGCGGCTTTCCATAGCCGCCTATTCTACGGCTGGTAAGCCCCCTTCGGGGGTGCTTCGCGAAAACCCGACCTACTTGAACCACCAGGAGCAAACGGCGCGCAGAGGTTTGCAAATGACAAGGTCTTCCCAATATAAAGGCGAACCGGAGAATGCCCAGAAATAGGGCGTGACTGCTTGCTGCACGTTGACGAATTGATCATGCAGGCTGGTTTTCTCAAGAGGGATATCTAAGGTAACGGAAGTCGAATACTTGATGGTATCCTGGTATGGTACGATCATGTTCAATTGGACAGGCAGAACCGTCCCTGCCGGCAGGACGATATCTGCCGGCCCGTTGATGGTGATGATGCCGGCAGCGATCTTGACCGAGGCTCTCTGGACGCGCGTATCTTGCGTAAGTGTCACGTCGGTGACCTGGGTAATGGGAATGCGGAGATCGAGCGGCACCTCCAGGTTAATCGGCACGTCCGCATGGATGGTCGCCTGATCCATCAGGGCATAGTTGGCAGCCAGCCCGCCGAGCATATCACGGATCACCATCCGTTTCAGGGTAAAGATTTCGCGGCTCATCAAGATGACTACTGCGATGAGGATGGCGTTCACGACCAGGGAGAGGGTGCTGGTTACGTTCCAATAGGCCGGCGCGACTTTCTCAGGTTGGAAACTCAGCCACGAGCTGCGCGGTTTTTGGCTGGAATTGTCCCCCTTTGCGGCAGCCAGGATGGCGCGCAAGCGCAGGCCGGGGTTGCTGCCCTTGTCGGCTGGTTGCGGCGCGGCCTCGGTTTTTCCCTCTTCGCTGGCCTGCGTTTCCGGTTTTGGTTGTTCGGCGAGTGGCTCGATCAGTTCGAGTGGTTTCATGGCTATTGTCCTCTGCTGATGTTAACTATAGCATAGAGTAGTAAAACGCGCACCCGGTTGGAAAATAGGCTCTCTTGAGCCGGAAAATATCCGGAGGATTATAAGCTATAATCACGCCACCTGACTTGCACTCGGACAACGAATTCGGAACGAACACCTGCCCTCGCGGACGGTGCAAGGGTAAACGAATTCCCTTCTGTTTATCATTCGTTTATTTGTTGATCATTCGTTGTCAGGTTTTTATTGAAGTAATCTTTCCTTGGGAGTTATCTCTTGGCTGTCATTCTCACCCAGAATCTCCACCGGACTTTCCAAACGACCACCGGCATCATCCGCCGTAAGAAGAAAGAGATCGTTGCGCTGGATGGCGTGGACCTGTCCATCGAACCCGGCGAGCTGTTCGGACTGCTCGGCCCGAATGGCGCCGGCAAGACCACCATCACGCGCATCCTGGCGACCGTGCTGCTGCCCACCTCCGGCTCGGCGCAAGTCTTCGGGCTGGACATCATCAAGGAGGTCAAGGCCATCCGCCCGCGCATCGGATTGGTGTTCGGCGGCGAGCGCGGCCTCTATTGGCGTCTTTCGGGTAAGGATAACTTGCAGTACTTCGCCGACCTGTACAAGGTCCCGCCGGAGGTGGCGAAGAAGCGCATCCCCGAATTGCTCGAACTGGTCGGCATGGCTGACCGCGCCAACGAGCGCGTCGAAGGCTACTCGCGCGGCATGAAGCAGCGCCTGCACATCGCCCGCGGTTTGATCCACGACCCGGAGCTGTTCTTCCTCGACGAACCGACCATCGGCCTCGACCCGCTGGCAGCGCGCGATCTGCGTGAGGTGATCCGCCGCTTGAATCAGGCTGGAAAGACCATCTTCCTCACCTCGCACTACATGTTCGAGATCGACGCGCTTTGTCACCGGGTGGCGGTGATGGATAAAGGCAAGATCCTGGTCATGGACACGCCCTCCGCGCTCAAGAAAGTGGTCGCCAACCTGGAAGTGGTGGAGATCGAGTGCTTTGGCATCCCCCGCGAGCTGGTCGAAAAAATCCGCTCCCATCCTGCCGTGCAGGCGGTGAACATCGAGCAGTTGGATCAAAGCCAGATGCTGCAGATCCAGGCCCCAGCCGGCGCCGAGCTGGTCCAGGAGTTCCTGGGGATGTTGAACGGCGTGCAGGTGCGTAAAGTGGTCACCCGCCAGCCCACTTTGGAGGATGCCTACGTCAAGCTGGTGGGGGAGGGGGGCAAGAAGGTGTAGGATGAAAGCTGCGCACTTGCGCGCCACCCTGCGCGTGCTCGGGAATTCCATCGTCCTGCAAGTCAAGGACAACGTGGTATCGAATTACTTCATCGCCACGCTGGTCATGCAGCCGGTCATTTTCACCATCATCTCGGTCGGCACGTACCTCTACGGGCACAAGCCGGACCTGGGACTGTTCGCAATCACCGGCACCGGTCTCATCTCCATCTGGAACAACAATCTGTTCATCTCCGGCGAGCTGATCCGCCGCGAGCGGCGCACGGGGACGCTCTCGCTGGTCATCGCCGCGCCGACGCCGCTGCTCGTGATCCTGCTGGGGAAGAGCTTCGCCAACGCGATCACCTCAGTGCTGGCCATGGGGGTCACCTTTCTCACCGGCATGATCGCCTTCCGCTTGCCCATCGGCATCGCCGACCCGCTCGTCTTCAGCATCGGGCTGGTGTTGGTGGTCTTTTCGATCACCTGCCTGGGACTGGTATTCGGCTCGCTGTTCGTCATCACGCGCAACGCCGGCGAGTTCGTCTCGGTGGCGAACTTCCCGGTCTATATCCTCTCCGGCCTTTCGGTACCGCTCACCCTGCTGCCGCTCTGGACGCGACCGCTCTCGAATTTCCTGACGCCTACTTGGGGGAATAAGATCCTCAACCAGGCGGCCGTACAATCAAGTGGGAACATGCTGCCCAACTATCTCTGGATCGTCGGGCTATCGGCCATCTACCTGGTCATTGCCTGGTTCTTATACCGGCGGGTGGAGTACCTGGCCCTGCGCGCCGGCACATTGGAGCAGTGGTGATGCTTGCTAAATACGCAACCATGCTGCGCGCCGACCTTCGTCTTTTCTGGAGCGGGGTACGCGCCTCCTGGGCAACCTACCTGGTGGAGCTGACGCCGACCGTATTCTTCGGCTTCCGCATCCCCCGCATCCTGCTCCAATCGTTATTCTTTGTCTTCCTGGCCAAGGCGGCCGGCGGCGATCAATTGGCGCGTTTCGCCATGATCGGCAATGGCATCCAGATCGCCGTGTTCATGGTGATGCTTTCCATGGAAGAGGTGATCGAATCTGAGAAATGGAACAGCACCTTCCAATATTTGATCGCCGCGCCTTCCAGTTGGTTCCCATCGATGCTTGGAAAGAGCGCTTCATATTTCGGCGACGCGCTAATCGCCTCCACGGTCTCTTTTGCCGTGCTGATCCCCGCGCTCCACATCCAGATCTTGCCGCTGGATCTGCTGCGCGCAACGCCCATTATCCTGCTCATCTTCATCTCGGCCAGCGCGCTGGGCTGGAGCATCGGCGCGTTCTCCCTGCCCATCCGTTATGGGTATATGATCTGCAACTGGTTTGCTTATGCCATGATCATTTTCTGTGGGATCAACATTCCCACCAGCGCAATGCCCGCCTGGGTGCAGGTCATCGGCAACCTCCTGCCCGTCACCCACGGCCTCCAGGCGGTGCGTGCGCTGATTGATGGCGCAACCTATGCCAGCGTCTGGCCGCTGGTCGGCAAGGAGATCCTGATCGCGCTCTTCTACGCTGCCGCGGCCTGGCTGGTGTTCGGCTACCGGATGAGGGTGACGCGACAGAATGGGAATTTCGAGCTGGTGTAGAAGCGCTTTGAAAGGAATGTTTTTATGGAAGAACCCCAATACTTTACCGCAGTCATCGGCGCCGGGCCGGCCGGCCTGTTCGCCGCCCGCTACCTGAGCAACAACGGGGCGCGCGTGATCCTCTTCAACCGCGATATCAAGCCCGGCGGCCTGGCCGAATACGGCATTTATCCCGACAAGCTCAAGATGAAGGATGGGCTGCGCAATCAATTCCGCCAGATCCTCGCTTCGCCGCTGGTGGATTACTATGGCAATCTGACTGTCTGCTGCGGCGGGAACCTGGTCTTCTCCGATCTCTTGGACTGGGGCTTCCAGGCCATCATCGTGGCTACCGGCGCGCAAGGCACGAAATGGCTGCGCATCCCCGGCGAGAACCTGCCAGGCGTCTACCACGCCAAAGACATCGTCTATCATTACAATTTGCTGCCGCCCTTCAGCCAGCGCCGCCTGGTCATCGGCAGGAAAGTGGCGTTGGTCGGCGCTGGGAACGTGATGATGGACCTGGCGCATTACCTTGTTCGTGAAAAGAAGGTGGATGAGGTGGTGGCTGTCGTGCGGCGCGGCCCGGCCGAGGTCAAGTTCACCAAGAAAGAGATGGAGTACGTTGCTGCCAATCTGGACCTGGCCGCGCTGGATGCCGAATTCGCCCGCGTCGCCCCTGCGATGCAGGCGGTGGGACAGGACCCGGCCGCGGCGAAAAACGCCTTCCTCGATGCGCTACCCAATCCCGCGCCGCGTAACTCTGAGACGCGCTTGCGCTTCGAGTTCCTGGCCTCGCCGGTGCGCATCCTCGGCGCCTGGACAACGGGTGCCAGCGCGTTGAAGATCGAAGATAACCACCTGGCGCTGGTGGATGGAAACGTCAAAGCGCAAGGCTCCGGCGTTACCCGCCAGATCGAAGCCGATACGGTCATCTTTGCCATTGGCGATACCGTGGACAAGGATTTCTGTATGCCGATCACCGGCGATGCTTACGTGGTGGTTCCGCAGCCGCGCTTCCCGGTGGATGGCATTTCTTATGAGGCTTTCGACGTGGATGCCAGTGTCCCGATGGAGAAGGTCTTCTTGGCCGGCTGGGCGCGGCAGGCCAGTACGGGGCTGGTCGGCGTGGCGCGGCGTGATGGCGAGAATGCGGCCCGGGCTGTGATGCAATATCTCCAAACACAGCCGCCGATGCCGGATAACGAAAACATCGCGTTCAAGTTTGCCGACTTCCTGCGCGATCTACACCCCTTGGCAGTCACCAAGCGCTGGCTGGCGCGGCTCGAAGCCGCCGAGCAGGCCGAGGCTCACATCCAGCACGTGGAAAATTTCAAGTTTGCGACGAACGACGAGATGTTGCGGGCGATGGGTCTTTGAGTAAAGCGGGCGCGCTCGGGCGGCGCGGCAGGATAGAAATACTCCCGAAAGCTGTTGAGGTTTCGGGAGTGGTGGCACTACAGTAAATCGTGGGGCTTCCCCGCCGTGAAAAGTTAGCCACGAATTCCGCGAATTTTCTCGAATCTTTCGTGATAATTCGTGTCAATTCGTGGCAAAAAAAGGGGAGCCATGATAAATGGCTGTGCTTCCGCCGAGTTCCTTTACTCACTCAAGTAGTAATATACTCCCTCAGGCTGTGTTCCACCGCGTAGGCGGCGGCTTCGGCGCGGTTGTTGACCCCCAACTTCGAGAGGATGCTGCTGACGTAGTTCCGCACCGTGCCTTCGCCCAGGAAGAGCGATTTGGCGATTTCGCGGTTGGTCTTGCCCTCCGAAACCAGCAGCAGCACATGCTTTTCCTGCTGGCTGAGATGGGCGAAGGCGGAGGCCTCTTCTTCCTTGACGGCGCGGCGCACCTCCTGGAAGACGCGTTGCGTGACCGCCGGGTCGAGCAGCGCCTCACCGCGTCCGACCGCTTCGATCGCCTTCACCAGGTCCTCGCCGCCGATCTGCTTTAGGATGTAACCCGAAGCCCCGGCGCGGATCGCCGAGAAGAGCATCTCGTCCTCGGCGTAGGAGGTCAACATGATGACCTTCGTGTCCGGGAAGCGGCGGGTGATCTCCTCGCAGGCCTCGATGCCCGAAGTGCCCGGCAGGCGGATGTCCATTACTACCACGTCCGGCTGGGTGTTGTTGACCAACTCGATGGCTTCACGGGCTGTGGAGGCCTCAGCGACCACGTCGAACTGCGGATGTCGTTCCAGCAGGGCTTTCAATCCCAGCCGGACGACCTCATGATCATCTACCAGAAGAATGCGTTGCTTGGTCATGCGCGTGTTTTCCTTTGTGCTGAAAGTATATTCGAGGTTCGTTCATTCGCTCCACATTCGTTGTCGTTAATTTCTTATTCCTTTTGCTCTCTTCTAAAATCCACGAACCGGTATCCCACCCCGCGCTCGGTCAAGATGTATTTAGGGTTGGCCGGATCCTTTTCTAATTTCTGGCGCAGATAGTTAATGTAGAGGCGTACGTAGTGAGGTTCATCGCGGTACTCGTAGCCCCATACCTTTGCCAGCAACTGATCGTGAGAGACCACCCAGCCGGCGTTCTGCACCAGGTGGAAGAGCAGGCGGTACTCGGTGGGGCGCAGCTTGACGATCTTGCCCTCCAACCAGATCTCGCGCCGGTCGAAATCAATCTTCAGGCGCTCGTCCACTTGGATCAAGCCGTGCATCCCACCGCTGGCGCCCTCGGTGCGACGCAGGACGGCTTTGACGCGGCTGACCAGTTCGCGCGGGCTGAATGGCTTCGTGATGTAATCGTCCGCGCCCAGTTCCAAGCCGCGCACGCGATCATCTTCCTCTCCCTTGGCGGTGAGCATGATGACCGGCACGTTGTTGATCTCGCGCAGCATCTGCAGGACATCGAAGCCATCCAGATCCGGCATCATGACATCCAGCAGGATGAGATCGGGCGTGGCGTCGCGCACGCGTTGCAGCGCCTGTTTGCCGTTGAACGCCTCGAGGACGATAAAGCCATCGTGTTCCAGGTTCAGGCGGATGAAGCGCACCATGCGCTCTTCATCATCCACCACCAGGATCTTCCGCCGTTTGAGGATATCCTCGTTCATGGCTTATCCCTATAGGGTTTGATGACATCTTCCTCCACCTGGCTGGGCAATACCTCGATGAACGTGATCTGGCTGACCGGCAAGTAGACGGTCACGACGCTGTTTTGCAGGTAGTGGACGTCCTTGCCATCGCGCCGGCGCGGGCTGCGAATCATGATCAGCGTGTCGATGGACGAGGGCAGCTCGTCTACCTCACCGACGATGGGGTCTTCGTTACTGATGTGAACGATGACTGTGTAGGGCATAGATGCCTCGCTTTACTTATCTTTCGGATTGAAGAGCACCTGGATCTTCAGCTTGCCCAGGTAGATCATATCGCCGTTGCGCAGCGGATGCTCGACGCTTGGCGTTAGCCGTTTGCCATTCACGTAGGTGCCGTTGGACGAGCCCAGGTCCAGGATCGCGACATGATCCTGCAATATCTTCAACAAAGCGTGTAGCCGTGAAACGCCATTCTCGTAAGCTTTGTAGGGTGTCAGGTCAATATCCGGCATGATCGGTTGGCCCTCGGCTACCCTGCCTAGGGAGAACTCTCTCCGTTCGGTCAAGGGCAATATCTGGCCGCTTTCGACCAGGTGCAGGGATGCGTATGAACTGGGCGGAAGGATCGGCGTGGTGGATTGGGGCAGGTTTTTCTCTCTGGACTTTGGGGCATGCATTTTCTGCGTGTCCGATTCCGAGATGGTAACCAATTGAGCACCACATTGGCTGCAAAACAACGTGCCAGGGATTTCTTTGTTCTTGCAACTCGGACAAGTGATCATAATTAGCCTGCCTCCGCTTCCGGCATAAGCAAGGAACGCGTTCCATATTTGATTAGTTTTTCCCCAGTGTTTGTAAATTTTCTCTGGCGTTGGATATGTTCGGCTTCTACCAGGGCGGTGCGCGCCAAGCCTCGTTGGCCTTGTTCGAGCAAATGTGTTGCCAACCGCTGCAAGCGCCTAGAAGCCTCAGTGTACTTGCCGGCCGCCACTTCCTGGCGGGCAAGTTCTTGCAAGCGGTACAGGCTCAAGTAGGAGAGTGCTTTCAGGATTTCCTGCGGCGGCGCCTGCGGTTCGGCCAAACCGGTTACCGGACGCGACAAGCGCACCGCTGTCGATTGCACCGGCGTGGATTTCGTCGTGGTGGAGACTTTGAAAGCCCCATTCAATAAGCGTACGTTCTCAGTTCGACTGTTGGTAGGGTGGATCGCGAATTCCATCAGGATTTTTAGGTTGATATCTTTCAAGACCGGCCCGAGGTGCAATGGACTTTCAATAGGCAGTAGGCCAACCTCCGGCTGAAGGCGGAAGGCGTAGCGCAGGTCCACTCCTTCGCTCACATTGAATTCCAGCGTACTTTCCCTGGCATGAACCTGCCAGAGCTTATTGAATTTTTCGAGCAGTATGTGCTGGATATCTTGCGGCTTGGTGACGAAGAAACTGCTGCCACCTGTCAGACTGGCGAGTTTATCAAGGAAGTCATCGTTCCACTCGTTCCCGATGCCCAAGCCGCTGATCCCAATACCGGTTTCGGCGGCCTTTCCTGCCAGCTCCAGGCACTTCTTTTCGTCCCCATAGGTTCGCCCATCGGTAATTAGGATGATGTGGTTGATGTGCGGTTTCTTATGCCCGCGACGGATTTCTTCATAGCCTTTTTCCAATCCCTGGAAGATCTCAGTGCCGCCCGAGGTCTGAAGCATTTGGATGCGCGCTTCGAATTTTTTTTGTTCGATGTTATGAGCGGCCGGGATGATCGTTTCTGCCCGGTCGCTGAAGGCCACCACTGCAAGGGTATCGCTGGCGCGCAGTCGGCGGAGCAGCTCGATGGCGGTAGCCTTGACCATGTCCATGTTCTGTCCCTGCATGGAGGTCGAGCGATCCAGCACCAGGCACAGGTTGAGCGGCGGTGAGGGTCGGGACTCCTTGTCCTTCGTCGCGAAGAACTCGATCAGGACATAGACGAGTTGCTGCTCTTTCATGCGAGGGAGACCCTGCCGGCTGTAGAGTGTTTTATACCGGATCAGCTTGCTTTCGATTTCTGCTGGTGGAAGGGTAACGTCGTATTCGGCTCGCTTCTTTGGGTTGTTCAGGACTTCATATGCCTTCTGGATCTCGAGAAATTTTTCCGAATTCTGCTTGGATTTGACCTTATCTGGATGCCAGCGGCGTGCCGCGGCGAAATACGCCTGGCGGATATCTTCGGGCGAGGCGTCGCGTGGTATATCGAGCAAGGTGTAATGATCTGCTATCTCGGGCATTCTACCCAAGCAACTGGACCAGCACCACGCTGATGTTATCTGGGCCGCCGGCCGCATTGGCCGCATCGACAAGGTTCTGGCAGGCGTTCTGGAGATTCACCGATTCGCCGATGATTTGGTAGATATCATCCTCCGGCACCACGCCCCACAAGCCGTCACTGCACAGCAGGAGGTAGCCAGGCTGTGGGAAGGGTGTGGTAAAGATATCCGGTTCCTGCATCTCTCCCTGACCGAGGGCGCGGTAGAGCACGTTGCGCTGCGGGTGAACGGCTGCCTCTTCAGCGGTGATCTGTCCCAGTTCCTCCAATCGCTTGACGAGCGTGTGGTCGCGGGTGAGCGCTTCTATTCGCCGGTCGGGACGAAGGATATAGGCGCGGCTGTCGCCGAGGTGGGCCAAAGTCACTTGCGCACCGAGCACGAGCGCGGCCGTCAGCGTGGTGCCTCCGCCTGGTGCGGACTGCATTACCGCGTGTTGCGCATCAAGGATCACCTTGCGCAATAGTTCCTGGAGCGGCTCGTCCATGCCTATCGATTGGTCAACGATGTAGGGAATCAGCTTGCGGAGGAGCGCGCCAGCCACCGAGCGCAAGGCCGTGTTGCTGGCTACCTCGCCATATTGGTGTCCGCCCATCCCATCGGCAATAATGTAGAGGCCAAACGGGACTCTGGTCGTCTCGCCACCGACCGTGACGGTGAATGAAAACAGGCTGTCTTCATTATGGTCACGCTGCTTTCCCACCGATAGCCCGCAGGCCGCGTTCAATTGTTGCGGTTGGTAACCTTTGCCCTTAGTCGCTGTCTCTTGGAACTGCTGATCCAGCAGAGGAACGGTAAGGACATTGGCTGGTGGAGTGCTTTTTTTTGTGCGTTTCTTGCCATGAAAGAAGTTTTTCAAATCCACTTGAGTCTCCTTGTAACTGAACCTGGTACTTCCTCTCAAAAGGCGCACCCAACTTGCTTATGCTAACAGCGCGTACAGGGTGTGGTCAACGGAACCGACGTAGACAATATCATTGTAGACCAACGGTGCGCTCGTAATCGGTCCTCCGCTGGAGAACTTCCAGCGCAGACGCCCAGTGTGATATTCCAGGCAGTAAAGGATGCCATCTGCGGTGCCGCAGTAGAGCGAATCCTTGTAGATGACTGGCGACCCGCTGACTTGATGTTCGGCGCGAAAACGCCAAACTTCTCGCGATGTACGGGCGTCAACGGCATAGATGATGCCATCAGCGGCGCCAGTGAAGATCATCCCCTCGGTCAGGCATGGTGAGACGATAGAACCTTTGCCCATACGAAAGCGCCAGAGAGCCCATCCGGCGCGCATATCTAGGGCATAGAGACTGTTATCGAGTGAGCCGAAGTAGACAACGCCTTCATCAACTAACGGCGAGGAGGTGATGGCTAGCTTGGCTTTGAAGCGCCATCTCATGTTGCCGGCAAAATCCACGCAATAGAAATCACCGCTCTCGCAGCCGGCAAACACAGTTTCGTTGCTCACGAAAGGTGTTGAGCGCACCGGCGCGGCGGTACCGAACTGCCAGGAGGCTCGCCCGCTGGTCACATTGACCGCGTGGAGGTGTGCGTCGTCTGAGCCGAAGAAAACATGGCCTTCGGCGATGCGCGGGGAGGAACGCACGGGGCCTTCCGTGTAATATGTCCATACTACTTTGCCGGAGCGGGCGTTGACCACATGCAAGCGATTGTCCTCAGAGCCGAAATAAATGTTGTTCTCGTGGATCGCCGGGCGCGTCACTACCCCGTTATCCGTAGCGTATTTCCATTGGAAAGCGCCTGTCACCGCATTCAGGCTGTACAGGTTGTGATCGTAGCAGCCGACGTAGATCGAACCGTCGTGGTGGATCGGCGAGCTGCGGATCTCGTCCTCGCACTGGAAGGTCCAGAGTGGTTTTAGTCCGCTGGTTTGGATGGCGCCCGCGGTCCCGCCGACGCGCTTGAGGATGCCGGTCTTGTGTCCGGCTGTCACCAGAGCGTCTTTCATCTCTTCTGCGGACTGGTAACGGTCCTCCGGCTCGTACTGGAGAGCGATGTTGACCACCGCCTCGAATTCCGCGGATATTGCGGGATTGATCTTCCGCACCGGTCGCTCCGAGAAGGAAAATGGCGGTTCGAGCTGCGGGTTGCGGCGGGTGAGGGCGTGGTGCAGGGTGGCGCCCAGGGCGTAGATATCCGCCAGCAGGGTGGCCTCACCGCGGTACTGCTCGGGCGGGGAGTATCCCTCGGTGCCGATCAATGTCCCTTTCTCGCCGGACTGGAAAGGCTTGGCAATGCCGAAATCCACCAGGATCACATGCTGCGACTGGTTGATCATCACATTGGAGGGCTTCATGTCGCGGAAGATGATCGGATCGGGCTTGTGGTTGTGCAGGAAGCTCAACACATCGCATAGCTCGATGGCCCATATCAGCACCTGCTCCTCGGACAGGAAGCCTTCGGTATCCTCGATGATTGCTTCCAGATCTTTCCCGTTGATGAACTCCAGCACCAGGTACGAGCGTTCCCCCAGCGAGAAGTAATCATAAATTCTGGGAATGGAGGAATGGCTCAAGGTGGCCAGAATGTTCGCCTCGCGCTCGAAGTTGTGAACGATGGTCTGGCGGATCAACGGGTCGGGGGCGTTGTTGATCATTTCCTTGACCGCTACCAGCTTGACCACGTTGGGGAAATGCAGGTCGCGCGCCCGGTAGACCGAGCCCATGCCGCCCACCCCGACCACATCCTGGATCACGTAGCGGTTGACGAGCGTCGTTCCAGGCCGGATCTGCGAGCGTTTCGATTCGTCGTATTTATCTTCTTGGAGCGGATTGGTGACTCTCTTAGTGCTTTCTTCCAGAGCGGCCTCCTTTTGAATATAGACCACGCTTGCCTGCGCTGGCGCGCAAGCGCCAATGAAACGTGACTACGCCACTGCCTGAATTATAGCCACCAAAGATGGAAAGTGCAACCTGTCTGGCCTTGCGGGAACATTTCAATTTTTGGTTTTACCTTGCTTCATGCGCTGATTTCTGGCAAAATACAGGCGGAGCAGACCATGAAAATCCTCGCTGTCAGCGACCAGGTGGATGACCGCCTTTATTCCCCCAACGTGCACCAATACTTTGGCCATGTGGACTTTCTGCTGGGGTGCGGCGACCTGCCCTACGCGTACCTGGAATTCCTCGTCTCGGCATTGAATAAACCGCTCTTGTACGTTCCTGGGAATCACGACCCGTTCTATGATCGGCGTTCGGCGGAGCACCGCGCGGAGGGTTGCGAATTCCTCGACCGGCGCATGAGGCGCCTCAGAGGGCTGACCATTGCCGGGATGGGAGGCAGCATCCGTTATCACCCCACCCAGGAGAATCAGCACACTCAGGCAGAGATGTATTTCCGCCTGACGAAGCTCGTCCTGCCGCTGCTCTGGCAGCGCTTCCGCACCGGACGCGCTCTGGACATCCTGATTGCCCATTCCCCGCCGCGCGGTATCCACGACCAGGACGATCGCGCTCATATCGGCTTCTCGGCTTTCACGGATTTCATCCGTTTCTTCGCGCCGCGCTACTTCCTGCATGGCCATACCATGCCGCTGGGCAACCGTTCCTTGACCATGACGCAGGTCGGCGTGACGACGGTGATCAATGTCTTTCCATATCGCCTTATCGAGATTGAACCCTTGTAGAGTCGCTGTGCACAAATCGTTTTGGAACCACGAAGCGGCGAAGGCCGCGAAGAATCTTTTTCCTTCGCGAAGGGCGAAGAAACTTCGCGAGCTTCGTTCCTTCGCGGTAAATCTTTCACCTTTCGGCAGGGAGTCTAGCAATGGGTGACGACTTGGAATCCCGCGTCAAGGATGACTTTTCCCACGCCCGCTTCAAGGCCTTCTTGAATGGCATCCAAGCGGCCATTACCGGCAAGCCAGACACCTTGCTTTCTTATGATGAGGTCAAGGAAAAGCTGCATCTCAGCGGGCCGATCTATCGCGGCGTCCAGGCAGTGCCAGTCGCAAAGATCGCCGGCAGCTTGAACCGCTATCACCAGTTCGACCGCGCCTTCATGCCGAAGCAAAGTGAGACGGCCGGCCGCTGGCAGCGCGTTGACCGCGCCTTTTACCAGGATATCAGCCTACCACCGGTAGTGCTGTACAAGGTGGGCGAGGTCTATTTCGTGGTGGATGGACACCATCGCGTCTCGGTGGCGCGCGAGCAGCATCGCGAGTTCGTAGATGCTGAGGTACGCGAGTGTTCGACCAAGATCAACATCACCCCCGACCTCAAGCCGGAAGACTTGGAAATCCTGAGCGAGAAGGTGGAGTTTCTCGAGCGTACCGGCCTCGACCGCATCCGCCCAAAGGCGAGTATCAAGCTAACCATTCCGGATGGTTTCAGCCGCATGTTGGAGCACATTGCTGTCCATCGTTATTTCATGGGCCTCGACCTGAAACGGAGCATTTTCGAAGAAGAGGCGGTGGTGCATTGGTACGATGCCGTCTACCTGCCCATCGTGCGCGTGATCCGCGCCAGCGACATCCTCATGGATTTCCCCGGCAAGACCGAAGGCGACCTCTACCTGTGGGTGCTGGATCACCAGCGTTACCTTTCAGAGACGGGGCATGAGCTACAGCCTCCGGATGAGGCAGCGCGCGATTTTGTGCTGGGGGTGGAGTAAACGGCAAAATGAAAGAAATCACTTCCATCTCTGACATTCAGCGGCTTGCAAGAGAGGGCTTCACCGAATGGAAAAAGCTCGGCGATGTCTCGGTGGAACGCGATGGCGACCTGCTCATCTTCAACTACACCGCCAAAGCCCAGTACGAGGCGCGCTGGAATTACTTCGAACGCGTCAGCCGCGGATTGATAGTGAATGCGGCGAGCGGCGAAATCATCGCGCGCGCCTTCGACAAGTTCTTCAATTGGCTCCAGGATGGGCAGCGATCCAACGGGCATATCGTCAGCATCACCGAGAAGTTGGATGGCTCGCTTGGGATCTTGTACCGCGCGGACGGCGAATACCGCATTTCCACGCGCGGCAACTTCCATAGCGATCAGGCTGAGTGGGCCACCAAATTCCTCCGCGAGAATTACACTCTCGATGGTTTACCCGACGAGTTGACCCTGCTCTTCGAGATCATTTACCCAGAGAATCGCGTTATCGTGGATTACAGGGGGAGAGAGGCGTTGGTGTTGCTGGCGGCGCGCAACCGCTTCACGGGCGAGTACCTGCCGTTCTTTCCCGATGTCTACCAGTTCGGGGAAAAATACGGTTTCCCGCTTCCCAAAGTTTGCACCTTCAACAACATTTCCGAAATCCTCGAACGCCTCGCCAAAATGGACCGCGACGAGGAGGGCTTCGTCGTCGAGTTCTCGGATGGACAGCGCTTCAAGTTCAAGGGCGATAAATACCTCGAGTTGCACCGCCTCGTCTTCAGCCTGTCGTTCAAGAACACCCTCCAGGCGGTTGTGACGAATCAGGTGGGCTATATCCGCGAACAAATCCCCGACGAATTCCTGGCCGATTTCAACCGCTGGGTGCAGGAAATCGAAGAGACGCGCGAGCGTATCAAAGGCGAAGTGGCTGCGATCTTTGCACAGGCGACCAAGGCCACGCGCAAGGAGTTTGCCCTGTGGGTCATGGCAAACCACAAGGATTTGTCCACCTACCTCTTTGCCATGCTGGATGGCGAAGCTCTCGAACCCATCATCTACAAGAAAGCCTTGGAGAATCGTCCCAACGAGATGGCGATGAAGCAAACGGAGAATACGGCGTGATCACAAGCCAGGTTTCTCGAAGAAACCTGGCTTTTGGTCGGCTTGGCAGCGCGGAAAGGCACTTGCGCGATAGTATCAAAATATGATATTATTCCATTGTGGATAGCAAACACCGCAGAACGCTGGAAGCCCTCTTCGAGAAGCCGGAGCGCGCCAATATCGCCTGGCGGGATATCGAGGCTCTGTTCACTGCTTTGGGCGCAGAGGTCACCGGAGGCAGCGGCTCCAGGGTGCGGGTTGCTTTGAATCAGGTTCGGGCTGTCTTTCACCGCCCCCATCCGCAGAAAGAAGCCAACAAAGCGACTGTCAAGTCAGTGCGCAGGTTTCTGGAGGCGGCAGGAGTAAAACCATGATGGAATATAAAGGTTATATCGGTAAAGTTGAAGTGGATGAAGAAGGAGGCGTCCTGCATGGGGAAGTGATCAACATTCGTGACGTGGTGACCTTCGAAGGGCAAACCGTGGAAGAACTGCATCAGGCATTTCGGGATTCGGTCGAAGATTACCTGGCATTTTGCGCCCAGCGCGGGGAAGAGCCTGAAAAGCCGTTTTCAGGGAAGTTCGTCGTTCGCTTGCCCGCCGAGCTTCACCGCCGGGCGTATATCAAAGCCAGGCTGGCAGGAAAGAGCTTGAATAGCTGGGTTACCGAAGCGTTGGAAACGGCAGTACGACAGTAGGATCGCGCTACTTTGTGCTAGAGGCTGTCGTGCAGCAGGTGAAGAACTGAATGGGGTGAGTCGGAAGGAGAGACCACATCAAGCCGCATCTTTCTCTCGAACTCATGCTATACTGATGGTGATCTTTGGAGACACATAGACCTTTTAACCCGCCAGACGACGGCTCAAAGAAAAGAGTTAGGCCGCTCATGCCTAAAAGTAATTAAGGCAGCACGTGTCAAGCAATAATAAGCAACTGGTTGGTATAGTAGGAGGTGCTATATGAAGCATTTTTCGGAGGATGCTGAATATATCAATGCGGAATGTGAAAGTTGCGGTCGGGTGTTAAAGATACCTCGTGAACGATGTACTATTACATCGGAAGGATTGGATGTCGCTCCTGCAGTATTGTGTAAATGTGGTATCTCATCCGGGCATATTAGTAGTGTAACTTCTTGCTATAGTCATCAGAAATCTACAAGCGCATTTTCTCATAATGGTACAAAGATTGCTTCTCACAGTGCTACTCCTGCTCAAAAAACTATTACGGAGTGGGAGCATCGTGATTTTGTACTCGAGTGGAATCACAAAGATGCCTGGTATAACACGAGCCATTTTACGGACGCAAGGGTTCGCGCTGAAGTTTGGGTGAATAATCAAGCATATATTTCCTCCGAGTTGCAAAAATTTATTGATGCTGGCTGGCAACCTATAGGACAGGTTGGCCCTTCCAACATTGAGTTGCGAACATACAAGGAACTCAATGGTGGAAAATACATTTTATTTGCTTTAGTTTCAGCAGGAATTGGTTTATTATTACCCTTTCTGTTTTATGACACCTTTATCGAGCCGACTAAGTTCTGTGTTCATTTACGCCGTCACAAGTGATATGCCTCGCCAATGAGGTGGCCTAATTATGGTCGGCGGGGCAATTGCCCGCTCCACTTGTAGCACAGAACCGGACGTACAGGCGAACCTCCCGCAGACTCCAAACTGTGGGAAAATTGTATAAATTTCGATCAGGAAAAAGCCACGTCAGCACCCCATCTCTGCAAACTCCGGCGAGTATTCGACCCTCCCTGCTATCCCATTCAACGCGCCTCGCTTTAGTTCCATCACCATGAACGCCTCGCCATCGCCATAGACGCTGCCCAGGCCAAAGCCCTTCGCGGGCTTTAACCCAAACCGGGGATAATACTCTGGATGTCCCAGCAGGACAACGAAATCCCAGCCGCGCGCGTGGCACAGGTGCAGGCTGGCGCGGATCAAGCGCGAGCCGATACCCCTCTTTTGAACTTCCGGCAAAACGGCCACCGGCGCCAGGCCTACGCCGAGCAAATCGGGGCGAAGCGGATCGAGCGCCACCGGTGAAAATAGCACGTGGCCGAGGACTCGTCCGTTTTGCGCGGCGACCAGCGAGAGGACGGCGCGGCCACGGGCGCGCAGCAGATCCACAAGGTCGGCCTCGGCGGCGCGGCTGAAGGCGAGCGCGTTGACCTGCCGGATGCCGGGAATATCTTCGGGGGTTTCCAGGCGGATTTCGACATCATCACCGGCGCGCGCCAGCAGCGCAGGGAGCGTCGTCTCGGCCAGCGAAGGCAGGACGATATCCGCCCCATTCACGCCACGGTGCCGCGTTAGCGGGAGCGGCACAGCCACGGTGAAAATTCCAGCGGCTTTGGCGGCTTTCACGCCGTTGGCCGAGTCCTCGAAGACGATGGCCTCGTCCGCGCGGATGTGGATGGCAGCCAGAGCAGCCAGGAACAGGCTCGGGTCTGGTTTGGTGCGCGGTACGTCGTCTCTGCATTTGACGATCTCGAAATAGTCCGCCAGGCCAAGGCGCGCCAAGTGCGTGTCCACCCAACTGTGCGGCGAGCTGGAGGCGATCGCCAGGCGCAGTCCCAGGCGGCGGGCGTCGGCGAGAATCTCCATCACGCCGGGCAGGATAGATTGACCTTCAAGCAGCTCATGACCGCGCTCCCGCCAGCGGGCATTCAGCGCCGGGAGGTCGAGCGGGTGGCCAAGCAGTTGTTCGAGATGGATGGCGGCGTCGAAATCAGATTCTCCCGAACCGCCGATGATCTGCGCCCACAGCTCGATGGGCAGGCGTGCCCCGTGTTCGGCGTAGATCTCCTGCCAGGCGTCGAAATCGGGCGTCTCGGTGTCGAGAATCAGCCCGTCAAAATCGAAGATGAGCGCTTGAATCATGGTCGCCATTATACCTGACGGCAAGTTGTTGTATACTCGGCGGCATGGAAACCTTTTTCTCTTTCTTGGAAAGACGCATCGACGACTGCTCCTCGCTCTTGTGCGTGGGGCTCGACCCGCACGTTGCAGAACTCCCCGAGCCGAGCGCAGAAGCGGCGCGGGACTTCTGCCTGCGTATCATTAAAGCGACCGCTCCTTACGCGGCCGCGTTCAAGCCCAACGCCGCCTTCTTCGAGGTCTTCGGCGCGGCCGGCTGGAACGCGCTGAAGGATGTGATCGCTGCCGTGGCCGAAGAGTCGAGGCGACTTGGCTCGCGCATCCCGGTCATACTCGACGCAAAGCGCGGCGATATTGCCTCCACCGCCGAAGCTTATGCCCAATCCGCCTTCGAGCATCTCGGTGCGGATGCCATCACCCTCTCCCCGTATCTCGGCAGGGACTCGATTGACCCTTTCCTGGCGTATAAGGAGAAGGGTGTGTTCCTGTTGTGCAAAACAAGCAATCCGAGGGCTGAGGATCTACAGGATTTATTGGTGATGCACGAACCCGTTCCCTTTAAGGGAACGGGTTCGTCGGGAGCGCCGTTATACGAATACATTGGCGGTCTCGCCCAAACCTGGAATACCGGTAACAACATCGGCCTGGTGGTGGGCGCGACACAACCCGAGGCGCTGAGCCGCGTCCGCGCTGCCGCACCGGACTTGTGGTTCCTCGTCCCTGGCGTAGGCGCTCAGGGCGGCGATCTGGAGACCGCGTTGCGCGCCGGCCTGCGAGCGGATGGCAAGGGGATACTGGTCAACGTTTCCAGGTCAATATCCCGCGCCGAGAATCCACGGCTGGAAGCAGCGAAGCTGCGGGATGACATGGCGCAGATAATTAGAGATCAGAGAGTAGTGAGTAAGACGACCATCACCGAAGCAAACAAAACCATCCTCCTGCAGGGCACTAATCTCTCTTCTCTACTCTCTACTCTCGCTGACGATCTCTTGTCGGCCGGCTGCGTCAATTTCGGCGAATTCACCCTGAAATCTGGACTGAAATCCCCCATCTACATTGACCTGCGGCAAATCATCTCTTATCCGAAGTTGTTGGAGCAGGTCGCAACCTCCTATCTCCCTATCTTGCGCCAGCTCACCTTCCACCGCCTCGCTGGCCTGCCCTATGCGGCTATTCCCATTGCTACAGCCATCAGTCTGCAGGGGGGATATCCGATGATCTACCCACGCAAGGAAGCTAAAGCCTACGGCACGAAGGCCGAGATCGAGGGCGAATATCACCCCGGGGAAACGGCTGTGGTGATCGACGACCTCGCCACCACCGGCGGGAGCAAGTTCGAGGCCATCGAAAAGCTGACCGCCGCCGGGCTGGTCGTGAAAGACGTGGTGGTGCTGATCGACCGTCAATCCGGGGCGAAGGAGGCGCTGGCCGCGGCAGGATTCACCTTACACGCCGTGGTGACCATTCGCGAGCTGGTAGATTATTGGGAGAGGACGGGGAGAGTGGATATCGGAAAAATTGCTGCTACTCGCGCATTTCTTGCACAAGAATAAACACAAAGGGAGCGAAGTGGTGCAACGGAGAGATTGAAGCTCGATCCAGCATATCCTACTCTTTCAGATACGCGTCGAAACCTGACAACGAAACAACCTGAAATTTGCTATTGGCGTAGGTGGCAGTAAATTCATTCGCTGCCCTGTGTTTTACTTCGCCCTCTTTCCACGTAAACTCATATGCCCGCAATTCACCCTGGCGTTCCTCTATCAGGTCAATTTCCTTTTGGTCGTAAGTGCGCCAGAAATAAAAGTTGGCGTAGCGGCGTTGATGGGCGAACATTTTTATACGCTCGATCACGCCAAAGTTTTCAAAGAGCGCGCCGACATCTGAGCGGATGTGCAATGGATTGAAATTGCGGATGAGCGCGTTGCGAAAGCCCAGGTCCACAAAATAGTATTTCGATGTCTTGGAGACTTCCTTGCGCAGGTTGCGACTGAAGCCGCGCAGGTTGACTATCACAAACATCTTCTCCAGAATGTCGAGATATTTTTCGACGATGGGTTTGGACAGCGAGAGGTGGGAGGCTAGTTCCGCTGTGGAAACCTCCGAGCCGATCTGCAATGCCAAGAGGGAAAGCAGGTCGATCACTTTCTTGGGTTTTCGCACCTGCTCGAAAATCAGGATGTCGCGGTAGAGATAGTTGTTGATCAAATCATAAAGATACTGTTCTTTTTCCTCTTGAGGCAGGGTGATCGCCTTTGGGTACATCCCGAAGCGCAAGAATTCCTCCATCCGTTCGCTGTTGGAAACTGTTGGCGGCTGGATAGGGATTTCATTGAAGGAAAACGGATATAACGTGAAGGTTGTTGCGCGCCCCGTGAGTGGTTCGTTGACCCTGTTCGCCAGGTCGAACGAGGCGGAACCGCTGGCAAGGATGTGGATGTGATAATGATCGAAGATGAGCTTGAGCACCAAGCCGATGTTTTCGATGCGCTGCGCTTCATCAATGACCAGGAGGCGATTCGCCCCGACGACAGTTTTCAGCCTGTCCAAATCGGCGCGGTCCAATAGTTCCTGGGTGCGTAGATCGTCCCCATTCAATTGAACATACGGCAAGTCCGTTTTTGCCAGCACCTGCTGGATAAGCGTGGTCTTCCCAGCCTGGCGAGGACCATACAGCAAGATGATCTTGGGTTCAGACTGGAGTTGTTTTTGAATATGGTAAAATATACTTCGCTCAATTAACATAAAATGAGTATAATATAGTTTGCTCAATTTGTCAAAAAATGTATTTTAGCCAATGGAGTACCTCTATGCCCCTCAAACATACCTTCCGCGCTGTCATCGAAAACGCTGGCGGAGGCGGCGCGTTCGTGCGCGTCCCCTTTGACGTGGAGCAAGCCTTCGGCAAGAAGCGCGTGCCGGTGCAGGCGACCATTGACGGCGTCCCTTATCGCGGCACACTCGTGCGGATGGGCGAACCCTGTCACATCCTCGTCGTGCTTAAGGAGATTCGCGAGAAGATCGGCAAGACCTTCGGCGACGAGGTGGAGGTAACGCTGGAGGAAGATATCGCGCCGCGCGTGGTCGAAGTCCCGGCGGATTTGCAGGAGGCTCTGCAGAAGGATGCCGCTGCGCAAGCCGCCTTTACCAGCCTGGCGTTCAGTCACCAGAAGGAGTATGTGCGCTGGATCGAGGAAGCCAAGCGTGAGGAGACCCGTCGCGGCCGCATCGCCAAAACGATCGAGAAGTTGAAGCAGGGCGGGAAGTTAGATTAACATATGTCTACTCTGATCTCCCGCATCATCTCCACCCTTCAGCGTTGGGCCAATTGGAAAGCGATTGCCATCCTGGCGGCGCTCTTCCTGATCTTCGATTTCTTCATCCTACCCGCGGCAAAGGCTTACCCCGGTGAAGAAAACCTGCCCGTCCTGGACTTGAAGTTCTGGTACATGCCGCAGCAGGCGTACCAAGCCATCGCAGAGTATGGCCCTGAGGCGCGGCGGTCTGCTGCCTGGATGCACCTGACCATTGACGTGGCTTACCCGCTCGTGTATGGCTTGCTGCTCAGTTTGTCCCTGGCAATGGTCTTTCGTGGAGCTGCGCCGCAGCAAAGCCAGTTGCTCCTTTTCCCCTGGCGTGCGGTGATCGCGGACTACCTTGAGAACGCGGGACTGGTGGCAATGTTCCTGCTCTACCCGTCCCAATTTCCTTTCCTGGCTTGGATAACTGCCGTTTTCACCGCGCTCAAGTGGCTCCAGATCGGTTTCTCCTTCCTGGCTCTATTGGTTGGCAGCTTGCTGCTCCTCTTGGGGAGGGCAAAGAATCGTGTATAGGCTCCTCCGTCCGCTGCTTTTTAGGCTCGATCCCGAATCCGCCCACGCGCTCACGCTGCGCGCGTTACGCATCACGCAGATCGTGCCCGGCGCGCTGTTCCTCCTCGCCCGCATCTTTGCCGCCTCGCCCAGGCCTGTGACAGCCTTCGGGCTGACTTTCCGTAACCCGGTCGGGCTGGCTGCCGGTTATGACAAGGATGCCATCGCAGTGCGCGGACTGGCTGCACTGGGCTTCGGTCACATCGAGGTGGGAACGGTCACGCCGCGGCCGCAGCCGGGGAACCCCAAACCGCGCGTCTTTCGCTTGGTGGAGGATGAGGCGGTGATCAACCGGATGGGGTTTCCGGGGGAGGGGGCGGACTATCTCGTTAGCAGGTTGGAAGGTTTGAAGGTTGGCAAGTTAGAACCTTCAAACCTGCGAACTTTCAAACCTTCCAGCTTTATCCTCGGCGTGAACCTGGGCAAGAACAAGGATACGCCAGTCGAATATGCCGCCGAAGATTATCTTTTGCTCATGCGCACGTTCGCGCCGCTGGCAGATTACCTGACGATCAATGTCAGTTCCCCCAACACGGTTGGCCTGCGCCGCTTGCAGGGACGCGAGATGCTGGAAGGACTGCTCGGTCAAATTGCCAACGAACGTCACACGTCACACGTCACACGTCCTATCTTGGTGAAACTCGCACCTGATTTGACGATGGAAGAATTGGAGGATGCGATTGGTGTCATTCTTGACAAAGGAATGGACGGGGTGATTGCCACAAACACGACTTTGAGCCGCGAGGGGCTGCGTTCGCCGCGTCGGGAAGAAGCCGGCGGGTTGAGCGGACGCCCGCTGAGGGGTCGCAGCGAGGCGGTGCTGGCCGAGGTGGTGAAGAGGGTCGAAGGGCGGATACCGGTGGTCAGCGTGGGCGGTATTATGTCACCAGAAGACGCCAAACGGCGGCTGGACATGGGGGCGGCGCTGGTGCAGGTCTATACCGGGTTGGTCTATGCCGGGCCGGAGCTGGTCAAGCGGATCGTCGAGCGATTGTAGGACGAGATCTGATACTCACGGATCGCTGTGCGGGATTGCCAAATCCGCACGTTCAGCGGATCTGCCGATCCGCGATAGCATTCCTAAGTCGGACTGCCAGTCCGACCTACGCTTTAGGGCACCGGGCGCAGAACTGGCTGGGGCTTCTCGCTGCGATCGGTGAAGAAATCGGCCGGCAGGGGGAGGGGCTTGTAGACCGCTCCGGCGCCGATCGTGCCGTAGTTGATATAGAACAACTGGATGGTGTTGCCAATATTGATATCCTGGAAGGCGAAGATCACGTAGCTGCCATCCGGGCTCCAACGCGCGTCGCGGTAACAGCAGGTGCTTCCGAGTGGGTAGAGTGGAGAGCCCTTGAATTTCTCCATGTCATATTTGTAGAGATAGCCAAAACCTTCGTTACGATAAGTGCTGTTCAGCAAGAACATCGTCGCGCCATCCCAATCGAAGGAGGGGATGCTGGGATTCTTGTCATAGCCGATCATGGTGAAACGCGAGGCAGGAAAGGTATCCAGCGTGACCGGCTCGACTGCGTTGCAGCGATGAATATCCCAGACGCGCAGCATATCGACGATGCCGCCGCTATCGCCTGGCGCGAGGATGACGACGGCCAGCTTTTGCCCATCTTTAGACCAGCGCACTTCTTTGGCAACCAGCTTGGTTTGGGTGAAGCAGCCATTCATCGCAGCCAGGTCGGAGCGCGTGTGCGCCTTGGCGAGCGTATCCTGGTCGAAATCGACCACATAAAGCTCGCGGTTCAGGCTGATGGCAACTTGCTTGCCATCCGGGGAGAGGCGAAAGGCGTCCAGGTATTCGGCGGTGGCGAAACAGGTGAGTGTACGCGTCTCTTTCGTGCCGATGTCGACGATCTGGATGCACCTGCCGCTGATGTACAGGACTTCTTTGCCGTTTGGCATCCATTGCAGGTCATGCTTGATCGTGCCATCTGAGGTCAATTGCTCCAGGCCGTTGCCATCCACGCCCACGATATAGACGTTTTTTGCGTTCAGGAAGGCGATCAGATCCGCGCCGCCGAGGGCAAGGGCGGCAGGCGTGGTGGCGGTTGCGGTGGCCGTGGGCGTGGGGCTGGGCGCGGGCGTCTCGCTTGGGTTGGGCGGCAGGCTGGGGGCAGAGGTGGGCGGGGGAAGCACGATTTCCGGCGTCGCTGAGGGTTGGAAGGCAAGGGTGTGTGTCGGGGTAGCCTCCGCCAATGGGGAAGCCGGGAACAGCCGGTCTTTGAAGATGAAGAAGATGGCGACGAGGGCCACGCAGATGAGGACGGCTGCTGCGCCGAGGCCGATCCACAGCCGGTTTTTATTGCTCTTTGGCGCGGCCTGCCGGAGGTTGGGCTGGGTTGCGCTGGCAGGCGATTTGTCGGTGTGAACTGGGAGTTGAGCGTGCCGGGCCACCACCGTCTGCGCCGCCGGAGGAATGCCGCGTGGCGGGGTAAGGGTGGCCAGGTCGAGAGACTTGCCGCGTGCGACAGTCTCCAGCGCGGCGGCCAGTTGGACGCAGGAGGCAAAGCGAGCGGCCTTGTCCTTGGCCATCGCCTTTTGGATGACGGTCTCGACCTCGGGCGGCAGGCTGGGGTTAATCTCCAGAATGTTCGGCACAGGCTCGGTGATGTGCTTGACGACCACGCCCATGGGCGTATCGGCGTTGTAGGGCTTTTGACCGCTCAACATCTCGAAAAGGATCACTCCCAGGGCGTAGATGTCGGCGCGGCCATCGACCGGCTCGCCTTGCGCTTGTTCGGGGCTCATGTAGGACGGCGTGCCGATGATGGCGCTGCCGGTGGCGTTGGTGGTCTCGCCTTCGGTGATCTTGACGATGCCGAAATCGGAAATGTATGGCTCCTCCAGCCGGTCGAAGAGGATATTGCCCGGCTTGAGGTCGCGGTGGACGATGCCTTTGGCGTGGGCTTCATCCATTGCCGGGGCGAGGCGGGTGAAGATGCGCGCGCTCTCGGCGAGGTTCAGCGGGACTGGGCCGATGCGGTCGGAGAGCGAGCCGCCGGTCATGTAACGCATGACGAAGTAGGGCTGGCCTTCTTCCTCGCCGAAGTCGTAGACCGGCACGATGGCCGGATGCTCGAGCATGGCGATGGTCTTGGCTTCGCGCTCGAAGCGGGTGCGGAACTGCGGGTCGTGGAGCATCTCGCGCGGCAGCACCTTGATGGCGACTTCGCGCTCGAAGCGCGGGTCGTAAGCCTGGTAGACGGTGGCCATGCCGCCGCGTCCCAGCTCAGCTTTGATCTCGTAGCGTCCGAATTTTTCGGGGTTCATGGCGTTAAGTATAGCAGATGAAGGGAGAAGGAAGAAGGGAGGAGGAAGGGGCGAGGAGCGTGGAGCGTGGAGGGAGGAGCGAGGTCATTGAGGGGACACTTTTGTGGGCGATAGCCAACGGATTCGATAGCGGATAAGCGGATGGTTCGCTCGATATACATTTGCACCGCACCCCCGGCACGTGCGCTCGCACCGTCCCGGTGTCCTTCGGGAGGGCAAGTGTGCGGTGGTTGCAGGTATCCGCTTCACCGAAGGCATCCACTGGCTGACGAGTGACGGGTGGGCAAGGGAAGGCCGTTAAAAACGAAACAAGGGAAGGTTGCGGCCTTCCCTTGCCTGGGGATATTTTAGAACATTTGTGCTAGGGTGTCAAGAGGGAGTTAGGCAATTGCATTTGGAAAAGAATCGTATAGATACCGCTCCGCCGGGGGCTGAAGCCGCCCGGCTCAGGTCATGGAAGCCCTACGGGCTTTATGCCCATAGCTCCGGAGGGGCTTCCAAGTCCGCCGAAAAAGTTCAAATGCGATTGCCCTAAAACTTTGTACCCTTCGTGGTGATAAGGTTTTTCAGGTACAATACCGGAAACCTTTACCGGAGCCTTTCTGTGCGCATTCGCCTCGTTTCCCTCCTCCTGCTCCTCCTGCTTGCCTCCTGCGTCCTTCCGGGCCGCTCAACGCCCACGCCCGCCTCGACCGCCTCACCCGCAACTGCCTCGCCAAGCGCCAGCCCGACGCCGCAAGCCACGGCCATCATCCCGCTGGTCATGCTGGTCATCCCGGCGGACATGCCCGCCGATCAAGCTGATCTGTACCAATCCACCGTCTATGACCTGGCTCAACAATCTGGGATGCGCTTCCAGGTGCGCAACGTGCTGAGCGCCAGCGACGTGACCACAGAGCCTGGCTTGAGTGTAGTGATTGCCCTGCCGCCCGACCCGGGCTTGGCGGGCCTGGCTGCGGCCGCACCGCAAGTACAGTTCCTCGGCGTCGGCATCCCCGGCCTGACGGCTGGCGGGAACCTCTCGCTGATCGGCGCTTCCGGCAAGCCGGTGGCGCAACAGGCTTTCCTGGCCGGCTATATCGCCGCCATGCTCTCGCCCGATTACCGCGTCGGCGTGCTCACCCAGGAAAGCGACCCCAACGCCTTGGCTGCCGAGGCGGCCTTCATCAACGGCGTCCATTTCTATTGCGGCCTGTGCAATCCCGCCTTCGCGCCGTTCTATAGTTATCCGTTGCACATCGAAATACCCCTGGACACCCCCGAAGGCGCATACTCCGCCTACGCGGATGGCCTGGCGCGCTACATGGTCGAGGTGGCCTACGTCTACCCGCCGCTCGCCACACCTGACCTCCTGGATTATTTCTCCCAGAAGGGGATCAAGATCATCAGCGAGACCATGCCGTTCACCGAAATGCCCGCCGAGTGGGTGGCCGGCATCCAGCCGGAGGTGCTCTCTGCCGTCCAGAAGATCTTTCCCGACCTGGTCGCCGGCAAGGGTGGGCAAAGCCTCGCCACCCCGCTGCACCTGACAAACATCAATTCCGACCTGCTCACCGCCGGCAAGCAGCGCCTGGCGGAAGAGGTGTTGTACGATTTACAAGCCGGGTTTATTGATCCGGGCGTGAAGCCATAATTCTATAGGGAACAAGGTAACAGATTGGCACACCGGCGGAGCGAAGCGACATCCGGTGGGCCGGTGTTGGGCAGATTTTATGGCGCAAGCTCATTGGATGCCCCACCATTTCATAAGATCTTTTATTTTATTCCTAAGTTGATCATCACTGCTTAGCATCAGGTTTTTAAAAATCTCGGCTGCATGTCCTCTATCAGTTTCCCATAAACCTTTTGCTGAAAAGAAACGCACTTCATCATTATTATTACCTGCCCAAGTAGTTAGTAACTCCAAGCCACGCTTAACTGCCGTTTTTATTCTAGGCAGGTCAAAAATCTGAATCGCCAATTTCTCACTACGATACCTTGATAGATTGATTTGAGTATCATCAACAGTTAGTGGATAGTATCTGACAACCATCGATGAAATGGCCTCCACTATTTTAATACGGGTAGCATCTGATTCACTGACAGAACCTAGAAAATAGCAGATGCTCACGGGAAAAGGCATAATATGGGTGTTCAGGACCAAAGGAGCCTTGCCCATGAGCATCCGCGAAGAATTGTACACCCGGCTGGAGAAAGTGATAAAGCCATTGGTGAAAGTTATTC
>Ga0233425_10000800_pt1 | contig 76862 bp, 71 predicted proteins | sample Watercolumn_Towu_2_FD_181712 | JGI IMG/M metagenome (GOLD analysis project Ga0233425, IMG submission 181712) | Freshwater microbial communities from Lake Towuti, South Sulawesi, Indonesia - Watercolumn_Towuti2014_140_MG | ecosystem: Environmental > Aquatic > Freshwater > Lake | place...
GTATATATGCTGAAGTTGTCAGAAAGGCAGCGCTATTAGAAGAACTCCAGAGAAATTATAAAATAATTGTAACAGGGCCAACAACATTAGCCGCGATACTCAACAGTCTTCAAATGGGTTTTAAAACATTGGCTATTCAAAAAAGGAGCAGCGAGGTATGGCAGGTTTTAGGAGCGGTTAAGAAGGAGTTTGAAACCTTTGGGGGGTTGATGGAAAAAGCCCAGAATAATATCCAAACAGGACTAAACCAGCTGGATGATGTAATGGGCAAAAGAACTCGTGCAATTCAACGAAAACTAAAAAGCGTTGAAGCTTTAAATGAGGCGCAAGTAAAAAATATCTTACCGGAAGTTATTGATCCAACGTCAATTGATGAAGAGGATGCCTAGCAGCCTGTCGGACTTCGTCCCGACATCCTGCTAAACAAAACCGAGGACATTTTTATGATTCTAAAAACGGTTCTTTAAGGAAGTTAGGAACAAAGTTTCGTAGAATCAATTTGCATATTTGTTGTTAGTATACTAAATTTCCTTTCTGGGAAATTATATTTATTGTTGTATTATTAATAAACAATGATGAAAAGCTTAAAATATCTGACTAAGACGCTAAAAGGGGACGTTTAGGATTTTTGCCGATAATAACTTTCACTTTTAAGGGAGGATGTAAAGTGGGACAAAATGTTATAAGCAATTTTATAAAAAAACAGCTCCCGTTTGTGCTTCTCATAGGAGCATGGATTATAAGTTCTCTAGTTTATATATCCCTCAAGCAATCCAAAGAAACTGCAATATATGCCGGAATTTTAATATTCATTGGCTTAGTTGGACTTGAGATTGTAAGCGTTTTATTAACATTTCTATTATGGAAAAGAACAACAGGGCAGGAAAAAACTCTTTTTGGGTTATTCAGTATCTCATTTCTGTTGCTGGCTGTCCATAGCATTATCTACATTATAGCCGTCGATATTCTTGGCACTATAGATCTCTCACTATATTTCAAGGGCCCGGTTCCATTTACCGGCTTTCTTATTTTTCAATTCTTAGCTTGGACCTCCGTTTTTCTAAAGTCAAAACCAAGTTAAAATAACCGAACTTTTTTAATTTCGTATATACCAGTCATTTTGGTAATTTTATTTATTTTAGTAATCTTTTTTATTAATCTTACATGGAAAAATCAGTATAACTTATATTTTTTATTACAATCCATACTCCAAGTTATTGATTTTGCTTTAACATTGCTGTGTTTAGCTATTACTACTAATAAACAGATCCGTTTTGTAGCTATTGGATTTCTCATAAATACTACATGTGATATTTCTACAATCTATTGTGCAAAAAATCTATTAGAGTTTAGCAATACAGAAGTTGTATATCTTTTGGGACTAACTCTGATTGCTTTCAGCTTTATCGGCATGTTTAGGAATTTTTCAGATCTAAAAATTGATAGATGGCTGAATAAACTGAATAGTGTACAAGCGCAGTGTGTTCTTTGGAGTTTTGTGTCATATACATTATTAATAACAGCTTTTTGCGGAATTCTTATCGAATATAATTTGTTAAGGATGCTTCCATTGCAATATTTACCATCGATACTTATTGTGTTTTCAGCACTAACTGTCATAATCAGTTCAATCCCTGCAAGAGTTTTATCTGCACCATTTGCAAGAATTGAGTTTATAATAGATTCCTACATGCATGAAAAAGAAATTGATGTAGTTCAGAAAAAACAAAGCAGTAATATTCAGGAATTTAAACGTTTGGAGAATTTTTTAGCAAAATCATTTGAGGTTTTAAAAGAAAAAAATAGAGTCCAACAAGAATTACATAATTTTGAAGTTTTACAAGAGAAAAATAATGCACAGCAGGATCTGTTTAAATGTGCAAGTCAGGTAGCGCATGATATTCACTCTCCCGCGACGGCGATTAGTATGATATCAAAGCTCTTACCTGAATTATCCGAAGAAAAGAGAAATATAATCAGGAATGCCTCACAGCGCATAAACGATATCGCTAGCAATCTCCTGGTAAAATATAAAACAGATAAGGAAAACGGTTCTGAAACGCATTTGAAATCTGAATTAGTCTCAAGCCTTTTGGATCATTTGATATCGGAAAAACGAGACCAAATGGTAGAAAAATCAATAGAACTCGTCCTGGCACCTGATAATAATACTTATAGTTGTTTTGCTAATTTGGAGTCCGGAAAATTTAAAAGGGTAATTTCCAATCTGATTAATAATGCCGCAGAGGCAATTGAATTAAAAGGGATTATAAAAATTATTCTTGAAAAAGAAACTACTGTAGCCAACTCTCTGTATTGTGAAGAAGAGCACTACCGGGGAAAATGTAGCACAGTCGTCCCGACTGTGTTTACTCAGGCGAGACGCCTGAGCCACATTAACGATGAACTACGGACCACGAACTATCAACTTAAAAAGGCGGGGAATTTCAGTGGAGACATGTTAACTATAAAGATAATTGATAACGGTAAAGGAATTCCTGAAGACACACTTCTAAAAATAAAACAAGGAATTATAGAATCGAGTAAGAAAGAAGGCCAGGGGATAGGAATTTCCAGCGCTGTCCAAAATATCAGGAGCTGGGGTGGAAGTTATGATATTCAATCAAAACTTGGAGAAGGAACAACATTCATTATCAAATTACCAATAACAGAAGCTCCTGACTGGTTTCAATCCAAGCTGGAAATCATACAGGGAATGAATGTAGTCGTTTTAGACGATGATCACTCTATTCATGGGGTTTGGGAGATTCGGTTCAAGGAATATATTAAAAACAATCAAATCACATTGAAACACTTTCATGAACCCTCAGAATTTATTGAATATTGCGAAAAATTGCCATTAACAAAACATTGTTTTTGATGGATTATGAACTGCTGGGATTTAAAGAAACCGGTTTGGATTTAATAGAAAAACTTAACTTAAAAAATCGAGTTATACTTGTAACCAGCCGATATGAAGAGCCCGCAATCAGGGATAAAGTAATAAAGTTTGGTATTAAAACTATACCAAAAAATTTTGCACAGCATATTGCAATAGAATTTAAATAAATGGAGGAGGTTATTATGGTGTCTAAATTAAATTCAAAATCATTAGACGTTATTCTAGCAACAAAAGAACACAATCTTTCAGAATCTGAACTCGCAGAACCGCAAACTATAGATACACTACCTGCTCAAGAAATCGAAGAAAGGGTGTCAAAATCCTTTCTTGCTGTAGATGCCTTTACTCTTGAATTACGTGGTGGTAGTGGTAGTGGTACTGGCAGTGGCAGTGGTGGTGCTTGGTAAGTAATCTGAGGTATCTCAAGATTCTAATTTACACTCTGCAGGACGGATGCTTACGGTACTTTAAAGATACAAATTCCTATTATATGTGACTGCGGTTGTAACCATAACTGTCCAAAATAGTGCGACTTGTGTGAGTGGTTGAGAAAATACGTATGTATTCACTAAACCACGTATCGTTCGAATTTAGCCACGGGCATAAGCCCGTGTGGGAATATAGAATAAAAAAACTAAAGCGAGCCCGCCCCAAAGGGGATGTGGCGACAGATGGAAATAATATGGTGTACCGCAACTCCCTACAGGAGAGCTCAACTATATTTTATTTACATTAGTTCTCACGGGCTCACGCCCGTGGCTAGTAGTGATTACATGTTTAGTGAATATTTACGAAAATACTTCGCAAATTGTATACTGCCTATACTTTCAATTATATGCTTTTTAGGTTATTGAGAAACATATTTATGAAGAAAATAATAATGCCTTCAACATTTGGCAAACAAAAGAACGGTGCAAAGAGTGCAAACACATTGGATCTCGGCTCACTTTTCTGGGAACATATCTTTGCTAAGGAAAATGTTAAATTTTTATTTGACAAATACATAAGCACATATAAACCGACAGATGAGTTTAGGAACTATCTGGATTTCATTATAGCTAATTTAGACATCACAAATGCAATAAAAGATGATCTGTTTTCTGTTCCTTTTGAAGAAAAAAGATCATTATATTGTTTCAAAGTCTATTTTTTTATCTTATCCATTTTCAATAAAATAAATAAAAACTGTACAATAACCCTGCCTTATGGTGTCTTTTTCAAACACCCTATTGAAGACATAGAGCATTTCATTGCTAATAAAAATATTATAAGTGATATTTTTGATAAGATCCTAAGTAGCAATAGATTCTTTAAAGATAATAATAAATATATATTCAAAATTCATTGGGAAAATGAGTCTTATGTTGTACTATTGCTGGCTCATAAGATGCGTAAAAAGTTTGACAATATTGACATAAGCGTTGATCTAGGGGATGTAAACGAACAGGTTGATTTTTCATTTTGGAAAACTCATCCTTTACTTAATAAATATATCGATAATTTTGAAAATGTATACTATGATGACAGTTCACAAAACGAATCAGATAACTCAAACTCAATAGTCATTAGTTCTAATAACTATAAGAAATTAGTTACAAGATTATTTGATACTAGATGTTTTTGGTCTAAATGTTCTTTTTGTTCTATTAATTCCCGCTTCACTTCTGAAAAAAAAGTAGAAAACCTGGATGAATACGCTGTTCAAAATATTGACAAGCTAATTGCTAACATAAAAGAAACTAAAGATTTATCCTATTTAATCTTTACAGATGAAGCCATTGAAGCTTCCGTATTGATATATTTTGCGGAGCAATTACTAAAGCATAAGATAGATATAAAATGGAGCGTAAGGAGTAGATTTTCTGATAGATTTACTATAGATAATTGCAGGGTATTAGCCAAGTCTGGGGCAAGGTTTTTAGGTTTTGGCCTGGAGTCGGTCAATCAAAGAATCTTAAAGTTAATGAACAAGCGGGAAAAAGAGTACTCTAAAGAAGAGTTAAACAATATTTTCGAAAATTGTGACAAGACCGGGATTAATGCCCATGCGTATTTTATGATAGGCTTTCCATCTGAAACCAAACAGGAAACAGATGAAACTATCGAATTTATAGATTACCAGTTAAAAAACAGAAAGTATTTTACTTATTCCGCAAATGTCTTTTACTTAATGAAAGGGTCTGATGTGTATAAGCACCCTGAAAAATACAATATCAAGATAAACGATAAGTATGAAGATTCGAAATTATCAGATATTAGTTTCATCGATAACAATCCGGGTGAAAAATATACGCGAAATGAGCTGGCATATTTATCCCGCAAGGCTTATGCAAAGCTATTTTTTAAGGAAGAAGACCTGGATTATGCCACAGTCCAAATGGGATATAATTTTTGGGATTTTCTCGATAGAACTGGACTCTTTTATGAACATAAATTAGTAAATTCATACAATCCCTATTTATCCAAGGTAAATATTGATAAGTTAAGTGATGGTATATTAGATCAACATTTTAAACTTTTACCTTTATTTATCACATCTGATAATTCAAAATATGAATATTACAACATACTAAATGAAAGAAGAATTAGTATAAACGAAAACATAAAGGATATCTTCATTTTTTTTGTAACTAACTTTAACCCTAATATCACATTAAGAGAGAATATTAATATTTGTTTTCATAAGTTTCATATAACCGAAAATAACCAGGATATTACTCACGTGACGAAGGACATTTATAAGAAAAACTTATTTGAAAAGTATGTAATTAAGCTGATTAAAGACTCACTCCTTTATAGTAGTGTTAAAAATAAATGATACAGTTTTGCAAAATTCCGGAATTAATCCATATCGAAGTTACCTCAAAATGTAATATAAAATGCCCGCAATGCTATAATAGCAATTCCGGTAAAGATATAGATTTTTCTATATTATATCAGACTATAAAAAAAGTGGGCGGGCTAGGGGTAAAATATATAGCTCTAAGCGGCGGTGAACCTTTGTTATATCCGGAACTTTTCAGTGCTATTGAAGCAATAAGGTTTTATGGTATGACATCCTTTATGGCTACAGGAGGTATAGGGCTAACTGTCGAAATGATTAACCATTTGAAAGAAAGCGGATTAGGCTGCTTGTTCTTGTCTCTTAACGGATCTACAAAAAAGATACATGAAATCTCTCGTGGCAGCTATGATGCCGCAATGAAGGCGTTGATGTTTCTTAAAGAAACTAATCTTAGATATGAAATAAATTGGGTTGCGCGCAATGACAACATAGAGGACTTCAGCAATTTAGTTAAAATGTGTATACATTATAAAGCTAAAGCCATTAATGTATTAAGACTAAAACCTGATATGCATAATAAAATAGATAACTCTTTAAATAGGGATCAGATATTTGCTCTAGCAGACCAAATAAAAAACCTGAAAAATTCAGGATTTAACATTAAGGTAGAACCTTGTTTTTCACAGTTGCGATACCATCTATCATGGAATAATAAAGCCAGTATAGTTGGATGTCCTGCAGGTATTTATCTAATGGCAATAAATGTTGACGGGAAAAAATTACCATGCAGACATTTACAGCACCCAGACAATACCCCGGACCTAATGAGTTATTGGGAGAATTCGAATGTATTAAAAAGACTCCGCAATATGGATGAAAACATAAAAGAACCTTGTAGTAATTGTTTTAGATTTAAAAAATGCAGAGCTTGTAGAGCTGTAGCCGATAAGGTTTATGGAACACTTGAAGCAGGAGAATTCGAGTGTCCGTTGATTTAAGAACCCGATCTTCAGAAACGTTGTAATAATGACAAACAGAGACGCAAAATATTGCGTCTCTACTTTTATGAATAAGGCTTTTACAAAATCATTTTCTGATATACCTGAAGTTCTCATTAAAAGCACAAATTATGAGATAAAACAATTCTCTAACATTCATTCTAAAGAACCTGTATATATACTAAAAAATAAAAACTTAGGTTCTTTTTTACTTTTAAACGAATATGATTTTTTTATTTGGGAAAATATCGATGGAACAAACACAATATCAGATATATACTCAAAAATTTTAACTAAATATAAAAAATTTCCATATGAATACGTACTAAAGTTTATTCAAAAGATATGCTCTGCCAGTTTAATTGAAAATTATACGTTCAAAAATGTAAAAAGGAAACAATCAATTCTTGAGATCAAAATTCCTATACCTTTTTTTAGTAGATTTTTGTATTTTTGCTACAAAATATTTGGTAGATTTTTGTATAATTGGGTATTTCTTATTACTTACAGTCTTGTTGTATCCGTAGGTATCTTTACTTTTTTTGCTACGTTAAATCAAAACATTAATCTTCATGGTATATATAGTTATTTGTATGCTTTATTAGCATGTATAATCCCTTTAGTTATTCATGAAATGTCCCATGCATTTACATGCTTCTATTATAAAAGAACTATTTACGATTCCGGATTTATGCTTTACATGTTTATACCGGCTTTTTATGTAAATACTAGTGATATATGGATGGAAGAAAGGAAGAAACGTTTTATGGTAAGTTTAAGCGGCCCTATGTGTGATGTATTTATTGGTTCACTCTTTGCGCTTATTTATGTATACTATAACCAATCTCCGTACATTTATCTTATATCTTGTATGTCTTTTGCCAGAGGATTGTTTAACTTGAACCCTCTTTTAAAATGGGACGGGTATTACTGTCTTATGGATGCTTTAGACATTTACAATCTTTCGCTATTGTCGAAGAACTTTCTTTTCAAAATCTACCTCCAGAGGATATACAAATCCAAAACCTTTGCCTTATCCCAGAAAGAAATGGTTTTATTAATTTACGGCTTTCTTTCTCAACTATTTTTTATTTATTTCATCAGTGTGCTTATAGCTAATGGATTTGAGATGGTAGTAAATATGTACTATGGGAATTCTATAACATTAACTGCCCCTTTAATAATCAGCATAATATTACTGGCCACACTATTTTTAACTTTTCTTAAGTATTTCATTGAAAGAATGATTATTATTGGGAAAACGGTGATTCGAGCGTACCTCTAAATTAAAGTGCGTTTTTATTTTATCTGCGATTTGTTCTTTAGTGAAGCCAAACTTTTTTTCAAGTACTTTTTGTGGTGCAGAAGCTCCAAACCGATCAATTCCAATAGATAGTCCAGTATCTTCAACGAACTCTCTCCAGCCGAATGTTGTTCCAAACTCAATTGACACTCTGTTTTTGAAACTTGAAGGAAGAACCGATTCTCTATAGGATTTTTCCTGTTTTAAAAACAGTTCTCTTGACGGCATGGAGATTACTCTTGCATTTATATTTTCCTTTGCAAGAAGATCGGATACATTGAGAGCCAAAATTACTTCAGAACCTGTAGCAATTATTATTATGTCAGCTTTATCGCTATCTTTAAGAATATAAGCGCCTTTTTGAACATCTATTCTTTCTGCAAGTTCCTTTGGGATAGGATCAACATTTTGCCTTGTAAGAACAAGACACACTGGCCCTTTTAGCTTCAAAGTCGCATTCCAGGCATGTGCGATTTCATTGGCATCAGCAGGCCTTATTACTGTAACATTCGGAATAGTTCTTAACATATTTAATTGCTCTATCGGCTGGTGGGTTGGGCCATCCTCTCCGACACAAATTGAGTCGTGTGTAAATATATAAATTACATGCAGGTTTTGAATAGCAGAGAGCCTTATAGCCGGTTTCATATAATCAGCAAATACTAGAAAAGTTGCACCATAAGGAATAGCCGTTCCGTAGAGTGCCATTCCGTTCATGGTCAGCCCCATTCCAAATTCCCTTATTCCGAAATGCAGATTCCTGCCTGCTCTGTTTTCTGATGAAAAACTGGAATCATTGACGATAATTGTTTTAGTTGAAGGAGCAAGATCTGCCGCACCTCCTGCTAAAGCAGGGACTAAGTGTGCCGCCTTCTGCATTATAATGCTGCCGGATACTCTAGTAGCCATAGGCTTATCTATTGGAGTAATCACTTTCAACTGATCAAGCAAATCATCAGGAAGATGTTTAAGAAGTAAAGCAGATATCATTTTTGCCGAATCTCTGTTTTCCTCAAGAAACTTGTTGAACTCAGCATCCCATCTCATTGACTCTGCTACGAGAGCTTCTACTCTTGCATGGCAGGCTGCTCTTAATTCAGGATATACATAGAAAGCCTCTTCTGGAAATCCAAGCTGTTTTTTTACGGCTGCTACTTCTTCTGCCCCGAGTGGCTCGCCATGTGTAGTGTTTTTACCATGTTTATTTGGAGAACCAAAAGCAATTTCTGTTTTGCCTATCAGTATGGTTGGCCTGCCATCAGAAATTATTGCCTCATCAAGGCCTTTACAGATTTGCGAAATATCATTAGCATTATCTATATTAATTACCCTCCAGCCATAAGATTCAAACCGTTTTTCGACATTATCACTGTACGCGAGAGAGGTAGAACCTTCTATTGTGATTAAATTACTATCGTAAAAACAGATGATATTGTCTAGTTTAAGATGTCCTGCAAGGGAAGCGGCTTCATGGGAACAGCCTTCCATTAAACAGCCATCACTGCATAGTACATATATTTTCTGATTCTTAAAAAGATTAGTTTTGTCTAGCCCGGTTCTCGCAATAAAATTTTTAGCTTCAATCGCCATTCCAACAGCGCTGGCAAAGCCACTGCCAAGCGGCCCTGTTGTAACCTCAACGCCCTTTGTAAGGCCATATTCAGGATGGCCGGGAGTGAGGCTTCCCCATTGCCGAAAATTCTTAATCTCATCCATGCTTAAACCATATTCAAACAGATGCAATAATGAATAAATCAACATTGAACCATGACCGGCTGAGAGAACAAAACGATCCCGTCCTATCCATTCAGGATTCATTGGATTGTATCTTAAATAATTAAACCATAATGTAAATGCAAAATCTGCACACCCCATAGGCATTCCAGGATGTCCTGAGTTGGCTTTCTGAACAGCTTCCGCCGCTAATACCCTGATGTTGTCGGCACCCAATTTTAAAATTTTCTCATTCTCCATTTTCTTATTCTCTTCAGATTGGACTCATTTCTTGATATTTCCTGAAATATCTAATATCGAATTTCAATTCCCAATGACGTCATTAACGGTTCCGTGGAGGGACGAGCTCCGTCTCGTCCGCTCTTATTTTCGGTTCCGACGAAGCGGAACCCTCCATATCTTTACCAGAAGAACCTCACTAATTCTCCTTGATATGGCCACAACTCAACTTTATCAACTAGTCCATAGCGTATGGGATTCAAGCTCACATACTCCCATTTTCTAGAATAAGACTCTCCTTTTCTAAGCTGCCTATCCCAAAAATCTTTCTGCCATATAGGATGTTCATCAGCACTATGCCAGTTAAATGAAACTAGCGATTTCCAATATTTTACCCAACCCCTTAATGAATGTATATCAACTCCCGAAGGTGCGCAAAAAAAATGAATATGTTCAGGCATAATCACATATTTCCCAACAAGCCATTCTCTCGCCTGCTTCCATGAATCTGTGAAACATTTGTGCGCATGTTCATTTGCAAATATCTTTTTTCTATCTTTGCTGCATACTGTTACGAAAATTATATTAGGTCTGCCAAACTTATCTAAAAAAGGCCAATGAACGGGCTGGTGCCTTTCAGGTAATTTTTTTATATTCAATTCCATTTTTATCCTGGTTTTAGACCAATAGGTAGAAGGACGCACTTCGTTGCGTCCGCTTTTTCGGCCATGACTAAGCATGGCCCTCCAGCGCCTGTTTCAAAGTTTCATTCTGATAAAACTTCGAACAAACGGAGACCGGCTCTCGTCACACTACAATATTTACAAGCCTGCCTTTAACGCAAACTACTTTACGTACGGTTTTTCCTTTTATAGCCTCCATTATAACACTATTTGACAACGCAATTTTCTCCATTTCAGTTTCACTGGCTTCCGACGACATCATTATTCTGGCTTTTGGTCTGCCTAGAACCTGAACAAGAATTTCTATTTCATCCTCTTTTAAATATTCTTCATTATATTCAGGCCATTTTTCATAAGCCAATGTCCCGTTATGTCCTAAATATTCCCACATTTCTTCAGTAATATGAGGAGCAAAAGGGGACAATAATTTAACAAAACATTCTGCAGCTTCTTTTGAAAGCTTATCTTCTCTGCTAAATTCGTTAACAAAAATCATCATTTGGCTTATAGCAGTGTTAAAGCCGAATGTTTCGATATCATCTGTAACTTTTTTAATGGTTTGATGCAAAACAGCAAGCTGTTTTCTATTCATACCGATGTTACTTATTTCAGAATTAGTAATCATTTTCCAGGACTTTTTAAGGAACCTGTGAACCCCTTCAATTCCTGTAGTACTCCAGGGTTTAGCTGCTTCAAGCGACCCCATAAACATTTCATAAAGCCTCATACTATCGGCCCCATATTGAGCGATTATATCATCAGGATTAACCACGTTTCTAAGAGACTTTGACATTTTTGCCGGAAATTCTACCAGCTCCTCGCCAGTATCTTTGTTGTAAAATTTTCCATCTCTAGCTTCTACCTTATTAGAAGGAACAAGAGCACCTCTGGAGTCTTTATATGAAAGTCCAAGGATCATTCCCTGATTGATAAGTTTTTTGAAAGGTTCTGGCGTCGAGACTAGCCCTGAATCATAAAGTACCCTGTGCCAAAACCTGGAGTACAGCAAATGGAGTACAGCAAATTCCGCTCCGCCTATGTACAAATCTACAGGCATCCAGTATTTTTCCTTCTTGCTGTCCCAAGCCTTATCACTGTTTAAGGGGTCTATATATCTCAAATAATACCAACTCGATCCAGCCCATTGTGGCATGGTATTTGTTTCTCGTCTGCCTCTTTTACCAGTTACTGGATCAACATATTCCAGCCACTCTTTTGCGTTGGCAAGCGGAGACTCACCATTCCCGGAGGGTTTAAAATTATCTATATCAGGAAGAACAACAGGTAGCTCTGTTTCATCAAGAAGCTTTATAGTTCCATTATCTATATGGACTATAGGGAAGGGTTCTCCCCAGTATCTCTGGCGACTAAAAAGCCAATCCCTAAGTTTATAATTCGTAGCTCTTTTGCCTATTCCCATTTTTTCAAGCCACTGAATGGTCTTTTCTTTTGAATCTTTAACCTCAAGTCCGTTAATATCCAAGCCTTTATTATTTGCCGAATGGATCATTTTCCCATTTCCAGGCCAACAGGCGTTTCCATTTAGAACATTTTCCACAGATATTTTTTCCGCTTCTGCTTCTTTTTCTTCAGGATGAATAATACAGCAGATAGGCAGGGAAAACTTCGTGGCAAATTCAAAATCGCGCGTATCGTGCGCGGGAACTGCCATTATTGCTCCAGTTCCGTAGGAAATAAGAACATAGTCAGCTACCCAAATTGGAATTTTTTTGTCATTAACAGGATTTATCGCGTACGCGCCGGTAAATACGCCACTCTTCTCCTGACTGAGTGAAGTCCGTTCAAGCTCGCTCATTTTTGCAGCATGTTCAATATATGCGTCAACTTCAGATTTCTGATCCTGAGTAGTAATTTTTTGCACCAGTTTATGTTCCGGGGAAATAACCATATAGGTAGCGCCAAACAAAGTATCAGGTCTTGTTGTATAGACCTCTATTTTTTCATTAGAATCAGCTACCTGGAAAAACAAATTTGCGCCGGTAGATTTCCCTATCCAGTTTTTCTGCATTTCCTTAATCCCTTCCGGCCAGTCCAGTTCATCCAGCCCCTCAAGCAGTTTTTCAGCGTATTCAGTAATCCTGAATATCCATTGCTTCATCGGCTTCCTGATTACATCATGACCGCCGCGCTCACTCTTGCCATCTATGACCTCTTCATTAGCAAGAACAGTTCCAAGAGCAGGGCACCAGTTTACAGGAACTTCATCCAGATAAACCAACCCTTTTTTATAAAGCTGGATAAATATCCACTGTGTCCATTTGTAGTACTCTTTGTCGGTAGTGTTTATCTCTCTATCCCAGTCGTAGCTGAATCCCAAGGACTTAATCTGACGTTTATATATCTCGACATTTTTTTTAGTAGTAATAAACGGATGCGTACCGGTTTCTATAGCATACTGCTCCGCGGGAAGGCCAAACGCATCCCAGCCCATAGGATGAAGAACATTATAATCTTTCATTCTTTTGTATCTTGAAACAATATCCGTGGCAGTATACCCTTCCGGATGCCCCACATGCAGACCGGCCCCGCTTGGATATGGAAACATATCAAGAACATAATATTTTTGCTTATCCGAAAAGTCAGAGGTCTTAAAAGTTTTATTTTCTTCCCAATACTTTTGCCACTTCTTCTCTATTTCTTTGAAGTTATATTCTCGTTTAACCATAGCTAGTACTGGCTTTATTATTAATGAGTGTTTTAAAAGTTAAAGGTCCTAACATATTATAAACTTATCGCCTTTTCAATCTAAAAAGAAAATAAGGAATCTTTATTTGGAGACTTGTATAAGTAAGGAATATATGACAGAACTTCTAAAAACTATCTTCAGAATAGTCTTCAACCGTTGTACTTAAGGATAAACATGGTTATATCATCTGACTGTATTGCGCCTGAAACATGCTGAGCAACGGCCATTTTTACATTATTGGAAATATTTTCCACTGTTTCATCCTTCTTCTTGGCAAGAATATCCAATAATTTCTCTTCAGAAAATGGTATATTATCAATATTCATAGCCTCGGTAACACCATCCGTATACAGGAAGAATATATCCTCAGGTAAAAGTTTAAGTCTATTCCCGACATAGTTTACATCTGCCCCGATTCCCAGCGGTGGATGAGCGTCTTCTGTATGAAGATAATAAAAATCCTTCTTAGTTGTGTGAATAAGCGGCGGGTTATGGCCCGCGTTACAATATTCAAGAAGTCCTGTTTCTATATTAAGTATACCTAAAAAGAATGTTACAAACATAAAAGATTCATTCTCCTTACACAAATCCTCATTCATAGCATTCAAAATCTTAGCCGGATCTATAGTAAGACTTATTTTGGCTCTTAATAGCGTCTTAGCAATAGCCATAAACAAAGCTGAAGGAACTCCTTTTCCTGATACGTCTCCTATTGCAAAACAGAGATGCTTTTCATCTATAAAGAAAAAGTCGTAAAGATCTCCTCCAACTTCTCTTGCGGGAATTAGTGTCGCATATAAGTCTATTTGTTTCAGGTTTGGAAACTTATGCGGAAGCAACCCTTGCTGTATTTCACGAGCAATACTAAGTTCTTTTTCTATCTTTTCTTTGGCAACTGTTGTTTCCTGTAAATTGGCTATATACTTGATTAAACTTTCCTGCATAATACAAAATGACTGGCTTAATACGCCTATTTCATCGGTAGTGGAAAATGTTGGCAATTTAACATTTAAATCTCCTTTTCCTATTTTATAAGTAGCACTAGCCAGACTACGGAGAGGTATTGTCATTTTGTTAGCTAAAATGATTATCGTAACTAGAGTTAATATATACCCGACCAATCCCATAATAAAGAGTTTTAAAGTAACGATGTTCAAATTAGAAAAAAGCTCGTCCTCAGAAACTACTACACATATAAACCATCCTGTCTTTTCTAAAGGTTGGTAAGATATGAAGCACTTTTTTCCCAAAGTAGAAGAGTAATATTCTTCGATCCCTGTTTGCTTACTAATCATTGTTTTTTTAAGTTCTTTCAGATTGACATTTCCTCTCTTTTTGGCTAAGAAGGAAGAGATATCTTTTCCAGATTTGTAATAATTTTCGTTTTCGAACCCAATAAAAACCCCATTTGCTGACAACATAAAAACATATCCGGTTTTAAATACTTTTATGCTATTTAGAAAAATTTCCAGCCATTTCAAATCAATGCTACATACAATAACCCCGCTGAGTTTTTTTTCCCCATTTGTAGTTGTAAAAAAAGGAAAAGAATATGTTAGCATAAGTATATTTTTTGCCCGTTCATCAAAATAGGGCTCGATCCATGTACTTGTATTCAATTTTTTGGGGATTGTATACCAGTTACTTTTAAAATAGTTGTAATTTTTATCTTCATTATTGAGGTATTTTACAGAGTTATTTTGCTTGTAGAAATAGGGATTAAAATAATATTTTGTTTTATCAAACATATAAGGTTCAAAAGCTACCGAGCAGCTATACATTCCATCATAACTTTTGATGACATCTTTTAATATTGTCAGTAATTGATTTTCTGTAGGTTTACTATATTCAAAAACATATGAAATATCTTCTGCAATTCTTTGAATAATGTTAATTTCTCCATTAACTTTTGCAAGAATCACTTTTGTTAGGATTTCAGCATCTTCCTTCGCATCATTAATGACAATATTTTTGGATACATGGTAGTTATATATCAAAACTGATAGGAAAGTAATTACAAAACAAGTTAGGATATATAAACTAAGTTTGAATGCAAAACTGTATTTAACCTTAACCTTATCCATATTATCTATATTTGAAAAATTCTTAATGTTTTTTTAGGGATTTATAAAGAAAAATGGACATAACATTTTGATGAGTTTATCATATTTTAACATTATTGCAAGGCACTTTTATTTCAGAAAATAGTTTCCAAACTGGTAGACAAGTACAGAAAGAACATACGCCAAAATTAAACTGCCTGCAGTTCCTCCAATAGCCCATTTCCATGAAGTTTCTCTGGCCATTGCCACTACAGATGCTAAACATGGTGCGTAAAGCAGCATAAACAAAAATACGCTTAAAACAGCTGGTAAATTCCAATTTGGATCAGCTAGCAATTTTTGTTTTAAGAGTTCAAAATTATTATCTCTGTCATTTTTCGGATTATACGAACCCAACGAATATGCTGTTGATAAAGTTGACAATATTACTTCTTTTGCAGCAAATCCTCCGATTAACGCTATATTGGTTTGCCATTGAAATCCGGCGTACTGAGTAACATTTTCAAGCATTGTACCAAACCTTCCGGCAAAAGAATATTTCAAGGCTTCTAATTGTTTCTGAGATTGTCGTGAAGGTATTGAATTTTTAATTTCAGAATTTTCAAATAGAGAGCTAGTTATAATATTAGCCACCTCTGCCAGCGCTGCTTCACGTTCTCGGATTGGAAACGGACATTCGGCCAGGTAAGCGGTAATAAAAACAGGTGAACCTCCTTGAGGCCAGGTGATGGCAATATCGCTAGCGCTATATTCGCCTGTGCCGGTCTTATCGGCTATCTCCCATTCAGAAGGAAGACCTGCTCGCAACCGTGCTGTACCTGTTTTACTTTCCTTCATCCATTCTATTAGCTGTTGGCGAGATTGTTCGGAAAGTACAGTCCCCAACAATACGCGACGCATAGAATTTAGCATGGCAAGTGGACTAGTAGTATCGCGGTTATCACCAGAGAGGACATTATTTAACGCCGGTTCATTGCGATCTAATCGCGTGACATTATCTTGCAAAGAGCGTGCAAAAGCTGTACAAGCTTCAGGGCCTCCTATGATTTTTAAAAGCAGGTTGGCTGCAGTGTTGTCGCTTTGCTGGATAGTGGCTTTGCAGAGGTCTAAAATTGTCATATTACCTTGTTGTTGATGATCATGAATCAAGTGCTCTCGTGTTATAGGAGCCCAATCCAGCAGATCAGCTTGTGTGTAGGTGATAATTCTATCTAAAGACTCTTGTCTGCAGTTCACTCGTTCTAGGACAGCAGCGACCAAGAGGAGTTTGTAAGTACTGCACATAGCAAATAGTTCATTGGCGCGATATTCTATTCGGCGTCCAGTGGCAGTATCCATAGCCGCGACCCCCAAACGGCCGCCTGCTTGCTTTTCAACAGCAGCTAAACGTTGCTGAGCACGCATCTGAGGAGATAAAGGTGTCAATAGGTGTTGGGTGGAAACGGCGGTCATATCTTCCGGTAGCCTGGGAAAGGTCATTAAACACCACATGATAATTGAGGCAGCAAAAATAACAGTTCCTGCTTTTTTTACAAATTGCCATACTCTATTTAATGTATGGGTTGCTATCCCATATATTGTAGGGAATCTATATGGGGGTAGTTCCATGATAAAAGGAGTTGCTCCGCCTTTTAAAATAGTCTTTCTCAATAAGAACGAAACTAGCAGTGCAAATATCCATGACCCTATTGTTAAAGAAAGCATTACTACTGTTTCTCTTTGCGGAAAAAATGTCCCTGCAAGCATCAAATAAACTGTGGTTTTTGCCCCGCATACCATAAATGGAGCGGTCAGAATGGTAGCTATTCTCTCTTTTGGACTTTTTAAAGTTCGTGCGGCCATAACTCCAGGTACAGCGCATCCTCCTGGAATTCCCCCGGCAATGATAAATGGCATTACAGAAGCACCATGAAGTCCAAAAGCCTTAAATATTTTATCAAGCATATATGCAACTCTTGCCATATATCCAAGATCTTCCAGAAAACAAAGCAAAGCAAACATTATCAGAATCAATGGAGCAAAGCTTAAAACTGCGCCGACTCCGTCTATTATTCCAGACACAACTAGCGAGCGAAGGAGTTCATTTGTTATGTACTTATTGCCTAATCCTCCAATATATCCGAAACATTTTTGCAGCCATTCCTGAGGGTAGCTTCCTGCTGTAAATGTAATCCAGAATAGAAGGTAAAGTATTCCTATCATAGCTAATGGGCCAATAATCCGTTGCGTTAACACCTTATCTATCATTTCAGAAAAATTCCGCCTGAAAGCATCTGGACGATAAATAATTCCTTTTTTTAATAATGAAGCTATAAATCCGTATCTGTAATCTGCTATTATTGCTTCAGGATATGTTTTTAAAGACTTTTCAATGTGAACTCCAACTGCTTTTACCGTTGATTCTAATTCTTGAGATAGAGCACTAAATTTTCGTCCCTCATCGATTATGTGAGTATCTCCTTCCATGTATTTAATCGCAAGCCATCTGGCAGGATATCTGTCTGTCATAAACTTGTTTTCAACAATCAGATTTTCCATGCTGTCGAGAGCTAAATCTATATCCGTTCCATAAGACATGTTAAAATTAGGCGCCCATTTGTCTTTATTTTTATAGAGTCGTACAATGGCTTTAAGTATTTCTTTTCTGCCAATTCCTTTCCTTCCCACACATTCAATTACAGGAACATTAAGCTTTTCCGATAACATTGTGCAGTTTATTTGCGTACCGTCTCTTTTAACCTCATCCATCATATTCAAGCCTATTATAACAGGAACGCCGATTTCTATTATCTGAATGGCAAGATATAAACTGCGCTCAAGAGCAGTGGCATCCAGCATGCAAACTACAATATCCGGATGTTCATGAAGTATTACGTCTCTGGCTACTACCTCTTCAAGCGAATAAGAAGTAAGAGAATAAGTCCCTGGCAAATCTATGAACTTTATTCTATAATTTTTCGTTTTAAAATATCCCTCCATTCGTTCAACAGTAATGCCGGGATAATTGCCAACCCTTGCTGTAGAACCGGTCAACATATTGAACATTGTGCTCTTCCCGCTATTGGGCTGACCGGCCAAAGCTACTGTTATGTCATTTTTTTTTGGCATTTAATCTTTTACCTCACAAGTAATGAAATCTGCTTCACTGTTTCGGAGAGTTAATACAAATCCTTTCATTTTAAGCGCAACTGGATCATATAAAGGCGCCTTGCCGATGACAACAAACTCTGCATTTGGAATGATTCCCATATCTCTTATTCGCTTTCCAAGTTCGCCTTTGGCATTAACACTTCTAATAATACCTTTCTGATTTACTTTCATTTTTCTCATTGGTATAATCATAAATTAAAAACTCTCTATTCCTGAATTTTCATTAAATTACATAATTTGATATTTACAGACTACACGTTCCGGATATTCGCGCAAACTAAAATTCCAAAAATTGTGATTGACAATATAGCAGACCAAGTCAAAATTAGGAAGTCCTGATTTTAAAACTTTACCTCTGATATCTTGTAGCATCGGTGGTAAAAAAACACTTTTTCTGTAAAGTAGAAAATAACGGTTTGTGTAAAATAACAGTTGAACAATAAAATTATGAGATAATATATGCCAGGGAATGTATTTGGAACAGAATTCAGAATTACGACTTTCGGAGAGTCTCACGGAAAAGCTGTTGGAGTTGTAATAGAGGGAGTAACTCCAGGACTGGAATTGTTAGAATCTGATATTCAGCAAGAGCTTGACAGGAGAAAGCCCGGACAATCAGAAATTACTACCTCTAGAAAAGAGAGCGACACTGTTCATATAGTGTCCGGAGTCTTTGAAAGCAAAGCTATAGGTACCCCATTGACCATGATAATCTTCAATGAGGATGCTGATTCCAAGTCTTATGAAAATATAAAAAGTTTATTCCGCCCCGGACATGCTGATTACACATATTACAAAAAATATGGAATCAGAGATTATCGCGGCGGCGGAAGATCATCAGGCCGGGAAACAATTGCAAGAGTAGCTGCAGGCGCAGTTGCAAAAAAAATGCTGTCAAAAACAGGAATTAAAATAAATGCGTATGTAATTAAAGCCGCTAGAATTGAGTGCAAAGAACGAGATATGTCCGCAATTGAAAAAAATATTGTAAAGGCATGTGACGAAACAGCTGCAAAAGCTATTGTGGAAAAAATTTTAAAACTCAAAGAAGAAGGGAACAGTGCCGGCGGTATAGTGGAGTGCAAAATTTCAGGAGTTCCTGCAGACTTAGGTGAACCCGTTTTTGACAAGCTTGACGCCGATATCGCCAAAGCCATGCTCTCTATAGGCTCAGTCAAAGGAATCGAGTTTGGGCTTGGCTTTAAATCTGCAGATATTACAGGAAAAGAAAACAATGACCAGATGGATAAAAACGGGTTCCTCTCAAATAACTCAGGAGGAATACTTGGAGGAATATCCACTGGACAGGAAATACTATTCCGCATAGCTGTAAAACCTACCGCATCCATTGCTTCTGAACAAAAAACTATAGATATAAACGGAAATGAAGTAGTTTGCAAAATCGAAGGACGCCATGACCCCTGCATCTGCTCCAGAATCGTTCCAGTAGTCGAGGCCATGGCTGCGATCGTGATTGTTGACCATATTAAAAGAGTTGGTAAATTATATGATTTTAGCCACACGCGTGAGCGTGTGGATTAATAGATAACAAAAACAGAGCAAGCCCGTCCCAAAGGGGATGTGGCGACACAAAATAAGTATGGGACATACATTTTCAAATTTACTTATTCACATAATTTTTAGTGTTAAAGATAGAAAAAATATGCTCTACAAAGAGATGAGAAATGATTTGTTTCCTTATATTCATGGGATTGCTAAGAATATTGGCTGTAATATTATCAGAGCTGGCGGAGTTGAAGACCACGTACACATTCTGATAAAAACACAGCCTGATATATCTGTTTCAGAAGTTGTTATGAAGGTTAAGGCTAATTCCTCCAAATGGATGCATGAAACCTATCCCAATTTGTCTGATTTTGCATGGCAAGTTGGATTTTCTTGTTTTTCTGTTAGCGAATCAGTTAAAGATGATGTTATCAAATATATTGATTGTCAGGAAGAACATCACAAAAGGTTTCCGCTTGGAGAGGAATTAAAGATGTTTTTTGAAAAGAATAAAGTGTCACCACTCCCTACAGGAGGGCTTAGATAATTTTTGAATATAATTTACCACGGGCTAACACCCGTGGCTATAAATTAAAATTTTGGCTACACGCGTGCCTGCAACGCCGTAGCGTGCGTAGGCGTGAGCGTGTGGATTAATTGATGAAAGAGAAGAAGAATGTTTAATGCAATATTCTAAAAACCAATGTAACACAATGGAGGAGACAAATGGAAATAATTGTAAAGAAGCCGACAGCTGAAGAAATTCAGGAAATGAAACAACAACCGATTTGGGAAAAAGAAGTTTCAACTTTCCCGTGGCACTATGATGATAAGGAAACTTGCCTGATCCTTGAGGGTGAAGTAACTGTCAAGACTGAAAACGGGACAGTTTCCTTCAAAGCCGGGGATATGGTCATTTTTCCCAAAGGCCTTGACTGTACCTGGAATATTAAATCACCAGTCCGTAAACATTATATGTTCGGATAAAATAAGGCTGCAAAGATAAGTTAACGGTCCAGAGCCGGAATGAGTTCTGACTCGTGAATGGCCAAGGAATGACTTGAATTGCCACGAAAAAAAGTTTTAGCTCAGTTTATTGTTTTATAATTCGTGCTTTTTCGTGCGATTTGTGGACAAAAAAACAATGAAGACAGAAAAGCAGATTACGATCAGAAGCTTAGAAAAAAATGATTGTGAAATAATAACTCAAGCTTTTAATAATCAGGGATGGGATAAGAAAGTCGAACGATATCAAGAATATTTGAAAGAACAAACGGCAGGGAAACGGGATGTTCTGATAGCATTGGTTGATGGGGACTTTGCCGGGTATTTGACGATAGTGTGGGAATCATATTATCCATATTTCAGAGAGAACTGGATCCCGGAAATAACAGATTTAAATGTATTGAAGAAATTCCAAAGAATGGGTATTGCTTCGAGTCTAATGGATATTGCTGAAAAGATAGTTTCAAAAAAGTCAAAAACTATTGGAATAAGAGTAGGATTAACTGCGGATTATGGCAGAGCTCAGCGGCTTTACGTAAAAAGAGGTTATATACCTGATGGAAATGGTATAAGCCAAAATGAGAAATGCCTGAAATGGGGTAAAACTGTGCGAGTGAATGATAATTTGGTATTATGTCTTACGAAGGAATTAAAAAATCGCAGATAGAGAGTATTTGGACTCGGTTTGTATTTCAAAAATTTGTCTATAGGGGAATGGATAAATCAGACCTCATCTTTCCCTTTGATCCAAAGAAAAATCCGTTTGAGCCGTATAAGATAAAAATTCAAAAATTCTTCAGTATTGTGGATGAAATCTGCGATGCCGGCCATACTTTTAAAATCATAGAGGTTCATTTCGGCAAAAAATATTACCACGATCCTAAAAATTTATCGGTATGGTCGCGAAGAGATCTTAATAAAACAGGCATTGATTTTACGTCAATTTATAAAAATGCGGCAGAATACGCTGATTGCTGGCAGGGGAGTCAACTGAAGCAGAATATTAAAAGTTTGTCAGAATGTTTACTCTCAAACGCAAAAAGTGAAATTTGCAGCCGGATATTAACGAAAGACGACACTGACATAATTCATGAACTGAATGATTGGGTTAATAAACGTGGAGATTCGAATCCAATTGTTATTCATGTAAGACGGGATAATGATTTTTTTGAAACATCGGACCAGCTTCTTCCACTGGGAACAAAAGATTTGTTCTGTCAAAACGTCATGGATAAGATTTACAAACAGAAAATTGATGAGCACCAGGACATAATTTCTTTACTGCCAAATGAAACTGAAGAATTTTGCTGCTCAATCTGCAGACCAATTAGTGAAAAAGAAATTTTCAGAATCGAAATATTATAAGGTTTGAATTTGAAAATACTGTATACTTAAATTACACAAATGTATGTTTCAAGTATACAAAGGATAGCTATGGAATCAACCTTAACCTAAGACGAGATTAAAATTGTAGAGAATGCCAGTGATGGGAAATAAAATCGCAGTTTTTGAAGGAAACGTTGAAGTGTCCGAAAAAATCGGACAGTTGAAAATGTATTATTTCAAAACTTCATTATTTTTAAGTATAAAAATAATTGATTCAATAATTTTCATATCGTTTTTGCTATGGAAGCCTAAACATAATCCGACATTCTGATTATCGTTAAAAATGATCTGACCTAGTGATAAATTTTCAGAATTCGTAGACACATGATACCTTCCAGCATAAATAGCATAAAAACGGAGTTTATGCAATACTTCTAATTGCTCTTCGGTAAAGGATTCTCCTAAGCCTGCTGTTTTAGCTAGTTCTTGAAGATCATGGCCTTTTAGCTTCTTGGGTAATATAGGCTTTTCACTGGCTTCCATTTTTGCCTTAAATTCGTCTTTATTTTTTGCAGCAATTATTGCCTTAAGGTAATTTTCTAAGGCAAAAGAAGAGAGCATCAAGAAGCAATCTAAAAAACAACTTAATTCTTTTTGTCTTTCCTTTTTCAGCCAATATTCTTTAGGATAAATGGAATTCGCAACTTTAAGTAAATTGTCGCCTTTTTCTATCCACTTTTTATAGTTTAATAAATTAGCAATGAAAAATTTGCTTTCTAAATTATTATTCATTCGCCATACCGCTGCAGTAATTATTTACTAAACTATCGTCTCATTATAAATCTGTTCAAATACTTAGCAACAATGATGTTCAGAAAATTCAGAAGTTTCTTCAAAATAAGTAAAGTCCCCACGCCACAGAGCAGAGGGGCATTTTTTACAACTTCAAGCGCACCGATTTTTAGGCACCGTATTATATGGTATTTCGCCTCTTGAACCGAATGGCTCGTTATCTTTAAGCTCATACGTATAGTCAAAACATCTGCATATGATGGAGTTAGAAATGAGAGTTAGAACTCTTGAAATTTGTCTTGATAGACTATTTAAAAATAATCCATCAATGATATCGTTTACTAAAGAACAAGTCGAAGCAATTAGAGAAGAAGCATTTCAAAAAGTATCAGATCGGTTTAAATTTTTGGGGCTAAAGAAAAATGAAATATCCAAAAGTAGCAATAAAGTGCGTAATAAATAGAGTATTTATGCATCTATTAAATTGGTATTGCGAATACGTTAACGGCAATTCACGGCATGAAGCGCGGGAAAAGAAGCCATATGCCAACACATAGAAAGCACAATTTATGACAACTGAAGAACAGGACAGCTCGCCATAGCCGTCCGTTCCGATTCGGCGCCTTCGGAGAAGTTGCCCCACCGACCGGCAAATTGACGAACTCGTTTACGAATTGTATGGATTAACTGAAGACGAAATCAAAATTGTAGAAGGCGCCAATGATAGGAAATAAAATTCAAGATAAAAATTATGATATATAATGTAAATAGCCACGGGTGTGAACCCGTGGGATATAATGATAATAAATAGTCAGAGCTCTCCTGTAGGGAGTTGCGACACTTTTCCTATACATATTGCTTTTTGTGTCGCCACGCCCTAAAGAAGCTGGCTTGTTTTTATTTGTTGTTTTATCTCCCATGGGCTCACGCCCGTGGCTAAGTTCAAACAAAAATGGAAGAAAAAGAGTATAAGACAGCGGATATGAGATTCTGGACCATTTTGCTGAGGTCAGCAAAATCGTGGAGGCTGGTGCGACTTCAAAACCTGTGGTTGATTTTAAACTTACCCGTTATGGTTGTTATTTAATTGTTCAGAATATCTCAAGCTGATGAAAAATTGAAAAAACTCCCAAAAAATTAATGCTGGATGAATAAAAAAATAAAATGAATACATCGATGCTGGGAAATAAAATTGCAGCTTTTCAAGAAAGGCAAATCCGAAAGCTTTTCAAGAAAGGCCAATGGTGTTTTTGTTTTTACATCATTAATGTTTTATTTGGGGTAAAATTGTCCACGGATGGCACGAATTGACACGAAAGGAGAATAAAATTGAACACAATTTTATTCAGGGAAGAAAGTTATGAGATAATTGGAGCATGCATGGAAACACACAGTGTATTAGGCACTGGTTTTCTTGAAGCCGTTTATCAGGAGGCTTTAGAAAAAGAATTCATTCTTCAATATAAAAGATTTGTTTTATAATTCGTGCTTTTTCGTGTAATTCGTGGACAAGAAATGATCAATTATGGACAAAAAGCTCAAAAAGCGTATAGAAGAATTAGTTTGTGAGGAAGTTAAGATTGTTTCGTATGATCCGGCATGGCCGAAGATGTTTGAAGCTGAGGCTGCATTTTTAAGAAGCAAACTGCCCAAGAACCTTATTAAAAGGATTGAACATTTTGGCAGCACAGCGGTTCCCGGTCTTTCCGCAAAACCAATCATTGATATTCTGGTAGAAGTTGCAAGTTTGGAAGAAACCAAAAAACAGATTGTACCGATATTGGAAGCTGAAGGATATGAATATTTCTGGCGTCCGGTTCGCGGCAATTACGGCCCGCCGTACTATGCGTGGTTTATCAAACGAAATTCAGAAGGGAAGCGCACGCACCATATCCACATGGTCGAAGCGGATTCAGAACGGTGGATTGATCTCTCTTTCAGAGATTACCTTCGACAGTTTCCAGCGGAAGCCAAAAAATACGCTGAACTGAAGATAAAACTGTCCGATCAATATCCAAACGATAGAATAAAATACACAGACGGAAAAACCAGCTTCATTTTGGCCGTTACTAAAAAAGCAAAGAATATTGGAGTTGATAGTTTATAGCTTGCCACGGCTGATATTCACACGAAGCCACAGGTAGAAATGATCGACTCTTTTTAGTCGGAAAATGTTTCCAAAATGATTTTGAGATTTTTCAACTAAAAAGAGAGAATACGCTAACGCGTTCCTGCTATCGCAGGAGCATTTCTATCACAGAAATAGAGGAAATACTCTTTGTGTCATTGTGTCTTTGCGTGAGCATTAAAAAATTATAATTTTGAAAATTCAACAACTTCGATTATTTTTTATCATAAAAACAAGTTAATTTTGCAAAGAGCTCTATATAATTTGGATTTAAAATCTAACCAGGATACAAAAATGAAGAAAATAAAGTTTAATATTTTTACTGGCCTAATAGCCTTGGGTATATTTCTGCTCGTACTGGTTTTGACCCACTATGTGTGGAATTTCCGGATCTGCCCTCTCAAATTGCCGTAGAAGTAGCAAGTAATATCAGAAGTACCATAGACGAAATGGATGTGGGACAATTAAAAAACGCAGTCTTCAATCTGATGCTAGTAACTATGGTACCAAATGATAAATCAAGTCAAAGACGCGGTTCAGAAAAATTCTATGATATTAGAACTATAACTTGCAACGAATTAATTTCCCCTAATCAGACGACTGTCACCAGACAAAAAAATAGTAGCTCTAAGTAGATATTTGCAAGGGTATTGCGATTTTTTACAATATTATTATGGTGGTGATATACGATTATCGGCCGATGAAATAATAACACGTAAAACTCAATATAATACCTATCAAATAGGTTGTGCATATCCTGCAGGAGTAAATACAGCGGCCAGGAGCGTAGGAATACTGTTTAAATGGAGATTGTCACATTCTGAATTAGAAGCTATTCCGGAAGAAGATGGCGAAGAAGATTACGACCCAACAGTAGCCGCCGGTATGGATGGTCAGGGGTAATCTTACTATCTTTCTTGGGATTTTTATCTGTAAAGATTATAGTTTCCAAGGTATATTTGCGTAGAGAATTGCAGGCTTATAATTCTGGTTGCTTGAAGTGATAACCTAACACGATATCTATTCGGAATAAGATTTCGAACTTGTAAGATTTTTGCAGTTTTTTATGGAAGTTATAGACAAATTGAAAATACTATCGGAAGATTCGCAATATGATCTTGCGTGCGCTTGCGGTACTTGCAAAGATGACAGGAGAAAGAGGGGAGAAGATGGGAAGTGGATATATCCTGTGGCTTTGCCAAATGGCGGGTATTCGGTCTTACTGAAAACACTGCTTTCAAACGTTTGTACAAACGACTGTAAATACTGCCCGCTTAGGAGCGAAAACAGTGTTAAAAGGTGTATACTTACCCCTGAAGAGATAAGCCGGACTTTTATAGAGTACTACAGGGCAAGAAAAGTTTTCGGGCTATTTCTGAGTTCCGGAATCATAGATACTCCAGAGTATACTATGGATAAACTTATTGCTTCGGCTTCGCTGATAAGGAAGAGATACTCTTTCAAAGGATATATACATTTAAAGGTTATTCCCGGTGCGTCAGAGGCTTCCATGGAAGAAGCGATGTCTCTTTCCAACGCGGTATCGTTAAATATAGAAGCTCCCGGGAAAAATTATTTCAACAAACTATCACACAAGAAAGATTTTGACAGGGATATCGCAAAGTCCTTAAAGTATTTATCTTGTCTGGCAAAGGAAAAATATCCAAAAGTCAGGCTTACGACCCAGTTTATAGTTGGTGCTTCAGATGAACCGGATTCGGAAATATTAAAATATTCTTTCGGGTTATATGAAAAGCTGGACTTTAACAGAATATATTTTTCCGCGTACCAGGAAAATCCGTTGCAGTCTTCATCTGAAAATTTTTCACTTGATGGATCACCACCCTCTACAGATAAACTTATAAGAGAACACCGATTATACCAGTCTGATTTTCTGATAAGAAAATATGGTTTCAAAAAAGAAGATTTCTTCTATGATATTAAAGGGAATTTAAGTCTGGAAAAAGACCCGAAAGAAATCTGGGCGGAACGAAATTCTGGTATTTTCCCGGTAAACATTAATTCTGCGCCGAAGGAGTTGCTGTTAAAAGTACCTGGGATAGGACATGAAACTGCTTCGAGGATTATAAAACACAGGCAAATTAGCAAAATTAAAAGCCTTTTATCCATTGGTATTAAGGGAAAAACAGAGTGTAAAATCAAAAGGTATGTCGCAATCTAAATAAATGAACGATAAAGATACAATAGCAGCAATTTGTTCCGGAGTAGGTGGGGCAATAACTGTGATAAGGATTTCCGGCAGCGGCGCTCTTAATGTGGGAAATTCGGTCTGGAAATCTAGAAAAACTCTTTCCGAAGATACAAAAGGTAGGTTTCTTCTTGGTAAAATAATGCCGGACAGTTCTGGAATAGGAGAAACCGCATTTGCTGTTTTCATGAAAGGCCCTAATACTTTTACTGGCGAAGATGTTGTTGAACTTCACGCGCATGGCGGCGCATTTAATTCACGAAGGATTTTTAACGCGGTTCTGAATCATGGAGCCAGACAGGCTGCTCCTGGAGAATTTACCTATCGCGCTTTTATAAATGGTAAGATGGACATGACCCAGGCTGAAGCTGTGTGTGACCTTATAAATGCCAACAGCAGCATGGCGCTGCATCTGGCAGAAAAACAGATGGAAGGAGTTCTTGGCAGAAAAATAAAATCTTTGCAAACACAATTAATTGATGTACTGATAGAATGTGAAGCGAGAATAGACTTTCCGGAGGAAGAGCTGGATTTTAAATCTAGAGAGGAATTGGATAAAGAGATTTCTTTAGTTCAGGAAGAGATGCTGAATCTGTACGAAACCAGGTTTGAAGGAAGAGTAATAAGAGAAGGTGTCAGGGTGGTTATAGCAGGCAAACCAAACGCGGGAAAATCATCGCTGATGAATCTATTGCTTGGTTATGACAGAGCCATTACAACTGATATTCCCGGAACTACACGGGACACCCTTGAAGAGTTCATAAATATACGCGGTATTCCGATTAAGCTTATAGATACTGCCGGGCTGAGAGATTCTGATAATGTAATAGAAAGTATCGGAATGCAAAAAACTATCTCATCTATGGAAACTTCACAAATAATTTTGTGGCTGCTTGATGCTTCTATTGTTGATCTTAAATCGGAAACAACTGAAATGGAAAAATACTTAGGGGGGAATAAAAACGTTATAGCTGTATGGAATAAATCTGATTTGCTCGCGGATGTCAGCTCTTTGCCGCCAGTCGATTATGATGCAGCTGTTATTTCTGTTAAAAATGAAACAGGAATTGAAAAACTTCTTGATATTATAGAAAAAAAAGCATGGGATCATCCACACGAGAAAGAACCGGAGCTAGCCATATCTCAAAGACACGCGGAACATTTAAAAAAATCACTCTCTTTCATTCCTGATGTTCAAAACAATTTACGTCTCGAAAACTGGGAACTTGCCGCTATCTCATTGAGACAGATGATATCTTGCCTTAAAAACATCACAGGCGAAGACGCAACTCTAGATATTTATGCAACCATTTTCAGCAAATTCTGTATAGGGAAATAAATCTACTACATTTATCTCATGTAATATACGTATTCAATAAAATATATACATAACCTAAAGAATGACACCCCCAAACGGCGAGGTTGCTCTACCAGCAGAACTCTACCAGGTAGAACGCTTTTCCCACGAAAACAGGACAAATGCCGTATTTATATGCCGCATAGCGGCAAAGCGTCGTAAGTTACGACGCATTACTGAGCATCTCGTGTATTTAACTGCGCAGAATTTATTTCCTGTTTTGGTAGCCAACGTCCATCACTAGTTTTGAATAAATCAGTCGGGGCTGCATCTTTAAAATACATAGCGTTGGCTGTTACAGCTGCGTCTTCTGGAGTGCAATTCGTCTCTCCGCTCGTAATATTGTAAAGCTGTGTGCGGTCTCCATTTTCTTCTTCTATAACTGCGTTAACTTCTTCATCTGATAACGATAATGGAGTATTTGATTCTGTAGTAGGTTCAATTACCGTTGGCCCTGCAGAAGACTTACTAACAAAGGCCAGAAGTCCATTTTCTTCGCCTATTTTACCAATACTTTTTAGTATCCGAATTGTATTTTTTCTCTCGGCCATTCTTGTTGCAAGAGCAGCTTTTTCCGCTTTAGGATATTTCTTTTTTGATTGAGAATAAGTTATGGTAAAAATTGAGAAAAGGAAAAAAAGAGCAAGAACTAATTTAATAAAATTTTTGTTCATAAAAATATCTCCTAAATTATTTAATCATTATCATTATTTGTTTGTGTTGATGTAGAAGCTGGCATTTGCATAGGAGGAGAAGTTTTCGGAGCAACCGCTTGCGGAGCAGCAGCTTTTTTCTTCTGTGAAGATATTTTTTCAGCCCTTTTATTAACTTCATCGAAAAACTCGGCTAAACTTTTCTCAACTTTGACGTTAAGATCAACTGTAACATGCATTGGTTTTATTTCGACAGGTTTGACCTCTACCTCATGGCTACTATGAAAACAGCCTTGTTCGATAATAGCTAGAGAGGCGAAGGTTACCATTAATAAAATTTTTTTTATCATAAATAAGCCTTTCCTTATTGTTTATTCTTCTTCTTTTATTATACCCTGTATCCATTTATTATACAACATAAATTTATTAAAAGGAATTTTAATATTAACATTTAGAGTAAGTCCTTGAAGAACAGAACCTGAAGTGGTAGTATCTACGCTGACCAGGTGTCCATATTCCATTTTATAATCAAACGGAAGTATTTTAGCGGGTTTGCCATTAAGCTGTAGTTTTATAATGAGATTTTCTCCTTCGCTATTTAAACGCAATTTTACCCATTCATAGTCAAAGTCACGCAGTGCCATTTGTGTAAGGGTTAATTCTGAAAGCATCGGATTGGCTTTAGTTAAACCAGCTGTCATTGATCCAATTGCTCCGCCTTCAACTTTAATTTTACCTTTGGTCCCAGGAGCTGAATAAAGAAAACCATTATAAAAATCAATTTTACCATCTTTAACTGTCATGGGAATCGTTCCATTAAGAGTTCCTTTTCCTTCTGCCTTTCCTATGTTCAGCTGTTCAATGACCTTTGCAAAACTGATTCTGTCGCAAAAAATAATAGGAGAGTAATTTGCGATAAACGGGTTAATGCGTGTTGATTGTACAGAAACATTTCCATCGCACCATTTAGCGCGAATAGCTTCTATTAATATTGATTCGAGATTTTCAATATTAAACAAAATAATAATGTTTTCAATAGTTATTGTCCCCAAAGTAAGCTTGTTAATTTTAAGAGGTTGCGAAGGTGCGCTCTTGAGGTTTAGAATATCCTTGATTTCCAAGTCCAGAGAAATGCCTGAGGCAATAGTACTGCCTTCATTTGTTTGTATGTCTAAAGTGGAGTTGCTTATGTTTAATTTAAGGCCGGATTCTATTGTTGAAGGAGATATTTTAAAGACCCCGTCTTTAATTTCATGTTCTCCCTGATAAATCATTTCTGCTGGTAGTGGTATCCATTTGTTGATACTTATTGGAGCTGTTATTTTGTATTTCGGAATGCTAAAGAATATGTTGGCGCCAAAAACGTTATCCTTATCCATTCCACATGTTCCATTAAATTTAGCAGCCATATTCTGCAGAATTACGTTTGGCGCTGTTGCTGTAAAAGCAATTAAGCTGCCAATTTGTTGCAGTTCACCTGAAACTGCGCCAATATCTATATTTTTAATAGAAATATTCGATATTGAAAAAGAACCTTTTTTGACTGGAGCTGAATCTGTCAGTAATTTAAATGGGAAAGAGATTGATGGAGATTTTACTACTGCTTGAAATGGCAAGGCCTCAATTGAAAACGCGTTAAACGAAGCTTCTCCAGATATGTTTTTTCCATTAAATTGAACAGCAGCAGAAAGACTGGTGTTATTTAAAGAAATCGAACCTGAAGGAAATGGAGCAGATACCAAATCTGATTTCAGTTCTAAACTTGCAGAACCGGATTCTTTTGACACTGAAAAATTTACAAAAAACGTAGGGAGATTCAATACAGATGTTATCTTTTCTGATTTGAACATTATGGAATCAAGATGTGATTCACAGGCTGCTTCCCATTTGCCTGAAAAACTCGAACAATACTTAAAAGCTAGTGGAATTGGTATAACTGCTTTGCTCTTAGGTTCTACTAAAAGAGGAGTTTTAATATTTGCTTTAGCAGTTCCCGCGACACATTCATTTGCAATAGCAAAATCAAGTAATATGTCTGATAAATGCAAACCGGCAAGCCTTTCACCTTGGGGGAAAAAATCATAAAAAACTTCAGGGTCTAAGTTCCTGATATAAACAGTACCGTTGGCCGACTTTTCATCACAAGTCAATTTAATGTTTAATACTTGTTCGCGGACAGATAATTCTAATTCAACATATCCATCCGTCCATTTTTTACCGGGAAAATATTTGATTTTAAACGGAATATTTAAAGGTTTTCCACAGTAATTGAAATTTAATACGGAATTTTTTACTTCAATTACAGATATTATTGCATCACCAGATTCTTGTGAAGATTGTAGATTTTTTGTTATTTTTGAAATGTCAAGACCTGGGAATACAATGTTTTTACCGTCATAACTGCAATTAATTTCAACACCGCTCAGAGCAAGAGATTCGCTCTTTTTTCCTCTGAGCAATGCCCAAAGAGAATAGTCCGCAGTAACAGAGTTTATAGAAGCGTATGGTTTATCAGGATTTCCAAGCGTAATTGAACTAAGGTCAAAATCTGTTAGTGTTACTCTTCTGGCAGAGCCCGAGAATTTGCCTAAGCCGGATTTTTCTATAATATTCCGAAGAGATGATTCAAGTATAAGTGGTAATACACCATAAATGATAAAAAGGAAGATTACTAATATTCCAAAAATCAATCCGCAAAACTTTAAGTACTTAATAAGCTTTGACTTAGAAAATTTCATAGTTTAAATAACTTTCAACTTATTAAGAATACTTTTGTTATCAGAATCTTATAAAAAGAGTCTGTTAGTTTTATATTTAAAAGAATTAATTACTGATTTCATGTCTGTTATTGCTTTATTCAAATTATCATTAATAACAAAATAATCATACAACGGGAAATAATCTATCTCGTTTTTAGCAGCTTTTAGTCTTTTTTGTATGGTCTCTTTTGTGTCAGCATTTCTGTTTCTTAGCCTTTGCTCAAGTTCGGACAGTGAAGGAGGAAGAATAAAAATGAATTCCGCGCATTTGGAAATAAAGGAATCATTTTTAGATTTTTCTTTAATAATCATAGCTCCTTGAACATCTATATCCAAAAGAACATCTTTTCCAGCATTTAATCTGCCTATTACCTCTGACTTCAAAGTGCCATAGTAATTCCCATGAACATTTGCGTATTCTATAAACTCATTATCCTTGACCAGTTTATTGAATTTATTTGTGTTTATAAAAAAATAGTCTTTACCTTCTACTTCTCCATTTCTTGGGAATCTGGTAGTGCAGGATACGGAAAATTCAATATTTGAGTTGGACGTAATTATGGTTTTGCATATTGTGGATTTGCCGGTGCCGCTGGCACCCGAAACTATTATTAGAGATCCTAATTTTCTATATTTTTTGATATCTGAAAAGTCTGTTTGTATATTAGTTCGTGGTTCGTAGCTCATGGTTTATTATTCATGGTTCGTTGTTTACGGATTGCATAGTTTCTTTGTCGTTGAACTTCCAATCCTGATGCTTGTAATTACGATAGTACACTCTACCCCAGCCTGCTAATACCCCTTTTTCAAATACAAGAGGAGTACATTCTATTTCGGTTCTTGCCGCGTCAGCCCAATCCCAGTCGGTATAATAGAACCATATATTTGGAGTATTATATTTCTCATCAACCAGAGGATTTCCCATAATTTTGACTACTTCCTCTTTAGTCATTCCTTTTTTTAACTTTTTTATATTTTCATTGTTTTCATTACGTTCTACAAAGCCAGGATCATATCTGTCAAGGAAATTGCATGAGCACAACATAGACAATAAAAGCAATAATATTAAGAAAAAAAAGTATTTGGTTTTAATTTTCATATTTTGTATTAGTTACTCTACGAATATCTTATTATATTCGAATTTGTCTTCTTTTTCATTATACTCGATTAAAGCAAAACTTCTATTGGCAGTGATAGACCCGGCAATAATTTCACCTCTGCCTCTGTTATCTATTTTTGCAGCAGGGTAGTGTACATGCCCGCATAATGACAAATCAATTTTTTTATCTTTTAACGCAGATAAAACTGCCTTTTCTTCATATAAACGGTGTCTCCATCTAAGCAAAGGATGTTCTTCTATAAGCGGGTAATGGTCAACGAGGACTTTTGGCATTTTCGTATTTGATTCAGCCCATTGTAAAATATAGTCACTATTTTCCTTGCTCATAACAGCTGAGGATAAAAATAGATTCGATGGTTTGCAGACATTTACGAAGCAAAAATTTATCCCTTTGATAATAAGAGATATTGGCAAGTTTTCCAATTTCAACTTCCCTCTGTTTAAATAACAGAAGGTTTCTTTCAAAGCTTTAAAGCATTTCTCATCGTTAACATAATAGTCATGATTTCCGGGAATATAGAACATATCGAAATTTTGATTTTCCACCAAAGGCTTCAAATATTTGCAGGCAATATCAAATTCTGTCAGTTCCCCGCTGGTAGAGATGTCTCCAACGCATATAACAACGTCAGGCTTAATTTCTGTTATTTTTTTTACCATTTTTTCGAGTAATTCCTGTTTATGTCTGTGTTTTCTGAAGTAAAGGTAATTTAGCAGCGCTATTGCTCGCTTGTCAAAAAAAGCATTCCAGCTGGAATGGCCGCCGTAAGCGTGAAAATCCGAGAATACTGCTATTTTCATACTCCAAATGATCTAGTTTTCAAAAATTTTCGCGTATAAAACATAAATAACCGAATTTGTTGACTTTACCAGTTGTACATTTTCTTTTTTTGTTCACGAATAGCTCAAATTAACACGAATTAAAATAAAGTTATAACAACAAAAAACAATCACACAGAGCCACAGAGAGAAATCTTTGTGCCGTTGTGTCTTGGTGTGAAAACATATTTTGAGCTAAATGTTAATCGCCTTTGGCGATTCGTGTTCGATATTGAACATTCAAGATTCACCATAATCCTGTTTCTCTTTTTAGTTCATCATAGAGCAAGAAGTAATCTTTTTCTTTCCCATTAATAATACTAGAGAACATACTATTAGTTATATTCATACTAGCAAGGACAAATTCTTTTAGTTTTTCCGGTAAAGGTGGTAAAAAATTGTCTTCTTTACAAAAATCAGAGTCTGTAATCATATTTAAAAACAGTTCAACGACACTTTTGAATATCCTGGTATTGCATTTTTGGTTTGTATAAAAGTTCAAACCAGACGGGATAATTTTGATTTGATATTCTGGCGTAATAATGGTTTTATCGAGTAATAAATTGCAATTTTTTCCGGTTTGTGTTCTTAAAAAGTAAAGAACAAAGTCCATATAATCCAGGAAAATGTTAACAGCTGTTTTCAGTAGTATTTTTTTCCCATATAGATTGCTGATAAAACTTCCGTCATTATATTCATAACTTCTGAAGACAAAATTTTCTTCCTGCCCAATGTTAAAAATTGTACTTATGCTTTTATGATTCAAATAGGCAAAAAGTTGAGACGCTTTAAGAAAAGCAGAGTAACTGGGAAAAGAATTTTTTTACATAATTCGAAAAAAACAGGTCTATCAAGAGATATCTGATGTGCAATAAAGATATCCGTTTTATCGCTGGGACTTACAGTTTTCTTCAGGATAGTAAAGTCATTTATTGTAATTCCAGTTCCAATAATGTCTACCGGCACCTTAATCAGTGATTTGCAGTATTCACATATACAATGCGTTTCAGGCTTGTTGTCAGGCAGAGACAAGATCATCTGGCATGTGCCGCATTGAATTTTCACCATAATTATACTAAAACCGACTGAATTTTAGATTTTTCCAGTAAAGCTCTATGGCCTCATGGCCATAGCATCTTCACATACTTCGGCGAAACCACGCCGAAGCGTATCCGCCTACACGCCAAGGCTACGGCGCAATACCCTTTCTTCGCTTCATCTACGAGCTAACGCTCATAGCATTTTGCGAAGGCGGGTAAAATAGCGCAGTTCAATTAGCAAAGCAAAGAGAGGCTGTTATTTTAGTGATGATATAAAATTTTATAGGGTATTAAACCTTGAGGCATACAATCAAGGTATTACATAAGATAAAGATGGGATGCTTTGGATTGGGACTGAAGGAAAGGGCTTATTCTCTTATAATGGCAACAAGCTTAAAAATATAAAAGTGGGAAACAGCGGCTCGTTACAAACAGTGGCATCCACCTTTGCTGATCATGACGGCCTGATATGGTTTTTTATACAGGGCCAAGGACTATACTCTTATTAATAAGGAAACAGATTCTTTTAAAAATTACAAACCTGAAGAAAGGAATCTTAATACAAGTAAAAATTTTAGTGATCAGCTATCTACAATAGTTGAAGATAAGGATGGGCTTATTTGGGTAGGTACAACCGAATGGTTAAATTCATACAACAAAAAAACAGATAGATTCACTCAATACAAGCATGATCCCGATAATCCTGATGGTCTAAGCAATAACAATGTCTGGTCTGTATTGGTAGACAGAGAAGGGCTCATTTGGATTGGAACAAAGGATGGACTGAATTGTTACAATAAAGATACTGATAAATTTTATCGTTACAGGAATAATCCTGATGATTCCAACAGTATAAGCAGTAATCAGATTCAGGCAATATGTTGAGGATAAAGGAGCTAATCTTTGGATTGGAACGAAGGGAACAGGAATAGACAAGTTTGATAAAAGAACAGGCAAGTTTACTAATTACAGGCACAACCCCAATAACAAAAATAGTATTAGCGGCAATGTAGTTGTTGAGTGTTTTATAGACAGCAAAGGGAACTTCTGGGTTACGACTGACGATGGCGGATTAAATAAATTTGACAGGCAGACAGAAAAATTTACATATTATGGTATTAATTGCGGATTTCCCGGCAATTCCACAAGACATATTCTGGAAGATAAAGAAGATATGTACAGATTCTGGTATAGTAAAGTTCGATACTGAAAAGCTGAAAGTTACTAATTGGTTCACAACAACAGATTGTTCTATCATCTTTTAAATCAAAGGAAGGAACTTATAACGAAGATGGATTTAAAAAAATAACTGATATAAAGCTTGCCTGGCCGGATAATTCATTCGAATTTAGCTTTGCGGTACTAGACTACACTGATTCAGAAAAGAACCAGTATGCCTACAAGCTTGAAGGCTTCGATAAAGATTGGAAGTATATTGGAACAAACAACTTTGGCCAGTATTCAAATCTCAATCCCGGAGAATACATTCTTCGTCTGAAAGGTTCTAATAACGATGGCGTGTGGAATGAAGAGGGTATCTCAATCAAAATAGCGATAACGCCGCCATTTTGGATGACATTGTGGTTTAAGGGATTAGTAGGAATCGTGGTTTTGTCTATTATTGGAGGAGTGTTTCATTTAAGCTTTTTGAAGAAAAAGGCCATTTACATGAGAGACCATGCGCTAGCTGAAGTAACCGCTTAAGTAGTTCATGATATACGTTCCCCGTTAGCTGCGCTTAATACTGCACTAAAGAGTTTAAAAGGCTTGCCTGAGCAAGAAAGAATACTTATTAGAAATGCGACGCACCGTATTAGTGATATTGCTAATAATCTATTGGTGAAATATAAGTTAAAGAAAAATGAACATTCTACAGATCCCAATGGGCAAAAAGACATTAAAGCTGAATTGATTTCGAGCCTTTTAGATCATTTGATATCTGAAAAGCGAATTCAAGCAACAGAAAAATCAATAGAACTTGTTCTGGAATTCGGTAATAACACCCATAGCTGTTTTGTCAATCTGGAACCTGAAAAATTTAGAAGAGTAATTTCCAATCTGAATCAATAACACAGCTGAGGCAATTGATTCTGCAAAAGGAATTATTCGAGTTGTTTTAGCAAAACAATACAGGGATTTAATCATCAAAATAATTGATAATGGTAAAGGTTTTTCTGATGAGATTTTTCTCAAGATAAAACAAGGGAAGATAGCTTCGAATAAAAAAGGAGGTTTCGGTTTAGGAATTTCCAGTGCTATCCAAAATATTAAAGCTTGGGGCGGAAACTATGATATTCAATCAAAAGAGGGTGAAGGAACAACTTTTACTATTTCTCTTTCTATGGCCAAGAAACCGGATTGGTTTCAAAGCTCTATTACCCTCTCTCCAAATACGCATGTTATTGTTTTGGATGATGATGAATCTATACATAGTGTTTGGCAAACACTTTTTCTTGAAAACATCAAAAATAAATCAGTTAAACTTGACCACTTTTATGAACCGTCAACTTTTATTACTTATTGCAATACGTCACGTTCAGAACACGATTTGTTTTTAGTCGACTACGAGCTGATTAATTCCAGGGAAACCGGCCTGGACTTGATAGAACAGTTAAATTTGAAAAAACAATCAATATTGGTAACGAGCCGATATGAAGAACCGGAAATCAGAGAACGAATAAAAAATCTTGGAATTAAACTCATCCCCAAGAGTTTTGCTCCGTATATTCCAATCTCTATGAAACCTAATAGTTGATAGTTAGTAGTTCGTGGTTCATAGTTAGGAATTGAGAATTTACAGGAAAGAACAAGCCGTAAAAATAGTCGTATCTGTTGACTTTAATGTAGGACTGTGTAATTTTACGGAAAGATTGAAACGATTCATTGAGCTGTTAACCGTAACACAAAGCAGCGAAAAAACTTACAGAATGGAGAATTTTATTATGAAAGTTGGTTTTGTTTTTTCCGGGCAGGGTGCACAAGCAGTAGGTATGGGAAAAGATTTGTTTGAGCAAATTCCTGCTGCATCGGAAATATTCAATAAGGCTGATAAGATTTTAGGATGGTCTTTATCGGATATTTGTTTTAACGGTCCGGAAAGTAAACTTACTGAAACTCGTTATTGTCAGCCGACCATATACACAATGAGCGCTGCATGTCTGGAAGCTTTTAAGGAAAAGAATTCTCATATAATTCCTGCAGCAGCAGCCGGTTTAAGTTTAGGAGAATTTACAGCTCTTTATTCAGCGGAAGCTTTTTCTTTCGAGACAGGACTTAGGATTATAGAAAAACGAGCCATATATATGCAGGAAGCATGCAATGCAACAAAAGGTACAATGGCAAGCATTATGAAAGGTGGGCTTGATGTAATACAAGAGTGCTGCAGTAGGGCAGGTGTTGATATAGCCAATATAAACAGTTCCGGGCAGATTGTAATCAGTGGCGAGGAAACGAAAGTTGCGAATGCTATTTCTTCCCTTAAGGAAAAAGGAATGTCGAAGGTTATTCCATTAAAAGTTGCTGGAGCATACCATTCAAGATTAATGAAAACTGCGGAAACAAAACTGGCTGAGTACCTGACTTCAATAAGTTTCAATGTCCCTAAGATTCCGGTTTCGCAAAACTTTACAGGAAAACTGGAAAATGAACCTTCAAAGATGAAGCAGAATGTAATCAGTCAGGTTACCGGAAGCGTTCAATGGGTTAATTGTGTTAACTCGATGGCAGAGTCAGGAATAGATACAATAATAGAATTTGGCCCCGGAAATGTATTAACAGGCCTTATTAAGAGAATAAATTCAAATATAAATACCGTAAATGTAAATTCAGTTGAATCTTTATTGAACTTTAAAATTTAAATCATGAGGTAAATAATGAGTTGTAAAAAATTGGAAGGTAAAGTAGCGATTGTTACAGGAGGAGCTAGAGGAATCGGCAAGGCCATTTCTGAGAAACTCGCATCCGAAGGCGCTTCGTTGGTATTAGTGGATGTAATGCTGGATGTGGCAGAACAAACGGCGAATGAATTCAAGGCTAAAGGGGTTAATGCTTTTGCTGTTAAAGCTGATGTTTCAAAACTATCTGAAGCTGAAGAAGCGGTAAAAAAAGCTGTAGAACATTTCGGGAAGATTGATATTCTGGTTAATAATGCTGGAATAACAAAAGATACTCTTTTATTAAGGATGTCTTCTGAAGACTGGGCTAAGGTTTTGGATATAAATCTTACCGGGACATTTAATTTTGTGAAGGCTTCTATTAAATACCTGATGAAGGCCGGAAGCGGGAAGATTGTTAATATTTCTTCTGTTGTCGGACGAATGGGAAACGTCGGGCAGGCTAATTATTCAGCATCAAAAGCCGGTATGATAGGATTAACAAAATCTGTAGCAAAAGAATTCGCGTCGAGAAATATTACGTGTAACGCGATAGCTCCCGGGTTTATAGCTACAGAAATGACACATAAGCTTCCTGAGGCCGCGACACAGGCGTTTTTGAATATAACTCCAATGAAGCGGCCTGGAACTCCTGAGGATGTGGCAAAAGCTGTTTGCTTCTTCTGTACCAGCGATTCTGACTACATTACGGGTCAAGTTTTGAATGTTGATGGTGGAATGTTGATGTGATTTGTTTTTGAGTTTTAATAACAAAATGCTTGCTTTTTTGGGAGAGTGTGTTTAACTTAAGCGTATAGAAATGAAAAATGAAATTAATTTTTAATAAAAAACCAAGTAAAAAATTGGAGGAAAAGAAATGTCAACGACTGCTGATAAAGTAAGAGAAATTGTAGTTAACCAGTTAGGAGTCTCGCCTGATCAGGCTTCCGATGATGCTAAGTTTATTGAAGATCTCGGAGCTGACTCTTTGGATCAAGTAGAGTTGGTTATGGCTCTAGAAGAAGAGTTTGGTGCGGATATTCCGGATGAAGATGCTGAAAAGCTTACTACTGTCGGAGATGCCATCAAGTATATTGAAACACATATTGAAAAGTAATTTTTTCTGAGTAAAAAAATGAAGGGGGCATTCGCAGTAGCTGTTTGCCCCTTTTATATTATTTGTCCGGGCTAATTTAAAAGTTTAAGGGATTCGGAATGGATAGACGAGTTGTAATTACAGGTATAGGAGTTGTATCCTGCGTAGGAAATAGTATTTCGGAATATTGGGATTCTCTTGTCAATGGGAAGTCGGGAATAGAGAGAGTAACTTATTTTGATCCGACAGAGTATCGTACGCAAATAGCCGGACAGGTAAAAGGATTTAATATAGAAAAATATATGCCTTTAAAAGAAGCAAGAAGGCGTGATCCCTTCTGTCAATTTGCGATAGGTGCGGCAGATGAAGCTGTGGAATCAGCGGGATTGCCTAGGGATATATCTTCGGTAACTAATCCGGAAAGAGCAGGGGTGCTGATAGGAAGCGGCATAGGGGGGATTCAAACACTAGAAGCTCAGACTCATCTCTTAAAAGAAAAAGGACCGGACCGGACTTCGCCATTTCTCATTCCTATGATGATAGTTGACCTTGCTTCAGGAAACCTTTCTATAAGATATGGGGCTAAAGGACCTAATATTGCTATAGTGACAGCGTGCGCTTCTTCTACCCATTCAATAGGTGAAGCCTTCTGGATGATTAAAAGAAATGATGCTGATATTATGATAACCGGTGGAGCTGAAGCTGGTATAACACCTATATCGTTTGCAGGTTTTTGTTCAATGAAGGCGATGAGTGCAAGTAATACTGATCCGAAAAAAGCCAGCAGACCGTTTGATGCTAATAGAGATGGCTTTGTAATGTCTGAAGGTGCTGGTGTGCTTATTCTGGAAGAACTTGAATTTGCTAAAAAACGCGGAGCAAATATACTAGCTGAATTAGTAGGTTATGGTGCTTCCGGAGACGCTTATCATATTACCGCACCAGCAGAAGGCGGGACTGGAGCAGTTCAATCCATCAAGGTTGCGTTAAACCATGCAAAAATACCTCTTGATGGGATAGATTACATAAATGCACATGGAACCAGTACTGAGCTTAATGATAAACTAGAGACACTTGCTTATAAGTCAGTGTTTAAAGAAAATGCTTATAAGATACACATAAGCAGTATTAAGGGTACTATCGGGCATGGTCTTGGAGCGGCTGGAGCGATAGAAACTATCTGCTGCGTAAAAGCTATAAACGAGGGAGTAATACCTCCTACTATTAACTATGAGACACCAGACCCGGAATGTGATTTGGATTATACTCCAAATGAAGCAGTAAAAGTTAATGTAGAAACGGCATTAAATATGAATTTGGGATTTGGCGGGCACAATGCTACACTTATCCTGAAAAAGTTTAAATAAATATAATTTACAAAAGGAGTTGGAGACTATGAAGAAAAACTTAAATTACATTACATTCTTGTCAGGGTTATTTTCTCTTGTTATCTCTGGATGTGCTCCGGAATTGGCAAGAACGAATTACGGACCTGAAGAACAGCAGTGGAAAAATTATGTCCAAGGATGTTATAATACCTGGTCACCACCACCAGCACCTGCGCCCTATAGTGAGAATAGTACATCTACAAGCGCTGTTTCAGAAATTGACTCTGTACCTTTAGCTACAACAGCAGAAACGACTATTCCAGTTGCTTCTATAGAAGAGCCTGCGTTGATGACTCCATCGCCTGTTCTAAAAGCTTCTAAACCGACTTCGAATACTTACACAGTTAAAAAGGGTGATTCGCTTTGGACAATATCCAAAAAAGTTTATGGCGATGGAAAATGCTGGAAGAAGATATTAGATGCCAATAAAGGTAAGATATCCAGCTCAAGTAGCGTGAGAGAAGGTACGATTCTTAATATTCCGGCAAAATAACGCTTATATTAGCTCCCTGTACGAAATGAGGAACTAACACACAATGAGCATAGTGTAATGTTTAAGTAGAGACGCAACATATTGCGTCTCTACCTACAATCTGAAAGATTATGTTACATTTTATACCTGCTTATCTTTCATGGGCTGTTTCCTTATATGTTAACCAAAGAAATTTTTCTTGACAGATTATCAGTGAATGCAATATTTGCAGGTAATCTTGTCAAGAATGTTACTCTTTTAGAAAAATTATTTTCTGTTAAAGTAACAGTCCGCGACACATTACTAAAGATAACCTCCACGTCTTCTGAAAAAACGGAAAAGGTTTTTTCTGTAATTAAAGAATTAATAGGGATACATGAGTCAGGACTCCCTATAAGACAGAAAGATTTTGAAATTATCTTATCTAATTTTTCAGCTTCGGATAACAAGCATATAAATACTGCCGAATTTTATAAAGAAGCCATTAAGGTAAGCCCACGAAAAAGTGTCATAGTTCCCAGAACTAAAACACAATATGAGTACATAAAAGAGATAAGAGATAAGGATATTGTATTTGGTATTGGCCCTGCTGGAACAGGGAAAACTTACCTCTCAATGGCTATGGCAATTTCTTATTTTTTAGCCGGTAGATTTAATAGGATAATACTTACCAGACCGGCAATGGAAGCTGGAGAGAATTTAGGGTTTTTACCCGGGACGCTGGAAGAAAAAATAAAACCTTATTTACGTCCTTTGTACGATGCTCTCTACGATATGATGGATTTTGAAGAGGCTAATCGGTTAATAGAGGATAATGTTATCGAAGTTGCGCCTCTAGCATTTATGCGAGGACGTACTCTTAATAATGCCTTTATAATTTTGGATGAAGCTCAAAATACTACTGTGGAGCAAATGATGATGTTTCTTACCAGAATAGGTTTTGAATCAAAATGTGTTGTAACTGGCGACCCTACTCAAACAGATCTTCCTAAGAATAAAAGTTCAGGATTGGCCCATGCCTTAAAAGTTTTGAAGAAAATAGAGGAAATATCTATTTGCGCTTTTACTGCAAGAGATGTTGTTAGAAATTCCCTTGTAGAGAAGATAATAAACGCTTATGAGATGGAAAAGAAAAGGCCTGTCATGAAATAAAAGATACTGTTCTTACCGTTTCGTGGAGTTGAGTTTACCCCAAATATTATGTAATTTCCAGTTCATCTGGGTATGAAGTAAGAAACTGCGGATAGCCTCTACTGTCGAGATATACCATATCTTCCAGTCTTATTCCTCCCCATTTTGAATAATAAACGCCTGGTTCAATAGTAAACAAATCGCCTGGTTCTAATGGCGTAGTTATTGATGGAGCTAATCGCGGCAGTTCATGAATATCAAGGCCTACGCCATGTCCCAGACTGTGAAAAAATCCGAAATATTTGTTGTTCTTTTTACCTGTTTTAAATCCCTGGTTTCCAAGCAGATATACTGTTTCTTTGTAAATTTTGTCCGGGATAATACCGGCGGCGACTTTTGCTTTTGCATAGTCTCTGGCTTTTTTTACTGCAAGGTATGCTTTCTTTATTATCTCAGGAGCTTTTCCTTTAACAAAAGTTCTGGTAATATCTCCCCAATATCCTGTTTTTTCGAGTCTTGGGAAAATGTCAATTATTATCGGGACGTTGCTTTTTATGATACCTGTTCCTGTGTCATGCGGGATAGATGTTTGTCTGCCTGATGCCACAATTGTTCCGTGTACGTGTCCGCCTCCTTTGACTATTTCGATATTTATTTCACTTTTAATAAATTCTGAAGTTAATTTTTTGCCCTGATAAACGAGTTCTGAACGGTTGTTTATTTTAGAATTTTTCAGAATGTTTTTCGCTCTAGCCATTGCCTTTTCTGCAAGATCGAGAGCCTTCTTGATTTGTTCCAGATCATATTTGGTTTTTCTTCTTCTTTTAATCAGAAAAGAACCAAATTCTGTTTTTGAAATTGATGATAGTCTGTTTCCTGCTAAAAGATTACTTAGGCAACAACTAAATGAGTATGGAAAATCTTTATGCAATATCCATGTTTTACATGGGAATTTTTCTATTAATTTAGATAGAAGTTCTTCTGGAGTTTTATGCCGTGAATTAAAGAGCAGTTCCTCCCGGTCAAGTACAACAATTCCTTTTTTACATTCAATGCGGGTACGTTCTAATTCCAGTGAAGATACAACAACATATTTCTTTTTTCCTGCTTCGAAGTAAAAGAAAGGATCCATAACTGAGAAATTTGTTGCATATAGCAAATCAGCACACTGAATACTTGAACCGTATATTAGCAAGCCTTTTTTTCCCATAAAAGTTTTTTAGTCTTCTGCTTTTAAAATTCCAAAATTCAAGAACTAAAATTTAAATAAGCACCAACTCTCAAACATCAATAATCAAATAAATATCAAGTCGTATATTTTTTGGTTCGATTGTTATTTATTTGAAATTTGATTATTGTTGTTTAGAATTTTTCCGGAAATAGTCTATAGTTGATTTGAGTCCTTCTTTGAGCTTCACCTTAGGTGTCCAGTTAAGTGCGTTCTTAGCAAGAGTAATATCGGGTTTTCTTTGCAAAGGATCGTCTTCAGGAAGTTCTTTATAAATTAGTGTTGATTTTGAACCGGTAAGTTCAATAATTAGTTCTGCAAGTTGTTTTATTGTAAATTCATCAGGATTTCCTAAATTTACAGGACCGAAGAAATCCTTCGGAGTTTCCATTATTTTGATTATGCCGTCTACAAGATCGTCCACATAACAAAAACTTCTAGTTTGAGAACCGTTGCCGTATATTGTAATATTCTTATTTAAGAGCGCTTGAACTATAAAATTACTTACAACTCTTCCATCGTTAGTGCTCATTCTTGGTCCGTAAGTGTTAAATATTCTCACGATTTTTGAATCGAGTCCAAGCTGTTGCCTGTAGTTATAGAACAATGTTTCAGCTGCTCTTTTTCCTTCGTCATAACAGCTTCTCGGGCCTATCGGATTTACATTTCCCCAATATGATTCTTTCTGAGGATGTTCCTTTGGATCTCCGTATACTTCCGACGTTGACGCCTGTAGAATTGGAATTCTAAGTCTTTTTGCCAGCCCGAGCATGTTTATGGTTCCAGATACGCTCGTTTTCATGGTCTGTATCGGATCGTACTGGTAGTGAATAGGAGATGCCGGGCATGCCAGGTTATATATAGCATCGACTTCCAAATATAACGGGAATGTAATATCATGCCTTATCAGTTCAAAATTCGGATTGGACAAGAGGTGCCTGATGTTATTTTTGCTTCCTGTAAAAAAATTATCAACACAAATTACATCGTTTCCTTTTTCAAGAAGTCTTTCGCATAAATATGAACCAATGAATCCACCGCCACCAGTTACTAATATAGTTTTGTTATTCGATGTTTTTCCCATTCTATTATGTCCTTTCCTTCATATCAAAGAATTAACAGTATACTATACAAAAACAATACGATGAATACAAGATGTCAGGAACAAGTAAAGAGCCCGCGCTGCAAGCAGCGTGGCATTTTTATCACAGCTTCATTCGAAGCTGTGTTGTTTCCTGCTCTAACTCTCTATAATGTCCTATATACTTTTTATAACTTCACTCGTCATTCTACTCCCTACAGTCGAGTAAAATATTCAAATTGGTCATTTTGGCAAAGAAAATGTTGATATTGCGTAAATAATTAAAGCTATACACCATATTATTAGCATGAAATAGTATGAATATATATAAGACATAGGCAATATGATAGATATCATTATGCCGGCAATACCACCTGCAACAGCAACTATCGCCCCTACAACACCCATAATCCAGCCTTGTTTATTTTTATCAACAGCATTAGAAAAAAGTGTAAACATAGAAGAATAAACCAAACCTACACCAGAGGCAATAAATACACTTGATATCCACTGCATTATAAGAGTTTGATGAATTGCCAAAATAACACCAAAAATTATTATAATAATAGAATAAAGCGTAATTTGCTTAGCATTAAAAAATTTTATAGCCATCCGAATAATGAGAAGTAATGCTATACTCAAAATAAGGGCTATCCAACTCACAAAATATCCTGCATGTGTAGCGGAGTAATTATATTTTTGGACAAGAAAAATAGTGATAAATGCTATATAAAAAGTCCAAGCTGTAGTGTGAAGCAAATAAACAATCGATAAATTTTTAATTTCTTTGTGTTTAAACGCAGCAATAAATAAGACTAAGCCAGCAAATAGATTGATTTTTTTTTTCCCTTTAGCAATAAAAGATTCCTTGAATGTATATACTAGAATGATGGAGTTTATACAAGCAAGAATTGCTGCTGTATAAAATGGTATAGAAAATCCCATCCATCCAGCAATAGTATTATCAGACAGGAATCCACTTATCAGTGGCCCCAATATAAATCCAAGCGTATCGCTTAAGCCTGTAAAACTTATGTTTATAATTTTGTCTTCATCCGTGCTTATATCTATAATAGCTGCTCGTGCTACTGGCATATTGGATGCCATCAAGCCTGAAAAAGCACGAGCAATAAGAAGGAGGCTAAGACTGGAAATAGTTATTGAAATCCCAGCAATTAACATCCCAAACGCTTCACCAACAAGACAGATCAAAAGAATTTTCTTTCGTCCAAAATGGTCTGAGAGTTCCCCTACAACTGGAGCACCAATAAACATAAATATAGGAAATATAGCCATCGTTATCCCATAAAGCATATCTCGCATATTAATGGTAACAGTGGATGGTAGAATTCCTCCTGTTTTTATGCTGAAAAGTGGTGCTAGTACAGGGTAAACAAGACTTATTCCTATAGAGTCAACTATGATGACAAAACAAAGAGAGAATATTACTTTAAAATTATTATTTTTACCTAACATCTATTGTCTAATGGATTCAAAGTTTTTACAAGCATTTTTTCTTTTCGACGAACCAAATGCGAATAATAAAAACTTTATTATTACTCATTCATTTAGTATACTGTTCCTTGCTTTTTCTATAAAGTCTTAGAAGAAATTAGTTTTCTCAAGCAATAGCCTAATTTTTATAATGGAATTATTTTTTCATAGAGGAGCTAATTACTGACTGAAAGAAAGTTCATCTTTCTCTACGGTTATTTTTAATTTTTTTCCTTCCTTGATCTCTCCTGCGACGATTTTTTTCGAAATTGGAGTTTCAATGTTTTTTGAAATAAGCCTTTTAATAGGTCTTGCGCCATAGACGGGTTCATAGCCACGCTCCGTAATAAGATTTTTTGCTTCTTTTGATACAGAAAGCTCTATTCCCAGATCCTCCAGTCTTCTGGCAAAATTTTGCAGCTGGATATCAACAATGCTTGCGACATTTTCCTTAGAGAGAGAATGGAAAATAACTATTTCATCTATTCTGTTTAGGAACTCCGGCCTGAATGATCCTTTCAGTTCGGCCAATACCTTATTCCTGACCGATTCGTCTTCTATTTTTCCTTCAAGCAGATACCTGCTGCCTATGTTTGAGGTCATTATCAAAATGGTATTTTTGAAGTTTACTACTCTTCCTTTAGAATCAGTAAGCCTTCCGTCATCAAGAAGTTGAAGGAGTGTATTAAAAACGTCAGAATGTGCTTTTTCTATTTCGTCAAAGAGAATTACAGAGTACGGCTTTCTTCTAACTGCTTCTGTTAATTGTCCGCCCTCTTCATATCCTATATATCCCGGAGGAGCTCCTATCAATTTTGCGACGCTATGCTTTTCCATGTATTCAGACATGTCTATTCTTATCATAGCCCGTTCATCATTGAACAGACTTTCAGCCAGAGCTCTTGCCAGTTCTGTTTTTCCTACACCTGTAGGTCCCAGGAAAATGAATGAACCTATTGGTTTTTTGGGATCTTTTATTCCTGCTCGTGCCCTTATTACGGCATCAGCAACGGCTTTTACTGCTTCGTCCTGTCCTACCACCCGTTTGTGCAAATTATCTTCAAGAAGCAGGAGTTTTTCCTTTTCTCCCTGGACTAGCTTTGATACAGGAATGTGCGTCCACCTGGATATTATTTCGGCTATATCCTCATCAGTAACTTCTTCTTTGAGAAGCCTGTTTTCTTTATCCTCTTTATTTAATTTAGTTTCAGCTTCTTTTAATCGTTTTTCTAACCCTGGAAGGGTTCCATGCTTGAGTTCCGCTGCTCTTTCAAGATTGTAATCTCTTTCTGCTTTTTCCAGCTTTTGCCTGGCTATTTCAATACTTTCTCTAATAGTTCTTATGTCTGCTATAGCTTTTTTTTCACCATCCCATCTTGTTTTAAGTTCGAGTTCTTTCTCTTTTATTTCAGACAGCTCTTTTTCCAGTTTGGCAAGATGCTCTTTTGATACGACATCTTTTTCTTTCTTAAGCCCTGCAATTTCTATTTCAATCCGCATTTTTTTCCTGTTGACTTCGTCTAATTCTGTAGGGCTGCTGTCAATTTCAGTTCTGAGTTTTGCCGCGGCCTCATCTATTAAGTCTATTGCTTTGTCCGGTAAAAATCTGTCCGAGATATATTTATCTGACAATGTTGCAGCTGCTACGATTGCGTTGTCTTTTATTTTTACACCGTGATGAATTTCATACTTTTCTCTTATCCCACGCAGAATGGAAATGGTGTCTTCGACTGTTGGTTGCTGAACAAGTATTGATTGAAATCTTCTTTCAAGCGCTGGATCTTTTTCAATATGTTTTTTATATTCGTCTAAGGTTGTTGCACCTATGCAGTGGAGTTCTCCTCTGGCAAGCATAGGTTTCAGAAGGTTCCCGGCATCAATGGCTCCTTCAGCTGCCCCGGCACCAACAACAGTATGCAATTCATCAATAAAAAGTATTATTTCGCCTTCCTGTTCGATTACTTCCTTAAGAACTGCTTTTAACCTTTCTTCGAATTCTCCTCTGTATTTTGCGCCGGCTATAAGCGCTCCCATATCAAGCGCAACTATTTTTTTATCTTTTAATCCTTCTGGGACGTCACCTCTGACAATTCTCAAAGCTAGCCCTTCCACTATTGCAGTTTTTCCTACGCCAGCTTCTCCAATAAGTACAGGATTATTTTTAGTACGTCTTGAAAGAATTTGAATTGTCCTTCGTATTTCTTCATCTCTGCCTATGACAGGATCAAGCTTATCCTGTCTTGCCATTTCTGTAAGGTCGCGCGAATATTTTTCAAGCGCCTGAAAAGTATTTTCTGGCTCTGGAGTTGATACTTTCTGATTTCCTCTTATGTCTTTCAATACCGAAAGAATTTTGTTCTTAGTTATCCCATATTCACTAAACACTTTTTTGCATCCTTCAGAAGAAATAAGGGTAAGAAGCAGGTGTTCAACGCTAATATATTCATCCTTCATTTCAGAAGCTATGTTTTTTGCTTCTATTAAGACTTCACTGAATGCCCTTGAAGAGTATACCTGCCCTGCGCCAGTTCCATAAATAGAAGGAATTCCATCTAGTGCTTTTTCTGTCGACTTTTCAATACTGTCAGTATCAATGTTGAGCTTGTTTAATATAGAACAGACCAGACCGCTCTTATCTGAGACAAGCGCCTTAAACAAATGCTGAGGTAGTATTTCTTGATGTTTGCGCTTTATTACTTCTTCCTGCGCTAACAGCAGAGCCTCTCTTGATTTTACTGTAAATTTTTCATATTCCATATAAGACTCTCCTTCTATGAAAATTAATTACAAGTTAGAAATTACGACTTATTCGTTTTTCACTGTTTCTCTAATTTTAGCAGAGAAAAAGCAGAAAGCTTGCCAAGAGGTCAGGTCGTTTGGTGCAATGAGGCTATTTTTGTTCGTTTTTGTTAATTATGTTTTTGCAAGAGCAGGGGGTGATTTTTGAGACTTGTTTCGGACTCGGATTATTATTAGAAGTGTCACGATTGATTAAAGGGATAGTTTGTTAGAGCCATTTTGTCTCCTTCTATTATAATAAACGAGTCATTCATTAGTTCTTCACTAAAAAAGACTATAAGGTTTCTCTTTTTTCTATCCAGGTTTTTATTTTTTCAATTTTCTTTGGCCATTCTGACGAACTTGTTTCCTTAAGGAACAAAGAAAATAGTTCTACAAAAATACTATTAAATGTTTGCAGGGAGTCTATTCTTTCAGCAAATCTGCTGTTGTATTCCATTTCTTCTCCCTCAGGTAACATGACTCCCGAAAAAGTAAAACTGTCCGCATCAAACCCTGCTGTCCAGGTCTGATCATCTCTGGCTATAATTATTTTTGCTTTCTTGAGTTTTTTCCCTACTTTCAATGCAGCTTTCGCTTCCGCGCTTTTCAAAGGATTTCCTCTCTTTACTGCAGTTTCTAGCGCGCCTTCTCCATCGGCAATAAATGTGAGCGGTCCGTCCAGCATAATGGAGAATTTTCCATACCCCTTTACTTCGGTTTCGCCTTTCTCTTCTTCACTGAAATACCAGAGCCATATCAGGAAATCTCTACCTGGAACAAACTCTTTTTCGTTTTTGTTAAAAAGAGTCATGCCTTCATATTTTGTCGGGTTCATTTTTCTATTTAACATCAAATTTTCTGCTGTCATTTCTAGCGGAATGTGCCCAAATGTTTTTTCAAACATTGCAATAAAAGCGTCTGTTTGGCTTCTGGAACATGTTCCAAGATAAATAATATTGTCTCGTTTGTCTATGACGAATGAGATACCGGTAATTGTCGGCACCATCTGTGGCAGTCTTTTTTCTTCTACGGCAATTTTAATATCCTTTTTAACTTTTCTTGGGATATCCGTTTTTCCTGTAGCTTTTATGTAAGCAAGCTCCTCAAGTTTTATTTCGGCTTTTAGTAGAGATATTGGGATTTTTCTCTGAGCTATGCGTAAGTTTAAAAAAATATGTCCACCACGGATTGCTGTTTCTTCATCAATCGTTCGTTCAAGCAGATGCCTTCCACTTACCCAGCCTAACTGTAATTCATCCTTTACTTCATCTAATTTTCCAGCGCAATCCTTATTGAATTTTTCAATTGCGTCTTCTGGTAAATCTGTGGCAAGTTTCAATATTCTTACTGAAAAATTTCCTCTATCAAATGGCATTCTTTTTTCCTATCTCCTAATAATTTTTGACTGTTATATTATTTGTTCAATTTTTATACTTCAAATTTTAATTAACAAAGCTTCGTAATTTTATTCGCTATGGCGACCAAAAATTACATCAAAACATTCTTCTGAATTTCGAAAATTTCCTTTAATCCTTTTTCTGCAGAATCCAGCATTTTGTTAAGTTCTTCTTTACTGAATGATTCGCCCTCTGCAGTCCCCTGTAGTTCTATTATTTTACCGTCTTCTCCCATTATTATATTCATGTCAACATCTGCCGAACTATCTTCCGTGTAGCTCAAGTCAAGCAGAATTTCGCCTTTTATTATGCCCACGCTTACCGCGGCAATATTTTTTATTAATACATCGGAAGGAGCTTTACTTTCAGAAATGAGTTTTGCCAGAGCTATTCGTAATGCTACCATTGCTCCGGTAATACTTGCGCATCTTGTTCCACCATCAGCATCTATTACATCACAGTCAATGTATATTGTTTTTCCTTCAAGCTTTTCTAGGTTACATGCGCCTCTGATGCATCTTCCTATTAACCTCTGGATTTCTTGAGTTCTTCCGCTGATAGAGGTTCTCTCTCTTTTTACTCTGGTTTCTGTAGAGGTGGGGAGCAAACCGTATTCAGCCGTAATCCACCCGCCTTTAATTTTTTCATTCTTCATCCATTGCGGTATTTCATCGGCAACTGTTGCACTGCAGATTACTCTAGTCTTTCCCCATTCTATGAAAACCGAACCATATGCGTTTAACAGAAAGTTGGGGATGATACTGATTCTTCTCAATTCATTATTGCTTCTTCCATCTGTTCTCATCAAAATCCTCTTTAGATATTGGTATTTATAAGCAAGAAACTACTTTACTGTGGTAACTTTGCTTCCAAGAGATAAGAGCTTATTTTCCAGATTTTCATAGCCTCGTTCTATTACTTCAACATTGTTGATAGTGCTTTTGCCCTTTGCACAGAAAGCGGCTATCAGCAGAGCCATACCGGATCTAATGTCAGGACTGGACAAGTCGGCACCTCTTAACAAAGTTGGACCAGTTATAACTGCTCTATGCGGGTCACAAATGATGGCGCTTGCGCCCATGTTTATCAATTTATCTACGAAGTAAATTCTCGATTCAAACATTTTTTCAAAGAACATTACGGTCCCTTTAGCTTGGGTAGCCATGGTAATTGTACAGCTCATCATGTCGGATGGGTATTGTGGCCATGTATTGTCTGAAATAACAGGGATAGCATTGCCAAAGTCCGGTTCAATTTCCATGGTTTGTCCCCCAGGCATGAAAATTCTACCTTCTTCAGGATACATTTCGAATTTTACTCCAAAGCGTTCAAATACACGCCTTGTCATCCAAAAGTTTCTAGTGGATATTCCGTTAATAGTTAATTCTCCGCCGGTGGCTGCTGCAAGTGATAAAAAGCTGGCAGCTTCTATGTGGTCGCCTTGTACTGTGTGTTCAGCTCCTTCAAGTTTTTCTACCCCGTCTATAACTATGGTATTTGTGCCGAGTCCTGAAATTTTCGCTCCCATCTTTATGAGAAGTTCTCCCAGATCGCATACATGCGGTTCGCTTGCAGCATTCCTGATATATGTTTTACCTTCAGCAAGTACTGCTGTTATCATTATGTGTTCTGTTGTCGTAACACTTGCTTCATCAAGGAACAGGTCTTTTCCTGTAAGTCTCTTTTTAGCACGAAAACAAAAAGGTTTTTCTTCTGCTTCTATAGTTGCTCCCATAGTTTGAAGCCCATAAAAGTGTCCGTCAAGGCGCCTCCTTCCTATCACATCTCCGCCAGGAGGCCATAGTGATGCTTGTCCTGTACGACTTACAAGCGGTCCGGCAAATAATAGAGAAGTTCTCACTTTAGTGGAATATTCTCTGGAAATTTCACTGCTTTTTATAGCTGAAGTTTTCATTGTAAGAGTATTTCCGCTAAAAGATACTTCCATCCCGAGCGACTGGGCAATCTTAAGCATTATGTCTACATCAATTATATGCGGCACATTGTGCAAAGTTATTTTCTCATCTGTCAACAGTGCTGCTGCTATCATTGGCAATACAGCATTTTTGTTACCACTAACCGTAATTTTGCCTCCAATGGGAGTCCTGTTACCCCCCTCAACTATGAAGCTTTTCATCTGCTCCTTATAATTAAAGCTCCCACGGGATCGTCGTAGAGAGCATTTTTTCGTAGTTTTTTGGTTTGGGCTCTATTCTAGCCTTACGGAAACATGATCTATATGCACCATGTTAATCAGTTCCCCATCACTAATCCTGTAATCAGTTTTTATTTGTTCACTAATTTCGCGTAGCACTATCCGATAATGGTCATACGCACACGCTAATTCACGTTTCAACCGAGTAATCAATACATCTAACCGGTCATACATTTCACAATCATCCCGAACGGGTATCTCTCGATAACGCACAGTGTCTGAAACCCAGTAATTGTGAGAACACGCATCTTCAAAGGCATCACCACGCTGCCATGAATGGTCCACACAGTCATAACCAATAGATTCCCCTGCAACCCGGTTTTCCTCCATGAGTGTTCGCATCGTATCACCTAATTTGGTCCATACTTCACCTATTTCTCCTACCCCCATTTACCGGACCTTTCCACAAGCTCACGAACCATTTGGGCGGCATACTGATACATCTGCCATTGCATAACTTGTGAACTACTGATTCCATTTAATTCTACACCCCACCCGACTTGCGGAATGAGCCTGATATTATGGACACAATTTCTACCTAATTCCCACATTGGCCTGTTAATGTTCATTCTATAGAAAATTTCACTCAATAATTGAAGAACACATAGAGGAGTTTTGAGCCTCTCTCTGACCTCAGGAGCGATTGATTTGAGATACCGATCCCGCACCGTATGCCTCGATTCAAAATTCTTGCACACACCGACTGCTGGCCCGACATAAAGAGGCACTAAATGTAACCGAACAACATCAACACGCGAACCACAACACTCAAAATGACCACGACCAGGAATATTATCCCTATAATACAATCGAATTAATCGACCTGGTGTCCCATCGACGGGAACGCAAACACTCATATAGTTATCATTCGTATTATTAGCAACGTCGTCAACAAAAAGTAAACCCTCAGCTAACGCATCGCGAACGCGAACCAGAGGGCTCCAAGCCGAAACTCCATCATAACCGTAAAAACAGCAACATTCACGCCACAGGTTTTCGTAGCGCCATCGGATTAAGGTGTGACTCCCCACACGCTCCAAAGGTTCCGCTAACTGTATAGCCTCGTGAGTTGTGCACTCATAAACAAGAGTAGGCCTCCCACGGGTTCCATCAGACGAGATCGAGGCCGTAAACATCTGCACACGGACACAATTATGGCCGGAGTCACTAATAAGATTAAGTTCGTAAACAGTCAGGGGCAAGGTTGCCACGATGGGATCGAAGGGATAGACCCGTCGCGGACCGGAGTAAGATGCATGGCATACGAACAACAAATATATAAACAAAAAAAGCAAAGGGAAGGCGTAGGCATACAATTTAGGACAACATTTAGCCATAGCACATTCAACTCCTACATTAGTTTTTTCAAGCTCTTTCACTAAAATATCGAAAGAACCTTAAAAATTACGAATTAACAAATAAAAAACTCGAGACCCGGAGCACCAAATACTAAACATATGGTGATATTAATTACTTACTCCCTCACCACATTGACAATACCCTTCCATATCCAAACTTCCCGATTCACACTCCCACTTATTATGCTATCCCATGATACAAAATCATTTTGCAGTTCCTCTGCTGAGCAGTATTTAGACGAAACTATTTTAATTTTCGTTATAGCCAAATAGATATCAAAAAGGAATATTTCATAAATTCTGTCAGACATATATTAAGTCCTTTTTAATTTCTTTCTTAATAAAGCTATTCATCCCATCATAAAAACCTATATCTACTTTAATATGCAATCTTGCTTCAATATATTTTTCCATTTCTATAAGTTTAAAATAATTTTTTTTGTCTGCAAAAACAACTAAATCCAGATCACTGTTTAATTTTTGATGAGCTTTAGCGTAGCTTCCAAATAAAGCTAGATTTTTTATTCCATACTGCTGTATAAGATCTTGTTTTATTGATGATAACTTAGATATAATACTCTTGTCTATCTGCTTAAAATTCTTATTCACTTCTATTACTCCTATCTTTTTCTACATTTAAGTTGCATAATATATCCAGCCTAATTAGTGAAAAAAGTATACCGTAGAGTTACCAATACAAGTAAAAAGAAACTCAAGATATACATTTAAGATCAAAATGCGGATGATACGTAAGTATTAACTAAACCATGTTCGTGTAAAAACATGAAACGTTGGATTGGAGACAAGCTTCAAATCTCCCCTCACTCATAATTGTTGCACACTTTATCATAGATAGATCGTACCCACCGTAACCAGTTTTAATTAAAAATGCAAAAACATAAATACAAAACTACCCCTATATCATTATAAGTCGCGGTCAATCAATAGACAACAAGGATATTTCAAAATAATTCAAAATTTTTTACGTATTCAAGTGCTTCTTTTTTTGTGTTGATGATTTTATCATTTTGCAGTTCAGCTATTTTTTTCAGGATACGTCCAAACTCAGGACCAGGCGTTAGTCCAAGTTTTAATAAATCTTTGCCGGTAAGTAGGGAAGGGGGAAGCTTTCTTTGTCCCTGTTGTTCGATAATTTTATCCAGCAAAAAAACGAAATTTTGCAGCAAGCCATTGCTGGAGATACAATCTATTCTGTGAAGTTCAAGTTCCATTGGGAAAGTATCTTTTGCAATAATGCTTTTATATTTCGAAGGTCTCATTTCATCAACCACGGCGAATCTCATGTGATTAGCGACCGCGTAGCAGATATTTTCAATACTTGAATGAGGGAATTTTAATCGTTCCAAAATCTCTCTTGCAATATTTTTCCCTTCTTCGGCATGGCAGATAAATTGTTCTTTCCCGTGTTTGCCAATGGTTTTTGTTACAGGCTTTCCTACATCATGGAGAACTATTGCCCAAGCTAGCTCTTCTGATGGTAAAACCATTCTTTGAAGCATAAGCTTTGTGTGTTCGAAAACATCTCCTTCAGGATGGTATTTTTCAAGCTGGCTGATGCCCTTCATTGCCGCTACTTCAGGTAGAACTATTTTCATTATTTCTGTATCGTACAGCAGTTGGAAAGCCCTGTTTGGCGAATAGCCTGTAAAAATTTTTGTAAGTTCATCCCTGACTCTCTCATTTGAAAGCAGACTAATTCTTCCGGAGAGCTTTTTTATTGCATTTAAAATATCGTTATTTATTTCGAATCCGAACCTTGAAGCAAACCTTATTGCTCTTAACATTCTTAAGGAGTCTTCAGTAAATCTATCTTTGGCTTTGCCAATGCATTTTATGATTCCTTTTTTGAGGTCTTTTATACCGCCGGTAAAGTCAAGATATTCTTCTGAAACAGGATCGTAGTAGAGAGAATTGATTGTGAAGTCCCGGCGTTTTGCGTCCTCTTCCGGAGTTTGTGCAAATATTACAGAGCCTGGATGCCTTCCGTCTTCATAACCACTTTCTTTTCTGAAGGTGGCTACTTCAAAAGAAAAATTTTCATCAATTACATTTATTATTCCAAAAGCTGCTCCGATATGGTAGGTTTTTGGGAATAGAGCGGATATCTCTTCTGGAGTTGCTGACGTAGCTATGTCTATATCTTTCAAACTGTAACCAAGAAGTGAGTCCCGTACACATCCGCCAACGAAATATGCCCTGAACCCACGCGAATGCAGTTTTTTTACAATTCTTTTTGCTTTTTTATAGATAATAAAATTATAGTTAGAAAATGTCATTCATTAAGCGTTATTTTTGAATTTCCTGGCCACCTTTGAAAAGCAGGTTTAATTCTATCCGGGCTGGTCTTGGGGTTATTCCAGATAGGAAAACGATAATACCTTACAATGTAATTGTCAAAGATAAAAAATGGATTGTTCTCCAGTACCGCTAAAATAAGAGATACTAGTTGTTATATTATGGAGATATTATAAGAGGTCCTTCAGAGCTGTTAGGAATATAAAAAGTTGCTACGCTAACAGATTCTGTAGCTGAGGAAATAATAGTGGGTTGGCTAGTAGTATTAGAAGAAAATTGGTTTTCTGCATGGAGTTGTGGAGATGCAGAAAGCGAAGTGGGTGTTGTTGTATACCTTTCTCCAGTACTACTGGTAGATATTCCTACAGGGATTTGTTCATTATAACTGTTAAAAGTTGTCATTGGAGCGTTGCTGGAAGGCACTATTGTTCCGCTATTATAAGAATTTTTGCCAGAATATTTCGTGTCATAACGTGACGAGACTGGCTGGACTCCAGTTTTGCTATAATTTGAGTCGCTAAAACATTCAGCGCATGATGGGCTTAAGCGATTCGATGGAACTTGGCCATTATCGGAAAAAGAGAAAAGTGTAAATGTAAAACAGAAGGTAAGAATAGTTAAACTGATATACTTTTTTAGGTTGGACATAGTTTCTCCTCTTTTTTGAAAATGTTAAGTATATATCCAGTACAACATCATTATTAATATTCCCTCATGTTTGAAAAAAATCAAGAAAAATGTTTTAATTGTATTTTATTTTTTCTGAAATTAAGATTTCTAATTAACTTATTGGGAATGAGTATATTTTATTAAATTTTGGCATTTTTTTATCTTTTTTATGCAATTCTTTTTCAGACCGAATTAAAGGTGCAATTCTATTTTGATTTACGAGGTAAATCCACTCTTTTTGAGGTAAACCAATACTGTTTATGTTTTCTGTATATTTTATTTTTACATATCTTGTATCATTTGCCTGGTTCCCGATATAGATTTGCCAAGTCTGATTGTCGAAAGATTCTACTGTTACGATGTAGGGATTATTTAATCCAGTATAACTGTTTGTAAGTGACGGGTTGGTAATTGATTCGAATTTAAAATTTTCCAATGATGAAATTATTTTTTCAATGTTTTCACAGTGATAATCGTTATTTGCTTTTTCCCCTGCAGTGATGAATTTAGAATTTAAATCCGACCTTGCTATTTTCCATAATTCTTTATCATTTCTAAGAAGTTTAACAACTTTGATGTTTTTTATATTTACGAGCTGATTATTTAACCATGTTTTGGATTTGTAATTAACTTCGTCAAGCGGCTCTTCTATCAGAAATGTACGTTTTGTACTAGGATTGTATACATATCTGCCTCTGCTGATTTGATTATCTCCCCAAAAATCTGTTCTTTTTATCCCGATAATAATTGAAAAAATAACTTTACCGGTATTGTCAGAAATAGTTATTTCTGAGCCTGAGTTACTATCTTTACTTTTTGATGGTAGAAGCTTTAATTTTGATAATTCAGATTCATCGACATATACATTCTGGATTATTTTCATTGAAGAGAGTTCCTGCAAAAACGCATTTATTTTCTGAGGATCGGCTGGATAGTCAAAACAGTTTCCAATTGTCCATTCACTATTTTTTTTGAGAGTAACAATTCGTCCGTTCGGTTTAATGATTTTTATGGTTTTAATTTCGTAATCGGCGAAATTAGGAAAAATAGGCTTTCCTATAGCATTATTTTGCAGTTTTACAGATGTGGTTTGGGTATAAAGCAAAATAAAAGAAAGGAATGAAAGAGCAATGGCAATTGCTATGGCTATGTATGTCCACTTTTTATTCATTTCATACTCCAAACGATGAACTTAGCCACGGGCGTAAGCCTGTGGGAAACAGAACAACAAGTAAAAATTTTCTTACGGCCATCGATCCCCACTGCAAGCAATGGGGCTTTTTCGACGGCCTCCCACGCCATATAATGGCGGGCGAAAATTTTTACAACAAAAACGCAGGCATTCATCCCACAAGCAAGCTTGTGGGTTTTCTGCCAAGTTTTTTATAAAAACAAGCCAGCCTCTTTAGGGCGTGGCGACACAAAAAGCAATATGTATAGAAAAAGTGTCGCAACTCCCTACAGGAGAGCTTTGACTATTTATTAACATTATATCCCACGAGCTCACACCCGTGGCTATTTACATTACATATCATAATTTTTTTCTCACATCCCTCTGTGGTTAAAATCTTTCTAAGTTGCGTTTATGTTTATATTTTCTTGTAAATCCGATTGCTATTCCGCCAATTGTCAGACAGATCGGAATTAATCCTACATTGATAAAGATGAGCCATGCTTTAATATGTTCCAGCCTGAGTCTTAGTCCTTTTTTTATATTTTTAAGTTCATTTTTTAAGTGATTTGCATCTTTTTTGAATTTTTCCAGGGTTTTAAGTTGTTTCGGTGAAAGCGCAGCCAGTTCAGTTTTACTATTGTCTCCTTGCATACTATTAATAGTTTTTTCAGTTTCCGTCAGTTTTTTCTGCAGCAGCGAAAGCTTGTCCTGATAGAGTTTTGCAGTTTTATTGTAAATATCTTCAAGTCTAGTGAATTTTCTATCAATGGTTGATCTTGCGCGAATTTGCATGACGTCTGTATCGCCTGACAATTGATCCGCAGCATTAAGAACGAAATCTATATTATTATTTATTGTTGAAATGACCTGTTTATCATTAATTTTTTGAGAAGCTACGCAAAACGGATTCAGCAGCATGTTTACATCAGCTGTTAATAGTACAACTCCCTGTTTTATTGATTTTTTAAGAAAGCTTTTGGTATTAGTATTGCTTCCGACATCAGGGAATGCAGTATCAAAGAATCCGGTTATTTTAATGATAAGTGCAATAGGCATATTCAATGATTTAAAATTTACCATCAGTTCTTCGGGGAGCATGTAATAAGAAAAGCCCTGGCAATAATTTACGTATGGCGAAGTATAGAGTAATGTTGAATAAGTCAGGTTCTTTTGGTTGCTATTTTTTATCATAAATCCTCCGGGGAAAATAAAGTTAAGCTTATTCAGCCCTGACATTATTATGTCACTTTTATCCATATTTTTTTCAGTAAGCTCGATAACTGCGGGATGTTCTTTCTCGTTTGGATTGTTTAATGAGCGGAAGGCATTTTCCGGAGAGATTATTACTTCTGATGGTTCAGAGAATTTTACTCCCCATGTGGAAAAGAGTATTGGCAGGTTTGAAGCATCAGGAGGAAGAGGAGAATATCCAGCCGCATTTAGTCTGGGATTGTAGCTGTTTGCCATGCAATACGGAGAAATGGATATTATTATTTTCCCTCCCTTTAACAGGTATTGATCTATAGCTGCTTGGGTCTCTTTGTTCATGTTTACAGGATGTATAACCATGAGCAGGTCGATATCATCTTCTATTGAAGTTGTATCATAAGGCAGGGCCTTTACATCAAATGCTTTTTGTAGTTCCTGGACGAATATCCAAGGCGGGGATTTATTAAATTTTGATGGGATGATTCCGATAGCACCTCCCATTATAGGCAAGGGACTCAAAATTCCTATCTTTGGTTTTTCCGTATGTGTTACTTCGTAGATTGATCTTGTAATGTCGTACTCAATGGTCTTTTTCCCGTCAGGCGATAGAAAAGTTATTGTAGAATTTTTATTCAAGTAACTAACAGTTAATCCGAAGTAGCACTTCTCCCCATTTGGAAGAAGATTTGGTTGTATATTATCTATGATAGCTGATGCTTCAGCATCTGATTCTGGTTCCGGATCATATTCTTCCAATATTATTTTGCCCTTCGCCACGTTTTTATAACCCTTCAGAAGGTCGCTTATCTCTTCCGCGTAGGTTCTAAGCTGTACCGGCAACCTGTTTGCGCTATAGCTTCTGTAGAATCTAATTGTTACTGGATGTTTGAGGTTCTTTAATACATTTTCTGTCCCTTTTGAAAATGTATAAAGCTTATCGTTCGTCAGGTCAATATTGAAATCCAACAGATTATTAATTAAAAAATTAACGTTTATAAGAATAACAAAGCATCCAATGATTCCCAACACTGTTAGTGTGTAACTGTTTTTCATAATAAACGTGGCCAAAGATAACCTTGCAAACTTCTGATTTTTTAAAAACAGAAAGCTTTATAGCATGCAAAGATACCTTTTTCCAGAGACAAACAAAGAATTGGAAAAATTAAAGGATTACTACTTCCTTGAAATAAGGGGAATAAAGCTGGGTAGTTAGTATAACTGCTCGTTAATTAAAACCGTCCACGAAAAAGTTATTAAATGTTAAATTTTGTAAATTCGTACCGAATGATTTCACCGTACCCACTGTTGGACGGTTTAATTATTATATTATTTTTTAGCCTGATGATTGATTTTACAACTTTGATTTGTAATGTAGGGAACTTTGTTAGTTTTTAATATAAACCAAACAACAAACACGAGGTAAATATGGATTGGGTAACATTTTTGATATTGTTCCCGCTAATTCCTACGGTATTGCTTCTATTTACTAAAAAGAACTATGAAGCGCAAAAGCGGATAGTGCTGATATCTTCAATACTAATAATAATTAGTTCAGTAGGGTTGGCATTTGAACGGATTGGTCATGCCGGAAGTTTTTATTGCCTCAGTTCTCAATTTGCCAACCATTTAGTAATACTGGGAGATGTAATAGTAGCTTTGGCATTCCTGTATATATGCCGCAATTTGCCTTTCAAGAAGTACTGGATACTGCTTATAGTAGTAGTTCAATACGGATTGGTTTTGTATTATGATTTTGCCGGTAAAATGCCCGAAATGGATCGCTACATATTTGTAGATAACCTTGCTGTAATTATGGCACTAGTTATTGGTATAGTTGGCTGTCTTATAGCTGTTTATACTATAGGATATATGAAGCAATATCACAAGCACCATCCTGATATACCTGATCGCAGTCATCTTTTTATAGCCGCAATATTTTTGTTCTTCTTTGCGATGTACGGTTTGGTGTTCTCAAACTCCATAACATGGCTTTATTTCTTCTGGGAGATTACAACGCTCTGCTCATTCATAATGATTAGCTACAGCAAAACGGAGGAAGCTATGAATAATGCTATGAGAGCCGTTTGGATGCTGCTTATTGGCGGATTAGCATTTGCTATAGGTATCATTTACGCTGCTAATGTTTGCGGTACTATAGATATTCAACTCCTTCTTAGTTCAAAGAAATCTCTAGTACTGATCCCGATCCTATTCCTTTGTTTTGCAGGAATGAACAAAGCTGCTCAGTATCCGTTCGGTAACTGGCTGCTCGGTGCAATGGTAGCTCCTACCCCGTCGTCCGCACTGTTGCATTCCAGTACAATGGTCAAGGCCGGAGTATATTTAGTATTAAGATGTTCCCCGATATTACAAGATTCTGATGCTGGCGCTATGATAGCCTTAATCGGAGGATTAAGTTTCCTTGCGGGCTCAGCCCTTGCAATATCGCAAAGAAACGCAAAGAAAGTCCTTGCCTACTCTACAATAGCAAATCTTGGGTTGATAATCCTATGCGCAGGAATAGGTACACCGTTTACATTAAGTGCGGCAGTGTTACTGATTATATTCCATGCAGTAGCAAAAGCTCTTATGTTCATATCTGTTGGATCTGTTGACAATGCGACAGGAAGTCAGGATATCGAAGATATGTATGGACTTTCTTACAATATGCACCGCCTTGGAATTATAATGATTATAGGTATCAGCGGCATGTTCCTCGCACCATTTGGTATGCTTATAAGCAAAATGGCAGTAATCCAGGCGCTGGCAGTTAGAAATCCAATATTTCCTCCAATCGTCATATTTGGAGGGTCATTGATGCTATTTTTCTGGACAAAATGGATGGGGTATCTGTTAGCTATGACAAATAAAAAAACAGTTGAATATCATAAAAACATCGAAATTGAATGGATAGGTCTCTGGGGGCTTGCCGGACTAACTATAATATCTGTTATATTCTACCCCTATATTGGAAGATTGTGGATAGTTCCAATGTATGGAGAGTGTCCATTATTTACAGAAAGTGCAGGACTTACTATCCTGTTAATGCTAATAATGATGGTTCTCCCTCCTCTCACAATAATATTGCGGCATAGAAAAATTGTTTTCACCAAACCATATCTTGCAGGTATTAATGTAGAAGAAGAAGAGAAATATCTGGGTTCTTTTGGAACTCCACGCAGTTGGTCTTTTAAGAATTACTACATTGAACAGTATTTTAGTGAACAGAAATTGCTTAAAGTTACAATTCTGTCTTCACTGGTTTTGTGGATATTAATGTTTGTAATGGAGAATGTAATATCATGAGCACTATTATTGCAGTAATCATTTTCTTAGTCATAGCTCCGTTAGTTGGAGGCGTAATTTCAGGTGTTGATAGGATTATTACGGCGCGTATGCAAAGCAGGGTTGGACCTCCGGTGTTCCAGCCATTCTATGATGTGTTGAAGCTTTTCGGTAAACAAAATTTAGTTGTAAACAAGTATCATGGCGATTATGTACTTTTTTCTCTTATATTTACTATTTTTAGCGGATGCATATTTTTTGGAGGCGGAAACTTGCTTCTTGCTATATTTGCCTTAATTGTAGCAAATGTGTTTATTGTACTTGCCGCTTACTGCAGCAATACACCATATACACTTATCGGAGCAGAACGTGAACTTTTGCAAATGCTTTCTGCTGAACCCATGCTTCTCCTGACTGCTGTAGCACTGTTTCAGGTTACTGGCAGCTTCAATGTATCAGAAATAGTAAGAACAAATTATACGCCGTTTATCTACCTCCCTGGGGTATTTATTGCTTTAACCTTTATTCTGACAATCAAACTGAGAAAATCCCCATTTGACCTGTCAACATCACACCATGGCCATCAGGAACTGGTAAAAGGATTAACTACAGAGTTTGCCGGACCATCCCTGGCCTACTTTGAAATAGCTCACTGGTATGAAACTGTATTTATGCTTGGATTGGTATATTTGTTCTTTGCAAACATACCTATCTTGGGAATATTGGTTGTTCTTGGTGTTTATTTTATTGAAATTTTGATTGACAACGTCAATGCCCGTTTTAAATGGGAACTAATGCTAAAGTCTACATGGCTGGCTATGCTGATACTCGGCGTAGGGAATCTGTTTTTATTATACTTTTTATCAATATGATGAAAAATCCCAAATAACGATAAACAAATCCCAAATAAATAACAATGAACCAAAAAATTATAGAAAAAGTTGGATAACTTTTAGAATTTTTTAATTTTGGAGGGTTGGTATTTATTTGAGATTTGGTGCTTATTTGAATTTTGGTTCTTGAATTTTGGAATTTTTTAAATACAGAAGACTAACTATTTATATTGTATATATTGAAAGGAACAATTATGGGTTTTTTCAAAAAATCGCCATGGGTTCTCCATTACGACGGGTCCAGCTGCAACGGCTGCGATATCGAAGTTCTGGCAGCCCTTATGCCGAAGTATGATATTGAGCGTTTTGGAATAATAAACACAGGGAATCCCAAGCATGCTGATATCTTCCTAATTACCGGTTCTGTTAATACTCAGAATATAGATGTGATTAGGAATCTGTACGATCAAATGGGCGAACCAAAAGTCGTAGTAGCTGTAGGTATTTGCGCATGCACAGGAAATTTTTTCGCGGAATGCTATAACATTTTGGGCGGAACTGATAAGGCAATACCGGTAGATGTTTATGCTCCTGGTTGCGCCGCAAAACCGGAAGTCATTATTGACGCAGTAGTCAAAGGTCTAGCTGTTCTGGAAGAAAAAAAGAAAAAAATGAAGGAATAATAATCTTTTTTACGAGGTTAGTTTATGTTTGAAAAACAGGAAATAATTAATATTACAAAGGATGAGCTGATAAACAGAGTAACTCCGCTCTTTAAGGATGGATACAGGCTAGTGCAAATATGCTGCACCAAACTGGACAAGTTGATAGTTGACTATACTTTTGACAAGGACTATAAATTCTTTGGATTTAGATTAGACCTTCCATTAGAAAATGCTGAACTGCCAAGTATTACGAATGTTTATTTTGCGGCATTCGGTTATGAAAATGAGCTGCATGATCTGTTCGGGATCAAAGTAATCGGAAACAAAGTTGATTTCGGCGGGAAATTTTACCGTATCAATGAACAAGCACCTTTTAACAAAAAACAGGAGGCAAAGAATGGCTAATCGTACTGTTATTCCTTTTGGACCACAGCATCCTGTTCTGCCTGAACCAATTCATCTTGACTTGGTTCTTGAAGACGAAAAAGTAGTTGAAGCAATTCCTAACGTAGGATTCATTCACAGAGGGCTGGAGCTTCTCTGTCAGAAAAAACCATTTCAGGATATGGTTCTTGTTGCTGAACGTATCTGTGGAATCTGCAGTTTGATACATGGCGTAGGATTTGTCCAGGGTGTAGAAAAAATAATGAATTTGGATCTGCCGGAAAGAGCTCTCTTCCTAAGAGTGTTTTGGAGCGAACTTTCAAGGATACACAGCCATCTGTTGTGGCTCGGACTTGCTGCTGACGCTATCGGTTTTGAAAGTTTGTTCATGCACTCATGGAGAGTGAGAGAAATGATTCTCGATATCTTCGAAGAAACCACAGGCGGTAGAGTAATTTTTAACGTAATAAAAGTCGGCGGCGTTAAAAAGGATATAACTAAAGAAACTTTCACCAGAATAATGAAACAGCTTGACAAAGCCGAAGAAGAGTACAAACAAATTTCTGAAGTATTTATAAACGATTTTACAGTTATTCACAGATGGTCAGGAGTAGGTGTTCTTTCTAAAGAAGATGCGGTTAAACTTGGCGCTGTAGGTCCAACAGCAAGAGCAAGTGGTATAAAATCGGATATGCGCATGCTGAAATACGGAGCTTACGAAAAGATAGATTTTGAGCCAACAGTTGAAAGATCAGGAGACTGTTATGCTAGGGCAGCAGTAAGAGTCAAGGAAGTTTACCAATCTTTCGATATTATTCGTCAATGCTATAACAAAATACCTGAAGGAGAAATCGAAACTAAAGTAACAGGATTTCCTAATGGTGAATATTTTTCAAGGGTAGAGCAACCGCGCGGCGAAGTAGTCTACTATGTAAAAGGGAATGGAACAAAGTTCCTTGATAGATTCAGGGTCAGGACTCCTACATTCGCAAATCTTCCTCCATTGCTCCAGATGTTAGCCGGATGCGATTTGGCGGATGTACCTGCGATTATCCTTTCCATAGATCCATGCATAAGCTGTACAGAGAGGTGAAAAATGTCTGATATTCTTACAATGTGTAAAACGGTATTATCAAGCCTGCGAAAAAAAACCGCATGCCAGATGTATCCTATCAAGCCTGCTAAATTTTATAAAAATACAAGAGGGCATATAACTATTGATCCCAATAAGTGCATTCTTTGTACAATGTGCGCGAAAAGATGCCCCACTAGAGCTATAGAAGTTGACAGAGCAAAGGGGACATGGTTAATAAACCGTTATAAATGCATTACATGCAATGAGTGCGTAATATCTTGTAAACCGGTTGCACTGAGGATGGAAATCCAATACTCTCCGCCTGGCGCAAAAAAAGATATTGAACTTTACAATATAGAAAAACCTACTCCAAAATCAGCAGTTCCAGGCGAATAAAATTCTAAGTGCAGATTTTTATATTATACCACATGCATTTACAGCACTTCAGTTTGGTCCTCATGGTGAAAACTTTGATGGCAATGTTTTACTTGATTTTTTTGAAAACAGCGGAGTAATGCTCATAGCGCCAAGTCAGGTGAAAGAAAATATTCTTTGATTACACAGGTTTTTATAACGAACAGCAGATCGTTTCGCAGAGTTGCTAAACACGACATTAGCATGTTATGCAAGAATTTGTCCTGGCATGGATAAACAGGCCTTAGAGCATACAATTCGTTCGTTAAGAGCCTTAAGCGACGATTCAATATAGTATTTCACTTTTTATTTGCGGTTTGTCATTATTCCAAGTATTACGTCGTCAGTTTTCTGCATGCCTGCTTGAGAAAGTTCTCCGATGTTTCTAATGGTTTCTTCGACATCTTTGCCAATGATACCGTCTCCACTATGCAATGTTCTCTGGTTTTGGGCTAACATTGCTCCATCAAAAGCAGAATATATCCCTGTAGCGATTTTCATGGAGCATGAAGCTTTTGCTCCATCACAGATCATTCCTGAAATATTTCCAAGAGTATTGGTTATGGCATTGGAAATAGTCTCTAGGTTTTCACCGTCAATAAAAGCTATTGCTCCGCTTACAGCAGAAGCAGCGCAAACGGCTCCGCAATATGCAGAAAGCCTGCCTATATTTGTTTTTATATGGATAGTTGTTAGATGTGAAAAGAAGAGACCGCGGATTAGTTTTTCACGGCAAATTTTCTTTTCCTGACAATATTTTATTAAAGGAAGAGATGCAGTCATTCCCTGATTTCCGCTTCCACTTGTGGTCATTACCGGAAGAGGGCAACCGCTCATTCTCGCGTCGCTACCTGCTGCTGCGTAGCTTGCGCAAACATTCTTTCTGTCATATCCGTAAATACCTTCCTTTATGCTTTTCATAATACAGCTTCCAACGTTTACTCCGTAAGTTTCTTTAAGCCCAACTTCAGCAATCGCGCTGTTGAGTCTTATAACTTTTTCAAATAACGGTTTGATTAATTTAAGATCAATAGATTTTGCCAGGTTATATATCAATTTGACGGTAAGTATTTTTCGGTCCGTTAATGGTGAATTGAAATCAGCATCGCTGCAGGCTTGTCTTAACAGAACTTTTCCATTTTTTTCTATTAATGTAATATTAGTATGGAGATGTTTTACTTCTACGCTTGCTGATTTACTGCCACTGAAGAGTTCTATTTTTATATATAATTTCGCATCGGTTTGTTTATGAATGACATTTATAGGATTATTTTTTATGAATGATATTACCTTTTTCATATCGTTTTTGGTAATATCTTGAATGACCATTAATTCTTTTTCAGGTTCACCGGCAATAGCTCCCATAGCTGCAGCAATTTCAATTCCTGCTCTACCTCCACTTTTAGGGACAACTGCGCTTTTGACATTTTTGATTATATCCCCTGAAACGTAGATATTCATTCTGTCCGGGATTCTGCCTAATACCTCTCTTGCTTTCGCTGCAACATATGCCAGTGCTATGGGTTCCGTACAGCCTCCTGCCGGTACCACTTCTTCTTCTAAAATTGCCAGAACTTTATCAATTGTGTCGTTGTCGATATCTTTAAATGGTATTTTCTGTTTCATTATCTATTCCGCTTAATTTTTGTTGATCTATAAGGTTTTTATACTAAAAGAGCTTTATGCAAAATACAATTCAGAATGAATTAATTCAGCAGATTTTGTTCGCCTCTTTTAGGGATAGTTGACGAAATATGAAAATATTATATACTGTAAATTAAATCAAAACTATTAACGTTATATTTCTATAAATGAATATAAAGCAAAGCCAAAGATGGGGAAAAGATGAATAACTTAGAAAATGTAGCTCAGGCGTCTCGCCTGAGTGAAATAAGTCACAGTCGGGACGACTGTGCTACATTGCAATATGCTATATTCAAGCCATTAGATTTCGGGATTCCTATAAATATTTCCAGAAGAAATCTGCCACACTGGGAACAGGAAGGGACTACATATTTTATTACCTTCAGACTCTCTGATTCTTTGCCCGCAGAAAAATTAGACGAATGGAAAACAGTAAGAGCAGCTTGGCTTAAAAATCATAGCCTGCCATATTCTAAGGAAGAATGGCAGGAATATAATAAACTTTTTTCTCAGAGAATAAATGACTGGCTGGATTTGGGGCATGGAAGCTGTTTGCTTAGAAAAGAGAGAGTCTCTCAAATAGTATCAGATGCTCTCAGATATTTTGACGGTAAAAAATATTCTCTTGGCGAATGGGTTATAATGCCAAATCATGTACATTTCATTATAACACCTTATCCTACTTTCGAGTTAAGTGATATTTTGCGTTCAATCAAATCTTATACGTCGCATCAGATCAATAAACTTCTTGGACACTCAGGGAAAATTTGGCAGGAAGAGTCTTTCGATCATATCATTAGAAACGAAAGACAGAAAAACAGGATTGAGCAGTACATAATAGATAATCCCAAAACAGCAGGATTGACTACTGGTTTTAAATGTAGCTCTGAAAATGTAGCTCAGGCGTCCTCGCCTGAGTGAAGTAAGTCACAGTCGGGACGACTGTGCTACATTAATAATAGGAGAGTAAAGAAGGAAGATATTGATATGGACTCAATAGCAAAAAAGTTATCATTTATAAACAGATATTTGACGTTATGGATTTTTCTTGGGATGTTTGTTGGGGTAGGAGCTGGTTACTTATTCCCGAAAATAGTAACTTTTTGGAGTTATTTTCAGTGCGGAACTACGAACATTCCAATTGCTGTAGGATTGATTCTTATGATGTATCCGCCGTTGGCTAAGGTAAAATATGAAGAGATTGGCAGAATTTTTACAAACAAGAAGATACTTGGACTTTCATTGCTGCAGAACTGGATTATCGGACCTGTTATAATGTTTTTATTAGCGATACTTTTTTTGCATAACTTTCCGAAATATATGGTAGGTGTAATTATAGTAGGTCTTGCCAGATGTATAGCGATGGTAATTGTTTGGAATGAACTTGCCGGAGGCGATCGTGAATTAGCAGCTGGTTTAGTCGCGTTCAATGCTGTTTTTCAAGTGCTGTTTTATGCTGTATATATTTATATTTTTGTAACTTTCGCATTGAATAAATTTGGGTTCATTAAAGGAGTTAATATTACTGTTTCTATGTGGGAGTCGGCCCAGACTGTGTTTATTTACCTTGGAATTCCGTTTACTTTTGGTGTTATAACGCGATTTTTCTTTCTCCAAACTAAAGGGAAAGAGTGGTATGAGAAAAGATTTATTCCTAAAATAAGTCCGATTACTCTTATTGCTCTTTTATTTACCGTTGTAGTAATGTTTTCTCTCAAAGGTGAATACATTGTTAAACTACCATTGGATGTTGTTCACTTAGCTATTCCTCTTGTCGCGTATTTTCTTATTATGTGGTTCATGACATTTTTTATTTCTAAAAGAATGGGAGCTAATTATGCTCAAACTACGGCAGTTTCATTTACCGCAGCCAGCAATGATTTCGAATTAGCTATTGCTGTAGCAATTGCAATATTTGGCATTAATTCTCAACAGGCTTTTGCTACAGTCATAGGTCCTCTGGTTGAAGTTCCCATTTTGATAAGTCTTGTGAATGTTTCCCTGTATTTCAAAAAGAAATTTTTCTTCACTCCTACTTATACACAATTATAATTTTTTATACTCATTGAAAACCTCGTCAATTTAGAAAGACAAGTAGCTTCATTTTGTTTTGAAATACTCTTTTCTCTTTGAAAAATTTTGTTATAATTATTATAAATAAAAATTATTGCGTTTTATACAGGAAACTTGTATGAAAAATGAATCACAATTGATTTTTGAATTTGCAAAAGATTTTGATAGACCGCTATTAAAATCACAGGGTATTTCAGAACATCAAGAAGCTGAGGAGTTTCAGGAGAGAGATATTCGGCGTGCAGTGATGGCATGGCTTGCTAAGTTTATTCCATATTCAGTAGGTGTTATGGTTCCTACAAGAATTTCAAAATATAGGGCTAGCATAGCAGCTTCATGGTCAAAAGCTGTATCTAAAAAGGGAAGAAAGACTCTTTACCCATATAAAACAGCTATTATTGAGATAAGAACAGTGAAAAATAGTTGTGCAGCTGAGTGCGGAAAGAAAGATGGGCTGAATTCCATTCTTGCTGCTGAGAAAGCTCGAAAGGCACAACTAGAGGCTAATATTAGAAAAAATGAACCGGAACTCAAGCTTACAGATACATTGTTTTCAGATATAGAAGCATGGGACTATTCGAAAAGTGGAAACAAAAATTATTTCAAATGCTGCAGGAAAATAAAAGAACTGGAACGGAATATTAACAATGGTAGTAGGTTTGAAAGAATTAGGCAGGCTCTGCTTGCTGATTATCTTTATCTTGCGGTACCTAGAGGGCTTGTGAAAAAGGAAAATATTGCTGATGGGTGGGGCTTGCTATATGTTAATGAAGATATGCCGGTGGATATTGTTGTAGAACCTGAAAACTGGAATTGCCCAGTAGAACACAAAATGCATCTTATTCAGAATATCGCAAAAGCATCTACAAATGTTCTTTATAATGCTAATGGTATATTATTATCTAAGAGTGGAAAAACAAAATTTATACGGATTCCCAAAAAGAGAAGAAATTATTGTTAATAATTATATAAAAACGAATGAGAGCTATGCATTCTTTAGATAACAAAATACAGCTTGCACATGGTGGAGGAGGCAGGCTTTCTTCAATTTTAATAAATGATGAAATAGTCCCAAGGTTTGGTAAAGGTCCCCTGACCGGTTTGCCTGACGCAGCTACTCTTGGCCCAATATCGGGAAAGATAGTTTTTTCTATAGATAGTTATGTCGTTTCTCCTTATAAGTTTAATGGCGGAAATATCGGGAATCTTGCCGTGCATGGGACTGTTAATGATATTTCTGTTTCTGGCGGGAGAGCAAAATGGCTTTCCATCGGATTAATCCTGGAAGAAGGTTTTTCTGTATCAAAATTGCAGCTCATTCTTGATTCAATAAAATCCTCTGCAGATGAGTGTGGAGTAGAAATAGTTACCGGGGATACTAAGGTAGTAAAGAAAGGCCAGTGTGACGGCATCTATATAAACAGTTCTGGAATAGGAGAAAAAATAAAAGATTTTCATCTTAGCAAATCCAGACTCTCTGAAGGCGATGCAATAATCGTTAGCGGTAATATAGGAGACCACGGGATGGCTATACTTTCTGTTCGTGAAGGAATAGACATGGGAAATGGCCCTGTAAGTGATACGGCATCTGTTCAAAATCTCGTTTTAGCCATACAACAATATGCTCTGCAGGTAAAATTTATGCGGGATCCGACAAGAGGCGGGGTTGCGGCAGTATTAAATGAGATAGTTTCTGGCACTAAAGTTGGAGTTACTCTTGACAGTAATAAAATTCCAGTATCTCCAGAGGCTAACGCGCTCTCTGAAATTCTTGGGATTGATATTCTTAATGTGGCGTGTGAAGGAAGAATGATCTTAATTTGCGACAAGGGCGTAGCCAATAATATCTTATCTATTTGGAAATCCCTCCCGGAAGGAAGAAATGCTTCTATCCTTGGTTATATTAATAACGAAGCCCAAAGAGTAATTTTAAAAACAATAACTGGTGGGAGTAGGCTTGTGGATGTTCCAACCGGAGAACTCCTGCCAAGAATCTGTTAAATTATCCTGCACGAAAATGTTTTTTCGTGCAGGATAATTATATAAATTGGAATAAATTATGCATGAACTTTCACTAGCAGAATCAATGGTACGCGAAATTACCTCTTATATTGAGAAAGAAAAAATTAAAAAGGTCATTTCGGTTACCGTTATTATGGGTAATCTTTCAAGAGTCCAGAAGGAACCTTTTGAATTCGCGTTCCCTATAGTAATTGAAGGAACAATTCTTGAGGGGTGCAAACTTAATATAGAGCAGCAGCCTGGAATTGTTAACTGTAGCGATTGCGGCGAAGATACACAATTGGATATTCCGCTTGTAAAATGTTCTAACTGCGGATCACGAAATGTTAAATTTACTCATGGGAAAGAGTTCTTGATCAAATCTATAGAGGTGGAATAATTATGAAAAAGCTGCGATGCAAATTTTTGATAATAAAAGTGCAGGCTGCCAGTACGTAACACCTGCAAAGCGCCCGTTTATGCGCAGGAAAAATCATTTTGTGAGCTAAAAGCAAGAGTTAACACTAAAAATTTATATGTATCAATGGAGAAAAACCAATTCCTGTTACTTTAAGGGGCATAAGTCGCTTCTTATGGTAAAAAAAGTTGTATAAAATTTATGAGCTATAGACAAATTGAACTCAAAGATATCCCTCAACTATTTCACGTACGTATTTCAATAGATGAAAATAGATATTATGAAAAAGGTGAAAATTAATTAGACCCGACTTCCAAAAAATATTGTAATAATGACGTAGAGACGCAATATTTTGCGTCTCTACACCAAATATCTTTTTGCGAAAGGGCTAATTATGTGTAACGATTGCGGATGTCAGGAAAGCAATAAGAAAAAATATTTTGAACATAATCACGAGCACCATCATTATGATCATAATCATTCGCATGGTCATGGAGATGGACACAGTCATGACCATGATCATACGCATCCTCATAATCATAGCCATGATGGCCATTCACATGAACATTCTCATTTGCAATCCAGGACTCTTATTCTTAAAAAAAACATCTTGGCCAGGAATGAAGAATTTGCTGCTAAGAATAAAGCGTGGCTCAAAAGCAAGGGAGTTGTTACGATAAATATAATCTCGTCCCCTGGTTCAGGGAAAACCACGCTTCTTGAAAAAACTCTTGATTCTCTGAAAGGAAAAGTTAATTGCTCTGTTATCGTTGGAGACCAGAGCACTGATAATGACGCAAAGAGGCTACAAGGGTATTGCGACTCTGTTTATCAGATTGAAACTCATGCGTCCTGCCATCTGAATGCCGAACAGATTTCAGAGGTGCTGCCCAAAGTGGTTAATGACAAAACACAGCTGCTTTTTATAGAAAATGTAGGCAACCTCATTTGTCCAGCGGCATTCGAGCTTGGCGAAGATTTTAAAGTAGTCCTTCTCTCGTCCACGGAGGGAGAAGATAAACCCGTAAAGTATCCGGTAATATTTTCTGATTCTCCCGTTGCAATTATTACAAAAACAGATCTTATTCCGCATCTTGACTGGGATATAAAGAAGTGTAGAAAACATATCAGAGAAATAAATCCCAGAATGTTTATTTTCGAACTCAGCGCAAAAACAGGTAACGGTATGGACTCTTGGCTCGATTACCTTAATAAACTTAGCTCGTAGAAATCCATTCTAGCATTTCGTGAAAGATGCGTGGAAGATTGAAAATCTAAATTTACAAAAATTTGTTTCAGCTCTAACTTATAATGGGTTTTATCTTATGCATTTGAGTTTTGAAATATTTTCCTTAAATTGGCGCAATGGAATTGTTGTAAGATCTCCTAACTGGCTTGGTGATGCTATTATGGCTCTGCCGGCAATGACTTGTCTTAAAAAAGTATTACCGGAAAGGTGTGGTTTTTTTGTGGTTTGTCCGGATAATCTTTCACCGCTTTACTCATCTATTCCCTGGGTTTCAAAAATAATAACGACTGGAAGCGGACACTCTTCATTGAATAGGGAAAAGGTCAGGGAATTATCCGAGCTTGGTGCTGGCGTGGGATTCCTTTTTGTAAATTCTTTTAGATCTGCATGGTACTTTTGGAAAACTGTTCCAAAAGTTTACGGGGCTTCAAATGGGCTGCGAAATATTTTATTGACAAAAAGTTTTAAAGTAAAATGGCATAAAAAGAAATCATATTCTGAAGAACATCAGTCATATAAATATCTTTCAATGGTGTATGAACTTGGTTGTAAAAAGTGGGACGGAATATATCCTGAATTTATACTTATTGATTCTTCAGAACTGAGAAATCAGGAGTTAAAGACTTTTCTACAGGCGGGAAATGTTATGGTCGTGGCTCCGGGTGCTGCCTATGGTCTGGCTAAACGGTGGAGCGCTGATTCTTATAATGAGGTTTGTCGCTACTGGCTGGAAGAAAAAGAAGGAAAAATTGTTGTTGTCGGGGCCGAAAATGAAAAGGAAACAGCTAAAAACGTTGCTTCGGGTTTGAACACTTCTCATGTCTTAAATCTTGCCGGAAAAACTAATTTAAAAGAACTCATGTATATTCTCAAAAAATCGGATATTTGTATTTCTAATGACAGCGGAATAATGCACCTTGGTTCAGCTCTAAATACGAAAGGCATTGCCATATTCGGATCTACTGATCCTTTTGCCACGGGGCCTCTGAGTAAAAATTGGAAGGTTCTCTTTAAGAAACAATCCTGCGCCCCTTGCTTTTCCAGAGAATGCATTAATGCTGAAAAAAACTACAAATGCTTCCAAGCTATAACTCCAGCAGACGTAATAAGTGCTATAGAAAAAATAAACAGTTTTTGGCCACTAATTGGCACCAGTTTTACAAATTAACTAAAAAGATCAGTTTGGGCTCATCTCCTGCTCAACGCGACGTACTAATACGTACTATCTTCCTTGACAATACATGCGCTGTAAAATAAAATGGAATAAAAAGTGAATATAAAAGTGATAGTAAAGGAGATAACAATGAATCAAAAAGTTAAATGTAGTAAATGTGGACAGAGTCGGTGTAGTGAATGTGGCAGTTGGACAGGATGGTGGCAAAACAAGTTTGAACCAATTGGATTATTCGTATCCATTCTAGCAGCAATTTTTAGTATTATTGCAGCATTTTGTACTAATTCGGAAAAAGTAATTGTTTCAAGTATTGCAGGAGAAGTTACAAAAATGTCGGCAAACATTGCTACAAGCACTCCCGAATTTCCTGAAGAATATCGGCGAAAACTTTCTGAGTCGCGTACTGCTCTTTTGCCATATTTGCCTTGGGAAATCCGAAATGAAGTTAAAAATCTTACTTTTGAGTTACCCCAAAAAAGTAATAATTGAATTGCTCTATAAGCATTTAATTGTTTTAGGCTTCGCATAATAGTTAAAAAAAAACAGTAATTGTATGAATAGTATGCTCTTGAATATTTACGATTAACGAGAGGGAATATATGGAATTTACTGTAATGCGTTGGATAATATTCATTGTTGGACTTATTACTTTTGGGTTCGTTATTTGGATAAAATGTAGAAATGGTACTGCTTCACAAATTTTTGCTCTTCTTTTGTTCCCTACTTTTTTAATGATTATTACTTTTTTTGCTCCATTTATTACCTCGTTTGAATTTGGTAAATCTGGCGTAAAAATAACTTTAAAAGATGTTACAGATGCAGCAAAAGTTCTCATTCAACAAAACCCACAAATAGCGGAAGTTATAACTGGGCAAAAAGGTAATATAGCTATTACAGAGGCTATTGAAAAAATTAATAATGTTAAGACTTCTGAACAACTTAATAAAATTATACCGTTTACTTTGCAAGGGAATTCTGTTTTGTTTTCCCCTAAAATTAATTCGGATCATCCTGTATATTATAGAGTTGAAAATTCAGCAAGTCCAGAATATGTAAGAATTCAAAAATTTACTCTCGAAAGTTCAAGTAAGTATTCTGAAGAATAGACAATATAGTCGTATATACAAATAATGTTGTGTGGAATTCCTGCGCATGGAATAATATTTGGAATAGTATACAAAGATGATAGCCACGGGCGTGAGCCCGTGGACTGGAGTTTGGACATTTACTCCATCATTTAGGATACCCGGTTTCCCAGGATTTCAAGCTGCAGATTTTACAAGTGAAATGATCGGGTCGATATCTATGTCAAGTTCCGACACACACTTCTTATTTTCAGTTAATTTCTTACGTAGTAAATTAACCATATCCTGACATGAGGGACGTCGTGCTTTTCGTCTCCATTTAGGTAAGGAATTGTCAAGAAATAACTTAAATGATTTGAATTTATTATAGTCTTGCTGTATCTATGAAGTATGGCAGTTACACTTAATAAAATTTCCGTAGTA